>ENA-UONW01000256-UONW01000256.1-human-gut-metagenome-genome-assembly--contig:-CS52-NODE-256-length-84783-cov-7.834447_pt1 | contig 84783 bp, 71 predicted proteins | sample MGYA00242463_ERZ724010 | MGnify/ENA metagenome assembly ERZ724010 | reverse complement strand
AACCCTGGACCGACGGATTAAGAGTCCGCTGCTCTACCAACTGAGCTACGTTCCCGAAGATGACGCAGATTATAACTTTCCGCACCAGCTTCATTGAAACCTGGTGGGAACGCAGGGATTCGAACCCTGGACCGACGGATTAAGAGTCCGCTGCTCTACCAACTGAGCTACGTTCCCAACTAACGAATGCTTACTGTGTATGGTGGGTCGTGCGGGATTCGAACCCACGACCAACGGATTAAAAGTCCGCTGCTCTACCAGCTGAGCTAACGACCCAAGTGACGGTCATCAGCCGCACAGGAGCTTTCGTTTGAGGAAGCGAATTTTGCCCCAATCATTCCCGCTTGTCAAGTGCGTCAAAAAAGAAACGGAAGACGACGAGATGTTCACAAGCGTCTATTTGTGTCGAATGTTAGGGTAACCACTAACAAAAGAGACCATTGCGCATCCGACTGAAGTAATGCTATTGTTCGTTTGTCACAGGATGACTGTGAATTGATTTTACCCAACTATCAATAAAGTAGAAGATCATTTTTGTGCAAAATATTCAAAAAATGATCTTTTGATCCTCGTTCGAAAAATTATTGAGAATTTTTCATTTGAACGGGTGAAACGAATCTCTTTTGTAAGGACGAACATCATGGCTACAAAGAACGGCGCACGCTCCCAGCCCGTGGAACGCAAGGAAGGCGACGAGCGCAAGAAGGCGCTGTCCATCGCGCTTGCCAGCATCGAAAAGCAGTTCGGCAAGGGCGCCATCATGCGCATGTCCGACAATCTCGAACCGCAGAACATTGAAGTCTGCTCGACCGGGTCGTTGTCGCTCGACCTCGCGCTCGGCGTGGGCGGGCTTCCGAAGGGGCGCATTATTGAGATCTTCGGGCCGGAATCCTCAGGCAAGACGACGCTCTCGCTTCAGGTGATTGCAGAAATGCAGAAGACGGGCGGCACCTGCGCCTTCATTGATGCCGAGCATGCGCTCGACATCCAGTATGCGCAGCGTCTCGGCGTTAAGGTCCCCGATCTCCTGCTTTCGCAGCCGGATACGGGCGAACAGGCGCTCGAAATCGTTGATGCGCTTGTGCGTTCGGGGTCAGTTGATCTGATCGTCGTTGACTCGGTGGCTGCACTTACGCCCAAGAATGAAATCGAAGGCGTGATGGGCGATTCGCTGCCTGGTCTTCAGGCGCGTCTGATGTCCCAGGCGCTTCGCAAGCTCACCACCAATATTTCCCGCACGAAGTGCATCGTCATCTTCATCAACCAGATTCGCATGAAGATCGGCGGCTACGGCAATCCGGAGACCACCGCGGGCGGTAATGCACTCAAGTTCTACAGCTCCGTGCGTCTTGACATCCGCCGTGTGGGTGCGATCAAGAAGGGCGACGAAGTGATCGGCAACGAAACGAAAGTGAAGGTTGTCAAGAATAAAGTTGCGCCTCCCTTCAAGCAGGTGAAGTTCGACATCCTCTACGGTCAGGGCATTTCACGTCTCGGCGAAATTATCGATATCGGTACGGAACTCAATGTGCTCGAGAAGTCGGGCGCCTGGTACTCCTACAACGGGAATCGTCTCGGTCAGGGTAAGGAAAAGGTGCGTGATCTTCTGAAGGAAAACGTCGAGCTGCAGCAGGAGATTGAGAAAAAGATCCGAGAGCTTAAGGGTGCGCATGTTTCCAGCATCACTGCGGTGGATGATGAGGATATGGAGGCGCTCGACATGCCGACGGCCGATGCGGATGTGGACGATGTCCCGCCCGCCCGCGAAGTGGATGACGATCTCTAATCCTTAGATAAACCAAACATTCAGGAGGCCTCCGCCTAAGCAAAGCGGAGGCTTCTTCGTGCCGATGGAAGTTATTTTTACGGATGAAGATCTGGAGCCGGTTCCGGAAACGGCAAAATCGAAGCCAGAGAAACCGTTGAAGCCCGGCGCATCTTCTGCGGCCCCGGCAAAAGCGGCAGTCAGGATTTCCGAGCATCCGCGCGAGGAGTCGCTTTTCGGTGATCTTGAGGATGCGCTGGGACTCGAGCCGGTGTTTGCTCCGGCCCCCGGTCCTTTCGGCGCGCCGCCCGCAAAGTTGCCGGATTGGATAAAGGCATCTGCGGAGGCTCCTCCTGCCCTCCCTGAAAGCGTGCCGGCATTTGAGCCCGATGACTTGAGCGATGAGGCTCAGGTACCGAGAGCGGGAAAGTCTGCCCGGCGGAAAAAAGCCGAAAGGAAAAGCATCAGGAGTGCTGCAGAAGCTCCGGAAGCGGGCTCGGCGGGACCTCATATCATTACGTCCCCTGAAGATATCGCCGCTTTCGACGTGCTTCGCGAAGACGGCACCGTGGTCGAGGTGGATCGCGATACCTGTACGGATCCGGAGGTATTTGAAGCCGAGCGCAGAAGGCGCAGCGGCGGCAGAAAGCCCAAGCCCGTCAGGAACATCCTCACGCGCGCGGTGGATGCGCTTTCAAGGCGTGAATATTCCCGGCGCGAGCTCGGCAGAAAGCTCCTTCAGGGGCTCCTCGAGGGGGAGAGCCGCGAGGAAATTTCAGCGGCGCTCGACAAGCTCGAAAGCATGGGGCTTCTTTCGGACGAACGCTATGCGGAAGCTAAGATCCGTTCGTGCGCCGGACGCATGGGCGACATGCGCCTGAAGCGCGAGCTGCGCATGAGCGGAGTTTCCGACGAAGCGATTGAAGAAGCCATGGCGTCGCTCGAAGAGCCCGAAGAGGTAAGGGCGCTGCGGATATGGGGCCGTCGCTGGAGCGAGCTTCCAAAGGACTGGAAGGAGCGTGAAAAGATGGTCCGATACCTGGCAACCCGGGGATTCAGCATGTCTGCGATACAAAAAGTGCTTCGCGGGGAGGTGGAGCTGCCCGAAGATCAGATGTAACGGGCAGGCCAAATTACAGCGTGTGTAAACCTCTGCGTTTAAAATCTCAAGTCCAAAAAAAATCCTAATAAAGGGGAGACACTGTGGAATATTTGTGGGATCTGTTGGTGAATCTGCATTGGGGGGCAGTCGGACAGATCATCATGATCGACATCCTCCTTGGCGGCGACAATGCTGTCGTCATTGCCATGGCTTGCCGCAATCTGCCGCATGAGCAGCGTGCGAAAGGCATTTTCTGGGGTACCGCGGGCGCGATCGGTCTGCGCGTGGTGCTGATTACCTTTGCAGTGATGCTTCTCGACCAGCCCTTCCTCAAGGTCGTGGGCGCGCTCCTTCTGCTTTGGATCGGCGTCAAACTCCTGATTCCGGAATACGATTCACACGAAAAAATTGAAGGCAGCTCCAAGCTTCTCGGCGCCATCAAGACCATCATCGTTGCCGACTTCGTCATGTCGTTCGACAATGTGATTGCCATCGCGGGCGCGGCCCAGCAGGCGCATGAAGCGCATCAGACGCTGCTCGTCATTTTTGGCCTTATTGTTTCCGTGCCCTTCATCGTTTTCGGCAGCCAGGTCGTGCTGAAGCTCCTCGACCGCTTCCCGATCATCATTTACTTCGGCGGCGGTCTGCTCGGCTGGATCGCGGGCGGCATGATCGTTTCAGACGGTTATGTGGCGACGCACTGGCCGGAATTCAGCTTCATGGCGCACTATCCCTTCTGCATCGGCGGTGCGGCGGTAGTCGTCATCATCGGCCACCTGATTGCCTGCAAGAAGCGTGCGGAACATGAAGCTCAGCTTGAACTGCGCCAAGTTTCGCCCAAGGCGGAAAATGCCGGGGAAGCGAAGAGCGAGTAATCTTCTCTGAAGATCAATAAAGAAACGGCGGGAACTTTCCTTAGAGTTCTACGCCGTTTTTCTTGTTTGCGTTCGAAGTTTTTCGTGGCTCAGCGCTCGACAACGTCGATGAAACCGCCTCCGAGACAAACGTCTCCCTGGTAGAGAACCGCACTCTGTCCGGGGGTGGCGGCCCACTGAGGCTCGTCAAAAAGCAGTTCGAAGGAATCCGGCGTGATGGAGCCGATTCTGCAGGGGCCGTCCTTCTGGCGATAGCGGGTCTTCACGGTCACGGGAAGCGACGGATCGGGAGCAACGCCTGAAATCCAGCTCGGATGTACGGCAGTGAGCTCATGCGAGAGCAGCCAGGGATGCTCGTGTCCCTGGCAGATCCAGAGCGTATTGGTCTTGAGATCCTTGGCGGCAACGAACCAGGGTTCGCCCGTTGAATCCTGCTGGCCGCCCACGCCGATTCCCTTTCTTTGGCCCAGCGTATAGAAGGAGAGGCCGATGTGTTCGCCCACGATTTTTCCGTCAGGCGTTTTGATGGGGCCGGGCTTCGTCGGGAGGTAGCGATTGAGAAACTCCCGGAAGGGACGTTCGCCGATGAAGCAGATTCCGGTTGAGTCCTTCTTTTTCGCATTGGGAAGGCCAATCTCGTCGGCAATCCTGCGCACTTCCGTCTTCAGCATGCCGCCCACGGGAAAAAGCACCCGGCGGATCTGTTCCTGGGAGAGCCGGTGGAGGAAGTAGCTCTGGTCCTTGCCCGGATCGACGCCCCGCAGAAGTTCCGTCATGCCGTTTTCGCGTCTGACGCGCGCATAGTGGCCGGTGGCAATCCAATCAGCGCCCATGCGCATGGCGTGATCGAGAAAGGCCCGGAACTTGATCTCAGAATTGCAGAGAATGTCCGGATTGGGCGTGCGGCCGGCAGAGTATTCGCGAAGGAAGTCGGAAAAGACGCGTTCCTTATATTCGCGCGCGAAATTGACCGCCTCGATGTCGATGCCGATCACGTCGGCGACAGCCGTCGCATCAATGAAGTCCTGGCGCGAGGAGCAGTATTCGCTGTCGTCATCATCCTCCCAGTTTTTCATGAAGAGACCGATGACTTCATAGCCTTGTTCCTTGAGGAGCCAGGCGCTTACAGACGAATCCACGCCTCCGGAGAGGCCGACGACGACTTTTTCTTTAGACATTGGAGAGAGCACCCTAGAATGCGGGGGCCGGTAAAAAAGTTTCAACCGGCGCTGATTTTAGCGAGGGAGCAATGACGAGTACGTCGGAATCGATCGGCATTCTTGAAGAGGCGCAGCGGCGGGAAAAGGAGTTTGCTGCTCGTCTCGGCATTGAGCGCGCAGTGCTTTCTGCGCCGATGACGGGAACGGCCGGGGCGAAACTGGTTGCGGCAGTGAGCGCTGCCGGGGGGCTTGGCGTGCTTCCGACGGGCGGCATGACGGCGGAAGATATCCGGAAGTCGGCAGAGGAAATTCGGAGCCTTACGGATAAGCCCTTTGCCATTCAGATTCGAATTCCCCCGAAAGTCACGCATCGTCAAGAGGATCTTCATGAGCTCGCCGAAGGCCTTTCGGAAGTACTGAAGGATCTGGAGCTTCCTGATCCGCTCTCGCCCGAGGGTGAAGCGTTCTACGATTTTGCTTCAGTGCGCGAGCGTGAATCCTTTGATGAGCGTTTTGCAGCCATTCTTGCAGCAAAGCCTTCGGCTGTTATTTCGACTTCCGGGGGCTTCCGCGAGCCCGAGGCGGAAGCGCTCTTCGATGCCCGGATCATGAATATCGGCACGGCGACAACGCTTCGCGAAGCCAAGGTGCTGAGAGCGGCTAGGGTGGATGCAATTATTTGCCAGGGGTCTGAAGCGGCCGGACCGAGGTCTAATTTTGAGGATCCCGACGACGTGCTCACGGGCCTGATGAGTCTCATTCCGGCGGCGGCGCGCGCTACGCGACTTCCGGTGATCGCTGCGGGCGGCATCTCTGAAGGAACTCAGGCGCTGGGTGCGCTTCTCGCCGGGGCAAGCGGCGTAATGGCTGGTACTGCCTTTCTTTCAGCGTGCGAGTCGCTAGCGAGCCCCTATGCGAGAAATGTCCTCATCTGGGCAACTGCGGCGCACCTCACGATGACAAGACTCTATACGGGACGGCTTGTGCGGGCGCTTCGTTCGCCGCTTCTTGACGCGCTTCAGGATTATGAGCCGAGGCTCCCGGCCTGGCCGGCCCCCGAGGCACTGATGGGGCCGCTCACGGAAGCCGCTCGCCGGCAGGGCCGCGAGGAGCTCGAGGCGGTTTATCTCGGGCAGTCTGCTGGCAGAAGCAATTGGCGTACTGCCCGGGAGGCAGTTGAAGCGCTCTCCAAATACTTCTAAGCGCAAAAAAAAAGCCGCTGCGGTTCAGGATCGAACGCAGCGGCTTTCTGAGAGGTGTTCAGCCGCTTAACGACCGAGCAAATGCATGATCGGGAAGGCGAGAAGCGGAGCCAGGAAGGCGGAAATAATGCCGGAAACGCCCATTGCAAGGCCGGCGAAGGCGCCTGCCTTCTGACCAATCAGGAATGCGGCGCCCGTGCCCATGCCGTGCGCAGAGAGGCCGAGTGCGCAGCCGCAGACCGGTTCGGAGCGGATCCTGAGGAGCTTGAAGAGCGGACGGCCGATGATCGAGCCCGTCATGCCGGTAAGCACGACGAGTGCAGCAGTCAGATCCGGCAGACCGCCGATGCTTTCCGAAATGCCCATGGCGATCGGCGTCGTGACCGATTTCGGCACGAGAGACATCAGCGTTGCCGACGATACGCCGAGGGCGCTCCCGATGAGGATCACGGAAACGATCGCGGCCGTGCAGCCGGCAAGAAGCCCGAGCGAGAGCGGGAGCCAGAGGCGGGCAAGCTTGGAGCGCTGTTCATAAATCGGCACCGCCAATACGACTGTTGCCGGGCCGAGCAGAAAGTGAATGAATCCCGCTCCCGCGAAATAGGTGTCGTACGAAATGCCTGTAACGACAAGAAGCGTGATGAGGATGGCAACCGAAATAATGATCGGGCTCGCGAAGGGATTGAATTTCGCCGCGCGGAATACGACCTGACCAAAGACGTAGAGCGCAAGCGTCAGGCAGAGCCAGAATGCCGGATTTGTTTCCAAATGGGCAAAAGCATTGAGGAAGATGTCTTCCATTTCAGTTAATCCTCATCCTTGATCTTCATCCACTTTTCGACGGCGATGATGACGTAGGCCGTCACGAGCATGGCGATGATGGTCGAAAGAACGAGCGTCACCATGATGCCGACGCCTTCATCGAGAAAGCGCTGGCCGTGGCGCATGATGCCGACGCCTGCCGGCACGAAAAGCAGCGAGAGGTTTGCGAGCAGCACGCCCGCGGTCGGGCGCACAATCCCGATCAGGTTGTCCTTGACAAGGAAGGAAAGCAGCATGAGCACCATGCCGATAACCGGCCCCGGAACAGGGATGCCCGTGAGGCGGCTGATGAGTTCGCCGACGACCTGGTACCCGAGAACGATCGCAATGGAGGAAAGCATGAAAATGAATCCCGCAGGGCTCTTCGAGGGTTTGTCCCATTAAGGTAAATTCGGGTCCTGCATTCTTGGATAATTAAGAGATGGCATTCTGTCACGGTTTCAAGAAACTGCTGTCTTAGCTTCCTTGACGTGAGATAAGAGGATGCGATTATTTCGGTAAAAGAAAGGTTTATGACACAGGAAAAAGATGCAGCGTTTGTGCTGCGCGGTGAGTACATCACCCTTGATGCACTTCTGAAGGCGGCGGGAATTGCCTCTACCGGAGGCGAAGCCAAGGTGCTTATTCAGGAGGGCAAGGTCCGTGTGGATGGTGAGCCTGAAAGCCGCCGCGGGAGGAAGCTCCGCGGCGGCGAATGCGTGGAGGCTCTTGGAAAGCGCATCCGCGTTGAGGCTACGGAAACCCATAACCCGAAGGAAGCCTGATCATCAGGCATCCTTCGCAAATAGTCATAAGAGGAGATTTCAATGACTCAGAATATTCCGCCCCTTTCGGAAGAGGTGTTCGCTCAGGTGAAGAAGCTTGCCGCGATGCCGGCGGTGAAGGCTGCCATGGAGCAGGCTGCCCGCGAGGTTGACCGCGCCATGGAGGAGCAGATTGAGCTTTGCGAGATCGAAGCGCCGACATTCCACGAGGAAACCCGTGCGAAGCGCGTGGCTGAACTCATGCGCGCCTATGGCCTCACGGATGTTGTGACCGACCCGATCGGCAACGTCGTCGGCCGTCGTCCCGGCAAGGGCAACGGCCCGGTGCTTGCACTCGGCGCTCATATGGACACCGTCTTCCCGGCCGGCACGGATGTCAAGGTTCGCCGCGAGGGCAACATTTATCGTGCCCCCGGCATTGGCGACAACTGCTCGGGCCTTCGTGCGCTCCTGCAGATTCTGCGCATGTTCAATGACCAGAAAATTGAAACCGAAGGCGACATCCTCTTCGTCGGTACGGTGGGAGAGGAAGGCAACGGCGACATCCGCGGCTCCAAAGCTCTCTTTGACGGCACGCGTCACATCGACGGCTTCGTCGCCATCGACTCAACCGATGTGGGCCGCATCCTCCACGGCGCTACCGGTTCGCATCGCTGGCGTCTTTCCGTCGACGGCAAGGGCGGCCACTCCTATGCGGAATTCGGACGCTGCCCGTCGGCGATTCATGCAATCTGCCGCGCAGGCGCCAAGGTCGGGTGCTTCAGGGTGCCGGCTGATCCGAAGACTACCTACACCATCGGCACGATCAAGGGCGGCACGACGGTCAACACCATTGCTGCGCACTGCGAGGTTGAGGTTGACATGCGCTCGGTCAGCAACGAGGAGCTCCTGAAGCTTGAAGACCGCGTTCTCAAGGCGTTTGAGGAAGCCGTCCAGGAAGAAAACGACTTCTGGGGCATCACGGATGAAAGCCTGAAGCTTAAGCTCACGAAGACCCAGATCGGCAACCGTCCTGCCGGCATGCGTCCGGACGACTGCCCGGTGCTTCAGACGGCGCGGTCCGCACAGAAGGTGCTCGGCATCGAACTCACCAAGTACATGTGCGCTTCGACCGATGCGAATGCGCCGATGAGTCTCGGCATTCCCGCGACCTGCCTCTGCTCGGGCGGCCGCGGCATGAATGCGCACTCGGTGACGGAATATTTCGAGATGGTCGATACGCAGCTCGGTCCTCAGCTGGTTTTCCTCACGGCCGCCGCCCTCGTTGGCGCCTGCGGCGAGAAGCCGGTGCTTCCCGTGCGCAAGTGATTTTGCCGCTCGGAGGCCAACGGTGGTCTCTGAGCGGGCATGTCGCTGAACTGCCATAAACAAGCGGCCGTACATCTCTTTTTGAGGCGTACGGCCGTTTTTTCAACCCGGCGTCGACGGGATTAAAGATCCTTCAGTTCACGGCGAAGAATCTTTCCGACAGGCGTCTTCGGGAGGCTTTCGACGAAGACGATCACGTGCGGGACCTTGTAGCGCGTAAGTTCCTTGCGGCACCAGTTCTTCACGTCTTCTTCGGTGAGCGCCGGATCCTTCTTCACGATGACGGCCTTCACCGTTTCTCCTGATTTCGGCGACGAAACGCCGGTAACGCCTACTTCAAGGACGCCCGGCATGGCGGCAATGACGTTTTCGACTTCATTCGGGTAAACGTTGAAGCCCGAAACGATGATCATGTCCTTCTTGCGGTCGGTAATGTAGACGACGCCCCGATGGTCCATGTGACCGACGTCGCCGGTTCTGAGCCACCCGTCGCGAATAACGCCCGCGGTTTCTTCAGGCTTCTTCCAGTAGCCGCGCATCACCTGCGGTCCCTTCACGCAGATTTCTCCGGTGTAGGGCGTGGGATCCTCGCCCTCGGGGCAGAATCCGAGATCGCGGAAGCCGTCGCCGCGGATGGATACCTCGGTGGACGGAATCGGCACGCCGACAGAACCGTCCCAGGGCGCTCCCGGGATATTCCCGCAGACGGCCGGACTGCATTCCGTGAGGCCATAGGCTTCAAGAATTGGGCACTGGGTCTGGGCGAGCCACTCTTCGGCCACGACCTTCTGCACCTGAGCGCCGCCGCCGCAGGTGAGCTTGAGGCGCTTCAGCTTCGCGCGCTTGAAGACCGGGTTGCGCAGGAGCGCTGCAAAAAGCGTATTGACGCCGATGATGACGGAGACATCATGCTTCACGCATTCGCCGGCAAGGGAATCGAGGTTGCGCGGATTCGTGATGAGCACCATCTCGGCGGCCCAGTGCGTAAAGACCATGGTCGCCGTCAGCGAGAAGACGTGGTAGAGCGGAAGCGCCGTAAGAACGGTTTCCTCGCCTTCCTTGAAGCGCTGCGAGATCCAGGCGCTCACCTGAAGAACGTTCGCAATCATGTTGCGGTGCGTAAGCTCCGCGCCCTTGGCTACGCCCGTCGTGCCGCCTGTGTACTGCAGAAATGCAAGGTCCGAGGATTTGACCTCCACGGGCTTGAAGCCGGCGGAACGGCCGATGGAGAGCGCATCCCTGAAGTTCACGGCTCCGGGGAGCGTATAGGCAGGCACCATCTTCTTCACGTGGCGGATCATGAAATTGACGATCTCGCGCTTGGGGAAGGAAAGCATGTCGCCGGCGCCCGTCAGAATGAAGCGCGTGCAGCTGGTTCCCGGGACGGCCTGCTCAAGCGTGCGGGCGAAGTTCTCGATGATCACGATCGCCTTGGCGCCGGAATCCTTGAGCGAATGGTGAACTTCACGCGCCGTATAGAGCGGGTTGATGTTCACGACCGTCATGCCCGCGCGCAGAATGCCGAAAACAGCAACAACGTACTGCAGCAGATTGGGCATCATGACGGCGACGCGGTCGCCGGGCTTCAGGTCGGGCAGCGACTGCAGATAGGCCGCAAATTCCTTGGAGCGCTTTTCAGCGTCGGCGTAGCTCAGGTTGGCGCCGAGGTTTGTATAGCCCGTGCGCTTCGGGAACTTCTTCACCGCAGCATCGAGAATCGCAGGGATGTTGGGAATGCTGTCAGGATCAATGGTGTGAGGAATGCCGGCAGGATAGGCGCCGTACCAAAGGAAATCGGACATGAGCAATTTTTAGAAAAATCAGGGTGAAGCGCAGTTTAGTCGATTGGCGTGACAAAAACTCAGCGTCAGAATGCAAAATGCCGGCCTTCCTTTCGGGAATAACCCGAATCAGAAAGACCGGCATTTCTGAGGATTCCGCTTCAAAGGCGGTCTGCGCCAGAGGATTGCTTAGGCTTCAAGCGTCAGGCAATGGCGGGCGTAGTCCTCGACATCCTTCCAGTCGGTGTAGTCGATGATGGCGGTCGGCTCCGTCGGACCCTTCGTCATCTTCATGATCATCTGGATCATCTTGGTGTCAAGCCAGCCCCAGTTCGGGTAGTCGACCTTGCCGGCGAAGCAGTGCGCATCCTTCGGCTTCCAGGGGTTGCCCTGGAGGAACTTGCGCGTATAGACGTTGCCTTCGGGCGTGCACTTGGCGGGCGTACGGGCAACGACGGAGACCGAGAAGAAGCTCGTCGCCTTGGCATCAAGAACGGACTTGTAGCGATTGACGAAGGCCACGAGCTGACGGCTGAACTTGCCGTAGAAAACCGGAGCGCCGACGATCACGAGATCGTACTTGTTCCAGTCAAGCCCTTCGCGATCCGCTTCCATGACGCACATCAGGTCAGCCTGATTGCCTTCGGCAATGACCGTTTCCCAGATGCGGCGCGCAATGCGGGCGGTGTGGCCGGAATTGCTGTGGTAAAGAACGAGGACTGACTTCATAGGATTCCTTTGCTCCGATAAATAGCTTTCGCTGAAAAGAAAATGGTGTAGGAGTCCCGCTCATGCGGAGAAGGCAAGACTCGTACCCGCCAATCTTCTGAGGGTGTGCCGCTTGGCTTCCTGGTGAGGCGCTTGAATTGCATGGTGCGGCCGGAAAGCTGACCGAATCGTGCGCTCCGGGGCGTCGGAAAAAGCCTCGAAGCCCGAGGGGTACGGAAAGAATATTACCCCGCGGCGATTTTCTAGTTCTTAAGGAGGATTACTGCCTTTTCGCCGCTGAGCGCTTTATTTCAAGAATGGATCGAAAAATTCGCCCAAGAATCGCAGATTTGCAGATGGTAGGTGTAAAATCGTGCGCTTCGAACAAAGAGCTCGCGCATTACTCATTCATTTCGAATGAATGGCGGCGCAGCATGTCCGGCGCGATGAACTCTCCCTAATGAGAGGCTCAAACACAAGACGCCGGGATTTACGTTTCCCCATACAAATGGATTCATATGGCAAAGGAAGATCTCATTGAGATGTCGGGTCAGGTCCTGGAAGTTCTCCCGGACGCCCGCTACCGAGTGAAGCTCGACAACGGTCACGAACTTATCGCTTACACCAACGGCAAGATGCGCAAGCACCATATCCGCATTCTCGCCGGCGACCGCGTCTCGCTTGAGCTCTCGCCGTATGATCTGACGAAGGGCCGCATTACCTTCCGTCATATTGAAGGCCGCGCACCGGCTCCTCAGGGCCAGCAGCGCCGCCGCTAATAGTTTTTAGAAACCGGAGATCCGGTTCCTAAAAGCGAAAAAAGCCCGCTTTCAGGAATTCCTTGAAGCGGGCTTTTTTGCGTCTTCAGAAGCGGGCTTCTCTAGAAGACGTCCTTATAAGTAATGAAGAAGATGGTCGTCAGGTGATAGAAGACCGGCGCTGCAAAAGTGATGGGAGCAAGGCGGGCAAGGAGGCCTCGCGTAATGTAGATGTCGCCCTCGCCGGCGAGCCGTTCTCCGCCCATGCTGCGGCGGACGCAGTTGAAGACAATGTCTCCGAGTACGCCTGCGATCACGACGGCAAGCGCCATAAGGAGCGCCTGCCAGAAGCGGAAGGGCGTAATCCAGAACATGAGGGCGCTTGCGATGATGCCGCCAATGCCGCCGATCACGTTGCCGACGACGGTGCGGTTCATGTTGAAGCGCAGCGTTCTGCCTCCGAGCATTGAGCTCGCAATGGAGCTTGTGAGGTCGGACACGAAGATCACGAGGAGGAAGAAGAGCATGAGGAGCGGCCCGGAGGAGCCGTAGCGCGTCAGGTCAAGCATGGCGATTGCCGGCGCATGCGAGAGGCAGAAGACGCAGAGCATGAGACCCCACTGAACCTTCGCGACGCGCTCAAGATAGCGGTCCGTGTCGCGTGAAAAAGCCATGATCACCGGCAGAACCAGGAAGAGGTAGACCGGGATGAAGAGCGTGTAGATCTCCGGCTGATCGAATCCGATCGCGAGATACTGGAGCGGAATTGCCAGATAGAAGGCGATCACGAGCGCATAGTGATCTGTGGGCTTCGTGGGCGTAATGGCAATGAATTCCCTCAGCAGGAAGAAGCTGATGAAGGCAAAGAAGACGAGGAGCGCCGGCTGACCGAGAAGAAAGGCGATTGTAAAGACGACAATAAGCCACCAGGCCATGCGCAGGCGCGAGCTCACAGCGCGCAGTCTTTGCTGCCGCTCCGGAGCGATCGCGCGGCCAAGCGCCCAGGAAACATAAAAGGTGCCGAGCGCCGCGAGCAGTACCAGTCCGAAGAAAAGGAAGGTATACGCCTCTTGAATGGTGAATCCGAGTCTCATGCTTTTGACAGTTCAATAACGGCGTCGCGCGCGCGGTTGAGGAAATCTTCCTTGAGGTCCTGAGGCGAGTGCTCAATGGGCGCGCCGAAGCGCACCGAGCAGACGGTGGGTACCGGTATCAGGACGCCCTTGGGCATCGCGCGGTGCAGGTTCTCAATGTAGACCGGGATGAATTCGACATTCGGGAATTCGGTCATCAGGTGCCAGATGCCGGATTTGAACGGACTCGGCAGCGGCTGAGGCCGTCGGGTGCCTTCGGGGAAGATGATGAGGGAATCTCCCTGGCGCAGGGCTTCGCGCAGCGGATCGAGCGGGTTGGTGTGCTCGGTGCGCCGGCGGTCGATCAGAACGCAGTGGAGTTCATCGAGCGCGATGCGGCGTCTGATGAGGCCTTTTTCCCAATAGTCTTTGGCTGCGACCGGGCGCACATGCCGGCGCAGCGCCGGAGGGAGAGAGGCCCAGATCACGATGGTGTCGAGGTGGCTCGTGTGATTGGCGAAGTAGATGCGCTGCTTCGGCGATGGGGCGCAGCCCTGCCAGTGCGGATAGGCGCCTACGAGAAGGCGCGTAAGCCACACGATCGGAGTCATCAGCTTGAAGGGACTGAACACTTCTTTTCCGTCTGAATGAGTGAATCCCGACATTATCCTGCAGACGGCGCGGGTTTGCCGAAGCAGGGAGGAATTTGAGCGCGGATCACGCGAGCATGCGGGTAATGAATGCCTCGAGTTCGCCAGCTGCGAAGCGCCCGGCGAGCATGTCGACGTCTTCGCCGCCTTTGAAGAAGACGATGGCGGGAAGCGAAGAAACGCCGCAGTCGGCGGCCAGATAGGTTGCCTCCTCGATATCGGCGACAGCAAATTCGGCCCGGGCCGAGTGGTTTTTTGCGGCCGAGAGGAATAGAGGCTTCATGGCGCGGCATGCGCCGCACCAGCTTCCCGAAAAGAAGAGAAATACAGGGGAGCCCGATGCAATGCGGCGCGTGAGTTCAAGAATGGCCCGGGAGTCTGACATGGTTTCGTTTCAGCGGGTTTAGTGTTGCGTGCCGGCTTCCGTCTGGCGCTGCGCAAAGGGTATTTTGTCGATGGTCGGGTCGTCAATTGAACCCTTGACTTCATACTCCGTTGAGAGAATGTTCGATATCTGGTCCTTGAGCACCCATTGCGCGAGAAGCGTGCCGATGCCGACGGCGGGATTGGCAATGGCGAGCGCAAGCGAAGCGCCTTCGGCATTGATGCTCGGCAGAACAAGCGCCTTCAGATCGAGGATATTGTTGACGAGGTCAATATCGCCTGATGTCACAACCGTTGCAGCACTTCCGGCAACCGTGGTGCGCTTGACGTGGATGACGCCGTTTTCGATCACGGAGCTGGTGGTGAATGAATCGAAGCGGAAGCCCTGTGAGAGTACATCGCGGAAGTCAAGCGTGAGCCGCCGCAGGAGATGCTGCATGGAAAGCAGCGAGAGGAGCCGCCCTGCGCCGGGCTCAACCTGGAGCAGCTGTCCGGATCCCGCCTGAGCAGAAACTTCGCCCGTGAGCGTCTGAAGGTTGAATCCGCTCGGGCGGCCGATCCACGAAAGATTCAGCTTTGCTTCACCGGGCGCTTCCCGGAGGACGCCCTTGATGTCGAGGCTCGAAAGAACATTCCCGGCATCCTTGATGTCGATGACGGAGTTGAGTGTGGAGCGTCCCGGATCATCCATGCTCACGCGGTGCCAGCGGCCTGAACTCGTGAGCGTGCCGCCCGCATTGCGGATGGTGAGCGCGTTGAGCGTCCAGTCGCGTCCCCCTTCAGGAGCAAGCCTGTTGTCGGCGGAGGCCTCCAGCTTCCCTACTCTTCTTCGTCCGTAGGAGAGGTCATCGATCACGATGCGCAGATCGGGCAGCATGGGGAGCTCTTCGAGCGCATCCGCGAGCGCAGAGTTGTTTTTAGGCGGCACTGCGGCCGAAAGCGGCTGCGTGCCGGTACCTGTCGGGACGGAAGCTGTTTTGTTTTCGGCGATTTCCGGAAGGCGGAGACTGTTGAGCTTGAGTGTCAGCCGAGGCGCTCCATTGGTCGTCTCGTAGGCATATTCGGCCTGTCCCATCGCCATGTCGCCGTGGATCCTGAGATGCCAGAGTCCGGGAAGCTGCCGCCAGACGCCGTCAATAGTGCCGAGCGTCTGTTCTTTCCAGGTGACAGTGCCCGCATAAAAATCGAGTTTGGTGATGTCGGGTACGGCACGGTCCCTGGCGGCTTCCTTCTGAGGCGCTTCCGGCGACCTTTGCAGCTTTTCCCAAAGTTGGGTCCACTGCGTGAGGTCGAGCTTTTCGGTGCGGACTGCAGCCTCTATACCCGAAGAGACGGTGCGCATGGGGGCGCCAAGACCGATGTAGCCCCGCGAGAGCTTGTCCGCTTGCCAGCCGAAGTCCAGATTAAGCAGCGGCGATGCAGAGACCGTGAGTGATGCATGATCCCCCGCGAGCTCATAAGTGAATTTAGCGGGGATCCTCGTCTGCGCCGGCTTCCCGAGGGGCTCCGGAAGGTCGCTTGCGAGTCCGGTCAGGCTGGATTCCCCTTCAATTCTGAGGGGGTCCTTTGAATTCCAGGGGATTGTGGCGCGGGTTTGAACTTCAGTTTTTCCGGAGAGCGCGCCGAACCAGGGTTTGACCCAGTCTGCATCTACAAGCCGCCCGAGATCGTCGGGGATTGCCGCTGAATGGATGTCGAGCGTGACCCCATTTTTGTCTGAGCGGGCAGAGGCCGTGACGGGGCCGGCTGCCGTGGTTCCCTTAAAGACCTGCGGCGTTGAAATGCCCTTGGAGGACACGGTGAGCTTGCCCGAAAGGTTCTTCACTTCCGGGAGGAACGGCTGATAGGCAAAAGTTCCCTGCGAGAGCGCGGCATCAACAGAATATTCCGTGGTTCCTTTTCCCAGCGGAACTCTGAGCGAGAGCACGGCTTCGGCTGCGCCGCTTCCCCGGGATTTTTCAAAAGGCTTCCCAATAAGAGAAGTGAGAAATTTAGCTTTCCCGAGGTAGCTGAGCGCTTCGCCGAAGTCGCCCTTGATTTTCCCGTCAACGGTGAGGAGCGGCGGATTGGAAATGAAGGATGGGATTTCCACCTTGACATCGGTTGCTGAAAGCGCACCGCATTTTGCGGAGTTTCCGGTAATGGTCATCCGATTGCCGACAAAGGCAAGGTGTGCACTGGCATGGCTGAGCACCGGGAATTCGCCACCCCGGACCCAGCCTTTGCCGTCCTTGCCTTTTTCCCGCGTCGGCATGAAGTCCATGGAACCGTCGGCAACATCCCCCTCAATGCGGAATTCTCCTTCGGAAGGATTCCAGCCGTCCCAGGGGAAGGCATTCAGGGGGCCCCGGACGACAAAGCTTCCTCCGGTAATGCGGCCTCCCATAATCGCGGCTTCGACGTAGTTGAGCGCCGGATCCCCGATCACATTTGGAAGATATTTGATGACGGACGTACCCGTACCGCGCTCGACCGATCCCGCAATATCGATCGTGCCTGCGCCGCCCGAATTTTTCCATGTGCCTGCCGCCCGTGCGGAGAGATCATCGTTGGCGACTTTGATGTCTTCGAAGCTCAGACTGACTTCGGAGTGAATGGAGGCTTTGACCCGACCGGTAAGGCTCGTGATGTTGAGCTGCGGATTTCTGAAGACGCCCGGGAAATAGAGGGCGCCGTAATGCATGTCGAGCGAAATGTCGAATTCGCCCGGCGTATTGGTGAGAACAGAGCCCGAAAGGTTGCGTATGCCTGGGAACCCGTCCTCTCCCGGAGGAATTGTGATGCCGCGAAAGACTCCGGCGAAGCTCCAGTTGCTCGGATTTTTGTAATCGCTGTGAAAGGATGCGCTTGCCTCCTGGAGGATGCCCGAGATCGGACGTTCGGAGAGAAAGGCGAGCGCGTCATGGGGGAGCGGCAGCGATGAGGCAATTTTGGCGAGCGTTCCGATAGACACTTCAGAGGCTTCAAAATTGCATGAGCTCACGTCATCGGCAGCGTTTTTCACGCAGTCGGCGGTCATCGTTGCCGGTCCGAAGCGTGAGCCGTTGAGACCATGCTGGAAGGCAAGACGTTCGGCGCGAAAGTGCATGCCGTCGGCATCTTCAGAATAAGCAACGCGGCCGGAAAGACTGGAAAGATTGAGTTTTTCGAGTTCCGGCGCTATCTGAGCATGAACCTTTGAGAGGTTGATGTCCGAGAGGAGCCTCGTGATGCGCCCGGAATCAAAGCTGACCCATGTGCGTGCGGCGCCCGTTCCGGTGCGCACGATGTTTCCGAAGCCAATGCGGTGCAGGATGCGCGCGAAATCGACTCGCGAAAAGTCCGCATAGGCTTCACCCTTCCAGGTGAAGGGATCGGCCTTGTCGGAGAAGATGTTCTTTTCAAGCCGCGCGCGCAGATCGAAAGGTCTGGCGACACTGTCCGTTTTGAGAATGCCGGAGAGTGCTGCCCTGTAGTCGAAGAGCCTTTGCTCAAAAGCGATGTTTGCGTGGTTGACGGCAACCGGAAGGGGTTTGGGAAGCGTTTCGTCCGTATAGAGGAATGTTCCGTTCTCAATGAGGATCCGCCCCTGGTTCAAGAACCATCGGAGGGCTGGAATTTCGGTCTTCGGAGATTCTCCGACCGAGGGATCGGATTGAGCAGTGCTGCTGATATCCAGCGTAAAGCCGCCGATATCGAAAGTTCTTTCATTTAAGCGCCTGACATTGAATGTAGGCGTGGAGATGATGAGCGTTTGAAAGCGGGGTTCCAAATGCCAGAGAGAGCTCCAGGCGAGTTCGGCCTGAACTTTCGGCAGGTGCAGCGACACCGGTCCGTCCCTGCGCGAGAGCGTGACATCCTCGAGCGTGATGACGGGACGCAGCAGCGTGAAGCCTGTCTGCATGCGGCGTGCCTTCACGTCAATGCCGGTAGCTTCTCCCAGCATTGTCTCGTATTGGCTGAGGTGCTTCGGAAATTGCGTGGTGAAGAACCACCGTGAGAAAACAATTGCCGAACCGGCGATGAACCAAAGCACGAGCAGAATCCAGCCGGCTATCCCGAGCCATCTTCTCAAGGAGGAAGAATGTCCGGTCTGAGCTTCACGGTGGAGGGATTCGGGACGCACTGCAGAGTCGCTTTAGGGTTGAGGAAAATGCTTCCCGAAACGTTAGCACGGCGCCGCGTCTGCAAGGATTATCAAATCGAAACGTAGAATTGCAAATACACGCGCTTCTTGCCAGAAGGAGAAAAATATGACGAGGCCGACGTTGAGGGAAGTTGCCGAGCTTTCGCTCTTTGCATCGCGATCACTTAAAGCCATGGTGCCGGGCGACGCAGAAGAAGAAAAACTCGCGCGATTTGAAGCGCTGGCTTCCGCGCCCTGGTCGCGCGAACGCATCCGCGAACAGATTCTCCCTGCCGCAGACAGCGTGCAGCTTTCGCTTACGCTCAGGAAGCTTCGCCGCGACATCATGCTTACGCTCATTGGACGAAATTCCACGGGCGCCTGCGGTTTTCATGAAGTGGTCGATACGATGACCGTCTTTGCTGAAGAAGCGGTTCAGGCCGTGGTTCGCGTTCATGGGCGGGAGCTTGCTGAACGCCTCGGCGTGCCGATGAGTGCCGAAGGCATTCCGCAGGATCTCCTCGTTGTCGGCATGGGTAAGCTCGGCGGTCGGGAACTCAATGTCTCTTCCGACATTGATCTTATTTTTCTCTATGGCGATGAAGGCGAAACGAGGCCTACGGCAGAGTTTCCCAATGCCCGCCGTTCCGTGACGGTGGACGAGTTTTATGCCCGTCTCGCGCGTCGGATCATCCCGGCGCTGAATGACCCGGAGGGACCGGGATTCGTCTTTCGCGTCGACATGCGCTTGAGGCCGAACGGCGACGCGGGGCCGATCGTATGCTCGGCCGACATGCTCGAAGAGTATCTCTACACGCAGGGGCGCGACTGGGAGCGCTTCGCATGGCTCAAGGGCCGGATCATAAGCGGTCCGGTATTTTCAACGCCGGAGCAGTTTGAGACGGAATCGCGCTACATCCGCTCGCTCGTTCAGCCTTTCGTATTCCGCAAATATCTCGACTTCAGCGCCATCAGCTCGCTCACGAAGCTCCATGAGCTTGTGCGGGCGGAAACGGACCGCAGGGAACTCGCCCGTTCTCGTGAAGGGTGCAACGTGAAGCTCGGGCGCGGCGGAATCCGAGAAATTGAATTTATTGTTCAGACCCTTCAGGTGATCCGTGGCGGGCGCGATGCGACGCTTCGCGGACGTTCAACGCTTCCGATGATTGAGGCGCTCGCCCGAGCGGGCGCGCTCACGCAGGAAGCTGCGGATACGCTGTCCGGACATTATGTTTTCCTGCGCGATGTCGAACATGCGCTTCAGTATGTCGACGACCAGCAAACGCAATGGCTGCCGCGCGAGGGCGAGCTGCTCGAACGCGCCGCCGGCCTACTCGGCCTTTCGCCGGAAGAGCTCTGGACGAAAATCGAGCGCGTGCGCGACTATGTGGCGAAAACCTTCGACGGCGTCTTTCAGGTCAATGCAGAAAAAGCGGAAGCGAAGGATGCCGACCGCTGGCCGGCCGGCTGGGCGGATGGATCTCCGAGAGCGCCGGAGCTCCTTGAGGAATTGCTGGGCAAGCTGGGCTACGGAGAGTCCAGCGGGGAGCTCGCTATGCGCATTCTTTCGCTTGTCAGCGGCCGGCGTGCGCTTGTGCTTTCTGAGGAAGCCCGTACGCGCATGCGCCGCCTCGTTCAGTTTGTTGTCGAAAAGTGCCCGGAATGGATTGAGCGGTCGGGTACCCGCGTGATTTCGAGCGCCGAAGAGCTTTCACGCTACCTGCGTTTGCTCGAGGCGATTGCCGGGCGTTCGACCTATGCCGCGCTTCTTTATCAGTATCCTTCCGCGGCCGCGCGCGTCGGGCGCGTGCTTGCGGCAAGCCGCTGGAGCGCAGACTACGTCGTGCGTCATCCTATCGTGCTCGATGAGCTTGTTGATTCGAGAAGTTCGGAAATGGACGACTTCACGCCGGTTGACTGGAGCGGCTGGCGGGAGAATCTCCATGCCCAGCTCGTTTCTGCCGAGGGAGACCAGGAGCGGCAGATGAATTACCTGCGCGATGCGCACCATGGAGCAGTTTTTCGTCTTCTGGTAGCGGATCTCGACGGGCGATTCGCCGTGGAGCGCCTTGCCGACCAGCTTTCCGCACTCGCTGATGCAGTGATTGCAGAAGTGCTCGACCTCGCCTGGGCGAGCTTGCCGAGGCACCCTGAGGAACCTCCGAAATTTGCCGTGATCGGCTATGGCAAGCTGGGCGGCAAAGAGCTGGGGTATCAGAGCGACCTCGACCTCGTTTTTCTCTGCGACGATCCCGATCCGGAAATGGATGCACTCTACAGCCGCCTGGTGCGCAGAATGATGAGCGCGCTTACCGTGCAGACATCGTCCGGCAAGCTCTTTGATGTCGATCTGAGACTGAGGCCCAATGGAGAAAACGGACTTGCAGTTTCCTCCTTCGACATGTTTTCGCGCTACCAGCGCAATGTGGACGGCAACGGCGCCTGGCTCTGGGAGCATCAGGCGCTGACGCGCGCCCGTTTTGTCGCGGGAGATCCTGATCTCGGCCGCAAATTTGAGGCGGAGCGCGTGTCGATCCTGCGAGAACCCCGCAACCGCGATGCGCTTAAGGTTGAAGTGAGCGCCATGCGGGCGAAGATGCTTGAAGGACATTCGAATGCGAGCGGTCTCTTTGATCTCAAGCACGACCGCGGAGGCATGGTGGATGTGGAATTCATCGTGCAGTACCTTGTGCTCGGGTGGAGCGCTGATTTTCCGGAGCTCGTCAACAATTTCGGCAACATTCTGCTTCTCGAAATGTGCGCGCGGCTTGGCCTCATCAATGAAGAGTCCGCTGCCAGAACAGTGCTTGCATATCGCCGCTACCGGGCGCTGCAGCATGAGATTCGCCTCAATGCCGGCGAAGGGGTGCCCGCACGCGTTCCTCTCGACATGATTGAAGAGGAGCGTGAAGCCGTCAAAGCCCTGTGGCGGGAAGTCTTCGGCAATGACGGACCGCAGCGGCAGTAGGCATTCCGAGGGATCTTCCAACAGCAACAGAATGTGTCAGCGAAGAGCAAGGAGAGCGCAGCGGACTAGAATCGAAAATTCTTTCTGAACGCGCGTTCAAGTTTTTTGCATCTTTTCTCGTCATGCCCATTTCCGAGTCCGATTACAGTGCTCCGTCCTGGTGTCCGGGAGGCCACCTTCAGACCGTTATCCCTGCGCGTATTACCGCTCGTCCAAAGGTGACCTATCGACGGGAAATCATTACTACGCCGGACGACGACATCGTTGCCTGGGACTGGGCGGAGCCTGAACCGATCGATCCTGAAGCGCCCGTACTGGTGCACTTCCATGGCCTCGAGGGCGGGAGCGACAGCCATTACGCGGAAGCTCTCATGCACGAATGCGTGCGCATCGGCTGGCGCGGCGTGGTTGCTCATTTCCGCACCTGCGGCGGCGTCATGAACCGGCTTCCCCGCGCTTATTTCGCGGGCGACACTGCGGACAACAGCTGGGTGCTCCGAACCGTCCACGGACGATTCCCGCGGGCGAAGTTATATGCCGTGGGCGTGTCGTTGGGCGGCAATCAGCTTTCAAAGTGCCTCGGAGACCTTGGGAAAGAAGCCATCGGTCTCGTTGAAGGCGCCGTGTCGATCTGCGCACCGATTGATCTTGTCGCCGGGAGCGAGCGCATCAGCAAAGGCGTCAACACGCTTTATGCGGATATGTTCCTGAAGACGCTCAAAATGAAGCTTGAGGAAAAAGCACGCCTCTACCCAGATCTCTTTGACATTGAGGTCATCAAGCGCTGCCGAACTCTGTATGATTTCGATGACATCTACACGGCTCCGGTTCACGGCTTTAAATCCGCCATGGACTACTGGCAGAAATGCTCTGCGAAGCAGTATCTGCCGGGGGTGAGAGTTCCGCTCCTTCTTCTCAATGCGCAAAATGATCCGTTTCTGCCTGCCTGGGCGCTTCCCACGGCCGCAGAGATGAGCTCGTCCGTATTGGGTGAATTTCCGAAGGAAGGTGGTCACGTGGGCTTCCCTGAAGGCGGAAGATTCCCCGGAGACCTCGAATATCTCCCGCGCCGCGTGATGAAGTTCTTCGGCACCGGCTGCTAAAGCCTGCAGTTTTTTTGGTGCCGCCCTTCATTCTTTTTGGACGTGCGCCGGATGTCTGCCGGAAGGTGCGTCCTCAAGGAGCAAGCTATGGCTATGAGCCCTCAGGCGTTTTCCAACCGGAACTTTCAGTACGGCCTCATCACCCTGATTCTCTTCATTCTCACCATTCCGCTCGGCAACTGGGTGGTGATGAACGTGGGTCTTGTCTGCGACCCGGCAGGCCCCTGCCTGATACCTGTCTGGCCCGGCGTCTGGTCGCCCTCGGCCGTGATGCTCGCAGGCCTTGCCCTGGTGCTTCGCGATGCCGTGCAGAATCTGCTCGGCAATCGCTGGACCATTGCCGCGATCGTCGCGGGTGCCTTCCTTTCCGCCTTCCTTGCAGAACCCTCCGTTGTGCTGGGTTCAACTGCGGCTTTTCTCTTTTCCGAGCTCGCTGACTTTGCGGTCTACACGCCCATGAGGAAAAAGCTGCCTTCGACGGCCGTGATTGTTTCCGGTCTCGTGGGTTCCGTCGTCGACAGCATGATTTTCCTCACGCTCGCTTTCGGGTCGCTCGATTATCTCTTCGGGCAGGTGCTCGGCAAATTCTGGATGAGCCTTCTGGGGGGCGCAATTCTCTGGATGTGGCGTCATCGCCGCGTGCGTCAGGAAGCTCTGGCGCGGGCGCTCTGAGTTCCACAAGGCGATCTTAAGGTCGAAGGCGGAAAATTCAGGATGCATGCGCTTTGTCACGGATTCCGCAGATCCGGGGCATTCATTGACAGTGCATTCTGAAGTTTCAACTTTAGGGAGCAGCGCCGGAATTTAATGATCCGGCTCTCCTCCCCCGAGCGTCTCAAGCATCTCATGGAAGACTCCGCCCGCACACCTGCGCGTCCGAAGACCGCGCTTCTTCTTATTAATACCGGTTCGCCCGAGGCGCCTGAAACGGGCGCTGTGCGGGAGTATCTGGCGGAATTCCTGTCTGACAGCCGCGTGATTGAACTTCCGAAGTGGAAGTGGTGGCCGATTCTTCACGGCATCATCCTGCGCGTGCGTCCGGCGAAGTCCGCAAAGCGGTATCAGGGCGTCTGGACGGAAGAAGGGTCTCCCCTCATTGTTCATACGCAGAAAACCGCTCGGAAGCTCCAGCAAAAGCTGGGTGACGGCGTGCGCGTTGTCTGGGCGATGCGCTACGGGAAGCCCGCGGTGGAAGCGTGCGTTCGCAGACTGGTCGAACAAGAGGGCATTGAACGCCTGCTCGTGATGCCGCTCTTTGCGCAGTATGCGGCGCAGACTTCTGCGGCGTGTCTCGACGAAGTCTTCGAAACGGCGCTCTCCATGAGGAACGTCCCTGCGCTCCGCACGGTGCGCGAATATCACCTGGAGCCCGATTACATCCATGCTCTGGCGCTTCACATTGAGCGCTTCTGGAAAAAGGCTGGCCGTCCGATGGATGCGGGCGGGCGTCTCCTCATGAGTTTCCATGGGATACCCGCGAAGAGCACGGCTATGGGTGACGTCTACGAAGCGCAGTGCCATGAAACTGCAGCGGCATTGGCCTCGCGGCTTAATCTGCATGAGAACGAATGGGCGGTGAGCTTTCAGAGCCGCTTCGGCCGCGACGAGTGGCTTCAGCCCTATACGCTTCCCTTTGTTGAAAAGCTTGCCCGCGAAGGTCTTCCCCGCATTGATGTGGTTTGTCCGGGCTTCGCCGCGGATTGTCTTGAGACGATCGAGGAAATCGGCGACGAACTTCGGGGCGCCTACCAGAAGGCCAACCCCGGCGGCGTCTTCCATTACATCCCGGCGCTCAATGAGAGCGATGAAGCGGTCGAAGCTTATGCGGCCATCGCCCGGCGCGAGCTCTCTGGCTGGATTTAGGCCGCGGCGCATCTCGGCGTTTCCCTCAGGTCTCTGCGGTCTTGAAAAAGGGGCGCGTCATCCCCATATATGAGGAAAACCAGATCTGCCGGAGGGGCGGCATTGTCCGTGCTTCCTTAGCAGGAAGCGCCGGGGCGGCGCTTCTCCGGACGCTTTCTACAGGAAAACCGAAATGACTGAAGCTCAGAACGAATCTGCAAAGAAAGAGAACGAAGCCGGCTGCTGCTGCGGTCAGGGCGGCTGCGGCTGCCATGATGCAGAGCCTCAGGCGAAATGCGCTCCCGGCGCAGAGGCCGAAGAGAAGCCTGCCGAGGCGAAAAAGCCGACGGTTGAGGAGCTTCAGGCTGCGCTCAAGCTTTCTGAAGCCAAGGTTCTTGAGCATTACGACCTTTACGTGCGTGCGATGGCAGAGCTTGAAAACACCCGCCGCCGCTCGAACGAGGAACTCATCAAGACGCGCAAGTTCGCGATTGAGAAGTTTGCCAAGAACCTGCTGCCCGTCGTCGACAGTCTCGAGAAGGCGCTTGAAGCCACGGACGGCCAGCCCGACAGCCCCTACCGTGAAGGCATGGAGGCGACTTACCGCCAGTTCCTCCATGCACTTGATGTTTCTGATATGAAGCCGATCGATCCGAAGGGTGTTCCCTTTGACCCGCATCATCATCAGGCGATCACGATGGTGCCGGCTCCCGAAGGCATGAAGTCGGGCGACGTTGTCCAGGTCTTCCAGCGCGGCTGGTGCATCGGCGACCGCGTGCTGCGTCCGGCCATGGTGAGCGTCGCGCAGTAACGGACGAGCAATCGTTTTGAAAATGCCCTGTCGGGAAGGAATCCCTGCAGGGCATTTTTTTGCTGAGCATGCCTTTCAGCTCAATCGGGAAGCTAAGAAAAGAATTTTTGCAAACCGGCCCTTGAAAAAGAATGGACCGGCCCCATATAGGCATTAAAGAGCGAATGAACGAAGGCAATTCTCCCGCGAGGAGGAAAGCCTTCAGGACAGATTTCACAAGCGCTTGATTCCTGAGCGTGCTTCATTTCAGCTGAGCGCGCCGGGAACTGAGCAATCCATAAGGAACCACTAAACATGGCAAAGATCATCGGTATTGACCTTGGTACGACGAACTCCGCAGTCGCCATCATGGAAGGCGACCACGTCAAGGTCATCGAGAACAGTGAAGGCGCCCGCACAACGCCTTCGATCGTTGCGTACATGGAAAACGGTGAGATTCTCGTCGGTGCTCCCGCAAAGCGTCAGGCCGTCACGAATCCGAAGAACACGCTCTTCGCCGTGAAGCGTCTGATCGGTCGTCGTTTCGACGATGCGGAAGTCCAGAAGGATCTGAAGCTTGCGCCGTTCAGCATTGTCCGTGCGGACAATGGCGATGCGTGGGTCGAAGTTGCCGGCAAGAAGCTCGCTCCGCAGCAGGTGTCTGCTGAAGTGCTTCGCAAGATGAAGAAGACCGCTGAGGATTACCTCGGCGAGCCGGTCACGGAAGCCGTGATTACGGTGCCTGCCTACTTCAACGACAGCCAGCGTCAGGCGACGAAGGATGCCGGCCGTATTGCCGGCCTCGACGTCAAGCGCATCATTAATGAACCTACTGCTGCTGCGCTTGCCTTCGGCATGGACAAGGGCGGCACGGCCGATCGCAAGATTGCCGTGTATGACCTGGGCGGCGGCACGTTCGATATTTCGATCATTGATATCGCGAACATCGACGGCGACAAGCAGTTCGAAGTGCTCTCCACGAACGGCGATACGTTCCTGGGCGGCGAAGACTTCGACCAGCGCCTCGTCGACTACATCATCAATGAGTTCCGCAAGGACACCGGCGCTGATCTGAGCAAGGACGTTCTCGCCCTGCAGCGCCTGAAGGATGCTGCCGAAAAGGCGAAGATCGAACTCTCGAGCCGTCAGGAAACGGAGATCAACCTCCCCTACATCACGGCCGATGCCACGGGTCCGAAGCACCTCAACATGAGCATTACCCGCGCGAAGTTCGAGAGCCTCGTTGAGGATCTCGTGCAGCGCACGATCGCTCCGGTTTCGAAGGCGCTCAATGATGCGAAGGCCTCCAAGTCCGACATCACCGACGTCATCCTCGTGGGCGGCATGAGCCGCATGCCGCGCGTCCAGGAAGTCGTCCGCGAATTCTTCGGCAAGGAACCCCGCAAGGACGTGAACCCCGATGAAGCGGTTGCTATCGGTGCCGCCATTCAGGGCTCGGTTCTGACGGGCGAACGCCGCGACGTGCTTCTGCTCGACGTGACTCCGCTTACCCTCGGCATTGAAACCCTGGGCGGCGTGATGACCGCGATGATCAAGCGCAACACGACGATTCCGACGAAGCACTCGCAGGTCTTCTCGACTGCGGAAGACAATCAGCCTGCCGTGACCATTAAGGTCTATCAGGGCGAGCATGAAATGGCCGCGTCGAATAAGCTCCTCGGCGAGTTCAACCTCGAAGGCATTCCGCCGTCTCCGCGCGGACTCCCGCAGATCGAAGTGACCTTCGATATCGATGCCAACGGCATCCTGCATGTGTCCGCCAAGGATAAGGCTACGGGCAAGGAAAACAACATCACCATCAAGGCGAGCTCCGGACTTTCCGAAGAAGAGATCAAGCGCATGGTGTCTGATGCTGAAGCGAACAAGGAAGAGGATCACCGCCGCTTCGAGCTCGCTCAGTCCCGCAACACGGCCGATGCCGCCATCGCTCAGGTTCAGAAGACCCTGAAGGATTTCGGCGACAAGGTCGAAAGCGCTGACCGCGCTGCCTGCGAGAGCGCTATCAAGGACGTTGAAGAGAAGGTCAAGGGCGAAGACAAGGCCGCCATTGATCAGGCTGTTGAACGTCTGATGACTGCCGCGCAGAAGATCGGCGAAAAGATGAATAAGGCCGCTCAGGCAGCCTCTCAGGGCGAGCAGCAGGCGCAGCAGGGCGCTGAAGCCGGCAAGAAGGACGACGATGTCGTTGACGCCGACTTCACGGACGTGAAGAAGTAATCCTTCAGGTTCGGCCCGTTCTGTTGGTCCCCGGAGATGCCTCCGGGGACGAAAGCGGAACTCCAGGCGCAGCAAAGGCGCTTCCATTAAGAGAAGGGTCGGCTAGTATTACCAGCCGGCCCTTTCTCAGCTTTTTGAAATCAACGACATCGACATGGCGGAAGAGAACTATTACGAGGTGCTCGGCGTAGAACGCGGAGCTTCCCAGGACGACATCAAGAAAGCCTATCGGCGTCTTGCCATGAAGTATCACCCGGACCGCAACCCGGGGGACAAGGCGGCGGAAGAGAAGTTCAAGCAGATCGGCGAAGCCTATGCGGTTCTGTCCGATGAGCAGAAGCGCGCTGCTTACGACCGCTTCGGCAAGGCCGGAGTGGATCCGAGCGCAGCAGGTGCCGGCGGTTTCGGTCAGGGCGGCTTCGGCGGCTTCAGCGGAATGAATTCCGGCGACTTCCAGAGCGCCTTCGGCGACATCTTCTCCGATCTCTTCGGAGGCGGACGCGGTCGCGGAGCCGGTCCTCAGGGGCCTCAGCCGATGCGCGGCAACGACGTGAGCTATACCCTCGAGGTGAGCTTTGAGGATGCGGCGCACGGGCGCAAGATGGATATCCGCGTTCCTGCCTGGGATGAATGCACGAGCTGCCACGGCACCGGATGCCGTCCGGGCACGTCGAAGAAGACCTGCCCGACCTGCCACGGCGCAGGCGTTGTCCGCATGAGCAACGGCCTCTTCCAGGTTCAGCAGACCTGCCCGCAGTGCCACGGCACGGGCGAAGTCATTGCGGATCCCTGCCCCGACTGCAGCGGTACGGGATTCAAGCGCTCGGCCAAGGTGGTCGAGGTCAATATCCCCGCCGGCATCAATGACGGACAGCGCATCCGCATGAGCGGCAAAGGCGAACCCGGCACCAACGGCGGCCCTGCGGGCGACCTCTTCATTGAGATCCGCGTGCGTCCGAGCGACATCTTTGAGCGCGACGGCGACGACCTGCACATGCAGCTTCCGATTTCGTTTGTCACCGCAGCCCTGGGCGGCGAAGTGACGGTGCCGACGCTCGATGGCGAAAGCCGCATCACGCTCCCTGAAGGGACGCAGAGCGGCAAGACCTTCCGTCTGCGCGGCAAGGGCATTTCGAATCTGCGTACGCATCAGCCGGGCGACCTTTATCTCCACATCGAGATCGAGACGCCGGTTAATCTCTCCGACAAGCAGAAGAAGATGCTACGCGACTTCGACGCCTCTCTGAAGGAAGGCGGCGACAAGCACAATCCGAAGTCGCAGGGATTCTTTGACAAGGTGAAGAACTTCTTCCAGAAGAAGTAACGCCCTGCACAGGCAAAAAGAAAGCCCGGATGTTCCGTAAAGGATGTCCGGGCTTTTTTCGGTCTCTGTCAATCAGTTTTTCGAATTGACGGTTTTCTTTCTCTTCCTTGCAAACCAGGTAAAGAAGACCGGCACAAAGATGGTGGAAATGAAGGTTGCGGCAAGCATGCCGCCGCAGACGCCCGTACCCATGGAGTGACGTGCAGCCGCACCTGCTCCCGTGGCGGTGACCATGGGCAGAACGCCCAGGATGAAGGCGAGCGAGGTCATCAGAATGGGGCGCAGACGGAGCCCCGCCGCTTCAATAGCTGCTTCAAAGGGGCCCTTGCCTTCCTCTTCCATCTTCTGAGCGGCAAATTCCACGATCAGAATGGCGTTCTTTGCCGTGAGGCCGATGAGAACGAGGAGTCCGATCTGGAAATAGATGTCGTTGGCTGTGCCTCTCAGCCAGATGGCCGTCATGGCGCCGAGGAACGCATAGGGAACCGCAAGCACGACGGCAATCGGGAGAGACCACCTTTCGTAGAGTGCGGCGAGGATGAGGAACATCACGAGAAGGCCGAAGCCGAACGCAGTTGCCGACGATGCGCCGATGCGCTTTTCATGGAAGGCCTGGCCGGTCCATTCGACCTGGTAGCCCGGGGGGAGATACTCGCGGGCAGTTTCCTCAACGATCCGGATGGCGTCGCCCGAACTCAGGCCCTGCACCGCCGCGCCCATAATGGGGGCGCCGAGGTAGCCGTTCATGCGGGCGAGCGACTCGGCAGCCGAAATGCGCTCGAGCGAAATCATGGTTGAGATCGGCACCATTTTCCCGGAAGCGGAGCGCACGCTTGCGCGTCCGATGTCGGAGGGAAGCGACCGGAATTTGGCATCGGCCTGCATGACCACGCGGTAAGTCTTGCCGTTTCTCGTGAAGTCATTGATGTAGTCGGATGCCAGGAGCGCTGAGATCGTGCTGTAAATATCGTCAACGTCCACGCCGAGCGCATACGCGCGGTCGCGATCGACATGAAGCATGAGCTGCGGGCTGTCAGCAACGAGGGAGCTTCTGAGGCCGGTAAGTTCCGGGCGTTTGGAGAGCTCGTCGATAAAGCCGTCGGTGATTTCCTGAAGCAGCAAGGGATTGTCGGAACCGTGGGCAGTCACATAGCCCGAGAAGCCGTTCGAAGACCCAAGCCCGGGAATCGCTGCGGGCAAAACGGCAACGCCGCGGGCGTCCGGACTTTCACGCAGCCATTTGGAGATTTCCTGCTGGTAGTCGTCCGCCGTCATCGTCCTTTCGCTCCAGTTCTTGAGCTGGAGAATGAAGGTTGCGGCATTGGCGCGGATGTCGCTGCCCAGGGTATCAAAGCCCATCATGGTGACGACGTTGCTCACGCCCGGGAGCTCCCGGATCTTCGCGAGGAACCCTTCGGCAACCGCTTCGGTTCGCGGGAAGGCAGAGCCTTCAGGCAATTGAATCGCCATGCGCACGATGCCCTGGTCTTCACGCGGAACAAAAGAGGTCGGCGTGCGTTCAAGAAGCTGCCAGGCGCCGATGCAGGTGAGGATGAGAATGAGGGCAGAAAGTAAGCGATGCTTGAGGGCGAGGCGAACGATCTGCAGAAAGCGTACGGTGAAGCGCGCGAGCGCTTTATTGAACCAGACGAAGAAGGCCAAAGGCTTCTCGTTCGCGTCCTTGAGCAGAATGGCGCAGAGGGCCGGCGTGAGCGTAAGCGCTACAAAGCCCGAAATGACGACGGAAACGGAAACCGTAACCGCAAACTGCCGATAGAGTTCGCCCGCAATGCCGCCGAGGAATGCCACCGGGATGAAGACGGCGGAAAGCACCAGCACAATGGCGACAAGCGCCCCGGAAACTTCCTGCATCGCCTTGATGGAAGCGTCGAAGGGCGAGAGCTTTTCGGTGCGCATCAGGCGTTCGACATTTTCGAGCACCACAATGGCGTCGTCGACCACAATGCCGATGGAGAGCGTCATCGCAAAGAGCGTGAGCGTATTGAGTGAAAAGCCGAAGAGCCAGAGGCCTGCCATGGTGCCGATGAGCGAAACCGGAACGGCCAGCATGGGAATAAGCGTGGCGCGCCAGCTCTGGAGGAAGAGAAAGACCACGACGAGGACGAGGAGACCGGCCTCCGCAAGCGTGTGATAGACCTCATTGAGCGAGGCGCCGACGAATACGGTGGTGTCGTTCGTGATGACGTAGTCGAGCTTCCCCTCGGGGAATTCTGCGGCGAGCTCCGTGATTCGCGCCTTTACTTCCGCTGCCGCCGACATGGCGTTGGCGCCCGTTTGCAGATAGACGCCGACGTTGACGCCTGGCTGGCCATTCATGTCGACGCGGAATTCATAGCTTCGCTTGCCGGTTTCGGTGGTGGCGATGTCTCTCAGGCGCACGAGACCCTGGGCGGAATCGCTCTTGACGACGATTTCGCCGAATTCTTCGGGCGTGAGAAGCTGACCGGGAGTCGAAATCTTGTAGTAGAGCTGCTGATCAGGAAGCGTTGGCGACGTGCCGATGCGGCCGACCGCGCGCTGTGCGTTCTGCGCGGAAACCGCGTCGTCAACATCCTTCGTCGTGACGCCAAGCTCGGTCATGCGTTCCGGGTCAAGCCAGATGCGCATGGCGGACTGAACGTTGCCGAAGACATTCACGTCGCCGATCCCCGGCAGGCGCTTGAGTTCATCGACGATATTGAGGGTTGCATAGTCCGCCATTTCCGACGCCGACATCGACTTGTCGGGCGAATAGAGCGCCATCATGAGGAGCTCGTCGTCGGAGCGTTTTCGCACTGAAACGCCCTGGTCGCGCACGGTCGAAGGCAGCCGCCTTTCCGCCGTTCGGACGCGGTTGTTGATTTCAAGCATGGCGTCGTTGGGGTCGGTGCCGACCTCAAAGACGCACATGATCGACATGTCGCCGTTCGAGCGGATGCTCGTCGTGTAGTAGAGAAGCCCTTCGATGCCGGAAAGCTGGTCCTCAATAGGAGCGGCTACGGTACGCGCGATGGTTTCAGCATCGGCGCCGTCGTAGGTTGCCGAAATGCGCACCGAAGGCGGCGTGATGTTGGGGTACTGCGAGAGCGGAAGTACTCTTAATGCAACGAGGCCGGCGAGGATGATGAAGAGCGAGAGAACGGTGGCGAAGATGGGTCGCCGGATGCAGAACTGACTGAGCATGAGAGCGCCTTAATTCTTTGCTTTCGCAGCCTGAGCGCCGGGGGCTCTCTCGGTCACGGGCGTGCCGTTCTGAAGCTTGATGAGCTGGTCGATGATTACCTTTTCGCCGTCCGCGAGCCCCTTGCGGATGATCCAGTCCCTGCCTTCCCAGAGGCCTACCTCAACTGCCGTTTGGATTGCTTTGCCGTCTTTCAGGACAAAAAGAGCATAGGTGCCGTCCGGCAGCTGCTTGACCGCGCGCTGCGGCACGCGCCAGGCATTGCGGTCCACCGTTGTCTGATAGCGGATGCGAACGAATTCGCCGGGAAGGATCCCTGCGTCAGAGGGCACCTTGACGCGCAGCGTGCGGGTGCCGGTGTCGGCGCCATAAGTCTGAGCAATGTAGTCGAGCGACGCCGGGACTTCCTTGCCGTCCGTGCGAAAGACTCTCACGCGCGTTTCATTCGTGATGTCTGCGCCTGCGAGATCGCGATCCGAAGGGGCGAAGAGAACGCGGATGTCGTCCTTCTGCGTGATGGAGGCAAGTACGGAACTGTCTTTGATGACAATGGCGCCGGGATTGAAGAGCGCTTTGGATACAAAGCCCTGAACGGGAGCGCGCACCTGGGTCCAGGAGAGGTTGATCCGGGCGTCTTCCTCATTGGCTTTGGCCTGCGCGAGCGCGGACTGCTTCTGGCTTCTCAGACTTTTCGCATCATCAAAGTCCTTCTGGCTCCCCGCTCCGCTCTTCAGCAATTCAGCATTGCGGCGGTATTCGCGATCGGCTTGCCTCAATTCATCCTCGAGCTGCCGTCGGGCGGCTTCTGCGGAGGCAAGCTGTGCGGCTAGGCTGGAGGGATCAATTTCAAAAAGGACTTGTCCTGCCTCAACGAAGTCGCCTTCCCTGTAATTCACCCGCAGGATCCGCCCGCCCGCCTGAGGCGTCACATTGATCGCAGCGCCGGCCTCTGCCTGACCGATGGTTTCGAGCCAGTGCACTTCATCTTTCGATTGAACCGTAACAGTGGTTACGGGAAGCGGCTGCCTGGGGGCCGCGGCTTTTTTCTCCTGACCGCAGCCGGAGAGGGTTAGGACGGCAGCAAACAGGATGGCGCAGCAGGAGAGAGTTCGTTGCATGGCAGAGGGAAAAAAGAAGGACCGGAGGGGGCGCGCGGGTTGCTCGAGTACGCGCCTGCCGAATTTTTACATGCTAAGCACAGAGACTTAGCGCTTGCATGGATCTTCGCAACTCCTTGAAAAGCGCGGATTCCGTGAAAACTCGTATTTTCTTGGAGGTACTCCGCAAAGCGGCCGTTCGGGCTTCGATTTGTAAAGAGAAAGGTGATGGAAATCCCGGTGCTGGAAGCGTGCGAGGATGCGGGTGAATCCAGAGGAAGCCTTACTGGGAGCGGATATCAGGCACCATTTCGAAGCAACGAGGGGGATGGCAAAAGGAAATGTAAACCCGGCTTCCTCTATTTGTAAATTTTTGTACTTAGTCAAAAGTAGAGCAGTTTTCTACCCCTTTTTTGAGATTCGAGGCCGATAATGCCCTCGTCCTCACTCTAAAGAGAGAAAAGACATGCTCGGATATGACTTTTGGCTACAGCTGATCATCGTTTTGATCTGCTTGTTCTACGGCGCCCGAAAGGGAGGTATGGCCCTGGGCCTCATTGGCGGCCTCGGCCTGTTGGTGCTGATTTTCGGCTTCCACATTCCCATGGGCAAGCCCCCGGTCGACGTGATTCTTACGATTCTGGCCGTGGTCTGCGGCTCCGCCAGCCTTCAGGCTGCCGGCGGCCTTGACTGCCTCCTTCAGATCGCTGAACGCGTTCTGCGCCGTCACCCCCGCGCCGTCGTGTACGTCGCTCCGTACCTCTGCTGGTTCCTGACGATCCTCTGCGGTACCGGTCACGTCGTCTACACGATGCTCCCGATTATTTACGACGTTGCCATTAAGAACAACATTCGTCCGGAACGCCCGATGGCCGCTTCGACGATTGCTGCTCAGATGGGCGTGATCTGCTCGCCGGCTGCTGTGGCTGCGGTCTCGATGATCGCTCTGCTCGACGGCTATGAAGTTGGCGGCAAGCCCTTCGGCTTCGTTCAGCTCTTCTCGATCGTGATCCCGGCCGCCATCGTCGGCCTCTTCGCTGAAGCGACCTATTCGTCCTTCCGCGGCAAGGACCTCGATAAGGATGAAGCCTTCCAGAAGCTCATTTCCGATCCGGAACAGAAGAAGTACGTCTACGGCGAAAGCACGACGCTCGTCGGCAAGGTTTTCCCGAAGACCGCCTGGGCTTCCCTCTGGATCTTCCTCCTCACGATCGCTTTCGTTGCGCTCCTCGGTTCTGAGCCCAGCCTCCGTCCGATGGTCGGCAAGAAGGCCCTCGGCATGACCCAGCTGATTCAGATGTGCATGCTGACCGCCGGCGCTCTGATGGTCATGTTCTGCGGCGTCCGCGCCTCCATGATCTCGAAGGGTTCGGTGTTCCACGCCGGCTGCGTCGCGATTGTTGCGGTGTACGGCGTTGCCTGGATGGCCGATACGATGTTCATGGCTCACCTTGCTGACCTTAAGGTGATCCTGGTTGACTGGGTTAAGGAAGCTCCGTGGACCTACGCTCTCGTGCTTCTCCTCGTGTCGAAGCTCGTGAACTCTCAGGCTGCTGCTGTTGCGACGATCGTGCCGGTCGCCCTTCAGGTTGGTACGCCTCCGGGACTCGTGGTTGCCTTCTCGTCCGCCTGCTACGGCTACTACATCCTGCCGACCTATCCGTCCGACCTGGCTGCTCTGCAGTTTGACCGCTCGGGCACGACCCACATCGGCCGCTTCGTGATCAACCACTCCTTCATCCTCCCGGGCCTGATCGGTGTTCTTACCGCCACGGGCATGGGCTGGGTGCTCGGCAAGCTCTACGGCTACATCTAAAGACACATAACTACTGTGAGGACGCTTTGATGTAAGCCGACTGATTCGGGAGCTTCTCCCGAATCGGCACTGAAGCAATAAAAACGGGGATCCCTCTTCAATGAGGGGTCCCCGTTTGATTATGGAGAGCCGCTGCTTGAATGCGGCAAGCGCTGCCAAAAAGAATGCCCGGACGCCAGATGAAAGGTGCCCGGGCATTCGTATATGAAAATCACCGTTGGGTGATGTCACATACGGCGGAAGGTTTTAGGCGAACCGCTGAGTCCGATTTTCGCGAGCTTTTCGTCCGGAATCCGATAGTCGCGTTCCGACGCCCAGACGGCGGCTTCAACACGGGAGCGGAAGTGGAGCTTCTTGAGGAGATGCTTCACATGCACCTTTACCGTGCCGTCCGTGATTTCGAGGTACTGAGCGATCTCGCGGTTGGAAAGACCGGAGGCGACGCAGCAGAGCACTTCGAATTCGCGCTTGGTGAGAAGCTGCGTGACGTTTGTTTCCGACTCCTCAATCGTGCCGGAACGCAGGTGTTCCGCAAGCGCTGAGGTGATTTTTTCCGAAGCCGCCATGCCGCCCTGGGCAACAATCTTCATCTGATCAACAAATTCGTCGATCGGGATATTGCGCAGGAGGTAGCCATTGGCATCCAAGCGAATGGCCTGCATGAGGTTGGAAGAGCTGTTGGGCGAGCTCATCAGCATTACGGCGCGGCAGGAAGGCTGGCGGTACTTGATGAGGCGCAGCAGATTGAGGGGTTGAAAGCCTTTGGCGTCAAGGTCGATGATGACGATGTCGGGCTTGAGTCCGATGAGCGAGAGCGCTGTTTTCTCATCCCCGGTGAGACCGAGAATCTGGAAGTTGGCATTGGTGGTGAGCGCATCAGCAATGCCCTTGCGGAAGAGCGGATAGTCGTCCACGACAACTACGCTGGGTTTCCGATGTTCCATGGTTGTAGTCCTTGTCCGGACGCAGCCGAGAGATAACCGCGTCCGGGCGTCCAAATGAATCAGGCGGCGTCAAAGTCTATTACGGTATGCCAGAGAAGGTCTGCGCCCTTCATGAAGTCGGAAAGCTCCATGGCTTCATGGGGATTATGCGAACCATTCTGATTGGCGACGAAGATCATGGCGACCGGGATGCCGCAATTGCCGAGCATGGCCGAATCGTGACCCGCGCCAGAGGGAAGCCGCATGACGGGGAGGTGAGCGCGCTGGGCGCTCTCCCAGAGACGGTCTGCAAGCGCTTCGTTCACATGCGCGGGCGCGGTGAAGAGCGGCGAATCAAATTCGAACCGGACGCCTCGTTCCTCTGCGAGCTTCTTCGCCTCAGCGAGGAGATCTTCATGGAAGGCGCGGCAGGTTGCTTCCGAGAGGCTTCTCATGTCAATCGTGAAGGTGACGAGCCCCGGGATAACGGAAATCGCCGCGGTCGGCGCCGTCTTGATGACGCCTACCGTGAAGACGAGATCTTCGCCGCGCTTCAGATATTCATCCCACTTGTCGTCCATGCGGGAAATCAGGCGCGCCGCAGCCATCACCGCATCGTGGCGATACTGCTTGTCTACGGCGCCCGAATGCGCGGTTTCGCCGATAACCTTCACTTCCTTATGGCGGATGTTGCCGCGGATGCCGGTAACGATGCCCGTGCGGGCATCCTTCTGACTCGTGAGGGTCGGCCCCTGCTCAATATGGAGTTCAAAGAAAGCGGCGATTCGGCTCGTGTCGATGACGGGCTTCCCCGTTGTGAGCGCTTTCGGGTCAAGTCCGCAGGACGCGATGCATTCGCCGAGCGTTTCGCCCGATGTACGGTGCTTGAGCGCAAGGTCGGATTCCTTCAGCCGCCCCATCATGCCGAGCGAGCCTACATAGGCCTTGCCGAAAAAGGAGCTTTCCTCGCAGCGCATGATGAGAACGCGGTAGTCGCGAGCGGGCGTAACGCCTTCGCGGCACATGCGGCGCGCTACCGAGAGCGCGGCCACGATGCCCGCAAGTCCGTCATAGTTTCCGCCCTGAGGAACAGAGTCGGCATGACTGCCGGAAACCACCGCCGGAAGCTTGCGGTCACGTCCGGGAAGCGTCATCCAGACATTGCCGGCGGCATCTTTGGCGATTTCAAGATTAAGATCGCGGCCGATGCCTTCGAGATAATCCAGCACTTCACTTTCAAGAGGCCCGTAACCCTGACGGGTCACGCCTTCATGATCCTTGCTCATGCTGCGGACATGATCAAAAATCGCAGCGCAGAAATCCGCGTCGCTCAATTGAGAGAACTGCGTCATATTGATATTTATAGATAATTCAGGAGGTTTGAAACCGATGCCTTGGCGTTCGGTTCAGTTCTGCCAAAAATACTACCAATTAAATACCTCAATAGAAGGTATTGCGTGCAAAGCTTCCTTGAAAAATTGATCCTCAGTAAATGATTGCGCGAAGGCTTTGAGGACATGAATACTTTGTTTCTCAAGAAGTTTGCAGTGCTATTCCCGGGGAAAAGCAAAGTTGAGGCGGCAGGAGCGGAAGAAGAGGTTCTACCAAAAAATGAGGAATCAGCGGAAGGGTTCTGCCACGCAAAGCAAGCCGGCGTCGAATGCCCGCTCACGCTAGGCACGGATGAGGCCGTGAGGCGATTCAAGCTTCGTTCCATTGGACGAGCTCAAGTCTCTCGGTGAAAACTCGGGTATGAAGCATTGGGATGCTCTAAAATACGCCTCTCTCCGGATTCGAGGCGCTTTCTGTCTGCTCATCCGGAGGTCAAGTTTTTGGTCGCCCGGGCTCTTCCAAGAAGCAATCCCAGCGGGCGGCAAGGCCTCTCCTCGCGCGACCGCAGCCGAGGCCCAGCGCTCTACCCATTCCCTGTAAAGAGGTTGATACAACATGTCGGGTCATTCCAAGTGGGCCAATATTCAGCACCGCAAAGGCCGTCAGGACGCCAAGCGCTCCAATCTTTGGACGAAGCTCGTCCGTGAAATCATCGTTGCCGCCCGCATGGGCGGAGGCGAGCCGGAGTCGAACTCCCGTCTGCGTCTTGCGCTCATCAAGGCGCGTGCGGGCAATGTGCCCAAGGACACGATCCAGAATGCCATTCTGAAGGGCACGGGCCAGCTCGAAGGCGTCTCTTATGAAGACGTCCGCTATGAAGGCTACGGTGTGGGCGGCGCTGCGCTCATCATCGACTGCACGACCGACAATCGCGTTCGTACCGTTGCCGACGTCCGTCACATCCTGTCGAAGAATGGCGGCAATCTCGGCACCGAAGGTTCGGTTTCCTTCCAGTTCAAGCACGTGGGCGACTTCTTCTTCGCCCCGGGTTCCGTGACCGAAGATCAGGCGATGGAAGTCGCGCTCGATGCCGGCGCCGATGACGTCCTGACGGATCCGGATGACGGCTCGATCGAAGTCACCTGCGCTCCTGAACAGTTTGATGCCGTGCAGAAGGCCTTTGAAGCGGCCGGCATGCAGCCTGAAGTCGCTGAAATCACCTGGAAGCCCCTTAACGAAACGCACCTCGAAGGCGAGGAAGCTGCCCGCATGCAGCGCCTGATCGACGCCCTCGAGGAGCTCGACGACGTTCAGCAGGTTTATACCTCGGCTGATTTCGAGCTCCCTGAGGAAGCGTAATGCCCGAGACGGGACGGAAAGCTCCCGGGAGCGTTATTCCCCGGAAGACTTTCTGAACGCCTTCATCAAAAAGGCCGGAATGAAGTGAAGCATTCCGGCCTTTTTCCAATAAAAAAGCCCCGTACCGGTGCTTCAGGACCGGATAGCGGAGAAAATAACCATTGAGACCGGCGCTTTTCTTTGCCGGTTCTTCCCACTTGAAATTCTGGAGAATTTTGCAATGAAGCTTCTCGTCATCGGCAGCGGCGGCCGTGAACATGCTCTGGCCTGGCGTCTTTCTCAGGGCGCCGGCGTGGAAAAGGTATTTGTGGCGCCCGGCAACGCCGGTACGGCATTGACCGACAAGCTCGAAAACGTTGCCCTTTCCGGCAACGAGGAACTCATTGAATTCGTGAAGAAGGAAGGCGTTGCCTTTACGGTCGTCGGCCCCGAGGCGCCTCTTGCCGCCGGCGTCGTCGATGCTTTCCGCGCTGCCGGCCTCGGCATTTTCGGGCCTGAAAAAGCGGCGGCCCAGCTCGAAAGCTCGAAGGACTTTGCCAAGGCCTTCATGAAGCGCCACAACATTCCGACTGCGGACTATGAGACCTTTACGGACCCGAAGGCGGCCCGCGCCTACGTGGAAAAGAAAGGCGCTCCGATCGTCATCAAGGCCGACGGCCTTGCGGCGGGCAAGGGCGTCGTTGTCGCCATGACGCTCGACGAGGCTTATGCCGCGATCGATTCCATGCTCGAAGGCCACGCTTTCGGGTCTGCCGGCGCGCGCGTCGTTATCGAGGATTTCCTCGACGGCGAGGAGGCCTCCTTCATCGTCATGGTGGATGGCGAACACATTCTTCCCCTCGCGACGAGCCAGGATCACAAGCGCCTTCTTGACGCCGACCAGGGCCCAAATACCGGCGGCATGGGCGCCTATTCTCCGGCGCCCGTCGTGACGCCCGACATCCATGATCAGGTGATGCGCGAAATCATTCGCCCGACGGTTGAAGGAATGGCGAAGGAAGGCGTGCGCTACACGGGCTTCCTCTACGCTGGCCTCATGATCAAGCGGCGCGCCGACGGCTCTGCCGACGTTCGCACGCTCGAATTCAACTGCCGCATGGGCGACCCGGAAACGCAGCCCATCATGATGCGCATCAAGAGCGATTTTGCGAAGGTGGTGCAAGCCGCTATTGCCGGCAAGCTCAATGACGCGTCCATCGAATGGGATTCAAGAAGCGCCCTCGGCGTGGTGATCGCCGCCCGCGGCTATCCGCAGCATCCGGAAAAAGGCGCCGTCATCGATCGCCTCCCGGCAAATGGTCCGGATGCCCGCGTCTTCCACGCCGGCACGAAGACGGATGCGGAGGGGCGCACGATCGTTTCGGGCGGCCGCGTTCTTTGCGCAGTAGGACTGGGTTCTCCCCTTGCCGAAGCGCAGAAGACGGCTTACGAACTCGCCCGAGGCGTGCACTTTGACGGCATGCAGATGCGTTCCGACATCGGCTGGCGCGCGATCGGCCGCTAACCGTTAACAACTCCACACGCCTCAGAGCGGGCGGGAAATGATATGGTAGGTGTCTCTCTTCTCCATACTTCCAGAGAAATGTTCAAGCCATTCTTCACGTCCGCTCTTATTGCTGCATTTTTTGCCGCGGCACCTGCCGGAGCCGAAGTGGCATCGCCCTTCGGCTACCCGTCGACCACGCTCGACGCGCCGGCTACGCTGACGGAACCTGTCGGTCAGTTCGTGCAGTTCGGCCGCGTGCCTTTCTTCCTGGGAAACACAGGTCTCAGTGAAGTGGCGGAGCGCTATCACGCAGCGAGACTGCGCGAAGGTGCCGGCTACTTTGAGCGCGATTTTGCATGCTTCACCGGCACGGAAGGCGGCAGACCGATGATCGTCTGGCTCATCGCAACGGCATCGAGCGAGATCACGGAGGCGCAGATTGAGTGGGTGAAGGATGATCGGGAAGTGCCGCGGACCTGCGGAAAGCTTGATGCGCGCAATCTTCCGGTTCGTCTGGGTCTTACCGGACTCGGCATGACGGAAAAGGAAGTTGCCGAGCATATTGGAAAGCCTTCCCACGAAGACGGCTTCGGCTGGAAATTCTGGTTCAGCCAGCGGTTTCTTAAAAATGCCCGGGGCCTCGAGGAGCTCGAACTCAATTGGGTCGGGCTCAAATTTAAGGACGGCCGCGTTGATCGGGGCTTTGCCTCATTCACGCGCAATCCTTAAGGGAGCACTGGATTGTGATACCCCGCGGAATCGGACTTCTCGGCGGCACTTTCGACCCCGTTCATGAAGGGCATCTCGCTCTCGCGAGGGCAGCAAAGGATGCGCTTCGGCTGGTGCGGGTTGATTTTCTTCCTGCCGGGAATCCCTGGCAGAAAGATCTCGTCTCCCCGGCAGAGGTGCGGCTCGCCATGCTTGAGCTCGCTTTGGATAAAATGGCGGGCTTTCGAATCGAAACCCTCGAACTCATGCGCCTCGGCCCCACCTATACGCGGGTGACGCTGAAAACGCTGAGAAAGCGCCTTGGCCCCTCGATTCCGCTCGTGCTCATTCTGGGGGGCGACCAGTGGAGAAATCTCCACACCTGGAGAAGCTGGCAGGAACTGGCTGAATATGCGGATCTTGCCGTTTGCAGACGAGGAAGAGAGGCGCTTCAGACTTCTCCGGAAGTCGCCTCCTGGGCGAAAAGCCGGATGACCAGTGCGGAAGCACTCACCGAGGCGCCGGCCGGTCGGATCGCTTTTTTCGACATGGCGCCGCATGAGGCGAGCGCAACGGAAATCCGCCGCGTCATCCGCACTCAGCCCTTTGCTGAGGCGATGAAGAAGGTTGACGGCTGGCTTCCTCTCGAGGTCGCGGCCTACATTCGGGCGGAGTCGCTTTACGGCGCTCACTGAGCAGGCTTTTTTCGATGGGCGCATCAGCTTCAGGCACGCCTTTTTCTCTAATTCTTTTCAAAAGCAGAACTTATGGAACTCAACGAACTTGTCGCCACCGCCATTGAAGCGCTTGAAGACGTCAAAGCGCGCGACATCAAGATTTTTAATACGGAAAAGCTGACCGACCAGTTTGAGCGCGTCATCATCGCTTCGGGTTCCTCGAACCGCCAGACGCGTGCGCTTGCCTACGCGGTCTCGGGCGCTGTGAAGGAAGCGGGCGGCGAAGTCCTCGGCATTGAGGGCGGCGATACGGGCGAATGGGTCCTCGTCGATCTGGGCACTGTGGTGGTTCACGTGCTCCAGCCCAATGTCCGCGACTACTACAACCTCGAGGAAATCTGGGGCGGCAAGGAAGTCTTCCTTGAGGCGCAGCAGTCGGAGTGCGCTCCGCATCTGATGCCGCACCGCGCTGAAAAGCAGGCTTAAGACGGCATGCGCGTTTTGATTCTTGCTGTCGGGCAGCATATTTCCGACTGGGCGCAGGATGCGGTGCGCGGCTACCTGGGGCGTTTCCCGCGCTCATGGCGGGTTGAATTGAAGGAAATCCGCACGGAACCCCGTGCGGGTCAGACGCCGGCCAGACTCATGCAGCTTGAGGGAAGCCGCATCCTTGAGGCGCTCGAGGAGGACGACTATGTCGTTGTGCTCGACGAACACGGCAAGGACTTCACTACAACAGAGTTCGCGCGGTCGCTCAACGAATGGATGAGCGAGGCGTCGCGCGTTGTCTTTGTGATCGGCGGTCCCGACGGACTTGCGCCCGAGGTGAAGGAAAAGGCGAGGCGCCTGATGCGGCTCTCCGCAATGACGATGCCGCATGCGCTCGCCCGTGTATTTCTTGCCGAACAGCTCTATCGCGTATGGTCGATCGGAGCCGGTCACCCCTACCATCGCGCCTGATTCCTAGGAAGCAACGCAGCACATGCAGAACTTTATCTATCTTGCGAGCAAAAGCCCGCGCAGACGCGAACTCCTCCGGGCCTACGGCTGGGAGCCTCAGGTGCTTTCTGATCCGTCTGAGCCGAGAGGCTGGTTTGCCGGGGATGAAGAAGAGCTGCCGGGCGAAACGCCCGCAGACTATGTGCTTCGCACGGCGGTAACGAAGCTGATGGACGGAATTGCTGCGAGAAATGAGCTCGATAATCCGTGCATGGACGCACCGGTTCTTGCGGCAGATACGGTGGTGAGCCTTGAAGGAAAAATTCTCGGCAAGCCCCGGGATCGCGAGGAGGCTGCCCGCTTCATGCGGGAGCTTTCCGGCCGGACGCATGAAGTGCGCACGGCCGTTGCCGTTGGCCGCTCGCGCGAGGACTATCGGGCTCTGGTGGTGCTTTCGAGGGTTACGATGCGCCCGATCTCAGAAGAGGAAATCGGACGCTACGTAATGACGGATGAGCCGTACGACAAGGCCGGAGGCTACGGCATTCAGGGGCTTGCCGGCCTTTTCGTGCAGTCGGTGGCGGGAAGCTATACCGGCATTATGGGGCTTCCCGTATGCGAGACGGCGGAACTGCTCAAAAGCTATGGCGCGCCTGCGCCGGCGCTCTTTCAGCCGATGCCGACAAGCTCAACATCGAAATAAAGGTCGGCGTTGGGCGGAATGACGCCCGGATAACCCATTTCGCCGTAGGCCAGATGGGCCGGAATGGAGAGGCGTCGCTTGCCGCCTTTTTTGAGGCCGATGAGCCCCTGATCCCAACCCGGGATCACGAGACCAATGCCGCAGGTGAAGTCAAGCGGTTCTCTGCCCTCGCTTGAGTCAAAGATCGTGCCGTCTTCAAGGCGGCCCGTATAGTGCACGCTTACGGGGTCGCCCGCTTTGACTGCGGGACCGGTGCCTGCGACGATGTCCTCGATAATGAGATCCTTTAAAGGCATTTCGTGGGTTCCTTTTCTATGGAATGAATCGGGCGGAGAGAAATTCGCCGCTCCAGGCTTTATTTTGCCCGCTGCAGGCCCTGAGGAGAGATTCGGTGAGTGCGAATGCGGATTTGCTAAAATCCGTCAACGGCATCTTCATCGGAGGATTGATGCAGGAGCCCCGGATTCGGACGATCTGATTGTTTTTCAGTCGCTTCAGCGGGCAGGGCCATCAACAGGGGCCCGGAGAACATCCATAAATCCTCTCCGATTGCCTCATTCATCTCAAGCGCGCGAAGCATCTCCACTGCGCGCCCAAGCAAACACATTGCCCGGGAGGCTCGCAAAGCTTCCCATTTCGCCTGCATGTGTCGGGGCGGAATACCTGCAGAAGCGCTATGCCGCTTTGCCGGCGGGCTTTTCAAGAATTCATTGACTTCATGCAGCTGCCGCTGCGCCTGAAATCCCGGGCGCATTCGGACTGCATGCCTGCGGGGCGGCTCGTCCGGCTCACTTCAATCCGGTGAGCGGGAGGGCTTGAGTCGGGCAGGGATAAAAGTTGGAAACATCGTGAACCTCTCGAAATTCCATCTGGCTGATTTTTTTCAACAGAAGCTTAAGAAATGGAACTGGTCTCAGCTCTTGCCGGCTCAGACTCTGCTTTTACGCGAATTCCGCGCGGGGCGTCCGCATCTGATCTGCGCACACGGCGGAAGCGGCAAAACGTCTGCCGCACTGCTTGCGCTTGCTGAGTATCTGAATCCCGAGCAGGATTCCGAACTGGAGCGCGGACGGCCTCCCAGAACGCTGATCATTACGCCGGGACTCGATATTGCAGCGCGCCTTTGCTGGCGCATGGATGCAATGGTCTATCCGTCGCGTCTGAATACGTTCCCTGTACGGCCGGGCGAAGATTTCAACCGCAAGCGCCGCGCTCTGGTCGGCGTTGATTTCGTTGCCGGTCCGCCGAGATTCCTTGAGCGTGTCGGAGATGATTTCGGCCTTCAGCTCGACAGCATTGAACGCGTTGTCGTGGCGTATTTTGAGTACTTCGCCTCGAACGAAGATGAATTGGAGCGGCTTAAATCGCTTCTCGGAAAACTTCCTGCCGGGGCGCTGAAAACGATTGGCATTCTTTCCAATTACTGGAGCACCGGAATTGTTGAGGCCGCAGAGGATATTGTTCCCGGCTGCGGAGTTTTCCATGTCGGCGCCCGCTATCAGCCGCCGGAAATTTTCGAACGTTTTGATCTGGTTCCCAGAACAACCAAATACAGTTTCTTCCGCGCGGATATAGCGATGCTGCCCGAGGGCGCCCGCATTCTGGTCATCGTTCCTCACCGCGCCAGAGCGGCCGATTTTGAGGAAGCGCTCAGCCAGATGAAGGTGCGCATTATCGCCAACAGGCTCCTTGCCGAGGGTTGGGTTTGCGTCTCGAGGTCGATTTCCCGCGGGGCGAAGCGCCGCGTGCTTGTTGCGACGCTCGAGGATCTGAAGTACATCCCCCCGGGAAGCTTTGAATACATCTTCTTGATGAATATGCAGGAGTCTCCTGCGGTTTATGAGCGCATAGCGGCGATCGCCGTGCTTCGCGATCGCCCCGGAGAAATCCGAACCTATGTCCATCGTGAGGACATCAACGCTTTTGCTTCGCTGCGCACCCAGCTGGATGCAAACTGGCGTTTTGTCCTTCGACAGAAGCGCAGTTCGGGCTTCTCTGATGATCAGATGGAGACGGAAGAGGCCTGCGAGGCGCGGCGGAAAGCTTGTCTCGAGATTGTTGGAGACGAGCGGATTGCTATTGTCTGGCGGCGCCTTAACGCATCTCCCATGGAGGAGGTGAAGGCGGCGGCAGCTGAAGCTGAAGCCGATGTCGCACTGCCCAAATTTCCTGACACCGCTTATGAAGATTGCCGGCCGAAGGAATCGCATCCCGGGGAGACATTCCTTTCGCCTTTCGGAGAAGCGCTTCAAAAAGCCGACAAGGCTCTTCGGAAAGTGGAGTCTGTTGATGCAGCAGCTCCGGAAACGCCGGAAACCCTTCCGGAGCATGTCGTCTCTCCGGGCTCTTATGAGGTGGCTCCCGGGGTAACGGTAAAGCAGATTCTTGAACTTTCAGACATCGGTTACGGCGGAATGACGCGCGTTCCGGAGGCGCCCGAGCATGAGCCTGAGGAGCCGCAGGAAGAGGCGTCTCCAGAGCTTCAGCCGGATGCGTCTGATGATGAGAAGGAACTGCCTGTTGCGGCTGAGGAGCCGGAGCTGCCTCAAGCTGCTCCTGCGGCGCCATTGCATCATGACGAGGAGACCGAGGCGCTCACTGAACCCGAAGAGGATGACGACTTCGAATGGGAGGAGGCCGAGGATGAGGATTCGGCCGACTGGGAGTCGGATGACGCGTTCGAGGATGAAGACGAGCGCGGCGGCTACTCAGAGGACGAGGAGGCTGAAGACGACGATGATGCGGCTGATTCAGACTTTGAGGATGAAGACGGCTACGCAGATGACGGCGAGGCGAGTGAAGACGAGGAAGACGGTGAGGACGATGAGTCTGAGGAGGAGGAAGTCTACGAGGACATGCCTCAGCCCCATCGCCGCACGCTCACGATTCGCTCCGACTACCGGCCGAGCGAAGAGTATGAGCCTACGGTGACCATTACCGAGCCGCTCTCCTCCAATACGGTGGAGCTGCGCGCCGCGCAGGACCGCATGCGTCGGGCCATGAAGGGCGGCGAAAAGCTGACTCATCAGATGGTCGGCAAGCGCGGCACCATCCGGCAGTCGAAGCGCCGCCGTACGGAGGCGATGCCTGAGATGGAAGGCATTCTCCCAGCTCAGCCCGGAGGAAAGCGTCCGGGACAGAAGAAATTCGGCCGCGCGACAAAAGATTTCAAGGACAATCGCAAGAGTCAGAATTCAACCCGGTTGAGAAAGCCGCAGAATCCGAACCAGAAGCGAAAGACGCGTCTGGTGAAGGACGCGCCGGCTCAGCCTGACCGGGAGGAATTCCGGGATGATGTGCTGACGGTGCCTCTTCAGGCGGATGGTTTCCCGCTTCCTCAGGATGAAAACGAAAGAGCTCCGCGCAAGCGCCGCGAGAAGTTCAGGAAGTCCGGAGGACCGAATCTCCGTACGCCCTTTAAGAAGCGCCGCGGCCCCTTTGAAAAGGAAGAGACTCCAATGGAAGCGCTTCCGCCTGAGGTTCGCCCGGAGGAAGCCTTCCCCGATGCATTGGCTTCAGGCGAGGCTTCCGTGCCTGCCGTGGTTGAAAAAACGGAAGACGGCGGCAATCGCCGCCGCAGGGATTTCTTCAAAAAGAAGAAGACGCCGCGACTCGCGAAGCCCAAGCCTTCTCTGGGACTCCCCCCGGACGAGGGCTTTGAGGATGACGACAACTTCGGCAACTCCATTCACTACCGTCCTCGCCAGCCGAAGAAGCCTTCCGGGCTTGCCTGGCAGAGTTCCGGCGCCTGGGGGACTGATCAGCCGACAACGCTCTCCTTTGCGCAGACGACGCCGGCCGAAGACATCGACCGCACCGGCATGAGGACGGTTTACGGAAGCACGCCTCCCCTTGACGGCATGAAGCATGAGGGCGGAAAAAAGAAGTTTGGTAAATTCCGTAAATCCGGAAACTTTAAGAAAAAATTCGGTCCCCGTCCGCCGCGCAAGCCGCGCAGCGAATAGAGGTTTGCTTAGAATCGAAAAAACATTCTGCTTCTCCCCCGTGATGCCATGACGAAACTTAAAGTGAATGCGCTTCTTCTTGCCCTTGCGGGCTCAGCCCTTCTGGCAGGCTGCGCCGCGCCCGGGGGGGAGGGCAGCGGGACGACTGCGCGCGGTCACAGTGCGCTTTCGCGCGACCCGCTCCTCGATGCGCCCTATCATTCAGAGGCAACCTGCGTGACGGAACGTCCGGTGACGGTGCTTTCGCGAATGAAGGAAACGCCGCTTGCCTGCGCGGATCTGGGCGTTTCTGCAACGCTTGACGAATTGCGTGATGCCGGCTGGCGCGTGGTAACGCTTGATATCGGTGAGGACAGCGAGAGCGAGCAGCACGTGGGATTCCCTGTCACCGTCATGATCCGCAAGCTTTTCTGATGGCTTGAAGCTTTTTTAGGAGTGCCTATGAATTCAAAGAAGGAGGCGCTCGAGCGCCTTCAACGCTGCAGAGAAGAGATGAGTCGTCTCGGGCTCGCGGGCGTGATTGTTCCGACAGCGGATCCTCATCTTTCTGAATATGTTCCGGCCGACTGGAAGCTCCGGCAGGCGCTTTCAGGCTTCACGGGAAGCGCCGGCACGCTCCTGGTCGCCGAAGATGCTGCGGCGCTTCTCGCCGACAGCCGCTATTGGGAGCAGGCTGAAGTTGAGCTCCCCGGGGAAATTTCTCTCCTCAAGCTCACCGGGGATCCGGTCGCAATGATTGCGGAGTGGTTTGCCGGTCACGTCGTTCCAGGGAATGCCGTCGGCGCAGATATGGAGCTTCTTTCAGCCGCCTTTGCCAAGGAGCTCTCCGAAACGTTCGCCAGTGAAGGGATTGAATTAAGAGGGAGCTTTCCGGATTGGAAGGTGCTCTGGCCTGAACGCCCGCTTCCCCGTCTTTCTTCCGTAAGGGAAATGAAGCGTCCGGGAAGGTCGCGGCAGGAGAAGCTCTCTGCCGTGAGAGCGCTCATCCGGGAGGCGGGAGCTTCTGCGGCGCTTCTCACGCTCCTCGATGATGTCGCCTGGGTGACCAATCTGAGGGGCGACGATGTGCCCAATAATCCGGTTTTTCTGGCGAATCTTCTCGTGAACGAAAAGGAGGCCGTACTCTTTCTTGACGCGAAGAGACTCTGCCCGGGTGTCGAGGCTCGGCTCCTCGAAGACGGCATCTCGCTCGCCTCGCCTGAGAATCTTCTTCAGGTGCTCCGGCACTGGGCGAAGGAATGGAAGATTCTGCTCGATCCCGAACGTACGAATGCAGAGTTTGTGCAGCTGGTTCCGGCGGAGCGCCTCGTCTGCGGCGCTTCTCCCGTGATGATGCTGAAATGCAGAAAGAGCCCGGAAGAAATTGCAGCCATTCGCGAAGCGCACGAGCGCGATGCGGTTGCCCTGGCAGAGTTCTACGCTGAGCTCGATGAGCGCCTCTCGAAAGGCGAACGGGTAACGGAAGCGGATTGCGCCCGGATGCTCCATGCGTGGCGCGTAAAGGATGAGGAATTCTTTGAGGAAAGCTTCCCGACCATTGCCGCTTTCGGTCCGAATGCGGCCTTTCCGCACTATGCGGCGCCCGAAGAAGGCGGCGCTCTGCTCGAGGGGAATGGACTGCTTCTGATTGACTCGGGCGGTCAGTACGAATGCGGCACGACCGACATTACGCGCATGACGCCTGTAGGCACTCCGACAGATGCTATGAAGCGCGATTGCGGTCTTGTTACCCGTGCGATGCTGAGGCTTCTGAAGCTGCGCTTCCCCGAAGGGTCGACCGGCGCTGGAATTGACCTTGCGGCGAAAATCGATCTCTGGTCTGAGGGCCTGGATTTCGGGCACGGCACAGGTCACGGCGTCGGTTATGTGCTCAATGTCCACGAGGGCCCGGTCACCATCTCGCCGCGCGCCCGGGCGATACCTCTGGCGCCCGGGAATGTGCTTTCGGACGAACCTGGACTTTATCGGGTCGGCCGCTGGGGAATCCGCGTTGAAAATCTGATGGTCTGCCAGAAGGATATTGAAACGGAGTTCGGCAAATTTCTGAAGTTTGAAGCGCTGACGATGATGCCGATTGATACGAGAACGCTGCCAGAGCCTTTTGGCGACCTTGCCGAGGAGCTCAACCGCTTCAATGAGGAAAGGGCTGCCTTTCTGAAGCCCCGCGTTTCCGAGCGCTGCCGCAGGTGGCTTGAGCGTGCGGTGAAACCCGTGAGGCGTTCATAATTTTCCAAGCCGCAAAAAAAGCTCCCGTAAAGCCGAAATGACTTTACGGGAGCTTTTATTTCTGCATCGTCTCGTCTCCTCCATCAGAAGAGGAGACGAAAGGAGAACGACGAGCTGTCCTTATGACGGATTACTTGGCGTGGTTGTACCAGCTCGCGCCTTCGGACATTTCATAACGCTGGGCTTCAGCGTTGTTGGCGATCTGTTCAGCACCGATCGAGTAGTTGGTCCACATCGTGATGGAGCCGCCGACGATCATGAGGAGCGCAACGATCAGCATGCCCTTGCGCAGACCCGCACGTTCGCTGCCGGCGCGCTGGTCCATGATCTTCGTTTCGGGGTTCTTCGCGAAGATGTCCCACTTAACCGCAAGACGATAGAGGCCGATCATGCCGTGCAGTTCCGTGCAGACGAGGAAGATGAACGTGTAGAGGAGGCCGTTGTGATAGGTGTGGACGCCGATGAGGTTGGGGTCAAAGCCGTGCGGATTGACGAGCATGCTCATCAGGTGCGGGAACACGAGGAAGAAGAGGCAGAAGGCCGTGATGAGCTGAACCCACCAGAGCGTCGTGTCTTCGTGATGAACGAGCTTGACGTGCGAGCGGATGTCATGGAGCTGCTTGTAGGAGGTCGGGAAGCGACGCAGCGCGCAGAACATGTGAACGATCACGCAGAGGAAGATGAAGCCGACGAAGACGACGTGCATCCAGGCATGGTCGGCGCCGTCGAGCCAGACGCCGCCCGAGGTGGCGATCAGGTTGGCAAAGAGGTCCTTGCCGAAGTTCACGGAACCCGTGAAGGCCATGTGGCAGAAGAGGAAGATGCCGAGGATGAGGCCGGTGACGGACTGCGCCACATCAAGGCGGGCAGTGCACTTGCTCTGACGCTTGGCATCCTTGAGGCCCACGCCCCAGACATTGTCCGTAGCGGTCGGCGTATGGGAATATTTTTCTTTATCAGTCGCCATTTTCGAATGGTCCTAGAAGTTGAAAAAGGGGAAATGTCCTGAAGCAATGCCAGAACATGGGAAATGGATCTCTTTGAGCGAATGATGAGCTGTTGACGACTAAATCTATTTGATTTTCGTCAATAGATATTGCAGAACGAAACGGCATGTGTCTTGCTGTACTGCCTAAAGATACGTGTATTTACTTATGAAATAGCTTATTTAAACCTTATAAAAAGATAAAGATAGGTGTTACTACTATATTTCTGTGTTCAAAAAATAATCGCACCCGGGTGATGCGAAGCATAAAAAAACGCCTCCCGGTGAAGGAAGGCGTTCCAGACCCTGGTCGGGTCTATGGATTACTTCGTTCCAAAGATGCGGTCGCCTGCATCGCCGAGACCGGGCACAATGTAGGCGTTCTCATTGAGGCGCTCGTCAAGGGATGCCACATAAAGATCCACATCCGGATGGAGCTTTGAGAAGACCTCGACCCCTTCGGGGGCCGCGACAAGCGCCATGAAGCGGATGCTTTCGCCCGGGACGCCGCGTTTTTTAAGGACATCCACGGCATGAGCGCCGGAGTAGCCGGTCGCAACCATCGGATCGACCACAATGAAGGTGCGGCCTTCGAGCTGCGCGGGGAGCTTCACGAGATATTCGACCGGACGGTGATTCTCGTCGCGGTAGAGACCGATGTGGCCCACGCGTGCAGAGGGCATCAGCGTGAGAAGCGCATCGGACATGCCGAGGCCGGCGCGCAGAACCGGAACGATCACGCACTTTTTCCCGGTCAGCATCGGAGACCAGCAGTGGGCGACGGGCGTTTCGACCTCTTCGAGCGCAACGGGGAAATCGCGCGTGAGCTCGTAACCCATGAGGAGCGCAAGCTCCGAGAGAAGCTCGCGGAAGTCGCGCGTGCTCGTACGCTTATCGCGCATCAGAGAAAGCTTATGCTGGACGAGCGGATGGTCAACAATATGCAGGCGCGGGAAACGAGGATCGGTCTTCATGGCTCAAACTAAATTTCAGAAGTGGCGGAAAACGGGCAGAATGCCTTGCGAGGTATTATAGGAAGGCGCCGGGCTCTGCCGTATGACGCCCGTTTTTTGCCCAAATTCAATGGAGTTCAACGTGAAGCTTCGCACTCTCGGCATGATGCTCATCCTCGTGCTTCTTGCCGTGTTTCTGATCATCAACTGGTCGGCGCTTTCGCAGGAAACGACGGTCAATCTCGTCTACACCGAAATCACCGCGCCGCTCGGCATCATTGTGGTAGTGGCGTTTGCCGCCATCATTGCGCTTCTCATGATTTATACGATCTGGCAGCAGGCGAGCGTCGTGATGGAAATTCGCCAGGCGCATAAGGAAGCCCGCATCGCGCGTCAGGCCGCGGAGGATGCCGACAAGAGCCGCATCACGGAGCTCGGCAAGGATATGCGCGCCCGTATGGATCAGCTCGAAGCTCTGATGGTGGCCAAGACCGAGGAGCTCAATAAATTCATGAAGGAGCGCGGCGACCAGCAGGACCGCGAGCTCGCGCTTCTGCGCGATCAGCTGAAGGAAGAGCAGACCGCTCAGCGTAATGCCGTCTCCGAACGACTGCTTGACATCGACAAGAAGGTTTCGAACGTGCTTCCTGCCACCGAAGGTGAAGTGAAGGATGAAAAGAAGAAGAAGGAGCTCTTCGGCGAACTCTTCTGATCGTCCGCCTGAAGCGCACTGCTCAAGCCTGAATTAAAAAATGCCCCGCCCGGGTAATTCCCGGCGGGGCATTTTGCAAATTGCCTGACGATCCTGACGAGATCAGGCCTTGTGGTAGCCCGTCACGGTTTCAACCTCTTCGGCTGCGCCGAGGAAGACTGCCACGCGTTCGTGGATGCTGGTCGGAACAATGTCGCAGATGCGTTCGTGGCCGTTCGTGGAGGCGCCGCCCGCATTCTCCATGAGCATCGACATGGGATTGGCTTCATAGAGGAGACGGAGCTTCCCGGCGCGTTCGGGGTTCCTCGAGTCGCGCGGATACATGAAGATGCCGCCGCGCATGAGGATGCGGTGCACTTCGGCGACCATGGCTGCAACCCAGCGCATGTTGTAGTTCTTGCCGCGCGGACCGTCCTTGCCCTGAAGAAGTTCGGAAATGTAGCGCACGACCGGCGCTTCCCAGAAGCGCTGGTTCGACATGTTGATCGCGAATTCCTTGGCTTCGCGCGGAACACGCACATTTTCCTTCGTAAGACGGAAGGTGCCCGTCACGTCGTCGAGCGTGAAGAGGAATACGCCGCGGCCGAGCGTCAGGGCAAGAATCGTCTGCGGGCCGTACATGCAGTAGCCGGCTGCCGTGAGGTTTCTGCCGGGCTGAAGGAAGTCCTGGGGAGCCGGGACGCGCTTCGGACGTTCGGCCGGCAGGATCGCAAAGATCGAGCCGATCGAGACGTTGATGTCGATGTTGCTCGAGCCGTCAAGCGGGTCGAAGCAGGCAAGGTAGGGCCCGAGGGGAAGTTCTTCGGGGACGGCGATGGGTTCGGGAACCTCTTCGCTCACCATGCCGCAGACGGCGCCTGTGCGGGCAACGGCTTCAACAAAGATGTCGTTGGAAATGATGTCGAGCTTCTTCTGCTCTTCACCCTGAACGTTTTCGCTGCCGGCAAGACCGAGCACGCCGGCGAGGGCGCCCTCGCGGACCTTGGCGGAAATTTCCTTGCAGGCCTCGGAGATGCCGACCAGAAGGCGGGTGAGCACCGGATCGGAACCGGCAAGCGCTTCCTCTCGCGAGAGGAATTCCTGAAGTGAAAGGGGAGTCACAACAATGTTTCCTTTAGGAAGAATGAAGGAATGGGAGGGTCAGAGCGGGTTGCCGAGCGCCTTTTCGATGATTTCGGCCACATTGGGCGAGAGTTCGCTCCGTTTGGCTTCAACCGATTCGAGGGCGGCATGCATCTTTTCGGCAAGTGCCGGGGTGTAGCGGCGCCAGTTGTCGAGCGAACGCGCCACGCGGGCGGCAACCTGCGGATTGATGCGGTTGAGTTCGAGCACCATTTCGGCCCAGAAAGCGTAGCCCGAACCGTCGGCGAGGTGGAATTCGGACGGATTCTGCTGGAAGTACCCGAGCAGAAGCGCATAGACGTTGTTCGGGTTCTTGAGCGAGAAGAACGGGCAGCGCGTCAGTTCGCGCACGCGCTCGAGCACGCGGGCTTCGCCCGGGAACGAGGGTGCGGTTGCCTGAATCGTGAGCCACTTGTTGATGAGAAGCGGCTCGTGATACCAGGCCTTGAGGGCGTCGACTTCCATATCCTGCTTGGCGGGCGTCTGGGAGTTCGCCATCATGTGAAGCGCTGCGAGCTTATCCGTGAGGTTGTTGGCCGTCATGAACTGGTCCTTGATCATGATGGCGGCGCGCGGGGAGCCGGCGGCGTGCGCGTAGCCGAGAGCCAGGTTGCGCAGCGCGCGTTTGCCGGCCTTTTCAGGCGTCGGCTCGTAGGGGCCTTCAACAATATTGGCCTGCGCCGTTTCAAGGAAGGCGGAAATGTTCTTTTCGCCGATCGCCTGACGCACGGCAATCCAGCCGGCATGAACGGCATGCGGGTCAATGAGCGGGTCCTCTTCGGCCACGAGCTTTTCGCCAGGCATCGTGAGCGCGACGGCTTTGAAGGCGGGCGAGAGATTCTCGTCGCGAAGGATCTTCGAGGCGGCGCTGATGACGAGAGGCGAAACGTCTTCCGGAGTCTTCAGCAGGCGCGCGCGGGTCTGGGCATGAACGGCGTCGATCAGAAGACGGTTCATGGCATCCCAGCGGTTGAAGGGATCCGGATCATTGGCGGCGAGGAAGGCAAGCTCCTCCTGGGAGAGCCCGGCGTCGAGAATGATGGGGGCAGCGAAGCCGCGGTTGAGCGAAACGACGGGTTCTTCCTCAAGACCGCCGAAGACGAATTCAGCCGTTTCGTCCGTAAGCTCGAACATGCGGGTGCCGGGGGCCGGCGCCTCATCTTCCTCTGCAAGCTGCACGGGCATCTCTTCGCCGCGGCTATTGAGGAAGGCCACGGGGAACGGAATGAGGAAGGGCTTCTTTACGGACTGACCGGGCGTCGGGGGCGTCGACTGGCGAACGTTCAGCGTGAGCCTGTGGTTCACCTCATCCCAGTGTCTGCGGACGGTAACGCGCGGCGTGCCCGCCTGCGAATACCAGTTGGTGAATTCCGAAAGGTCGCGCCCTGACGCCTCGGCCATGGCGTTGATGAAGGCTTCGCACGTGACGGCATGCCCGTCGTTGCGGGCAATGTAAAGATCGAACCCCTTTCTGAAGGTTTCGCGTCCGAGAAGCGTCTGGAGCATGCGGATGACTTCCGCGCCCTTTTCGTAGACGGTGCTCGTGTAGAAATTATTGATGTTCTGGTAGCTCTCGGGACGGATCGGATGCGCCATCGGGCCCGCGTCCTCCATGAACTGTGCTGCGCGCAGAACGGAGACGTCGCGGATGCGCTGCACGGCCCGGGCAGAGGGCTCCCCGAGCATGTCGGCCGAGAATTCCTGGTCGCGGAAGACCGTGAGGCCCTCCTTCAGCGTGAGCTGGAACCAATCGCGAAGCGTTACGCGGTCGCCCGTCCAGTTGTGGAAGTATTCGTGGCCTACGACGCCCTCAATGCGCAGGTAGTCGCTGTCGGTCGCAACCTTGGGGTTCGCGAGCGCGCAGCGCGAATTGAAGATGTTGAGGCCCTTGTTTTCCATCGCGCCGAAATTGAAGTCGTTCGTCGCGACAATCTTGAAGTCCTTGAGGTCGAGCTCAAGTCCCCAGCGCTCTTCGTCCCAGCGGATGGCGCGCTTCAGGCTTTCGAGCGTGTGTTCGGTCTTGTCGAGATCCTGCGGATCGACCCACACGGAAAGATCCACCGTGCGGCCGTCCTTGAGGTCGAACTTCGAGGCGCGGGAGACGAGCTTGCCGGCGACGAGCGCAAAGAGGTAGCAGGGCTTTGGGAACGGGTCGACGTAGGTGACTTCGCGGCGGCCGTCCTCAAGCGATTTCTCTTCGGTCAGATTGCCGTTCGAGAGCATCACGGGAAAGTCTTCCGTGGCGCCGCGGATGACGGTTGTGTAGCGGGCGAGAACGTCCGGGCGATCCTCGAAGAATGTGATGCGGCGGAAGCCCTGGGCCTCGCACTGACTCATCAGGTTCACGCCCGAGGCATAGATCCCGGACAGCGCGGTATTGGCCTTCGGGCTGAAGGTATTCACGATTTCGAGCTTCTGGGCGCTCGTGATGCCGGGAATGGTGAGGCCGTTGCTGTCGACCTTGTATTCGCCATCCTTCAATTCACGGCCGTCGATCGAAACGGATCTGAGCGTGATGTCCTCGCCGTTCAGAAAGAGCGGCGGATCCTTTTCCGTGCACTCGGGATTGGGTCGAACCTCGAGCGTGCTTTTGACAAGCGTTTCCTCAGCGTTGAGGTCGAATTCGAGCCGGATGGTGTCAATGAGATGCGTCGGCGCGCGATAGTCGCCGCGATAAATGGTCTTGGCCATGTGCTTCATGCGAAAAAAGCGGGGGCGAGTCCCCGCGAAGGAATGATGGAGCAGATTTTAAGGCGCGCCGGGGCGCGCGGGCCAAGATTGCCGGGCAAACAAAAAGCCCGGCGCCTCTTCAGGTGAGGTTGCCGGGCTTTTCGGGTTCAGGCACGTGCCGTGAAGCGATTACTTCTTGGCGGTGTCGAATTTGAGGATGTAGCCGTAGTTGTGGCCGGCGGTCGGATGGCAGGCGAGGCAGTCGACATTCTTAGCCTCAGGGCCCATGTGGCGATGGATTTCGCCGAGCATCGGACGCTTCGGATCATACATGCGGGCCACGTCATGGCAGCCGCGGCAGGAGGCCCAGTTGCGGTCCATCATCTGGGCGTGGACGGCTTCAGCCATTTCCTGGCGCATCTCAATCTGCTTTTCCGGGGTGTTGAGGTGACCGGCGATTTCGCCGAAGAGCGACTTCGAGCCGGCGATGGCCTTGTCGATCAGGAGAGCCGTGTAGTCAATCGGACCGGCAAAGTGGTTCGATTCATTCTTGAGGTGGCAGTCCGAGCAGCCGGCGGTGGCGCCGGAAGCCGTACGGAAGTGGTCGCCCTTCTGATAGGCGACATAGGTGGCGTCCATCGAGTGGCAGAATTCGCCGCAGAACTTTTCAGTGCCGGCCCAGTGAACAACAGACGTGAGCACGCCGACGAACACGATGCCGATAGCAACGCCGACAACGCACCAGAGAGCAAGGTACCAGGGGCTATCTTTTTTCATTTTGTAAACCTGTCTTTATAAGGGGATCGGTCAGCTTCCTGAAACGATTCGGGTCTGGCGTGCGCCTTTGAAGGAAGCTGCAGAAAAAATGAAGCAATAAAGCCTTCATTTTCACTAGCCTGCAATGATATGCAACCAAGTGTAAGAGCGGGGCTTAAGAATTTGATAATCATCAATCGGCTGGAGAATCCGGTCGATTTGTTCGATTTTTCTGAACTCTTTTAGGCGGCTGCTGACGCATCAGGAAGCAAGACCGATCACGATGACGGAAGGGGGGAGCGACGCCACGGCCTTCTGATGGAGCTTAAGGCCGTGTCCGGAGCGCGCGAACCCGACGATCACAAGCCCTGAAGGAAGTCGAATCGAGCATTCGCCGCCCTTATTGGCGCGTTCGCTGCGGATGACTTCGCCCACGATGAGGTTTGCATGCGAGCGGGCATCATTTTTTTCATCCGGGAAATCCGCGGAAATTTCTATGGAGGTGGCCTTGGCGAGCGCGAGCACCTCCATGCCGGGGCGCAGGCCGAGGAGCTGAGCGGATTCCTTCGTGACGGAAGCGCGGATGAGGTGCGTGTCGTCGATGCGCAGGATGAGCTTTACGAGCGCGGAACCGATCTTGAGCGTTTCAATCGTTGCAGGAAACTGATTGCGCATGGAGGTCTGAAGACTCGCGGCGGTGACGCGCGCGAGCCGGCTGCCTTCATGTTTCGCGGGCGAATCCTCTCTGTGCGCAAAGCGGTCGAGCACGCTGCGGCGCGCGCGGGAGAGCTCATCGGCGAGATCCAGCACCATGCGGCCGGTTTTCGTGAGCTTCGTGCCGCCGCCGTGGGCGCCTCCCACCGCTTTTTCAACGAGGGGCGTCCCTGCAAGGTTCGTGAGCGTATCAATGGCCTGCCAGGCGGCTTTGTAGCTGACGCCTGCGCTTCGTGCGGCTTCAGAAATGGAGCCCACATCTGCAATGCGGCGCAGGATGTCGATGCGCTTGTCGGTCTGCTCGGAAAGAATGCCGGCGAGAACGGACGGGTCGGCGGGCTCTTCAGACATATCGGGATCTGGAAAACGGGTTGAGGAAGAACTTGATTATCTGTCACAACATCGTTATTCTGCAAAGGAATAACGAGCGCTGTTGCAAAAATGAATAGCGCTTCGTCGCTCTCTGTCTTCCGGCGTCAGGTGCATTCATGGGGCTTCCGTCTTGAATCCCCGGGCGAGCCTCCAGCCGGAAGAGCCCCGATTTCTTTGAAAGAGAATCCAATGAAGAAGTTTGTTCTTGCGGCCGCTGCCGCTGTCGTTGCCTCCGCTGCTTTTGCCGTGAGTGCTGAGGAAGTTCATGTGGCGGTTGCCGCCAACTTCACTGCTCCGGCCAAGGATCTTCAGCCGATTTATGAAAAGGCGACGGGCGACAAGCTCGTTCTCTCTTTTGGCGCTACGGGCGCTTTCTATGCGCAGATCAAGAATGGCGCTCCCTTTGATGTTCTCCTTGCCGCCGACGCGAAGACGCCTGCCAAGGCCATCAAGGAAGGCTACGGCGTGGCCGGAACTTCCTACACCTATGCGGTGGGCAAGCTCGTTCTCTGGTCGTCCGACGCGAATCTCGTGAAGAACGACGTCGCTGCCGTGATCAATTCCGCAACGGTCAAGCATGTGGCGATTGCGAACCCGAAGCTTGCTCCTTACGGCGAAGCCGCCTACCAGACGCTCAAGTCTCTTGGTCTTGAAAAGGCTGTTGAGCCCAAGACCGTGCTCGGCGACAACATCGGCAAGACCTTCCAGTTCGTGAAGACGGGCAATGCCGAAGCGGGCTTCATCGCGCTCTCGCAGTGCTTCAAGGGCGGCAAGTTCACCTCGGGCTCGGGCTATGTGATTCCGCAGGAACTTTACAGCGAAATCAAGCAGGATGCGGTGCTCCTCAAGGCCGGTGAAAAGAATGAAGGCGCCAAGCGCTTCCTCAAGTTCCTGAAGGAAAGCAAGGAAGCGACCGATGTCCGTACCGCCTACGGCTACGGCACGGCGAAGTAATGTTTTGATCTCTCCGGCAAAGCGCATTTGCCGGAGACACAGTTTCCAGCGTTCTTGAGACGGACGCCTACTTTACCCGGAGGGGGCTTCCCTAAGCACTCTCCGGCTTTTCATTATTCCGGGCAGGCACTTTCGGCACGGATTACTGAGGGGCTCAAATCGTGGAATGGTTTCTGGACCTCGTTGACGGCATCTCTCTCGAGCCGGTTCTGCTCTCGCTCGAGCTGGCTTTTGTAACGACCTGCATTCTTCTGGTGCTCGGGCTGCCGCTTGCCTGGTGGCTTGCGCGCGCGAGGAGCCGCTGGTGTTCGGCGGTGAATGCCGTCGTGACGCTTCCGCTCGTGCTGCCTCCCTCCGTTCTGGGCTTCTACATTCTGGTGGCGCTCGGACCTCACGGACCTCTGGGCGCGCTGACGGAGTCCCTCGGCCTCGGCGTACTCAACTTCAGCTTCCCCGGTCTCGTCATCGGTTCGGTCGTCTATTCGCTCCCCTTTATGGTTCAGCCGCTCGTTACCGCCTTTGAGGGCATCGGCGACCGTCCCATGGAAGTGGCGGCGACGCTTCGCTGCCGGCCTCTGGATGCATTTCTGCACGTCGTGATGCCGCTCGCGCGCCCGGGGATCATCACGGGCGTTCTCATGACGTTTGCGCATACCATCGGCGAATTCGGCGTCGTACTGATGATCGGCGGCAATATTCCGGGGAAGACCCAGGTGGTCTCGACCGAGATCTACACCTATGTTGAGGCGATGGAATATTCGAAGGCGCATGTGCTCGCGGGCGGCATGCTCATCTTCAGCTTCATCGTTCTCATGACGCTCAATATTCTCAACAAGCGAACGGAAAAGGCCTGACGGGAGGAATGCGAGACATGACTGAGGAACATTTCGGCGAAGTGCGCCTTCATCTTGCCCGCAGCACCGGCTTTACGCTCGAAGCGGACATCCGGGTTCCGGGCGAGGGCATTACGGTGCTTTTCGGCCCTTCGGGCTGCGGCAAGACAACAGTGCTCCGGTGCGTTGCGGGTCTTGAACGCGCTGAGGGGCTCGTGCGAATCGGAAGCGAAGTCTGGCAGGACGACGAGAAGCGCATCTTCCGCCCGACCTATGAGCGCAGTCTCGGTTATGTATTTCAGGAGGCAAGCCTCTTCGCGCACCTCAATGTCGAAAGAAACCTCACCTTCGGGCTTGAGCGCGCAAAGGTGCCTGACGGCAGAAAGCGCCTTGATGAAGCGGTTGACCTTTTAGGCATCGGGCATCTTCTGAAGCGCCGCGTATCCGAACTCTCCGGGGGCGAACGGCAGCGCTGCGCCATCGCGAGAGCGCTTTGCCTCAGGCCCGACATTCTCCTTATGGACGAGCCCCTTGCGGCGCTCGATTTCGCGAGAAAGCGCGAGATTCTCCCCTGGCTTGAAAAGCTCAGAAATGAACTGCGGGTGCCGATTCTCTATGTGACGCACTCGGCCGACGAGATGGCAAGGCTTGCCGACAATCTCGTCGTGATGGCTGACGGCCATGTGCGGGCGTCCGGGCCGCTTGCCGACGTTCTCGGCAATGTCCGGCTCCCCGTCGATATGGAGGAAGGCGCGGCCGTCGTGCTCGAAGGCGTGGTTGAAAGCGTTTCGCCCGAATGGCGCTCTGCCATGATCCGCACCGACGGCTGGGTTTTTGACGCTGTTGCCGGAAATGTTCCCAAAGGCTCCGGGCTTCGTCTGCGGGTGCTCGCGAGGGACGTGAGCATCGCGCTTGAGAGGCCTGAAAACCTTTCCATCCGCAATGCGCTTCCCGCAGCGGTTGAGGAAATCGGTGAGCCCTGCGGGCCCGAAAAGGCCTATCAGATTGTGAAGCTCAGAAGCCGCGAAGGAAAGGATGTTCTATTAGCGCGGATTCTGCGGGAGTCGACTGCCGCCCTCGGGCTTAAACCGGGGCTTCCGGTCTGGGCGTTGGTCAAGGCGACGGCCGTCATTGCTTGAGCCGGAGAGAAAAAAGGCAGGCCTCCGGGAGGGAGACCTGCCTTTTTGAAGCATTTTTTGTCCGGAGCGCCTCACAAAGACGCTCCGGAGCAAAGAAGCGGCGAGATGATCAGCAGCGGCGGGCGAGTTCGCGGGCCTTGCCGATATAGGTGGCGGGCGTGAGCTCCATGAGGCGCGCCTTGGCGTCGGCCGGAATCTCGAGACCTTCGATGAAGGTGCGGATGGTGGCTTCGTTGATGCCGTCCTTGCCGCGCGTGAGGGCCTTCAACTGCTCGTAGGGGTGCGGAACGCCGTAGCGGCGCATCACGGTCTGAACCGCTTCGGCGAGCACTTCCCAGGCGGCGTCGAGATCGCGGGCAATCATGGCTTCATTCACCTGGAGCTTGCCGAGGCCGCGCTCAAGGGCGCTGTAGCCCACGAACGAATAGCCGAAGGCCACGCCGAGGTTGCGCAGAACCGTCGAGTCCGTCAGGTCGCGCTGCCAACGGGAGATCGGAAGTTTTCCGGCCAGGTGGCCGAGAACGGCGTTGGCGAGACCGAGGTTGCCTTCGGAATTTTCGAAGTCGATCGGATTCACCTTGTGCGGCATGGTCGAGGAGCCGACTTCGCCTTCCTTCAGCTTCTGGCGGAAGAAGTGCATGGAGATGTAGCCCCAGACGTCGCGGTCGAAGTCGATGAGAATCGTGTTGGCGCGCTCGATCTGCATGAAGAGCTCGGCCATGTAGTCATGGGGCTCGATCTGAATCGTGTGCGTATTGAAGGTGGCGCCGAGGCGTTCCTCGACAACCTTCCTCGAGAAGGATTCCCAGTCGAAGTCCGGATAGGCGATGAGGTGCGCGTTGTAGTTGCCGACGGCGCCGTTCATCTTGGCGTAGATCTTCACGTTTTCAATCGCCTCGATCACGCGGCTGAGACGCACGGCGACGTTGGCGAATTCCTTGCCGACGGTCGTCGGAGAAGCGGTCTGACCGTGGGTGCGCGAGAGCATCGAGATGTCGGCCCAGGCGTGCGCGTAATTCGCGATGATGCCGTGGATGCGCTTGAGGAACGCCACGAGTTCGGCGCGGCCCTTGATCAGCATCAGCGCGTGGCTTGTGTTGTTGATGTCTTCCGAGGTGCAGGCGAAGTGCACGAACTCAGCGGCGCTTCTCAGTTCGTCGTCATGCTCAACCTGGCCCTTGATCCAGTATTCGACCGCCTTCACGTCGTGATTGGTGGTCTTCTCGATCGTCTTCACGGCTTCGCAGTCTTCGAGAGAGAAGTTGTCGGCAAGACCGCGCAGGAACGCCTTTCCGTGGTCCGACAGGTGCGGGAGTTCCGCAAAGCCGGCTTCGGAGAGCGCGATCAGCCATTCGACTTCAACGCGAACGCGTGCGTTCATGAAGGCATATTCGGAGAAGATGCCGCGCAGAGAGTCGCACTGGCGGGAATAGCGGCCGTCAAGCGGGGAAAGAGCGGTAAGAGGATTAAGCGCCATGGCGGGTAAGTCTCGATGAAGAATGAAAAATCTTGGGTTCGTTGACTGGAGCCGGAGACGAGTGATCGCTCTGCAGCAGTCAGGGTTCGAGAAAATCCCGCAATTTTAGTGCGTTCGGTCCGGGGAGAGGTTTCACGGAAAGCTGTTTTTTTCCTGGGGCGGGGCAGAGCGGCCTCGGGCGAGGAAACCCGGTACGGGAAAGCCTTGAGAGAAGAAGCTCCCATTCCTCCGTGTTCTTCAGATTCTCAGAAGGCTTCAACCGGATAATGGAAGCATCCGGTTGAATGCGCATTGCATCAGGGATGGATGCGCGCCGGACTTCATTCTCAGCAAGAGGAGCCTTGTCATGACTCGAAATGAACTTTGCCGCATTGCCTGCGCGATCAGTGCTGCTTTTCTCGTCGCAGCGCCTTCGGCCGTACTGGCCGTGGGCGGTCCGAGCGGAACCCAGGTGAATTTCCAGCGGCAGGGCGAGCTCGGCGAAGTGGTTGTGAATCCGTATGACATTGCGCCGCTCACTGCCGTTATCCGCAACGGCGGCGAGGTGCTCCTCAAGGCTCACGTGCGCATTGTTCCCAAAAAGGGAGGCGCGGAAATTGCCTACGATGTCGGGCCGACCGCGCTTCGCACCTATGGCGGCATTCCCGTCTTCGGCCTTTATCCGGAATATCTGAATGAGATCGAGGTGAAGTGGACGAAGAAGACGATGGAAGGTCCGGTTGAAAAGACGGAGACCTACCGCATCTGGACGCCGCCCGTTTATCTGGATCCCTCCTGGACGCACGGCCGTCCCGTGAAGACCTTTGATACGAAGATCGTGACGCCGGCCGCCAAGGGCTTCGGCGACCGGCTCTATCTCATCAACAATCTGCTGCCGGAGTCGCCCAAGGGCAGTCGCGCGGTCTGGAACAACCCGACGGGCGGCGCGCTTCAGTGGAACAACTATCCGCAGAACGCCATCGTCGACACCAGGGGCGACGTGCGCTGGTACATGCAGCCCTCGGCCATCTACGATCCGAGAAGCCTCAACAAGGCCGGCATCATGATGGGGTTCCATCAGAATGAGGATGGTGCGCTCACCTGGGGGTACGGTCAGCGCTATGTGAAGTACGACCTCATGGGGCGGGAGATCTTCAATCGAGTCCTTCCTGACGGCTATGCGGATTTCAGCCATGCCATGGCAGTGGGCCCTGACGGGCACTACTTCCTTCGCGTATCCGCGGCGGATCTGAAGCGCGCCGACGGCACGCACGTGCACACCGTGCGCGACGTGATCGCTGAAGTGGATTCCGCGGGCCGCGTCGTCGACGACTGGCGCCTCTTTGAAATTCTCGACCCCAACCGCAGCATCGTCATCAAGTCGATCGACCAGGGTGCGGTCTGCCTCAATGTCGATCTCGAGCAGACCGGGAAGACCCTGTCGGCCGAACAGCTCGCAAGGCTTGAGGCGAAGCACGCCTTCGGCGACATTGCCGGCACGGGCGCCGGGCGCAACTGGGCGCATGTGAATTCCGTCGACTACGACAAGGCGGACGACTCCATCATCATCTCCTCGCGCCACCAGTCCGCGGTGATCAAGATCGGCCGCGACAAGGAGGTGAAGTGGATTCTGGGTGCGCCCAACGGCTGGAACGGAAAGCTGCGCGAGAAGGTGCTTACGCCCGTTGATAAGGACGGCAAGCCCATCCCCTGCCGCATCGGCAAGTGCGAAGGCGACTTTGACTGGACCTGGACGCAGCATACGGGCTGGAAGGTGGACGAACTCTCCGAACCGGGCATCTCCGTCGTGACGGTCTTTGACAACGGCGACGGCCGGGCCTTCAAGCAGCCTGAAAACCCGAAGGACAAATACAGTCGTGCGGTGATGTACCGCATCGACGAAAAGAAAGGGACCGTTGAGCAGATCTGGGAGTACGGCAAGAACCGCGGCCACGCGCTCTACAGCGCCATTACGTCTTCGGTCGAGTATGAGGCCGACAAGGATTCGCTTCTCGTCTACTGGGCATCGATCGGCGTTCAGGACAAGACGGGCGTGAATCCTGTTCTCACGGAATTCCGCCGCGGCGGAAAGGATCCTGTGTTTGAAATGCAGATCCGGGGATCGATGGGCTACCGCGCGCTTGCCATTGATCTCGGCAAAGCGTTCAAAGAGTAAAAACTGTTGGCGGTCATGAGAAGCTGGAATCCCGGAGCACGGCGCGACGGGATTCCCTTCCTGAAGCTTTGTCTGATGCGGGATCCGCGGCAATTCAGGATCCCGCAATTCAGAGAAATCGGAGGCCACGGCGTGGGGAAGAAGAAATAGCTCCTTGCAGACCGTCAAGGTTGGTAAGAGGTTTCTCCTAGGGCCTGAGGCACAATCATCTCATCAAGAGGCGCTTCTCGACAAAGAGCGCGCTTGAAAACGCGCTTTCCCGGATTTTCCGGTTCGAGCACCATGAGGAGTAGAAAACATGAAAAAGAGTCACAAGATCATCGCGTCGCTTGCCGCTGTCGGGGCGCTTTGCGTGGGCACCGCTGCCATTGCCGGTCCCTGGCACCATGACGGCCAGTTCCGCGACGGCATGCCCTGCGCGGGCTATGCTTCGCAGGACTATCAGGCGGCCGGCTGGGAAGCCGTGGCTCGTCTCGTCACCATTACGCCTGAACAGCAGGGCGCCTGGAAGGCTTATGTCGATGCCCGCACGGCGCTCGACATGATGCCCGGCGTAGAGTTCAACAAGCCCGCCGTTGATGAACAGAGCCGCCTCGAGCGCCGCGCTCAGGTTGCCAAGGTTCGTGCGGATTTGCTTGAGAAGGCCGCAACTGCCCGTACGGAACTCTTCAAGGTTCTTTCTCCCGAACAGAAGTACGTGCTCGAGAGCTTTGAGCAGCAGCATGCCGGCCACGGCATGCACCGCGGCTACCGCGGCCCGCAGGGCTTCCATGGCTTCGGTCCCGGGTGCCCCGGCATGGACGGCGTTACGGGGAACCCCGACTGCCCCATGAATGGTCCTCGCATGCATCATCGCGGCATGATGGGCTACTAACCGATTTGAGTTGACTCCAACGGGCGCCCGGGTCACAGAATGGGTGCCCGATAAAGTGGGATTGGCCGCTCTGGATTGCGTCTTCCGGGCGGCCTTCTTTTATGCGGGCTGTAGCTTCGGCAAAAAGTCAGCCCGCTTCGCCCGCTGATATGGCGCTTAGAAGTTTCTGCGGATCAAGACCGTCGAATTCGGCGCGGATGATGTTTCCGCCCAGGGTTTGAGTGAGTTCGTAGAGAAGCCGGATGGGCGAGGCGTTGCCGAGCTTGCGGCTGATGTGCGCGCGGTGAACTTCAACCGTGCGCTGCGAGAGTTGAAGTAGTTCGGCGATGTCGCCGTTTCTCAGTCCCTGACAGACGAGGACGAAGATCTGGCGTTCGCGCCGCGAGAGCGTCTCGAAAAGGCGTTCGAGGCGGTAGCGCCGGTCGCGAAGAATGGAGCGCTCGAGACCGAGGTCGACCGCATGGTCGAGCTCCTCGGGGTCGACCGGCTTTTCAAGCACGCTGACGGCCCCCATCTGCAGGTACCTGACGGCCGTGCGCAGGTCCGTTTCCTTCGTGAGAATAATCACGGAGACGGGGCTTCTGAGCCGCGCGAGTTCGTCCTGAATGCTTCCGGATGCCGTTTGAGCCATATCGTCGGCGATGACGAGACAGCCCGGGCGGTCAAGATCCGCGCGCGAAAGAAATGCAAGCGCCGATGGAAAGGCGGCAGTCTTGTAGCGCAGCTGAAGCGCAAATGAGAGCGACTCTCTTACGTCGTCATCGTCCACTACCCAGACAAGGCGCTCGTCGGCGGTGCCGCTCATTGCGGGGTCAAGTGAAAGAAGCGGATCAGCAATAGAAGTCATTCAAAACCAAAGGGAAGCAAAGTGAAAGAATAATCCATTGATTTTAGGCCATTTCAGGCGATGTGCGGATATAGTTGAAGGCGCGTCTCCCTGATCGAAAACCCGGTCATTTGCGAGGCCGCCGTCTTTCCCCACATTTTTTCTTCGAGAGCTTCGACAATGATTACCGAGAATTCGTCCGGGCTCTTTGATGATGCGCCGCCAGAGAGCGCCCCGGTATTCCCGCAGCCTGCAGACAGCGCGCTCAAAGAGATGATGAGAAGGCTGCCGTCTTCCATTCGTCTCGGCACCTCGAGCTGGAATTTTCCCGGTTGGCGCGGGCTTGTCTGGAGCCGCGGAAGCGGTCTCGAGCACCTTGCGAATGACGGACTCGCCGCCTACAGTGCTTCGCCCTTATTCAGAACAGTAGGGCTCGACAGAAATTTTTATCGGCCGCTTTCAGCTTCGGCCTTTGCTGCCTTTGCCCGGCAGGTGCCCGAAGACTTCCGCTTTCTCGTGAAGGCGCCGAGGGATGTGACGGATCCGTATCTGCGCAATGACCGGGGGATCCCTACGGGACCCAATCCGCTTTTTTTGAATGTACATGCAGCGGCAGATCGATTCCTCGGTCCCGTACGTATGGGACTCGGCCAGAAATGCGGGCCGCTGGTCTTTCAGTTTTCACCCCTGCCGCATTCGGAACTGAGAAGCACCGAGTCAAGGGTGGCGCTGATTGAAAAAATCGGTGCATTCCTCAATGCGCTTCAGGCGCCGGGGGCCGGGCTTCTCCTCGCCGCGGAATTCCGCAACTACGAACTTCTGACGCCCCGCATGATGAAGCGTCTGAGAGAGGCCGGCGTGCGTCCGGTGATCGGGCTTCATCCCGCGATGCCGGGCATCCGGCGCCAGACCGAGGCGCTGCGATTCATGGATGCCGAGGGCGAGGATGGGGGCGATTGGAAGCTTAAGGGCCCTCTCATTGTCCGCTGGTCGCTTGCGGCGCACCGCTTTTACGACACGGCGAAGGCTGCCTGGTCTCCCTTTGACGCCATTCATGCGGCCGACCTTGCCACCCGGGCGCTCATTGCATCCCTCATTGCACGGGCGGCAAGGAGCGGGAAGGAGAGCTACCTTGCCGTCAACAATAAGGCCGAAGGATGTGCGCCTCTGACGGTAAGAAAAATCGCCGAGATTACGGATCACATCCTTGAGGCGGATCGGCCGATCGCTACCAGCGGGAAAGGATAGAAGGCGCTTTCGGGCGCGGTTCCGCGGGAGCGGCCTGTGTGCCGCAAAGGATGAAGCAGAGAAGCCTTTCGGTTTCAGGATTGAAGAGCCCCTGAGGATCCGTGATTTCGCGCGAGGTCACGGTTTTGGCAGCAAATCCCTCCGCCCAGAGGACGTTGAGAAAATTCGTGAGCGCGCCGCCCGCGGTCATCAGATTTTCGCGGTCCATCCAGGCGGGCGTATCGGCGGAAGGCTTCGGGCCGATCACGAGAATGGCGCATTCGCCCTTGAGCGCCTTGCTTCTTGCACGCTCCTTCAAGGCTGTATCGGCATCAGGGCCGAGTGCGGCTTCGAAAATGTCGGCGAGCTTTTCGCGGGAATCAGCGACGACAAAGCGCACAGGAAATGCAGGATTGTGCGAAGGCGCAGCGCGCGCGGCAAGCGCTGCGGCCTCAAGAACCTCCTCGGAAGGTGCCGGGGCTTTCTGCATTTTCGGGCCCTGAGAGCGCCGGGACTGCAGGATATTTAGAAAATCAGAGTTTTTCATGAGCGATCTTCTCTAAAGTCTGGAGAACGATTTCGAGCACTGAGCAGAGGCTCTCCGTTCTCCGAAAAAAACGTGCATGGCAGTATAGGAAGCCTTTCAGTCCGCTGACCTAAAATCGTCGGCACGCTTCTTGTAAGCGTTTTTTGTTTTCAGTTTCTTTTGTGAGAGGTCGCGAAGCAGCATGCAGAAGCGCAGAATCTGGGACATCACGCCGCCGCTTGACGCGGCTACGCCGGTATTTCCCGGCGACACGCCCTTCGCCGTGCGCTGGCTTTCAAGGCTTGAGAATGGCGCGGGCGCCAATGTCTCGGAAATTATGTTTACGCCCCACGATGGCGCCCATGCTGATGCACCTCTGCATCTCGACAGCGCCGCGGATGACGTTGCCTCCCTGAGGCTGGAAACATTCATCGGCCGCGCGCTCGTAATCGACCTCTCGCTTGACGATTCGCTCGAACCGATCGGCCCGGAAGCCCTCACGGCGAATACGTTTCCGGCACGCATTCTCTTTAAGACGCGAACGAAGCGGCCCGCAGCCTGGACGCCGGATTTCAGAGCGCTTTCTCCTGCACTCATGCGGCGGCTCGCCGAGGAAGGCGCGGCGCTTGTCGGCACCGATGCGCCGAGCGTCGACCCGGCTGAGAGCGAACTTCTCGTTTCGCACAGAATCGCACTCGCAAACCGAATGACGATTCTGGAGAATCTTGACCTTTCCGATGTGCCGGGAGGCGAATACGAGCTGATTGCGCTGCCGCTTCCCCTGAAGGGCGTTGAGGCGAGTCCCGTCCGGGCGATTCTGCGCTCGCTCTCTTCGCGCATCTGATACCTTTATTTCCCTTTACATTCTCCAAAGCTCATCATGGCTCATCAGGTTTTTGAAAAGACCATCCGCATCCATTTCGGCGACTGCGATCCTGCCGGGATCGTCTATCACCCGACCTACTATGTGCTTCTCAACAAATTTCACGAGGATTACCTTCATGAAGTCCTGAAGGTGGGCTTCATTGAAATCCGCCGCTTCGGCGTGGGCTTCCCGGTTGTGGGCGTGCACACGGATTTCGTGTCGCCTTCTCGTCCGGGAGAAGACGTGACGGCGCGCCTCTGGATCGAAAAGCTCGGCACGAGCTCCGTTAAATTCGCCTTCACGATTTCAAAGGGTGATGAGCTCCGTCTGCGCTGCGTGGAAACGATGGTGTGCGTCCGGCTCGATACGGAGGGAAACTTCGTTTCCTCTCCCATCCCCGACGAAATCCGCGCCCGCATGATGCCTTACGTGTGCGAGGACGGAGACGAGCGTCTCACATTCCGTTCCTGAGTCAGAGGTCAAGCGGCAGAAGCCTCGCGTCTTTTCCCCAGAGGCGCTTCAGAACGAACTCGCGCAAGGGGTCTGCTCCTGTCGCCCGGAATTCATCCATGGCCGCATCCATGCCCGTTTGTCGATCGGGCAAGGCCGGAGCGAGAAGATCGAGGTCGGCGAGGCGCCGGCCCAATTGTTCGGCAACGGCGGGCGCCGGGTCAATGAGATGCGCGTCCTTCGCATGCCTGCTGATTGCGTTTGCGAGGAAGGGATAGTGCGTGCAGCCGAGAACGATTTCGTCTGCGCCCGCGCACGCGAGCGGATCGACATATTTTTTGAGAAGCGCCTCGAGCGTTTCAGAGCCGAAGTCCCCGCGCTCAACGCATTCCATGAGTCCCGGACAGGGCATGTCGACCACTTCAACCTTCATCGGGCGGCTGACGGCCGCCCATTCAAGCGCGCGTTCGCGCACCTCGGCGTATTTGCGGCTCCGGATGGTTGTGGTGGTCGCCATGACGCCGACGACGCCGCGCCGCGTATGACGGACGGCAGGGAAAACAGCGGGCTCGATGCCGATGATGGGAATGGAGAGCCGCTCGCGAAACGACTTGACGCCGACGGCTGTTGCCGTATTGCAGGCAAACACGATCGCCTTGACGCCTCTTCCCGTCAGGTAGCCGATGATTCGATCGAGGCGCTCCATGATGTAGCCTTCATCCCGGTCGCCGTATGGCGCGTAGGCGCAGTCGGCGGCAAAGAGGATGCGCTCGTCCGGGAAGCGGGCTCTGACAGCGCGCGCGACGGAAAGGCCGCCGAATCCGGAATCAAGAATGCCGATGGGAAGTTCGCTCGTCATTTTTATTTCGATGAAAGCAGGCGCTTCCATTCCGTGAGAAGAATGCCCGCCACAATGAGCCCGCCGCCCGCGAAGCCCCAGAATCCGAGGCGCTCGCCCGCAAGCCATCCGATGATGGCGGCAAAGACGCTTTCGAGCGAAAAAATGACTGCAGCCTGAGCGGGCGGAACGAATTTCTGTCCCCAGGCAAGCAGAAACTGGGCGCAGGAAAGAATCGTTGCGAGCCAGAGGACGGCGAGGATGAGTCCGGTCGAGAGCACGGTGGGCGTGAGGGACGGCATGGTCCAGTGAGCGGCGAGCGACCCGGCGCCTGAATAGAGGGAAACGAAGAAGAGCTGCGTGAAGCAGATTTCCGCCGCTCTGCAGAAAGGCGCAAAGCGTCCCATCAGGATGATTTCAAGGGCGGAAAGAAATGCCGAAAGAATAATCATCCATTCGCCGAGTCCCGTTTCAGGCGAGAGTGCAAAGGGGTCGGCAAGGAGTACGAGGCCGAGAAACGCCGTTCCCGAACCGAGAAAGGCAAAAATGCCGGGGCGCTTCCCAGCAATCAGCCAGAAAAGAAAGGGCGTGATCGGCACGTAAAGCGCCGTGAGAAAGCCCGCCATCGAGCTCATCGTCGTCATGAGCCCGGCGCAATTGAAGAGGTAGGAGCCGTAGATGACGAGGCCGCTTACGGCTCCCATCTTCCAGGTGCGCAGCGGGATCGAACGGAGGGTTTTCCGTAGAATCACCGCGAGCACGAGCGTCCCGAGGGCAAAACGCAGAAAAACGAGCGTGAAGGGATCCGTATCGGAAAGCGCCTCGGCGACCGTCAGAAACGAACTCCCCCAGAAGCCGGTTGCTGCTACCAGGGCGAGAAACGGGAGCACGGGACCCGGATTCGCGAGTGATGACTTGAGTTCCTTCAGCACCTGAAGCGCTTCCCTTTGAATGACCGGCCCGTCAGACAGACTTCGTCTTCCAGAGCGCTTCATCAACGCCCGAGGTGGCTGAGCCATCCGCCCAGACGATGACGGGGCGCTTGATGAGAAGCGGCGTCGAAAGCATGAGGGTTTTGAGCATTTCCGGGCTGGCCTTGGCCGCTTCACGAATTTCCGGGTCAATCTTCCGCCACGTCGGGCCGGCGGTATTGGCGAGCTTTGCTGCCGGAATGTCCTTCAGCCACCCCGAAAGGAGTTCGTCCGTGGGGGCTTCCGTACGGAAGTTGTGGAAAGTAAATTCCACGCCGGCTTCGCGAGCCCAGGCAATTGCTTTCTTGACCGAGCCGCAGGTTGGAATGCCGTAGATCTGAATCATGGATGTCTCGAAAAATGGATATTCAAGCGCTTCAGGCTGTTGCCCGTCCGAGCCGGTCGTCCACGGCGGCCCATTCGGGAGTCGAGGGCGGCGCCGCAATGAGGATTCGGTCGGCATGCGCGGCATCAAGCTCATGGAGCGCTTCATAAAGAAATGCGCCGTAGGCCAGCGCGGTTTCAGGCGCGCTGATGAAGTCAGCCACCGGAGGGAGCTTTGCCTTCAGACGTTCGGGCGCAAGAACGGCGAGACGGACGCCCTCATCCGAAAGCGTTTTTGCCCGCAGAATAAGCGCGTCCTCAGAAAGGAGCTCCGCCTTCGTTTTCGGCGCATAGTGGCTTTTGAGTCTTCCCGAGGCGCGGGGCGCATCTTTTCCGGCATCGGGCACTTTGCAGCCGAGCGCCTCCTCGAGCATTTCGCGCGTGATGACGCCGTGGCGCAGGATTTCTGGGCGGCCTGAGGACAGATTGAGCATCGTCGACTCAATGCCGTATTCGCAGGTGCCGCCGTCCAGAATCATGTCGAGCTTGCCCGAGGGCTTGACGCCGAGGTCGTCGGCCACATGGCGCGCGCAGGAAGGACTGATGCGGCCGAAGGAGTTGGCCGAGGGCGCGGTGAGTCCCCGGTGCTTGGGTCCCCCGAAGGCCTTGAGCAGCGCATGCGCCCAGGGGTGCGAGGGGCAGCGGAGCGCCACCGTGTCCTGTCCTCCCGTAACCCAGAGGCCGCAGCGGGGCTTCTTTTTGAGAACGAGCGTGAGGGGTCCGGGCCAGTAGCGGCGGGCGAGCGCTTCGGCTTGCGGCGTGGATTCTGCCCACCACGAAATGTCCTCGGCGGAGGCGACATGGACGATCAGCGGATGATCGGTGGGGCGGCCCTTCGCTCGATAGGTGTTGAGAACCGCCGCTTCGTTGTCGGCATCGGCAGCAAGTCCGTATACGGTTTCGGTCGGCATGGCGACGAGGCCGCCCGCATCGAGGATGCGAACGGCTTCTGCGATTGCCTTTTGATCAACTGCTGGGACGGTCATTGCGCGAGCTCATGAGAGAAAGGAAGTCCAAGGAGCCGGGCCGCCTCATGCGCGCGCGCGAGCGCCTCATCGAGCGTGCGTCCGAGCACCGTGACGTGGCCCATCTTGCGTGCGTGACGGGCCTCTTCCTTGCCGTAGAGGTGAAGCTTGACGCCGGGAAGCGCGAGAAGCTTTTCCCAGGGCGGAGTCGCCTTGTGGTCGTTTTCGTCGAACCAGAGATCTCCGAGAAGATTGAGCATCACTGCGGGCGCAATCTGCGTGGTGTCGCCTAAGGGGAGTCCCGCCATGGCGCGCACCTGTTCCTCGTACTGAGAGGTGGCGCAGGCTTCAATCGTCGCGTGGCCGGAATTGTGGGGGCGCGGGGCAAGTTCATTCGCCAGAACGGAGCCGTCCTCGAGAACGAAAAGCTCCACGCAGAGAACGCCGACGTACTTGAGTTCATCGGCAATCTGACGCGCAAACTGCTGTGCTCTTTGGGCAAGTTCTGCGTCGATGCGGGCAGGCATCACGGTGTAGGCAAGGATGCCGTTCCGGTGATGGTTTTCGCAGACGGGGAAGACGACGGTGTCGCCCTGCGGATTGCGGCAGATGATGACCGAAACTTCCGTCTTCAGATTGAGGCGCTTTTCGAGCACGCAGTCCGTACGGCCGAATTTTTCCCAGGCGGCAAGCGCTTCCTCGCGGGAGCTGACGCGCGCCTGGCCCTTGCCGTCATAGCCGAGACGAGCGGTCTTCAGAATGCCGGGGAAAAGAGAGTCTTCAAGCGCCTCAACGTCCTCAAGGCTGCGAACCGCCTTGTGGGGGGCTGTCGGAACGCCGGCGCTTTCGATGAAGGCCTTTTCGACGTTTCTATCCTGCGTGGCCGCAACGGCGTCGGCATGGGGGGCCGTGATGACGCCGGCTTCCGCAAGGCGCCTGAGGCTTGCCGCAGGGACATTCTCAAATTCCGTCGTAACGGCGAGAACGCGGCCAGCAAGCTCGTCGAGGCCTTTTTCAGAGCTGTAGCCCTCGGCAATCTGAGCCGAGGAGACTTCGCCCGCGGGCGACGGCGCATGGGGTTCGAGCACCACGACGTGGTAGCCCATGCGGGCAGCCGCCTCCGAGAACATCCGGCCGAGCTGGCCGCCTCCGAGGAGGCCGAGCTGAGCGCCCGGAAGAAGTGTGCGGATCTGAGTCATCGAAAGGGTCCTCAGTCGAGCGTTTCAAGGGGAAGCGTCATCGCGCGGGCCTTGGCGTTCTGGGCGATGCGGAAGTCCGCGAGGCGGCGCGAGAGTTCCGGATCGTTGAGCGCCAGGATCTGACAGGCATAGAGCGCGGCGTTCGCGGCGCCTGCTTCGCCGATGGCAAAGGTGGCGACAGGCACGCCCTTAGGCATCTGCACGATCGAGTGGAGGCTGTCGACGCCGCGGAGGTATTTCGACGGCACCGGAACGCCGCAGACGGGAAGCGTGCACTTTGCCGCCAGCATGCCGGGGAGGTGCGCTGCGCCGCCCGCTCCCGCGATGATCACGCGGATGCCGCGTTCGGCCGCCTTTTCGGCGTACTCGAACATTTCATCCGGCATGCGGTGTGCGCTAACGACGCGGGCCTCAAAAGGGACTCCGAAGTCCTTGAGCATCTGGGCGGCGTTTTTCATCACGTCCCAGTCGGAATTGCTGCCCATCAGGATGCCGACGAGCGGTGTCTTGGTGCACTCTGCCATGATTATTCAGAATCTCTAGAGAAGAATAAAAAATCGAAAAGCCGACCGAAGCTCCGCCCGTCGAAGTTTTCTTCCGAAGGAAGAGGAAACCGAAGGGGCCGACGCTTCTGCCGGCTGCTGGGGAGCGGTTAAAAAAAGATGCGCTCCCCATGAACGCGAGGGCGGAAGAAGCTTCCGCCCGGGAGATTTACGGCTCAATATCCGTGCCGGTAAGGCGGCGCAGCGCCTCACGGTACTTGTCGGCCGTCTTCTCAATGATGTCTTCAGGAACCTTCGGAGCGGGCGGACGCTTGTCCCAGGGCTGGGCTTCGAGCCAGTCGCGGATGAACTGCTTGTCGAAGCTCTTGGGCGAAGTGCCGATCTGATAGTCGTCGGCAGGCCAGAAGCGGCTCGAATCCGGCGTGAGCACTTCGTCCATAAGGAGAACGTTGCCGTTTTCATCAAGACCGAATTCGAACTTAGTGTCGGCGATGATGATGCCGCGGGTGAGCGCATATTCGCTTGCGCGCTTGTAGAGCTCGAGCGTGGCGTTGCGGATGGTCGAGGCAACCTTTTCGCCGTACATCTCAACGACGCGCTCGTAGGAAATGTTTTCGTCGTGCGTGCCGAGTTCAGCCTTGGCAGCCGGCGTGAAGATGGGCTCGGGGAGCTTCTCGGCCTGGCGCAGGCCCGCGGGGAGCTTGATGCCGCAGACTTCACCCGTCGCCTGATAGTCCTTCCAGCCGCCGCCGATGATGTAGCCGCGTGCAACGCACTCGATCAGAATCGGCTTCAGGCGCTTCGAGACCACGGCGCGGCCGGCAACCTGCGGAATTTCCTCAGGCTTCACGACCGTTTCGGGGGCGATGCCCGTGAGGTGATTGGGGATCACGTCCTTGAGCTTTTCGAACCAGAAGTTCGTGAGCGCCGTCAGGACCTTGCCCTTGCCGGGAATCGGATCGCCGAGGATCACGTCAAAGGCGGAAATGCGGTCCGTGGCAACAAGCAGAAGCTTGTCGTCGCCCACGGCGTAGCAGTCGCGGACTTTGCCGCTGTAAATCTGCTTGAGGGACGGGATGTTCGTCTTGGAAAGACCGGGCATTAGAGTTGCCTCCCTAAGGAAGAAAAGAAAAATCCTGATGGCGGGAATTTTAATGGCGCAGGGGCGCTTTCAGGCCCGAAACCACCGTGAAAACTGCTTAGAAGAGTTTGCGCGGACTCAGAAAAGTTAAAAGAGCGCGAAGACCGCCGGGAGCGCGATGAAGCCCCAGGCAACGAGTCCCATGATGAGTGCGAAAAGCACTGCCGCGCTCCCCATGTCCTTTGCGCGTCCGGCAAGCGGATGCACTTCCATGCCGATTCGGTCGACAACGGCTTCAATCGCCGAATTGAAGATTTCCGTGAGGAGAAGAAAAAGCACGGAATTGATGAGGATCACCTTCTCAAGGAGCGTTACCGGGAGAAGAAGCGCGAGCGGAATCAGGATGATCGCAAGAAGGCATTCCTCGCGAAAGGCGGCTTCGTTTTCAAACCCCGCGCGGATTCCCTGCCAGGAATAGCGCGTGGCGTTGATGAGCCTTCTGAGGCCGCGCTTGCCCTTGAGGGCTTCGGCGGACTTTAATTCGGGTTCTGTCATGGGATGAATTCGAATTGAAAAAAGGCGCACAGTCTCAGAGAGGAGAACTGTGCGCCGTCATGAATCTGAGGCTTCGCGCTCAAGCGTTAGAGCACATTCTGGCGAAGCGTGCCGTCAGCGTATTTGGCCGCGATCTTGTCGAGCGCGACGGGCTTGATCCTGGCGCCCTGGCCTTCGCAGCCGAACGCGAGGTAGCGCGAGCGGCAGAGGTCCTTCGCGGCGGCGCGGGCGGCCTTCAGGTAGCCGCGCGGGTCGAAGCCCGAGGGATTCTCAACGAGGTAGCGGCGGATGGCGGCCGTCATCGCGAGGCGGATGTCGGTGTCGATGTTGACCTTGCGGACGCCGTGCTGGATCGCCTTCTGGATTTCCTCGACCGGAACGCCGTAGGTTTCGCGCATGTCGCCGCCGAATTCGCGGATCTCAGCGAGGTATTCCTGCGGAACGGAAGAGGAGCCGTGCATCACGAGGTGCGTGTTCGGCAGACGCGCATGAATTTCCTTCACGCGGTCGATCGAGAGGATTTCACCCGTGGGACGGCGCGTGAACTTGTAGGCGCCGTGCGAGGTGCCGATCGCGATGGCAAGCGCGTCGATCTGGGTGATGCGGGCGAATTCCGCCGCCTGATCCGGATCCGTGAGGAGCTGCTCGCGGGTCATCTTGGCGTCGGTGCCGTGGCCGTCTTCTTTGTCGCCGCGCATCGTTTCAAGCGAGCCGAGGCAGCCGATTTCGCCTTCGACGGAAACGCCGATGCAGTGGGCCATTTCCACCACGCGGCGGGTGACGTCGACGTTGTATTCGTAGGTGGAGATGGTCTTGCCGTCGCTCATGAGGGAGCCGTCCATCATGACGGAGGTGAAGCCCGAGCGGATGGCGCCCTGGCAGACCGCCGGGCTCTGGCCGTGGTCCTGGTGCATGCAGACGGGAACGTCCGGATAGGCTTCAACAGCGGCTTCAATGAGGTGGCGCAGGAACGATTCGCCCGCATACTTGCGAGCGCCCGCCGAGGCCTGCATGATCACGGGAGCGCCGACTTCGCTCGCCGCCTCCATGATGGCCTGAACCTGTTCGAGGTTGTTGACGTTGAAGGCGGGAATGCCGTAGCCGTTTTCAGCCGCATGATCGAGCAGCTGTCGCATGGAAACAAGAGCCATTGCGTTTTCACTCCAAGGTGGATGAGGGGCGCGCCCGCAAAAACCGGAGGCCTGTCCTTCCATGCGGAAGGGGCCTCGACGGCGTTTCGGCACGGGGGCGCCGCGTCGGATTGTGCTTCCCCCGCATTGTAATGGTGCGGAGAGTTTCGGTCGAGGTCCTGCGGGTGAAGCGCAGCGTCTCGACGGCATCAACCCTGGCGCGTGAGCGTCGTGTCGGCGGCAAGCTGCTTCTTGATGCCCGTAAGAATGGCCCGGGCAAGCTTTTGCTGATGATTGGCGTTCTTGAGCAGCTGCTCTTCCGACGGGTTCGAAATGAAGGCCGTCTCAACGAGAATCGACGGGATGCCCTGGCCTTTGAGCACCGCGAATCCCGCCTGCTCCACGGCCGTTTTGTGGAGCTTGTTGATGGCGCGCAGCTCCTGGAGTACGGCGGTGCCGAGTCCGAGGCTGTAGCCGATCGTCCAGGACGAGGTCATGTCGACGAGCACGCTCGCCACCTGCTTATTGACGGTGGAGATGTTGACGCCGCCGATCAGGTCGGATTCGTTCTGATTTTTCGCGAGCCAGCGAGCAGCCGCCGAGGTGGCGCCTTTTTGCGAGAGTGCAAAGACGGAGGAGCCCCTCACGTTGCTCTTCACCCAGGCATCGGCATGGATGCTGACGAGAAGATGCGCCTTCACGCGGCGGGCAATCGCGACGCGCCCGCCCAAACTGACGAAGTGGTCGGAATTGCGCGTGAGTACGGCTTTCATGCCGGGTTCAGCAGAAATAAGCTTGGCGAGCCGCCTTGCGATTTGGAGAACGACGACTTTTTCCTGCGTTTTGCGCCGTCCGATGGCACCGGGGTCTTCGCCCCCGTGTCCCGGGTCGACGACGATGATGATCTGATCTTCGCTCTGAGTCTTTTTGGCCGGGGCGCTCTTCGCCGGCGTCTGCGTGTCTTTGGCAGAGGGCTTCGGGGCTTTCTTATCGTCTTTGCCTTTAGAGGCCGAAAGCGCCGGCCGCGTCTTCGGCGCATCCGGATTGGCAAGACCCGCGAGCACATCGGCGAGCGGATCTTCGGAATTCGATGACGAGAGGGAGTCCGTGAGGAGATTCCCTTCCTGCGATCCCGCGAGGATTGCGCCGATCTCATCCTTCGGATGCACCGGGTAGATGTCGAAGACGAGACGGTACTGATAGTTGGCGAAGGGCTTCAGAAGAAAGACTTCGGGCTTCACGTCCGCCTTGAGATCCATGACGAGCCGAACAACGCCGGGCTTGAACTGCCCGATTCTCATGGCGCTGATATAGGGGTCGTCAGGCTTCACGTCGGCAATAAGGCGCTTGACGCGTTCAGTGAGCGCGAGTCCTTCAATATCGATCACGAGCCTCAGGGGGGAAGCCGAGCGAACGAAAAAGTGCTTGAACTTGAGGGGTTCGTCCGTTTCGATCGTGACGCGCGTGTACTCCTCCGCAGGCCACATGCGGACGTTGACGAGCTTTGCGCCGCTAGCTATCTGCCAGGGAGCAAGCGAAAGGAGGAGCGTACCGCCGGCGGCGGATATCAGGCGGCGGCGGTTGAATTCCATGATTCCGAAAGAGAAGCAAGAATTTCGCGGCCGAGGGGGGACTGCGCAGTGATTTCAACCCGCCTTCCGAAGCCCTCAATCGAGAGCGCAATGGTGATGTCGGCGGGCGGCAGATACGGAAAGGCTTTGTCGCTCCACTCCGTAGCGCATACGGCGCCGGGACGGAATTCATCCTGGAACCCGGCATCTTCGAATTCCTCTGGTTCCTCGAAGCGATAGAAGTCGAAGTGATTGATCGTAAGACCGCCGCAGGGATACGTCTCAAGAAGCGTGAAGGTAGGGCTCTTCACCGCACCTTCCCAGCCTAAGCGGCGAAGCGCCGCACGGATGAGGCTCGTCTTTCCTGCGCCGAGATTGCCTTCAAGACGCAAAGCGAGGCCTTTGGCATGAATGCCGGGGCTTGCGCGGAGAAGTGCATCGGCAAGCAGGGCGCCGAGATGGTCAGTGTCTGCCGGAGCGGGAAGAGACGCAGAGAATCGATCGGTCAACGGTGTCTCCGAAGAGAGAAAAAGAGTAAGACGCGGGGAAAGTCCTGAGATTTTAGTCGGCGCTATACGGAGCCTGAGGCCTGCAGATACATTTCGAACACAAGGCAAGTGCCTTGGATGCGCTCAATGCAGACAGACACGGCGAAAACATCAAATGTAAAGATTTGTAAAACATTCTTGCCGCAAGCAATTCACTTCTGCATAATTCGTCTCCTCCGATCACAAGGCCGGTTCGAAACGGTCGAAGATTGAGAGTTGCCGGTGTAGCTCAGCTGGTAGAGCAGCGCATTCGTAATGCGAAGGTCGGGAGTTCGAATCTCTTCTCCGGCACCAGATTCCAGATAAAGCCGTGAAAGGCAGTGCGTAATGTACTGATCTTCACGGCTTTTTCTTTTGGGCTTTATAAGCCCGCGCAAAAGCCCTACCGGTAAAAATCGGCGGGGCTTTCTCGTTGTAAAGCCCTACCGAAAACTACGAAGCCCCCCGAACGATTCGAGGGGCTTCGCTGTCTTTAAGAGAGGCTCTTGAGCTACTTGGTCGTGCCGGCAGCGGAGGTGCCGCCACCGAGTTTTTCACTCATGGCTTGGGAGAGCTTGTTGAGAAGAATGCCGCCAACGGAGGCTGCGCTCACGCCTTCTGCGGAGAACCTGCCGTTCTCGTAGCGGACGTTTTCAAGCGTTACCTTGTCGGGAATCTTCTCGCTGTATTTCTCGATCTTCTGAGCCGTTTTGTCCTTGCCGGTGAGGGAGGAAATCAGAGAGGCAATGCCGGCGATTTCCTTTACGGCTGCGACCTGCTTTTGTGCAGGCTGATCAATTTCAGCTTTGGCGACGACGAGGTGAATGGGTTCAGTTGTTTCAACCTCGAGCCCCGTCAAAGACGCCTTCTTCCAGCTCATAAGGCCGGTGCCCTTGCTGTTCGTAAGGTCGAGCGTCGAGAGGGAAAGATCTCCCTTCCAGCCGGCGATGGTCTTCTCTTTCTGAGCGGCAAGCGTCATGCGTCCGGACGCATCGAAAGTGCCGGACTTGGCGCCGATCCCGGCGTAGCCCGTCATGAGGGACGAGAAAGGCTTCAGACCGATCTTGGCGCCCTTGACTTCGATATCAGCCGCAACCGGAGAGATGCCGAATTTGCCCGCAGCGTTGAGGCTGCCGCCGCCCAGGCCGGTTGAGAAATCAACCGTGCCGAGACTCCCCTTTGCAGAAGAAAGATTCCTGACCGTCAGGTTGAGCTTCGGAATGGATGCCGTGCCGACGGGGCTGATGCTTTCGTCGCGATAGTTGATCGTACCGTTGGTGATGGAGGCCTGAGCGACCTTCCACGCCCAGGCGGGCGAGCTGGCTTCAGCTTTGCTGACGGACTTGGCTTCAGTCTGGGTCTTTGACCCCGATTCGGCGCCGGCAAGCTTTGCGAAGTTGATGCCCGATTTCGTCATGACGGCATTGATGACGGGGCTCGCGAGCGAGACGAGCGCTACATCGGCAGAGCGCTTCGAGGTGTCGACGGAATTGAGCTTCAGAGTTGCCGTCTTGAAGGAAGCGAGCGTTGTCTTCCCTTCCTTCAGCGTGAAGTCGTTCAGAGTGGCCGTGCCTGATGCCGCAACATCCGAACCCTTCAGATCCGCTTTGACGTCAAAGGCAACACCCGCTCTCACGTCTGCACCGAGCGCTTTCGTGATGTAGGGCGCGGTGGCATTGAGTGAAAGCCTTGTGCCCTTGGCTGCGGCGGAGACGGCAAGTGGCGAAATCTGAGCGGTGCCGGAGCTTTCGATTCTGCCGCCCAGAAGTTCAGCCGAAACCGAGAAATTGCCGGGTTTCTGCGCGTCCGAGGAGAGGTTCTTCACGGACGCATCGAGATTCGCAACGGTAATTTTTGCGGCCGGCGAAAGCGTGGAGTCCGTCCAGGAAATATGGGCATCGCGAAGCGAGGCGGCAACCACCTTCCAGGTCCAGGGCGAGGCGGAAGACTCAGCAGGCGCGGTCTCTTTCTTGGCTTCGGTCCCGGCTTCCGCTGCCCCTCCGGAAGCGCTTTCAGCGGCCGCAAGCAGGTTGATGCCGGCCTTGGAATTCTTCACGTCGAGCCTGAGCCCCGTGAGCGTCAGGTTCTCAACGACGGCGCGCTGGTCGACGAGATCAAGCTCGTTGAGGTTGAGCTCGGCTTTGGGGAGCGTGACGATCGGAGCGCCTTTCTGGGTAACGGAAACGTTTGCGAGAGAGGTCGTTCCCGAAAGCAGCATCTTTGCCGGATTCCCGCCCGTCGGATTGCGGAAGACGAAGGTGAGGTCGGAAGAAAGCTTCGCATCTGCGACGCGCAGATTGTCGGAATTGAGCGCCGGAACAATGCGCGCGAGTTCGGCCACGTCGAGCGCCGACACTCTGAAGTTGAGGCGGGCTTCGAGCGTGGTGCCGAAGGGCTTCGTTGACCCTGTCGCCTCAATCTGGGAGCCGTTCAGCTTAAAAGTGAGTTCCGGCGTTACGAGACTTTCCGATGCGCTTTCCATCGTGGAGACGAAGGGGAGCTTCAGCGTAAGGTCGGTGAGCGCCTGATTGATTTTCTGCGCGTCGTCGCGGTAGCGAACCGAACTGTTTGTAACGGCAATGTTGTAGACCGCAAACTGAGGCAGCCCTCCGGAGGCTTCGCTCTTCTTTTCAGAAGCCGCGCTTCCGGATTTGCCTGATGTCTCGGTTTTGCCCATCAGCCGTTCGACATCCTTGCGGTTCTTTTCATTCATGACGGCATTGACGCGAAGGCCGTCAATCGTGACCTCCTCAATGACGGGAGCAAGCTTGAAAAGCGTTTGAATCGAGGCGTCGACGCGCAGGAGGTCGAGCTTGAGGAGCGGGTCGCTGCCTGCTTCCGGGATCGAGAGTCCCTTCAGCTCATAAACGAGCGTCCAGGGGTTGAAGGAAACGTCGGAAAGCGTTACAGCGCGGCCGAGCTCCTTGGAAACCACTTTTTCAAGAACGGCGCGCGTGGCATAGGGAACGCCGATATAGCCTGCGCCGGCGTATAGCGCTACGGCAACCGCCGCGGCGCATGCGGTGAATTTGAGGACTTTCGCCATAGAGAATTCCTGTTTCGGTAGGGATATGTCTTTAGAACATTATCGATCCGGGGAGAAGAACGGGCTAGATTCAAACATTTGCTCGCAATTTGCATAGGGCTTCAGGCTGAGGCGTTGTTTACCGAAAGAGCCTTTAGCACGTTTGAATCGCTAGCGGCTCTAGGACATTTACGAATAGAAGGGGGCGGCAAGTCTTCGTAGCATGCAATAAGGACCCACTAAAACATTGCGCATTTCCAAAACAAAAATAGAAAGCGCAAGGAGAACAAAATGACCCTGTCCGTCTCACGCCGCGCCCTGATGAAGGGTGCGGGCGCGGGCTTTGCTGCCGCGCTTTTCCAGCCTGCCGTCCGGGCAGCCGCCGTCGAGGAAGCTCAGAACGACTGGTCCGGTTGGACCATCTGCGATTCCTGCAACCATATGCCGATGTGCGGCATCCATTTCAAGGCGCGCGGCAATACCGTGATCCGCATTGAAAATTGGAACGAACATCCGAATCACTTTCTCTGCTCGAAGGGCATCTCGACGCTCCAGAGGCTCTATAACCCCAATCGCCTTCTTTACCCGATGAAGCGTACGGCGCCTAAGGGCGCGGCGGATCCGGGCTGGGTGCGCATCAGCTGGGATGAAGCGATCAAGACGATCGCCGAGAAGCTCAATGCCGTGAAGGAAAAGAACGGCGCCGACCGCGTGCTCTTTTATTGCGGCGACCCGAAGGAGCCGCGTCCTCCCGTCATGCGTCTCGCACGCTATTTCGGGAGCCCCAATTACTGCTGCGAAAGTTCGGTCGCCTGCAACCTGGCTTACGTGCATGCGCTTGAGCTCTCTTACGGCGCTGAGATCGCGGGTGGTCCGAGCCCGAAGACGAAGTGCTGCATGATCGTCGGCAAGAACGGCTCCTGGGCTTCGCCCCACGGATTCTTCAGGAATCTCCTCGCGCAGAAGGCGCGCGGTCTGAAGCTCATCGTGTCTGATCCGCGCCGCACGAAGGTGGCCGAACAGGCTGACATTCATCTGCAGGTGAAGCCCGGCACCGACGGCGCCCTGGCCTGGGGCATGATCCGAGTTCTCGTGAAGGAAGGACTCGTGAAGCGCGAGTTCGTCGACAAGTGGTGCACGGGCTATGAAGAGCTCGTCAAATACTGCGAAGCCTTTACGCCCGAGTATGTTGAAAAGGAAACCGGCGTTCCGGCCGACGACGTCGTGAAGGCGGCCCGCATGTTCGCGGACGGCCCCTCCTCGATGATGCTCCCCGGGCAGTCGATTCCGCATCAGGGGAACGGCTGCAACAACGTGCGCGCGTATTCGCTCCTCATGGCGCTCACCGGAAACGTCGACAATGCCGGCGGCTCGACCTTCAACAACTGGCCCGAGGACTACATCCGCTGGGACGAAGGCTATACGAAGACCTTCATTGATCAGGCCTGGTTCAATGAGCCCGAACAGAAGGCGCGCCGCATCGACCGCGAATTCGCTCCCGTCTGGAACGACATGCAGGTGCTCTGCAGCCCGAACAAGCTCCCCGAAATGGTGGAAGCGGGCCGCATCAAGGCATTTGCCGGCTTCGGCACGAACCTTCTCATCTGGCCGAGCCCGGCGGAGTATCAGGAAGCGATCAGAAAGCTCGACTTCTCGTTCGCAACCGACTACTTCTATCGCGACGAGACGCACCATGACATGGATCTGGTGCTCCCGGCCGCAATGAACTTCGAGCGCTATGCGCCCTTCGGCGTCCATGGGCGCGCCGTGAGCGCAAGAAAGCCCGTGAAGCCTTTGGGCGAAGCCTGGGAAGACTGGAAGATCGCGCTCACGATCGGCGCGGCCGTGACGGGCGACAGCGACCTCTTCTTCGGCGGCGACCCGGTGAAGGCCTGCGATTCGATTCTGAATGGCTGGGGCACGAGCTATGCGGAGCGTCAGGCAATGCTTCCGGCAGTGAAGCCCTGCGAATGGTTCCCGAAGCCCGCAACGGAAAAGTACGCGAAGGGAATTCTGCGCTTTGACGGCAAACCCGGCTTCAGAACGCCTTCCGGAAAGATCGAGTTTGTGTCGTCTGTGCAGGCAAAGCACGGCTTCCCCGGACTTCCCGTCTACGAAAAGGCTCCGCAGCCGACGGAAAAGTACCCGCTGAAGCTCTTGAACGGCACGCGCCGTCCCTACATCACGCACTCGAAGACGAGAAGCGATCAGCCGTATCTCCTCGAACTCGAGCCCGAGTCCTACATCAACATGCATCCGGCCGATGCCGCAAGCCGCAATCTCGTGGAAGGCGACAAGGTCTGGATTATTTCTCCCTACTCGAAGGACAAGGTCCGCGCCCGCGTGCGCGTCACGATCCTTGCGAGAAAAGGCTTGGTCGATGCCCAGTACGGCTGGCGCGGAGACCAGGAAACCCAGGGTCTTATTCCGAGAAAGGGCTGGGACCCGATTTCGGGCTACCCCTGCTGCAACGACGTCTGCGTTGAAGTCGTCAAGGCTGATGCGGCGAATAACGCCTGATGGAGGAGAAAGACATGTCGAGCTACGGAATCATTGTCAATATCGACAAGTGCGTGGGCTGCCATGCCTGCGCCATTGCCTGCAAGGAAGAGAATCAGGTGGCGCCCGGGATCTTTTATGAAAAGATCCAGAGGCTTGAAGACGTGAAGGCAAACGTCATCAACTACTTCCGCGCTTCCTGCCAGCACTGCGACAACCCTGCCTGCATGAAGGTTTGTCCTGCCAAGGCGATCCATAAGGGCCCGGCGGGCGAGGTGCTGGTTGACGAGGAAAAATGCATCGGCTGCCAGATGTGCGCGAGAGTCTGCCCCTACGGCGTGCCGCAGTTCAATACCTCAGGCGTCACCAACTACTTCGGCGGCAAGGCGCCGCTCGCCGTTCGCGACCTCGAACCCTGGCAGAAGCATAAGGCCGGGCGCGCGGAACACTGCACGCTCTGCACGCACCGCACGTCGAAGGGTCTCAAGCCCGCCTGCGTCGAAGCCTGCGGCATCGGAGCGATGACGCTCGTCGACTACGAGTCGCCCACGCCCGAAATGGAAAAACTCATTGCCAGAGCGAAGGCGATGAACGTGAAGGCGGGAACAAAGCCCAAGATCCGCTACATCGCGACCCATATGGATGTGGAGTCCTATGAGCTGAAGCTCTGAGCCTTTGTTCTCAAGGCATAGCAGAACGGCCGCCCGGGAGAAAATCCTTTCGGGCGGCCTTTTCGTTGTGCGCCCGGCAGCGCACGTGTGTTTATGTGGTGAAAGTCCACTGACCGCCCG
>ENA-UONW01000254-UONW01000254.1-human-gut-metagenome-genome-assembly--contig:-CS52-NODE-254-length-85383-cov-86.939867_pt1 | contig 85383 bp, 59 predicted proteins | sample MGYA00242463_ERZ724010 | MGnify/ENA metagenome assembly ERZ724010 | reverse complement strand
GTCACCGCCGGGAGGCTACGGGCGGGATTCGGGGTTTTTCACGCTCGGAGAGTCACCGCCGGGAGGCTACGGGCGGGATTCGGGGTTTTTCACGCTCGGAGCGTCACAGATGGGAGGCTGAGGGCGGGATACCAGATCGGAGGTTGGGTAACAAGCATCATCCTACCTACAATGCGTAGGGCACATCATACAAGGAAGAAGAGCATCTAAAAAGAGTAAAGTAAAACTAATGACTATTAGTTCATTACAGCGATTTGGCGGAGGATACAGGATTCGAACCTGTGGGGCCTTTCAGCCGACTTGTTTTCGAGACAAGCACCATAAACCACTCGGACAATCCTCCGTGTTTTGCGATGCAAAAATAACAATTTTCGGGGAAATTATCAATCCGCATCGCTCTTTATTTTGTCAGCGACATACAAACCACCCTCGTGAGGCAAAGCCATAATAACTATGATCACCGGTCTGACTGATCTTTGCGGTTTCCGATCTCCACAGAAGTGAGCGACAGGGCGATCAGCGACTGCGCCAGGATGTAGGTCAGCATCACCAGGAAGCCATGCAACGGAAGGCGTATGCCGGTGAACATGCCGACGGCAAGGATCGCATCAGAGATGACAAACAGGACATAGCCTACGAGGGTCATGATGTAGAGGCGGTTTTTGGTCTCGACGGCTGCCAAAATCACCGCGTTGATGACATATGCGAACACACCTGCGTACACCACGACGCAGCCTCCCAAGAATCCCTTGACACCGAATGCGTGGGCGGGGATGGTCGTGACAGCGATCAGGATGGCCAGAATCATGAACCTCATCAGCACCTCCTTTGTGCCTGTAACTTTTCGCGGATCAGGAATCGTCAGGAAATAGAATATGTGACCGACGAGAAAGGCCAGAAGCCCAGCGAGGAAGAAGGTCTGCCCGTTGAACATCAGCAGGATGTCCCCCAACGCCCCGAACGCCATAGCCAGCATCAACGTGGTCACCCGCCTTCCGCGAACGCCTTCCCTTGTCAGTAGCAGCCAGCAGAAGAGCGCCAGAGACGGCACAATCAGCGGCTTGGAGCATAACACAAGAATATTCACACCCAAAAGCTTGCCGAGCAGATTCGCCACGGACGAAAGTATGAATATCGCCGCCGCCAACTTTTGCGACACATTCAAAGACTTCATTACCAATTAATTATTAAGTAATCCTTTTAAAAAAAACTTGGTAATATTCGTTCGTCTTCTCGGTCTGTATTCCTTTTCTCATCAGTCGTGTACGTCCAGTACACTCCTTCTTCAAAAAGAAATCTATCCTCGAAAATTCTTCACAAATCTTTACCAACTTATTTTTTAACGCTTACTAAAGTCAAACAATCATATTCACAAACCATTGCCATAGTCATGTACCGCCGTCATTCCTCCAAGGACAACTTCCTTACTGACAAAGGAATAGGATGGATCGACTCCGGTTCGACATTCCGTCTTAACGTGGAGGCCAGCCTCTCAAGGGTCTTCCTCCTGTCCACCGGCGACAGCTCGCATTCCCACACCACAATCACATTCCATCCCAGCGCCTCAAGAGCGGCGGTCTCGGCAGCGTCCCGCTCCTTGTTCCTGCGGATCTTCTCCGCCCAGAACTCAACGTTGCTGTGCGGCAGCCTGAACTTCCCGCACCCCGGATGCCCGTGCCAGAAGCACCCGTTCACGAATATCACGGTGTGATACCTCCTAAGCACAAGATCCGGACACCCCGGAAGCCTCCTTGAATGCAGCGAATACCTGAACCCCATCGAATGCAGCCCCCTGCGCACAACCATCTCCGGCCGTGTGTCCTTTCCCCTGATCCGCGACATGCAATAATGCCGCTGCTCCTTAGTCATCGTGTCCGGCATGGCTGACCATAGATCTTACTCGACATCTAATCCGTCCTCTAAAATATTTCGGATATCAATAATTATTCCCTTGTTCATCAATTGATTGCAGACCATCTCAAACCATTTGTCACTGATAGTCCCTTCAAGTAATGAAGGGTTATATTCTTGAATAAAATCGCTAATGGAAGAATCTTCCTTAAGTAATGGAATGATTAATGGATACTTGTCTGACAGTGTCTTTATGATTTTCGGCAAAGGGCTTAGCAATTCCTTGCCATCAATACGTCGAACTTTCCCTCCGGCGGAAAACGGATCTCTAATATTCGTACAAACAACTCCTTGAACTCCGGCAAGCCACATGGCGGCTCTATCGTAATTTCCGGAAATCACCTCTGGAAACAAGACGAGCATCTTCGCCACCATATCCGATTTTTCATCTGCAGAAAGACCTTTCCATACTCGAATGTTCATTCCGACAGACCGCTCTTCGTCATCACCAGAGATCCACCAAGGCATTTGATTGCCATTTGCTTCCGCTTTGGCTTTATAGTAACGCTTAATCTTGGCAATTGAATCTGAAGAAGACCTCAAGTCATCATACATGATAGCCATCTTGTCAAATATTGTCTCTCCAGCATTTAATCCCATGTCGATTAAATATCGAGGTGAATGAGTAACCGCTATCTCACTAAGGACATCCTGGTATGGGCGGCACCTAAACTCTGCAGGAGTACCGCCTAATTTGCCGAAAAGCATATAGATACTTTCGACATCAGCGACTCTTGTTGTTTCTACTATACTACTTCCGGTTGATGTCCAGTGATTCTTATTGGTCGACTTGACTTCTACGCCATAGTACTGTTCTGCGATTATGTCGGGAAATTTCTGGCCAGAAATTAACTTAATTTCGTCATGACGGAAAGGGGTGCCTTCGCAACTTTGCTGAATGACTGACATCGACACCTTCTCCAACTCCGAAGCCGTAAGACTCTTATATTCCTGAACATTCTCCCTCGCTTTCTCATTCAGGCAATCTTCCGTTTTCTGCATCAGAAATGCAAACGCGGAATCTGCGGCAGAAACATCTTCTTTTCGGATCGCTATAATGTTCTTATCTTCCATCATATCTATTCAAAATATAGAGGCCATAAATCCTGCAAGCGCTTGGCGATGTTATATGCCAGAACAGGTGGTACGGCATTGCCTATTACCTTATATGCACCTGATTGACTCACCTGAAAAAGCTTAGAATGACTTTTATATCTCACAAATGGATAGTCCGGAGGGAAAGTCTGTATCATGGCACATTCACGAGGTGTCAAACGTCGCTCCTGCAATCCATACTCCAACTCACGGATGTTTTTTCCACCATGCTCAGCAGACAAACGGCGGAATTCAATATTCCCGTGATGTTCCGAGCGGATTGTCGGTCCAAGACCATCCAAATGGACTTCTGTCTGCCCCTGGCAATGTTTTCCCATAAACTTGGCTTTCGAATAAAACCGCTGCGACAGATCGCTACTCTCTTCTGGTTCAAGGATTCCTTCAAAAACGTCCCTGCAAGAAACAGGAGCCAATAATCCTTTTGAGCCAGAAGTGTATTTGTGAGTCGGTTTAGGATAAGGGTTATATTCTTCCGGGATAATATCGCCCTCGAGAATATTCCTGGCTTTTTCATTTAAAGCGGAACGCCTGATCCCTATAAAAATAACACGCTCTCTGGTCTCCGGTACGCCATAGTCCCCAGCATGAAGCACTCTCGGATGTAAGACAATATAGCCATCTCCGTCAGCTTTCGAGAAATCTTTCTGAATAATATCCTTAACATTTCCCAAGTTAGTCAATCCTTTGACATTCTCCGCCACAAATATCTTTGGCTTCGCTATCTCTATGACCTGTTTCATCCAAAAATAGAGTTTTCCTCGATTCTCTTCTGAAGCGACCTCATCAGGCAACCTACTACCATCATGTGACGTTATAGAATTAAACCCCAGGCGTTTCCCGGCAATACTGAAATCCTGACAAGGGAAACCTCCCGTTACTATGTCTACGTCTTCAGGGAATACTTTCTCGCCGCTCAGATGAAGTTTTACGAGATCCACAATACTATCAAGATGATAGATCGAAGGGTCTTTTCCATAGCGCTCCATATAGTTAGTCCATGTAAGATACGCTTCCTCTAAAATGTCATTTGCAAATATTGTAGCGAAACGATTTTTCTTCAATAGGACCCAATTCTTATTTACTTTTCTCTCAATCCATCCCAAGTCAGAAGGCACAGACTTGATATTGCAAATAAAATCCCCTTCAAAACCAAGATCCATTCCACCGCAACCAGAAAACAATGACAACATTTTTAGTTGTCCAGGTTCTATATCTCCGACAGAATGGAAAAGAGGAAGTTCATTCTCTTTTATCACATCTGAGAAATAATGAACTTCTTCCTTTGATTTATAGCCATTTACCAATTTAGCCATAGGGTCTAAAACAATATAAGTGTTACAAATATACCATATTTTTTTTGCTTTTTAGGGTATCAAAGAACATTTCAAAGGGTAAGACAACCTTAAATCATAAAGAAGGCATAAAAGGCGAATAGTACATTAATCCGAACTCAAAAGAATGTAATTAGAGAAGCAGACGGCATCGAGTTACTGTACAACGATAACGAAGATGACAGTGAAAGGCAGGAATGAAGCGGCGAAGTCTTCTAAAAGAGCAATAGTCGATACAGAGCCTAATACACAAAAAAGGCCGACTCATTTACATTAAGTCGACCTTAGGCTGCTGTCTGTCAGACGGCAGGTGGTGGTGCATTACTTTTTGGTTATGCGGGCGGTCCAGCCGCCGCCGGGGGTCATGTGGATCGTTACCTTGCGGTCGGCGGAAAGCTGGGCGGACTCGCGTTTGTAGTCACGGGCGGCGCGGTCGGCGTTGATGCCGTCGCGGAAGATTTCCATGGTCCAGTCACCTTCGCCAAGGAAGGAGAGATCAAGGGTTAGGTCGCGGGCGGTCCAGTCGTTTAGAGAGCCGACGTACCAGATGTCGCCGCTGCGGCGGGCCAGGGTTATGTAGCTGCCCAGGACACCGTTGACGGCCACGCTCTCATCCCAGACTGTCGGGCAGTCCGCGATGTACTTCGTGCACTCCAGCTCGGCCATATAGTTGGACGGAGAGTCACACAGCATATTCAAAGGAGAGTCGAAGACGACATATTCAGCGAGCTGGTGACAGCGGGTACCCTGGCTCATCGCCTCGGAATTCACAGGATGATAGTTCTTCTGAATGGCGTTGCGCATCGCACCCTGAGTGTAGTCCATCGGGCCGGCGGCCATTCTGATGAACGGTACGGTGACATCGTAGGTCACCTGATCCACGTCGGACTTGCTCCACTTCATCTGCTCAAGACCGAAGACTCCCTCATAGTTGATGACATTTGGATAGGTGCGGTTGAGTCCGACCGGCTTGAATGCCCCGTGGAAATCAACCAATAGTCCGTACTTGGCGGCGGTGGCGGCGGCGCGCCTGAAGAAATCCACCATCATCTGGTCGTCCCTGTCCATGAAGTCCACCTTGAAGCCTTTGATTCCCATTTCAGAATAATGGCGGCAGACATTCTCCATGTCGCGGTCGAAAGCGTAGTAGCCGGCCCAAAGGATGAGGCCCACGTTGTGTGCGGCGGCATATTCACAAAGCATCGGAAGGTCGATCTCAGGGACGATCTGCATCAGATCGGCTTTCTTGTTGACAGCCCAGCCTTCATCGAGAATGACATATTCGATGCCGTTCTTCTGTGCGAAGTCGATGTAGTACTTGTAGGTGTCGTTGTTGATGCCGGCGCGGAAGTCCACCCCGTAGATGTTCCATGCGTTCCACCAGTCCCACGCCACCTTGCCAGGCCTCACCCAGCTGTAGTCCACCGAAGGATCGGCAGGCGTTCCGAGCTTCCAGACCATGTCGTTCACAGCCAGATCGGCGTCGTTCTCCGACACCATGATGATCCTCCATGGGAAAGACTCTCCGGCAGAGCATTCGGCGATATATTCCTCACGCTCCTTGACAATGCCTTGGAGCATGTTGTGGCCGCCATATTCTACGGTCTTCGGATATGGTGCGAAACGTCCGGAGAGGGTCGTGGCATCGCCTTCGTTGTAAAGGTACATTCCAGGATAGTTCACAAGATCAGACTCCGTGATCAGCACTTTCATCCCGCCTTCAGCGGAAACCGCTATCGGAAGGAAAGCAAGGCGTTCCTTGTTCCACTGCGACAGCGCATGAATCGAATATGTGTTCTCAAAAGAGTTCCAGTATTGACTCTCAAGGGTTTCGGTGTGCTGTTTCACATAAGGGACGTACGCATCCCAATCCTTGGCGAAATTGAACTGCGCCTTCTCCGCCAAAACCTTCGACTCATCCTTCAAGGAACTTGTGAAACGGTAGGCCACACCTTCGTCATAGGCGCGGAACGTCAGCGTGAACTCTTTGAATATGATGGAGATCTCATTGTAATTGTCGCGGACCACAGCCTTCTTGTAGGCAATGGCAGGAAGAGTCTGGTCCACACTTGCCTTCCTCACTTTGCGGACCTTGTCATTCTCTCCGAACACGATGCCGCCGGACAGGGTCATGGAAATCTCTGACGGTTCGATGAGGCTGACGGCGTCCCTCGCCACCGAGTAAGAAACTGTCTTTCCGATGGAGACCGTGGCTGTGAGGTGTCCGTCCGGGGATGTGACTTTATAGGTCGTATCCTTGGCCGCGGAAGGAAGAAGAGTTGCGGTAATAACCACAAATGATACCAGAATAACTTTGAAATTCATATTCAATATAAATAATGTGTTGTTTTTTTCGGTGATAAAGATACAAACTATCTTTGAATATTCACGCGATGATTCAAAATCAGTTGAAAAATTGAAAAATATAACTATTTTTGTAAAAATGCGTGTTATGAGCAATCCACCAATGAACTCGAAATAATCACGGTCATTCCGTTTAGCCTGATGATCAATAGCAATCAATAAATTAGCATTCAAGACCATGATGAGAAAATTACTCACTTTCCTCCAGGCTGTCGCCATCGCCACACTTATCGCTGGCTGTGGCGGGACCGGAACAGAAACAGAACCGGAGATCACATTTGAGGACGCGAACTTCAAAGCCTACCTGGTCGCCAACTTCGACACAGACAGAGACGGTGAGATCAGTCAGATGGAGGCATTGGGGATCAAAGACATCAATGTCAGCACCGAGGACATCGCATCCGTCTCTGGAATTGAATATATGACCAATCTTGAGACCCTCATATGCCGTGGCACATTCAACAATGGAGATGCCAGCGGGTTGCTCACGTCTATTGATGTCACTCACAATAAGAAATTAACGTCCTTGGATGTCGGGTGCAATGTCCTGACCAGAATTGACATCAGCAACAACACTGAACTCACGGAATTGTCTTTTGAGAATAACAATCTTACCACCATTGACGCGGGGAATAACGTCTCGCTGATCAGAATTAACGGTGACAGCAATAAACTGGAAACAATAATTCTGCCGCAAAGCAAATCACTGGCCGTTCTCAGTGTTAGATACAACAAACTTACATCTCTGGACGTGACACGGAACGAAGGACTCGACTCCTTGGATTGCGAATGGAACACATTGTCAGAGCTCAATCTGTCCCGCAACACGTCTCTTGTTTATCTTAATTGTGGGACAAACAAGCTGAACACATTGGATTTGTCCCACAACACTGAACTTGAGGAATTGGTTGCATGTTCCAACCAGATGACCATGCTGGATGTTTCCAAATGCAACAAGATTAAAGAATTGGATTGTGGATCAAACCACCTTGAAACGCTTGATATCGGACGATGCACAGAACTAAGGGTCCTCGATTGCGAATGGAACGGTCTTGATGAATTGACAATACCTCCGATCACCAGTTTGTACAAGTTATACTGTGGTGGCAACTATCTAAAGTCCTTAGACATCTACGCAAACACTGGTTTAAGGACATTTGACTGCTCCGGCAATCAAATCAAATCATTGGATGTCTCCAATAACACTGCATTGAATGACCTGAATTGCTCTGATAATAAAATTGAGACTCTGGACATTTCCAAGCTGACGAATCTCAAGAACCTGTATTGCGATGATAACCCGCTGTCCACACTATACATATTCAAAGGCCAGCTGGATGGTCTGAGAAAAAAGGAGATTCCTGACGGAGTCAAGATAATAGACGGTTCAACCACAGGCGGCAACGACGACACGACCACCGGCGGAAAGATCACTTTGGAATAACCAATTAAACATAGCCGAAAAATGAAGTTATTGAATATATTCACGAATATCCTGGTTCTGTCATCGATGGCGGTTTCTGTAGCCTGCAATGAGACAGAAGAGCGCGGCTCCGAGGCACGCACCATCAACGCGGTGATAGTGCAGCCAGACACAAGAACATCATTGAACGGTCCGGATGCGAACGGAGTCTACAAGACGGTCTGGTCACCCGGAGATCAGATAATGGTCTTTTCCGGAGATTTAGCATGTCGCTACATCCTCAAATCCGGAGAGAACACCAACAAAGGCGTATTCGAGGGGTATGGAAACTCGGAAGATCTTGTGGCCGTCTATCCTTTGTCAATCGGGATCAGCAGGACTGGGGCGACTATCGAAGTAGGACTGCCTGAAGTTCAGGAATATGTCAGCGGAAACATCCCGCTCGGCGCCTATCCTATGCTCGGAATCTACGGCGACGAGACATTTTCGTTCAGAAACCTGTGCTCGGTTCTGAAGGTCCCTATGTTTGGAGACGCGACAGTCAAGTCAATCACTTTCACCCCGAACAATGCCGGTGTCAAAGCCTCTGGCAAGGCTGTCATCAATGTCAATTCGACACAACTGGAGATGGACGACAACTCCAAGCCATCCGTAAAACTTGATTGTCCGGACGTGAAACTGTCCGCTCAGCCGACCGATTTCCATTTTGTGGTTCCGGCGCAGATATATCCCGGCGGCTTCACGCTCACAATCGCCACAGACAAAGGAGACGTTGTCAAGACTCTCAAATCTGACATAACCCTTGACCGTTCGGTACTCTACCCTATCGAGGCCTTCGAATGCAAGATTGACAGTAAGGAGAACATCATCTTCGAGGACGCTAACTTCAAGGCTTATCTGGTCGCCAACTTCGACACTGACGGTGACGGTGAAATCAGCAAGGAGGAAGCGCTTGCCATCACGAAAATAATAGTCGGCACCAAGGACATCGAATCACTGGCAGGTATCGAGCACATGGCCAATCTTACAGAACTAAGATGCGAAGGACCGTGGAGTATTTTTGAACCAGAGGAAGACCCGGAGGGAAAACTGAAAACCCTGGATGTGTCAAAAAACGTGAACTTGACAATACTTTACTGCGGTTTCAACCAGCTTACATCCCTGGATGTGACAAACAACCCTAAAATCGAGCAATTACGCTGTGCAGGCAATAACCTGAACAGCCTTGATGTCAGCAAGAACACAGAATTAATAGAGTTCGAGGCCTATAACAACAGACTCTCCTCCATTGATGTCAGCAACAACCCAGAACTTGAATATATCGATCTGACCAATAACCAGATCAAATCAATTGATGTAAGCAACAACCCAGAACTTGATTATATCGATCTGACCAATAACCAGATCAAATCAATTGATGTAAGCAAGAACCTTGAACTCGAAAGGATTACATGTTCCGACAACAAATTGACTTCAATTGATGTCACAAATAATCAGAAGCTGACTACATTGAATATTAGCGGCAACAGCATAGTCAAGATTGACCTCGGAAACAATCCGGATCTAAAATATTTATACTGTGAGAAAAACAAGATTTCCGAGCTTGAACTCAGTAATAACAAAAAACTGGAGAGATTGAACGTAAATGACAACAATCTCACATCTCTTACGGTGAATTGTTGTCCGGAAATCGAAATATTGAACGCAAATAACAACCTTATCAAAGAGATGGACATTTCCGAGTTGACAAGTCTGTCTGATTTCTATTGTTCAGGCAATCCACTTGAGACACTGTACGTCTTTGATGGGCAGATTGATGCACTCTTTGAAAAAGAGATTCCATCAACCACAAAAATTGTGGTGAAAGGCACCGAACCCGGTGAGGACGAGGTGTTCACAGTCACCCCGACTCAGTTCGACATTGACGGCTACGAGCAGGACATCACGATGACAGTGACGGCGAACATAAGCTATTCGATTGACTCGCAGCCAGAATGGATCAGCAAAAAGTCCGATAACTCAGGCGTGTACACATTCACGGTCAGCGCGAACACGACTTCTTCCTCAAGAAGCGGCGAAATCATATTCAAGAATGTCAACAACTCATTTCTGACGGTGACGGTCAAGCAGGGAATCCAAACCTACACATCATCTGACTACAGTCAGGACGGACAGGTGACCAGGATTCATTCGGCGACTGTCGGCAAGGGAATCGACGTGGTGTTTGTCGGAGACGCGTTCGCGGACAAGGATCAGGATCTTTTCAACAAGTACGTCGAGCTTGGCAAGGAGGCTTTCTTCACCGAGGAGCCGTTCAGGAGCACGAATAACAGGTTCAACATCTACAGGATCGGTTCAGTCTCGAAGAACGGAATCATCACTCAGGAAGGCGGCGACACCAAGTTCTCGGCACAATTCGGAGATGGCACTTACATCAGCGGCGACCATGATGCTGTGTTCCGATTTGTCCAGGACAAGATGCCGTCAGTGAACCTCAAGAAGACAATCGTCTTCGTGATTGTCAACAAGGCAAAGTACGCCGGCACATGCTGGATGTTCAGCGACAACAAGGCTGTCTGCTACGTTCCTCTCTGCCGCAACGAAAACGAGTACGCCCAGACACTCAGACACGAAGGCTGCGGCCACGGATTCGGAAAACTGGCGGATGAATACTTCTATGACTCCATGGGCAGAATTCCTGATGACGAGGTCTCAGAACTGAAGAAATGGAAAGGTTTCGCCTATGGATTTCACGAGAATGTGGACCTGACATCCGATCCGAACACCATCCTCTGGTCAAAATTCATCTCCGACTCAAGATATTCAGGTAAGGTTGGCGTCTATGAAGGTGGCTATACCTACCCTTACGGAGTCTATAGACCGACTGATAACAGCATCATGCGCTACAACACGGGAGGTTTCAACGCCCCGTCCAGAGAGGCTATCTACAAGAAAATCATGAAGTTCTCCGAGGGTGACGCATGGACTTACGACTACGAGACATTCGTGGTGTTCGACGCTCCGGCAAGAAGCGCCGAGGCCGTCACCAGAGCCGCCGCTCAATGCGCCGCCGTTGACAAGGCCAATTTCATCCCTCTCGCCCCGCCGGTGATGGTCATGGTTGACAAATGATGTCAAAGTCAAGAATATCCACACTCCTGGCGCTTGCACTGGGACTAATCTCAATCTCCAGTGCCAGGACAAAAGTCCTGGCACTGGTGCTTTGAGTCAAGCGATGTCTGGCACACGGACAGGGATGACTACGTCTCCAACAACTACTTGAAACCGGACCGGCTGTCGGCATGATAAGTGCCGGAGCCTGTTACAGCGTGGTCACTACCGCATCAGCGCATCATTCGGCCGGAACCGCAAGGGGATGGTCTGCTCTGGCGGAGTCTGCCGCTGGCAGCCAGGCTTCACAGGCGGAAGCCTTTCAATCTCAATTGTTTTCTGATGAAACGAATATATTCATTAATATTTTGCCTCACGCTCCTTTACTATGCCTTGGAGCATGTTGTGGCCGCCCTCATAGTAATTGTCGCAGACCTCCGCCTTCTTGTAAGCAACAGTCGGAAGAGTCTGATCGGCACTGGCCTTCTTCTCCTTACGAACCTTGTCATTCTCTCCGAACACGATGCCGTCATACAAGGTCATCGAGATCTCTGACGGTTCAATCAGGCTGAAGCCATCACGTGCCACTGAATATGATAGCGTTTTCCCTACGACAACAGTCGCGGAAAGATGACCGTTCGGGGAGACTTCCTTATAGGTCACATCTTTTGCCGAGGATGGAGAATGGTCGCGGTAAAGACCGCTAATGATGCCAGAATAGCTTTGAGATTCATATTCATTTAAAATTTTGCGTAGTCAAATTCGTTGATAAACGATACAAACTATCTTTGAATATTCACGCAAAAGATTCAAAATCAATTGGCGATATGGAAGAAAATGGCTATTTTTGCAGGAAACACAAGCATTCACGATCCGCCAATGAACACGAAAAAGACCGCATTGACTATTCTGTTGGGTCTAATGACTCTTCTCTCAATGGCCCAGTGTTTTCCAGACGTAAAGGTTGAGGACACGAAAGGCAAGGCTGTACGGACTGCCAGTCTGATCAACGGCAAGGCTCCGGTAGTTGTCGCCTTCTGGTCATCCACATGCAAGTACTGCATCGAGGAGATAGACGCACTGAGCGAAGCTCTGGCTGACCTTCCCGACATCTCCTGCAAGGTTGTTTGCGTCTCTGTGGACGACAGCAGGTCCATCTCCAGGGCGAAGGCCATGGTCAAATCACATGACTGGGACGGGTTCACCCTCTTGTACGACACTAACAGGAATCTTTACAGAAGTCTGAATGTGGTCTATATCCCGCAATTGTTCGTCTATGACAAGAAAGGCCGGCAGATTCACTCGCACACCGGCTACTCGGCGGGAGACGAGCTGGAGACCCTCAAGATAATTAAAAACAATCAATAAGAAATTAATATTCAAGACCATGATGAGAAAATTGCTCACTTTCCTCAAGGCTGTCGCCATTGCCACACTTATCGCTGGCTGTGGCGGGACCGGAACAGAGAACGAACCGGAGATCACGCCTGAAATCAAGTTTACCGAGGACATCGTCACCTCCGGCATTTCTGTCGAAAGCGCGGAGCAGTCAATCACACTGAGTTTCAGCACCAACGTGGCTTGGTCGGCGACAGTTTCGGCGGATTGGCTCACAATTTCCCCATCGTCTGGAGAGGCGGGAAAGAACTCTGTAAAAGTTGAAGTCGAGGAGAACAGGACCGGGCAGCCAAGAAGCGCGACCATTACAATCTCTGACAAGGAATCAATGCAAAAAGTTTCTGTCACTGTCCGTCAGGAGGCTCTTAAAGCATCGTTGACCGTCAGTCCAGAATCCTTGGAATTCTCCGCCAACAAAGGAGAGGAAATGCTGAATGTAACTTCCAACACAGACTGGGTGATCACCAAGGACGCGGAGTGGATCACCCTGGATTCAGACAAAGGAAAAGGGCTGGCCACAATCGCAGCCGGTGTCACAGAGAACACCTCGTTGACATCAAGAACAGGCTCCATCACTGTCTCCACCACGGACGGCAGCGTCAAGAAGACCGTCTCTGTGCGGCAATCCGGCGCCGATGTAATATTCACCATCGACAAGAATGAGTTCAATGTGGCCGCGGTGGGAGAGTCTTTCACTGTCAAGGTCACGCACAACATCGGCTACAAGATCAACTCGATGCCGGACTGGGTGAAACAGACGGACAAGGTGCCCAGCGGAAACACCGACACCTACACGTTCAATGCCGAGGCAAATACCTCTACCGAAGCCCGCGAGGGTGTCATCGTATTCTGCAACGACAACAACGAGTGCGTCCCTGTGACCGTCAAGCAGACTGGAGCCAACGCGACACTCTCCGTCTCCCCTGCCGAGCTGACGTTCACGGCGAAATCCGAAAGCAAGACGTTCTCCATCGCATCCAACACCGCATGGACAGCAACGTCCAGCGCACCCTGGGCGAAAATTAATGCGGCCAGCGGTTCCGGCAACGCACAGGTGGTTGTCTCCGCCGAAGAGAACACGGCCATCACACAACGCTCCGCCACGGTCACCATCAAGACCGCCGACGGAAAAGCCAGCGCAACCGTCAAGGTAACCCAGAGCGCAGCCAACGTCATCTTCTCCGTTGACAGGAACGAGTTCAATGTGGCCGCGGCGGGAGAGTCTTTCTCCGTCAAGGTCACCCACAACATCGGCTACAAGATCAACTCGATGCCGGACTGGGTGAAACAGACGGGCAAGGTACCCAGCGGGAACACCGACACCTACACGTTCAATGCCGAGGCAAATACCTCTACCGAAGCCCGCGAGGGTGTCATCGTATTCTGCAACGACAACAACGAGTGCGTCCCGGTCACCGTAAAGCAGGCCGGTGCCAATGCAACGCTTTCTGTCTCCCCTGCCAGCATGACCTTCACAGCCAAGTCTGAATCCAAGACATTCACCGTCACCTCCAACACCGATTGGACGATGACTTCCGATGCGGCTTGGGTTAAGCTGAGCGCCACCGACGGCAGCGGCAACGCACAGGTAACCGTCACCGCCGAAGAGAACACGGCAACCAAACAGCGGATCGCCACGATCACATTAAAAACTAAAGATGGCAAGACTACAGCGACCGTCAAGTTAAGCCAGAATGGCGCCGACATAATATTCAGAATCGATGGTGATAACAGAGAATATAAGGTTGAAGCGGAAGGAGGTGAAATACAATTTTTTGTGATACACAATATCGAGTGCTACCTGAAAAAAAATCCTGAATGGGTCATTCTGGATAACATGCAAACCTACAACGGAGCCACCTGGTACAAACTCAAAGTCCTCCCGAACACATCAACCTCGGAAAGAGGTGGCATCATTGTCATTCGCGGTCTTGCTGAAAATGAGTGCGAACTTGAAATCTTGGTCATCCAAGCCGCCGGCAAGCCAAAAGGCGGCAACGAGAACACCACGACCGGCGGGGAAATAACCATCGAATAAAACTTATTGAAAATGAAAGCACCAACAATATTTATCAATATCCTGTCTCTTGCCTCACTTTTCTTGGCTGTGTCCTGCAACGAGGAAGAGCAGCATGGTCAAACAGTCCGGACAATCCTGGCAACCATCGAGCAGTCATCCACTAGGACAGCTCTTGACGGCCCGGACGCTGACGGAGTTTACAAGACAATCTGGTCATCGGACGACGCGATCGCAGTCTTCTCCGGCAGCAACGCCGCCAGCGAATTCAAGCTTACATCCGGTGCGAACACCAACACCGCCGAGTTTGAGGGAAACGCGGCATCAGACAATATGGTAGCCATCTACCCATATTCCATCGTGAAAGGAAGAACCGGATCAACAATTTCCGTCACACTCCCCGAGGTTCAGGAATATGTCAGCGGGAATATTCCGCAAGGCGCCTATCCTATGGCGGCAGTCAGCGATGGAGCTGTCCTTCCGTTCTACAATCTCTGCTCCGTCCTTCGGCTCAGAATGTTCGGAGACTTGACTGTCAACTCAATCACATTCACCCCGAACGATGCCACCGTAAAGACATCCGGCAACGCCACCGTGAACGCAGGTGACAAAATGCTGACCATGTCAGGTGACGCCAAATCCACCGTCAGACTCAACTGCGCGAACGGCGTGAAGCTGACAAGAACAAGCACGGATTTCCTCATGGTTGTCCCTGCCCAGAAGTACACAGGCGGATTCACGATCACCATCAACACCGACCAAGGAGCAGTGGTAAAGGCCGTGAAGTCCGATGTGACCTTATCCCGCTCCGTCCTTTATCCTGTAAAAACCTTCGAATGCAAGATAGACCACAGCAAGGACAACATCGTCTTTGAGGACGCGAACTTCAAGGCGTATATGGTCTCAAGGCATGACTACGACAACGATGGCGAGATCAGTTATGAGGAAGCACTCTATGTCACAAAAATTGAAGTGAATACAGATAATATATCCTCCATTGCAGGCATCGAGTATATGCCTAATCTTCAACACTTGACCTGTAGAGGTAGCCTTAAATATAACAATTCCACTAAGGTATACGATATCGTCTGCGGAGTACTGAAGAGTCTTGACATTTCCAAGAACACCAAACTGTCTTATCTGGATGCCTCATATAACAAGCTCACGTCGCTTGATGTAAGAAACAATATTGAACTAACAACTTTAAATTGTACCAGCAATAATCTATCCTCATTGGATGTAAGCAATAATCAGAAACTACAAGATTTCTCATGTGGAGGGAATAATCTATCCACCTTGGATGTTAAGAATAACCTGGAACTCACGAGTTTAGGATGCGCCCTCAACAAACTAAACTTGCTGGATTTAAAGAATAACAAAGAATTGACTTGGATATCTTGCAATGGTAACAACCTGTCATATCTGGACTTTAGTAATAATCCTAAATTACGGATTTTATATTGCGATAACAATAACCTATCTTCACTGGATTTCAGAAGCAACCCAGAACTGTATTGGTTATGTTGCGGTGGAAATGATCTGACCTCACTGAACTTGAAAAACAATCCAAAACTTCTATATGTAGTATGTGACTTCAACAATATATCCCTGCTTGATGTAAGCAATTGTCCGAAACTACAAAGATTACTTTGTAACTACAATAATCTGACATCACTGGATGTAAGCAATATTATGGATCTGCAAGAGTTATATTGTTTCAGTAATAATATATCCTCGCTGGATATATCGAATAATACAGCGTTGAAGTTACTTCATGCAACGGATAACCCGTTGGCTACATTGTATATCTACGAAGGACAGACTGACGGCATTACCGATTTAAAGATTCCTTCGGCCACAAACATAGTGGTGAAAGGTTCGGAGGAGCCGGAGGAATGGGCCAGCAAGGAGTTCTGGCACAAGTCATTGGCGATGAGGTTCACGGCGACTTGGTGCGGGTACTGCCCTAATTTGGCTACAGGCTTCGCCAAGGCGGTCAGCCAATATCCCAATAAGATCGAGCAGTTGAACCTGCATCCGACTTCTTCCAACTTGGGATTCAGCGGGACAAGCGCGTTGTCGAACATATTCAATGTCACGGGATACCCAACAGGGATGATCGATTATAGAAGCAGAATCGGTAATTATGCAAGTGATTATGCGGCCACAACAGTGGTCGATGCGGTGAAAGAGACAGAAAAGAACTACCCGGTAAAGACAGGTATATCGTTCTCTTCATCCGTCTCTGGCAGCACGCTGAACCTGAACGTCAAGCTCTACATCAAGGAGAAGGGCGACTACAAGGTCACGGCGGTTCTGCTTGAGGACAACATCATCGGTTACCAGAACGGTGGTGGAGACAACTATAACCACAGCAGCATCGCCAGAGTAGCGATTACCGACATTACTGGAGACGCAGTCTCGACTTCCGAAGACAACAAGACCGTCAGCAAGAACTACACAGCCACCATACCAAGCTCATGCGACAAGAACAACCTCAGGGTTCTAGTCTATGTACTCAGACAGTACGGCTCACAGACCATCATCAGAACCGCCGACTACGGCGACTACTACGTTGACAACGCTATCAGCGCGGCGGTCGGAACGACACAGGATCTTGTATTCTCGGACGGCACGGTCTATGGCGGCAACGAAGACACAAAGGACGGAGGAGAGATAACACTAAAATAAGACTTGAATATGAAAGTGAACAAATTATTGAATATATTCCTTCTGCCATCGCTCGCCCTTTTGGCGGCCTGTACGCAAGAGGAACTCGCAAACGAGAATGCCGTCACAACATTGTTCGCCGGCATTGAGCAACCTGCCGCGACAAAAACATCTTTGTCCGGCCCGACATCTGGAATCTATAAAACCATCTGGTCCGAGAATGACGCCATAGGAGTGTTCGTCGTAGATAATGAGGCCTCGGAGTTCAAGTTGAAAAAGGGAGACGGAACCACCAGAGGTGAGTTTCAAGGGGCATTCAAGGATTTGAACGGAATGTCCATGAGCAAGACAGCTGTCTATCCTTATGAAATTGTCAAAGGGAAAAGTGGCTCTACAATAAGCGTGAGCCTTCCGGCAGAGCAGCTCTACAAGGAAGGAAACATTGCGGAGGAGGCTTACCCAATGGTCGCGGTCACGGATGGCGCCGAACTGAATTTCAAGAACCTATGCTCCGTCCTGAAGATTTCCATGACCGGAAGCCTTACCGTGAACTCGATTGTGTTCACGCCCAACAATTCGGGAATCAAGGTGTCAGGTGACGCCACAATCGACCCTGACAACACCTCGCTCACAATGACGAAAGACGCCGGCTCAAGAGTCGCCTTGATTTGCGATGGTGTAAATCTCTCCGGCACAGCCACAGATTTTCACATTGTAGTCCCGGCGCAGACTTACAAAGGCGGCTTCTCTATCACAATAGAAACGAACAAAGGCAAGGTGCTCAAGACCATCAAGTCAGATGTCACGCTCAAGCGTTCCGAGTTGTACCGCATCACACCGTTCGAGTGCAAAATCGACGAGGACAACAAGAACATCATCTTCGAGGACGCAAGTTTCAAGGCCTACATGATCGCCAACTTCGACAAGGACAAAGACGGCGAGATCAGTTATGACGAAGCGTTGTCTGTCAACAGAATCGTGGTCTGCACCGACACGATCGCCTCTATGGTGGGCATTGAGTACATGACCAATCTGACATATCTGAACTGCAACGGCTCTCATGTCTGGAACAACGCCACAGCCAAGTATGACGACGGCGGAATCCTGAAGAGTCTGGATGTGACCAAAAACACAAAACTTCAGCGTCTGTACTGCGGCTTCAACGAACTCACGGAACTTGACGTGACCAACAACACGTCTTTAGGCCTGTTGTATTGCGACGGCAATGAGCTACGATCCATCGACATAAGCAAGAACGCGTCGCTCTATAGTTTCAAGGCCAACGACAATCTTCTTGAGTCAATCAACGTAAGAAACAACCCGAAACTGTCGTTCATCAACGTCACTGGAAACAAACTGACCTCGATTGATGTCAGCAACAATCCTTTGCTTGACAATCTGACATGCGAGAGCAACCAGTTGACATCCATTGATGTAAGCGGCAATTCCAGACTCCGCGCCCTCTACATCGGCTCTAATGCGATTGCATCCGTTGATGTAAGCGGCAATCCGGAACTTGTCTCCCTTTATTGCTCAAACATGAAGTTGTCTTCAATTGATGTCAGCAAGAACAACAAACTGGAGATTCTGGGCTGTTATTACAACGAAATCTCAAAGATTGACCTGAGCAACAACCCGTCATTGACAAACCTGTACTGCTACGGCAACAACATCAAGGAACTGGATCTCAGTTATAACAACAAACTAAAGCATCTTGACTGTGAGTTGAACAGCATTTCAGAACTGAATCTCAGGCCTTGCCCCGACCTTGTGAATCTGTATTGCCGGGACAACAAAATCAAAACACTCAAGGTCAATTGCTGTCCGAAAATCTCAATTCTGGATGTGAGGAACAACTTGATCGAGACTCTTGATATCTCCGGATTAACAGAACTGCAGCGGTTCTACTGTACCGGCAATCCTTTGAAGACCTTGTACATCTTCAGCGGACAGATTGATGGGTTGCAGGGTAGATCCATTCCAGCCTCAACCAACATCATTGTCGGCTCCGAGCCGGGCGAGGACGAGGTGTTCTCCGTCACCCCGACCCTGTTCGACATTGACGGCAGCGAGCAGGACATCACGATGACCGTGACGGCTAACATAGGCTATTCGCTTGATTCACAGCCGGAATGGATCAGCAAAAAGTCCGATAACTCCGGAACCTACACATTCACAGTGAGTGCCAACACGACATCCTCAGCCAGAAGCGGCGAAATCATATTCAAGAATGTCAACAACTCGTTTCTGACGGTGACGGTCAAGCAGGGAATCCAAACCTACACATCTTCGGACTACAGTCAGGACGGACAGGTGACCAAGATCCATTCGGCGACTGTCGGCAAGGGAATCGACGTGGTGTTTGTCGGAGACGCGTTCGCGGACAAGGATCAGGATCTTTTCAACAAGTACGTCGAGCTCGGCAAGGAGGCTTTCTTCACCGAGGAGCCGTTCAGGAGCACGGAGGACAGGTTCAACATCTACCGGATCGGTTCAGTCTCGAAGAACGGAATCATCACGCAGGAAGGTGGAGACACCAAGTTCTCGGCGCAGTTTGGACAGGGAACAAACATCAGCGGCAATGATGAAGCCGTGTTCAATTTTGTTCAGGAACATATGCCATCCGTTGATCTTACAAAGACCATAATCTTCGTGATCATCAACAAGGCCCAATACGCCGGAACATGCTGGATGTACAGCAACAACATGGCAATCTGCTACGTTCCTCTCTGCCGCGACGAGACCGACTACGCCCAGACACTCAGACACGAAGGCTGCGGCCACGGATTCGGCAAACTGGCGGATGAGTACTTCTACTCTTCACAAGGCACGATCCCGACTAAAAAGATAGCAGAACTTAAACAGTGGAAAGGTTTCGCCTACGGATTTTACGAGAATGTGGACCTGACATCCGATCCGAGCACCATCCTCTGGTCAAAATTCATCTCTGACTCAAGATATTCAGGAAAGGTAGGCGTCTATGAAGGTGGCTATACCTACCCTTACGGAGTCTATAGACCGACCGATAACAGCATCATGCGCTACAACACGGGAGGTTTCAACGCCCCGTCACGTGAGGCCATCTACAAGAAAATCATGAAGTTCTCCGAGGGTGACGCATGGACTTACGACTACGAGACATTCGTGGTGTTCGACGCTCCGGCAAGAAGCGCCGAGGCCGTCACCAGAGCCGCCGCTCAATGCGCCGCCGTTGACAAGGCCAATTTCATCCCTCTCGCCCCGCCGGTGATGGTCATGGTTGACAAATGATGTCAAAGTCAAGAATATCCACACTCCTGGCGCTCGCACTGGGACTAAGTTCAATCTCCAGCGCCCAGGACAAGAGTTCCTGGCACTGGAGCTTTGAGTCAAATGATGTCTGGTACACGGACAGGGATGACTACGGCTCCAACAACTATCTGAAACTGGACTGGTCCAGAAAACGCTTTCAGGCCGGTGTGCAGGCCGAGTGGCATCCGCAGCCGCTTCTCGGCTACGATGAGGGAATCAAAGGGTTCGCCCTGCCTGAAAAGTTCATCCGCTACAACGCCAAGGACTTCAACATCACCCTCGGCGACTGGTATGACCAGTTCGGCTCCGGACTGCTGTTCCGCTCGTGGGAGGACAGGGCGCTGGGGATGAACAACTCGGTCGGAGGAGTGAGGATGGAATATTCCAAAGACCGGCTTGGCATCAAACTCGTGTGGGGTCTTCCGAGACATCTGCGGGGATATTCAGACACGCGGATTCTTGGAGCGGACATCACGCTCCCGCATATAAGCCTGTTCGGAGGCGACCTCGGACTGGAGTTTTCGTTCTTGGAACGGTTCGAGAAAGAACTTCCTTATTACCTTAATGATGATTGGATCAAGGTCAGCGTGCCAAAAAACAACGCATCATGGTCTCTCGGGGCGAACTACGCAATAGGGGGATTCTACATTAAAGGTGAATATTGCGGGAAGCAGAAGGACTGGCACGACTTTTCGGTCAGCGGGGTGGAAAATCTTCACCAAGGGGATGCCCTGTCGCTCGAAACAGGACTGGCTGTCGGCAGTATAAGTGCCGTGGCCACGTTCAGGCATCTTCAGAACATGACCAACAAGGTTTTCAGAACCAACGAGACATACATCTCCAACACTCTGAACTACATCCCGGCCCTTTCCCTTCAGCACACCTACATGCTCTGCTCCCTGGAACCGTACTACCCGAACTCCGACGGAGAGGACGCCTGGCAAGCCGACCTGCTCTACAAGGCAAGCAAAAAGGATCGGCTCCATTTCAACTACAGCGAAGCGCACAGTCTGAAAAAGTACCACGAACTAGGCAAGAGGGCACTGCTTTTCAGGGACATCAGCGTCAAGTACGAACGGAAATGGAACCGTCGCCTTAAATCTGTGCTGTTTCTGAATATTCAGGAGAGATCCCCATCGCACGGAGTGCACAGAATGACCGAGGTCCGGAACACTGCCGTCGCTGATGTGGCTTACCGATTCACGGACAGTTTCTCGATGCGAGTGGAACTTCAGTATCTCTACAGCGCGGAGTCCGAAAAGGACTGGTGCGCCGCTCTTGTCGAGGCGAATCTCACATCAGGCTGGTCAGTCTTCGCCAAGGACATGTACAATCACGGATCAAGCAAGGTTCACTACTACCAGGCCGGAGCGGGCTACAGCCGTGGACGTTACCGGGTCAGCGCATCATTCGGCCGGAACCGCAAGGGGATGGTCTGCTCTGGCGGAGTCTGCCGCTGGCAGCCAGGCTTCACAGGCGGAAGCCTTTCAATCTCAATTGTTTTCTGATGAAACGACTCTATTCATTAATTCTCTGCGTCGCGGCTTTGGCTCTGCCGGCCGCTCTGGACTCCTGCCAAGGGATTCATTCCGACTGGGAGGAATATCAAAAAGAACCTGAAACGGAGCCAAAGCCCGAGCCCGAACCCGAGGCAGTAGAAAGCCGAGCCTTTGTCTTTTATTTCACGGGATCGTGGTGTACCTACTGTCCGGACATGTCCAAGAGTCTGGTCAAGGTCAACGAGAGGCTGTCCGGACGGCTCGTCACGGTCAGTGTCCACAAAGGCGACAACTTCAGTGTCGGCTTTGAGAATGACTTATGCAAACGGTACTCCATCAACAGTTTTCCGTCCGCGATCATCAACTTTGAGCCGACCGTGCTCGGCAACAACGAGGACATCCTCTACGAGGCCGCCAGCCGACATCTGGATTCGGTGAAGAAGCCGTGTGCCATCACAATCACACCTGACGCAGACTCTCCGGCAAAGGCTCTGGTGACCATAAAGATCGCCGAAAGCGGAAAGTACAGGATCTTCGCCGCCTTGATGCAGGACGGGATCAAAGGCTTCCAGGTCGGACAAGGCTCCGACTACACCTTCAACAAGGTGGTCAGAGCCATAGCGACATCCCCGAACGGTGACCCTTTGCCCGCCGATGACGGCGGCGGGACACTTTCAGAGGGAATGACTGTAAATAAGAACGTCTCCGTGTCCTACGATGCCGCCGAGGGCTGCTACTGGACCGTGGCCGTTCTCAAAGAGAATGACAAAGGAATTTTTCTGGTCAACAATGCGGCCAAAAGCCAGCCTTGAAACCAGATGCGGCCGCAAGCATCATCGCTCACGGCCGCACCAAAATCACGATGTGCAGACATCAGTCAACCTTGATCTTCAACGAATATTTTCCTGCGGTCATCGTCTTCGGCTTGCCGTTTGAAGCCGTGACAGTGGCAGTCGTGCCTTCCGGAACCTCAATTGCGAGCGAGGCGACATGAGACTTGACAGACTTGCGGCTGATTGAGACGCGGATCATTCCGTAATTGGTCTCAAGAGCGGCGGAAGCGGTCTTCAAAGTTCCCAGCTGAGGCTTGACATCGAAAGTCTGGAAGCCTGGAGCCGTCGGCTCGATCCCGCAGAGTTTCTGGCTCAGGATCGTAAGCGGGCCTCCACTCCAGGCGTGGTTGATCGTGCCGCCACCAAAGCCTTCGCTGCCGATTCCCCAACCCTCGAACAAGGTCGTATAGTCATACTTAAGCATCTTGGCGTAGCGGGACTTCATCCTTTCGATGGCGAAGTCGGCGTGTCCCATCTTGAAGAGAGCCTCAAGGACATATTTCTCCATATAAGGGCTGGCGTGATATTCCTTTTTAAGGGTCTCGAACAGAGCCGGATACTTGTCCGGTGAGGCAAGACCGGAGACAACGGCCATAGCCTGAGCGCGGTCATCTGTCTGTTTCTTGTAGTTCGGGTCACGGTAGGCGGAACCGGTCCAATACCGCGCGTCAAACGCATCGGAGATTCTTTTCATCAAAGCTTCGATAGTCTCCGCATCCCTCTGCTTGCCGAGAATGCGTGCGAATTCCTTTTGAGACCTGAGGGCAAGGTAATACCAGCAGTTTGTCAAGACTTCGGTGTCGATGTCATCGCCCCAGTCGCCCCAGTTCCAGTCGCCCTGACGGACGTTCAGAAGACCATTGTCCTTGAATTCCCAAAGACCGGTTCCAAGCAGATAGCGCTGCACCTTAGGATAGACCTCGGCCACGAAGGTGCTGTCACCGCTGAACCAGTACTGGGTGTGGAAACCGTACCAGCCCACGGAAGCGAGCATCTGGAGCGGGAGTTCTATCACACGGTTGCCGGCCGGCACCGGAGAATAGACCACCCCGTTCGCCTCCTGCCAGTTCACAAGCTCAAGGATCCCCTTTCTGGCAAGCAGTTGTCCGGACGGTGACAACGCATAGAAAGCCTCTCCCAGTTCGTTTACCTCATCTCCCCACCACTGGGCGCGCTCACGGTCAGGACAATCCATATAGGTGTCACGCATTGTGATGTAAAGCGTCCTCGCCGCGCGTTTCCAAAGTTCATTAAGGAACGGATCCTCACACTCGAACGAGCCGGAGAACTCGGTGTCATAACCAGTCTCACGGTACTTAAGATCAATGACTTTCACTCCCGAGGGTACGATGTACCAAACCTCGTGGCCGTTCATCCAGCCGAGGTTCTCATATTCCTGAACACCTTTGCGGGCAATGTACTCAGCGCGGACATTGTTCTCGCTGCCGCCACGATAGTTGTCGGTCATTATCTTGACCATCTCGCCACCGTTCGCCTCGACTTTCATGTAAGGAGTGACCTGGGCATTGTAAGGCAGTTTGCAGTAAACGGTGTCGTTGGATTGACGGACGGAGACATATTCCTTAAGTCCATAGTCTTTCCACATCGGGATTGGGCGCTCGACGAGCTCACCCATCGCAGGCCAGGCCATTTCGTCCACATTGTCGGCCCAATGCATCTTGCGGCCGTAGTCGAATCCCGGCATATTCCATCCCGGATGTTCCTTGCGGGCGTCGAATCGTATGTTGCTTTCTGACAACCGGTAGTTCGGATGCGGCGCGTCCGTGTCGCCGTAGGCAGGATTAGGGATGCAGAGCCACGATTTATCGGAAAGTATCTTCAGCTCAGGAGAGATGGCCTCGAAGATCAGCGCCGCCTGACCGCTGCTGTTGTGGCTGAACCCCTGCTTTCCGAAGTGCCAGAGAAGGATCGCGATGGTGTTGCTGCCTTCCTTAAGGTAAGGTGCGATGTCAACCTTGTCGTAATAGGTTCCGTTCGGGAACGGTCCACGCTTGAGCCCACCCTCGAAGACAGCGAGTTCGCCATTGATCCACATCCAGTACTTTGAATCCACTGCGATCCTGGCGATAAGTTTGTCCGGACGTTTTGTCACATTGACTTCCTTGCGGTAGGAAATCCAGGTGTTAGTGGTACTCTGGACCCAAGGATGAGTGATCCAATGGGCCTTCCAGTCGGAACGGGACTCCGCGCCGGCGAATGAGGCCGAAGTCAGGGTCAAGGCCGCGGCGAGGACGGTCTTTTTGATCAGATTTGAAAGTTTCATTGTCATATACATTGATTATTGTTTTCGCGTTCAGTGGACGGCACCGCCAGCGAATCACATAGCCTTGACCTGACGAAACTGCGCCATGCGTCAAGGCTGAATGACAAATATAATCATTTTCGTCGATGAAAACAGGGTGCTCGTCGATTTGAGTTGAATAAAATACGATGCTCGACTACTTTCGCCACCGGATTTTGATCATCAATGAATATGAAAAAGTACGTTATCATCATTATCACAGCCCTGACGGTCGTCTCTCTGACCGCCGGTGCTCAGACAAAGAAATGGACGTTGCAGGAATGCATCGACTATGCCGTGGAGAACAGCATCGCCCTGCGCCAGAGCAGGAACGCCCATCTGGCCGGACTTGAGGACACGTATCAGGCCAAGGCGGCCATGTTCCCGACTTTAAGCGCTTTCACGAGTCAAGGAATAACAAACAGGCCGTTCTCCGAAAGCGGCAACAGCACGGTAGTCGGCTCAGATGTCTATAGCACGTCCAAGGCCACAAGCTGGTCGGGAAACTACGGATTGAACGCAGGGATGACGCTTTACAGCGGCGGAAGCCTTCGCACGGCACTGAAGCAAAGCCGCCTTCAGAACTCCGTTGATTCGCTGTCCGTGGAAGAGAACACTAATGATGTCGTGATCTCCATCGTAAAGGCCTATATACAGTGCCTCTATGCTTCGGAGGCAGTGAAAGTAAGCGAAAGCACCGCCGAAGCCTCAAAGGCGCAGCTGGACAGAGCCGTAGAACTGAAAAACGCCGGGGAGCTCAGCAAGGTCGATGTCGCACAGCTGGAGAGCCAATATGCCAGCGACATCTATCAGATCACATCCGCTAAGGCATCGCTGGACAACTACAAACTACAGCTCAAGCAACTTCTGGAACTCGGTGTAAGCGATGAGATCGAACTTGAGGAACCCTCCGATGATGAGGCCGGAGTCCTTAGACTGCTTCCAAGCAAGGAGGAAGTCTATGCCAACGCTCTCGAATCAATGCCGGAGATAAAAAAAGCCGGACTGACCGTACAAGCGGCCGATCTCAGCATCAGACAGGCCAAATCAGCATATTCCCCTACCCTTTCCGCAACGGCAAGTCTTGGGACAACGAATGTATCAGGGGGAAGCGAGTCTTTCGGCAGCCAGTTGGAGAGGAACTTCAACGAAAGCATCGGCCTCAGCCTTCAGATTCCGATCCTTCAAGGCAGAAAGGCCAAGACTGCGGTCAACAAGGCGAAGATAGAGGCGGACAACAGCAGGCTGGAGCGGATGAGTGTGGAAAAGGCTCTGCTCAAGGAAGTTGAAGACACCTATCTGGAGGCGGTTTCAGCGCAGGCCAAATACTCCTCCGCCAAGGAACAGGAAAAATACGCAGAGCAGAGTTACGAGCTCACGGCCGAGCAGTTCAACGTCGGGATGAAGAACACCGTGGAACTGGTCACCGCACAGAACAATCTTCTGAACGCCCGCGTCCAGCTCCTCCAATCCAAATACACGGCATTGATGAACAATGCTCTACTCGACATTTACCAAGGAAATTATAAAATCAATTAATATGAAAACCAAGACTTTATGGATCGCGGTCGGCATCATTTGCACCGCTGCGGCACTCTGGCTGATCTTCCGCCCTACCGGAAAGCAGACAGTCACTCTTGAAACAGCCAAGACTGAAAGAATCGACATCTCCAACTCGGTCACCGCCACCGGAACGGTTGAACCTGTCACAAAGGTGGAAGTCGGCACCCAGGTGTCCGGAATCATCGACAAACTCTACGCGGACTACAACGACATCGTCAAGGCAGGTCAGGTCATCGCTGAAATGGACAAGGTGAACCTCCAGGCCGAGCTTGTCTCCTCACAGGCACAACTCTCCGCAGCCAAGACGGAATTCGAGTACAGGGAGAAGGAATATAATAGGACCAAAACCCTGAACGACAAAGAGTTGGTCAGTGATTCTGAATATGATTCCTCGTATTATCAATACGAAACCGCAAAGAATGCGTACAACCAGGCGCAAGCATCTTTCACCAAAGTTAAAAGAAACCTTAGCTATGCCACAATAACGTCACCTATCGACGGCGTGGTCATCAGCAGAGCCGTGGAGGAAGGCCAGACAGTGGCTGCGGGATTCGAAACTCCGACCCTGTTTACGATCGCAAAGGATCTCGCCGATATGCAGGTGATCGCTGACGTGGACGAGGCTGACATCGGCCAGGTAAAGGAAGGCCAGAACGTCACCTTTACCGTGGATGCCTATCCGGACGATGTTTTCAACGGAACTGTGCAGCAGGTCAGGCTGGAGGCCACAACTACCTCGAACGTCGTGACCTACGAGGTGGTGATCACGGCTCCGAATCCGGATCTGAAACTGAAGCCGGGACTCACGGCCAACGTGACCATCAACACTCTGGAAGAGAAAGATGTGCTGGCTGTGCCGACAAAGGCGCTGAGGTTCAATCCTGACCCTGAGATGCTTAAGGGATTGGGAATCGAGGTTGACGGCATCGCTGACGAGTCCGAAAAGATAGTCTGGGTAAAGAGCGGAAACTCTATCTCACCTAAGGCGGTGACTACAGATCACACAAGCGGAGACAAGACAGGGATCACAAGCGGCTTGACTGACGGAGAAGAGGTCGTTATAGGCCTCACGGCAGAAGCACCTAAGAAGATGGAAACGGCTGAAAGAAGTCCGTTCGCACCGGGACCTCGTGGTGGAAAGAAATAATGCCGGCAACATAAACTGGAAAAAGTATGAAAGACGTTATCAAACTTGAGGACATAAGGCGCGACTTCGTTGTCGGTGACGAGACCGTCCACGCATTGCGGGGAGTGTCCTTCACAATCACGGAGGGCGAGTTCGTCACGATAGTTGGAACCTCAGGATCAGGCAAATCCACGCTTCTGAATATTCTTGGATGCCTTGACACTCCGACTTCGGGGGAATATTACCTCGACGGGGTTTCGGTCAGGACGATGGACAAAAACGAACGCGCCACACTACGGAACCGCAAGATCGGTTTCGTGTTCCAGAACTACAACCTGCTGGCGAAAACCACGGCCATCGAGAACGTGGAGCTGCCGCTGATGTACAACCATAAATATTCCAAGAAGGAGAGGTTCGACCGTTCGGTGAAGGCGTTGAAGGCGGTCGGTCTCGGGGACAGGTTGGAGCATAAGAGCAACCAGATGTCGGGAGGACAGATGCAGAGGGTCGCGATCGCAAGAGCCTTGGTGAACGATCCTGCGGTGATTCTCGCTGACGAGGCGACCGGCAATCTGGACACACGCACCAGTTTTGATGTTCTGGTTCTGTTCCAGAAACTCCATTCCGAGGGTCGAACGATCATATTCGTGACCCATAACCCGGAGATCGTGAACTACAGCACACGCACCATCACACTTCGGGACGGCAGGGTCACGAGCGACGTCCGGAACGAGCATATTCTTGACGCCGCGGAGGCGCTGGCCAAACTGCCGGTCGAGAACGACCGCTGAGATATTCATAGATAATTTGCCTCCGCGACGAGGCAGGATATTCATAAAAGATTTTTGCAATGAATTTCGCCAATCTATTCAGAATAGCCCTGAAAGCACTGGGCAACAACAAGTTCAGAGGATTCCTGACGATGCTCGGCATCATTATCGGTGTCGGCTCCGTCATCACAATGCTCGCCATCGGCCAGGGTTCGAAGAAGAGCATCCAGGCCGAGATCAGCGAGATGGGATCCAACATGATAATGATCCATCCAGGAGAGGACATGAGGGGCGGAGTCCGCCTCAGCGCCGATGACATGCAGACGCTGAAAGTCAAGGACTTCGAGGACATCCGCCAGGAATGCGCCCACATTTCCCTCGCCTCCCCTTCCGTCAATTCCTCCGGCCAGGCGGTGTACGGCGCCAACAACACACCGACCTCCGTCTACGGTGTCAACGAGGAGTTCCTCGACATCAGAGGGTACAAGGTACAGGACGGTGACATATTCTCGGAGCAGGACATCAAGACGGCGGCCAAGGTCTGCCTCGTCGGCAAGACCGTCATCGACCAGCTCTTCACCAACGGGGAGAATCCCGTCGGGAAGGTCATCCGCTTCGGCAGCATCCCGTTCCGCATCGTGGGCGTGCTGGAGAGCAAGGGCTACAACAGCATGGGCATGGATCAGGACAACCTCATCATCACGCCGTACACAACCGTGATGAAAAGGATCCTCGCAATCACCTACCTCCAGGAGATCGTCTGCTCCGCGCTGAGTGAGGAATATACCGACAAGGCCATCGAGGAGGTGTCGTCCGTCCTCCGGCGCAACCACAAGCTAAAGGAATCCGACGACGACGATTTCAACATCCGCTCGCAGCAGGAGCTTTCCTCGATGATGACCAGCACGAGCGACATGATGTCCACCCTGCTTGCGGCTGTCGCGGGAATATCCCTCCTCGTGGGCGGCATCGGGATCATGAACATCATGTACGTCTCCGTCACCGAGCGCACCAAGGAGATCGGCCTGAGGATGAGCATCGGAGCCAAAGGCCGTGACATCCTCGCCCAGTTCCTGATCGAAGCGACGCTGATCAGCATAACGGGCGGACTTTTGGGGGTAATTTTAGGTGTGGCGGCCTCGTACATAGTCAAGGCCGTTCTCTCCTACCCTATCCTCATCCAGCCTTGGAACATCGTCGTCTCCTTCCTCGTATGCACCATCATCGGCATCTTCTTCGGCTGGTACCCTGCCCGGAAGGCCTCCAACCTCGACCCGATCGAGGCCATCCGGTACGAGTAGCGGCATTATGTGCAGGCGACAGCGAAAAAAAGGCAAAAGTCAAATTTTGCACGTTACCAAAATTTGACTTTTGATTTTTTCGCTGTCGTTTCTTTTTATACGCTCTTTAACCCGCTTAAAGCGCCGTAATACACAATAAACTGTAAATCAACCCATTAGTTCATCACCCTTAGTTAGAGCCAACTAAAGATAACGGCTTTATTCCTTGTCTATCAATCGCTTATAAATCACGGATCCAGCCGCATCACTTTCACTGGCCTCTCATCGCCCTGGTAGAGTTGGCTGCACCAGTTGATCTTGCCGGTGTCTTGGAAGCCGCATTTCTCCATGACTCGGCCGGATGCGGGATTATCGACAAAATAATCACACCAGAGAGCATGAAAGCCTTTCACATCGAAGCAGTAGTCTATCATCAGGCGAAGAGCTTCCGTACATATTCCTTTGTTCCAGTATGGTTTCCCTACCCAGTAGCCAATTTCAGCGTCATCCGTTCCGATGCCTATGTTGCTTTCCGCACTCGTATAATACCCCATGCAGCCGATCGCCTCTCCGGTCTCGTTAAGTTCGATTGCCCATGTATGATCATTTGAGAATATATTCCTGATCACATCAAGGCTTTCCTCCACGCTCCTGTGCACCGGCCATCCCGCACGTGGCCCGACCTCAGGATCGGAGGCATATTTGAACAACGCCTCCGCATCTCTTTCCCTCCAAGGCCGTAGTTTTATCCTGTCCGTCTTCATTTGAAAGTTATTTCTTAAGGATTACTTAGTAACATTCAAAAAATAACCTGCATCATCTTAAGGAATCTCTTCGGTCTAGATCTCTTTTCTCATCAGTCATGTGCCACCGGCACACTCCTTCTTCAAAAAAAGATCTATCCTCGAAAATCTTCTCTTAATCTGAAGCAACTAATTTTTTTCATGTTCCTTAGTCCATGCGCAAAGGTACTCAAATATCATCGCAGATACAAAAAACGATCTTATGTGCCTTGGGCTTGCAAGTCATTGTAAGGCAATGTAAGAAGCTGTTATGATTTCTTTGAAATGCTCTTTGAGGTGAAAAATCTTCATCTTCTTCCCGCTTCTTCAGTCAGACAGCACCGCTATCCTCCTTGGAAGAAGCGGTCGAACCTGAAGTTTCTCACTCTCAAACCAGCGCCCGAACCGAGGGCGATCGAACTTGTCCGGATTGCCGAGGTGAGCAGCAGGTAAAGAGCTTGCTCTTAACCTTCAGACAAACAAATCTAAACAGCTTCTAAAATGGAGTCCATCATCAGGCGCAAGCCTCCCAAAAATCATCATGGCAGATAATATCCTGACAATCAACAAATAAAATATAACACCCTGTAAAGATTATCAGACCAGACAAGATATTCATCTTATTATCTCATAAACAGTTAGTCGCCACGATTAATTTCCTATCGGAGGAGCATTCGAATCCGATGGATTTGAGAGGTCATGTCATTATTCAAAAGTGGAAGCAAGGAACAGGATTTGCGAAAGTAACGCGGAATTGCGATATTTGGGAAAAGAAAGATTATGAGCCAGTTTGACACTTGCTTTTTTGAGAGGTACGCGCGAATCTCGCTGGAGACGCTGCTGGACAGGAGGTTCGCGGAACTGCTGAACAAGGATCGGCCGGATCTTCAGAGCCCGGACGGGGTTACATTGGGCATTGAGGTGACCAGGGCGATGCCTGAGACCAAGGAGGCGGCGCAGTCGATGCTCAAGGAGATGGCAGGAGTGGCGCCGGTTCCGGAAGACAAGGAAGACTATGACACGATCCTCTCATCGGGCTACGGCTATGGCCTTCAGGGTGGACGCTATGTCGGAGCCAAGGAATATGACTACTGGTCGATGGCGCTTCCGATGCGACGGATCATCGAGAGCAAGGTCCGCAAGGCCGCTGATGGTTTCTACGGGGCTTTCCAGACCCTTGACCTGTACATATTCAGCAAGGACAGCCTGAGCGAGATCGAGGTGCTGGACATCCTTCGCTACACGATGAGGCTTCAAGAGGAACAGACAGCAAAATACACCTGCCTCTACCTCTCCGAGATCAGCGGCCTTGATGTCTGCAACCTGACCGGCGACATCTCGGACGCCTACCGGATCGCCCGGCATCCGATCTCACCTGACCTCAGGAAGGAATTCTTCCACAAAGCATTACAGCATTAATACCTTCACTTATGAATATGCAGAAAAACAGTGGTTGGCTTATACACGTGGCGATCTGGGCTGTGATTCTTGCGATGCCGTTCTTCTCGCCGCAACCGGGAAGGGCGCTTCACGGAGGACTGGACTATTCCAGGTTCCTGCCTGTAACGATTTCATTTGTCATAGTGTTCTACACCAACTACTTATTTCTGATAAAGCACTTCCTCTCCAACAAGAGGTTCGGGGCGTTCCTGTTCTGGAACATGCTTTTGATCACCAAGGTCAGCATCGGGGTCCATCTCTTTTTCAGGTACCTCATCTCGCCGGACATCGCCCCTCCACATCACTCCACACTCGACACAATCAGTTTCACTTTCCGCAACACGGTGATCTATATGGCGATAGTGGGCATCGCGGTGGCGGTAAAGATGACAACCGAATGGTATAACAACGAGGCGCAGCGCAAGGAAATAGAGAAGAACCAGGCGGAGGCCGAGCTGGCTAACCTCAAGAACCAGGTCAACCCGCATTTCCTTTTCAACACCCTGAACAACATCTACTCGCTGATCCAGATAGACCCCGCACAGGCACAGGAGGCCGTCCACGACCTCAGCGGAATGTTGCGCTACGTCCTCTACGAAAGCCAGAAAGACACCGTGCCTCTCGCCAAGGAATGCGAATTCCTCAATGAATATGTCAAACTGATGGGCGCACGGCTAACTTCTGGAGTAAAGCTGGAAGTATCACTGCCAAGTTCTCTGTCAAACAGGCAAATAGCTCCGCTACTCTTCATACCGCTCGTTGAGAACGCCTTCAAGCACGGCATAAGTGACACGGATGAATCCTTCATCAGGATCGAGCTCAAGGAAGACGGGGAATATGTCACCTGCCTTGTCGAGAACAGCTGTTTTCCGAAAGATGACACTGACCGCAGCGGCTCTGGAATAGGAATCACGAACCTCAAACGCAGACTTGACCTGCTCTACCCTGGAGCATATTCATTTGAATATGGCAGGGTGCAGAGCGTTTACCGCAGTCTGCTTCGAATCAAGACTGGAATATGAACGCGATCAGTTGCATAGTTGTCGATGACGAGCCATTGGCAGTGAGGCTGATGGAATCTTACGTCGCAAAGACTCCGTTCCTCTCGCTCAAAGGTAGTTTCACGAGCGGAACGGCTGCATATTCATTTCTTCAGGACAATCCGGTGGATCTGCTGTTCTGCGACATCCAGATGCCGAACCTGAGCGGGATGGATCTTTCACGGATGCTGCCGGAGAGGACCAGGATCATATTCACAACCGCTTTCAGTGAATATGCCGTCGAGGGGTTCAAGGTCCGAGCCTTGGACTATCTTCTGAAACCGATTTCCTACGAGGATTTTCTTTCCGCGGCGATGAAGGCGAAAGAATATCTTGAACTCATTGATGATAAGTCGCTCCGACAAGCTCAGCGACCGTCTGGTTTGGTCACTGAGCCTGGAGTTTCAACCTTGGTCACGGAGCCTGCGGTTCGACGTGACTCACCAACCACCGAAGTGACTGAGCCTGCGGTTCGATGTGGCTCACCAACCACCGAAGTGACTGAGCCTGCGGTTCGACGTGGCTCACCAACCACCGAAGTGACTGAGCCTGCGGTTTCTACCTCGGTCACGGAGCCTGTCGAAGTGACCGAACAACGAAAAATCAAAAGCATCTTCGTAAAAACCGAGTACAGACTCCAGCAGATCGATCTGGACAGAATCACCTACATCGAAGGCCTTAAGGACTATGTGAAAATACATTTGAACAACGGCACGGCTCCAATCCTGTCTCTTATGCGCCTGAAAGCCCTTGAGGATACTCTCCCGAAAGAGGATTTCGTCCGCGTCCACAAATCGTTCATAGTCCGTCTGGCCGCGATTGAAGCCATCGAGCGCAACCACATCCTCATCGGCTCTTCACGCATTCCTATCGGAGACACCTATCAGACGGCTCTCTACCAAGCCCTTTCCGGCTCCTTCCTCCTTCTTGGCGGCAAAGGATGAGGGCGGCCGTGGCACACAACTGATTGAATATGAATGCAAAAAGCAATGTCGTGGTGTTGCAGGCTGCACCACGAAACCATTCTTTTAATTGATAATCAGGGCATTATCCGCCAACGCCTCAATTACCTGCGGGAAGTGTTCCATTTCAAGGACATGCTCCTTGGCGGCGATGTCATCGGGAGTGTCGTCGGGGCTTATCGGAGTACGGAACTGAGCGATGATCTCGCCGCCGTCAACCTTGCCGCTTACCCAGTGGACTGTCATGCCGGTCTCGGTCTCACCTGCCGCTTTCACGGCCTCATGGACGCGATGACCGTACATGCCCATGCCTCCGAATTTCGGCAGAAGGGCGGGATGAAGGTTGATCATCCTGTGGTCATATTCATGGATCAGGAAGTCCGGGATGACAAGGAGGAAACCCGCCAGAACGATGAAGTCGATTGAATATTCCTTCATCAGAGGCAGGACAACATCCTCCCTGTTCAAATCCGCCTTTGAAAGCACACGCGTCGGAACGCCGAGTCTTTCAGCCTTCTCAAGGGCTGGGATCCCGGCCTTGTTCGCGACCACAAGAGCCACATGCACCTTGTCCGAACCCTTGAAATATCTTATTATGTTCTCGCAGTTAGTTCCTCCTCCCGACGCGAAAACAGCAAGGTTTATCATATTCATTATACTTATTTCTCTGAAACAGGCATTTGACGGATGTTGATGTCTCGCTGCGGGAATGGAATCTCAATGCCAGCGGCATTCAAAGCGTTGTAGATTCGTTCATTGGCCGCAGCGATATAGCCTGTGCGCTGTTCCACAAGGACATATTGCTTCACAACCAGATCAACGCTGCTGTCACCGAAGCCGTTCAGGACAACCTGGATTCCGTACTTCTCCTCGACCACCTGACGACCGAACTTGTCAGGCTTGCGCAACGGAGCCAAAGCCTTGAGAATAACCTTCCTCGCATGATCCACATCCGTTCCGTAAGCCACACCTACAGGCAGACCGAGGAACTCGTAGGAATTGTTGCGGGTCAGGTTCTTGAAGTTCTTGGCGAACAGGGAACTGTTAGGGAAAGCCATGATGCTTCCGTCAACAGCCTCGATCTGAGTGCTTTGGTACGTTATGTTGTCCACTTTTCCCCTAATTCCGTCACATTCGATGTAATCCCCGACGCGAAGACGGCCTGACATCAGCTGCACACCGTAGAAGAAGTTGTTCAGGATGTCCTTCATTGCGAAACCGAGACCAGCCGCAAGACCGGCTGTAATCACGGACAGAGACTTCGTCGGGATATTCAAAAGCGAGATTGTCACTATGAAATAAGTGCCCCAAGCCAGGATCCCAATCACATTGTTGGCCAGAGTCAGGTTCAGCTCATTCTCCCGGATCAGCGAAGCCCTGGTCTGCCGGAGAGTTTTCCGCAGCTTGTAAATTCTGTACAGAGCCCTTGCCACATAGCAGATGTACTTGAAGACATAGAACAGCCCGGCGGCCAGAACCATCTTGGAAACAGACAGATGCAGGTACTCGTAGTTGAAGAACGGGTAGAAGAACATGTCCATGCAGATTTCCGTGAGGTCAAACACCTCTGACGCCATGTAGAGACAGAATGGAATCGACAGCAGGTAAAGCACCGGAATCAGCACCATCTCCACGAGATCGTAAAGCCACGTGACAAGGATGAATGATCCCTTGTCCTTGCCGACATCGTTCTGATGCTTGAGCCTGTAGGCCCGCACAAGGATGTCAACCCTCTTGTGACGGTATTTTTTGAGCAGGTCATCACAAGCCACAATCAACTGGAGCACAGTCAACTGGAAGATCCACCAGATATAGACCTGCAGGCCGAGCAGACTGTAGCCCACGATGGAGATGACAAAAGTAATGGCCGTCACTACAAACGATGCGATGGCGTAGGAATTGTCGCTCTTCGGCACCTTCGGTCCGTTGCGGTGGATCGAAGCCCACTGCCAGAAGCCGAACGCGATCAAAAGCGGCGGGAAGATCAACGCGATCAAGCTGTTAGGTATGAATATGATCCTGAACGTGATGACCACCAGTCCCATCAGCATTATCGGGGTGTAGATCCGCATTCCGTAGTTGAGCTGCTTGCTGTCATGACGGATCAGAAGCGAGGTCAGCACGGCGATCAGCAGCAGCGCGAACTCAATCAAAAGCCCCGCAGCCATCGTGAAGAAATGCGATGTCAAGGAGATATTCTTCGCGACAGCGATGACAACCACAAACAGAATGGCGGCTCCAAGCATGAATATGGCAGCCTCCCTCTTGCGGAACCTCTCAGTCCGGAAGTATTTGACGCGCCGCATCAACATCTTGACAATCAACATGCTGAGCAGCGTGGCTATCGCAAGGTAGATCAGCACCATGAACGAGAATCCGATGACCATCGGTCCCCTCCACTCGCTCCTCACATCCGTGAAATAAGCCCTGCCGTATTTGTCATTGAAATCCTTCGCGGCCCTCGACGCATAAGACCTGACATGAGTCAATATTTTCCAGAAATTATCCTGTCCCTCAATGAATATCTTCTTCTGGACCATCTTGTAGCGTTCCTGAGCATAGTCGTAGGCCTCTTTAAGCCGCTTGTCTGTGGTCTCATAATATTCATTGTCCTCGATCATGTGGTCACGGATGTCCGTGAACATCTTCAGCAGCCTTGTTGAATAGAAAAGGCAACTGTCTCTGGCCACCTGAGACAGGCTGTCAAGATGAAAAGTACCATGCTCGTGCTCTTCCTCAAGCCCGGCAAAATGATTGTGGCCGGCATGCTCCGGGTCATCCGAATGGGCATCCGTGTAGGAGTCGTTCGGAAGAAGATGAGTCTGGAGCGTTGAGGTCAAGGAGTCAAGCAATGCCGGTCCCCCAAGGCTGTCCGGCAACTCAACCAGTTCAGGAGGAAGCACTTTCAAAGCCATGACCAGTCTGTCGTACCGATCAATTTCCACATTAAGATAAGAGATGATGTTGTCATACGGCATCCTGCTCTGCGTGAAGTTATGGTACTGGTCGGTGACCTGCTGCAGGGCGTAAGTGAGGTCGAACGTGAAGTCCTGCTTCTGCGAGTACAGCATCAGCGACAACTCGTTGCAGCTTTGAATCAGATGCACCAGCTCCTCGTGCTGCCTGTCATCCTGAGACTCGAAGGACATCTGGTTCTTCTCCATCTCGACGTACGCTTTCCGCAATTCATAACGCAGCACCTGAAGCGTCTGCGCCAGGTCCTTCTCGTTGAAAACCGCAAGCGAGGAAACCGAAGCTACCAGGAACAGGACCGCCGTCATAGCTATTCTTTTGAATATTCTCATTTTCGTTTCTTGTTGTATGAATACAAAAATAGCAAATATATCCTTAATCAGCATGAAATTTGCACCTCCCTCGCCGACCAAATTGATAATTGTATGAGAACTTTTCATAGTCACCGGCGGATAGTTCTAGCCTTTGCCCTGTTTGCCTGCCTTTCCGCTCTCTCCCAAGCACAGGAGAGGAAAATCGACACCCTACAAAGAATCGAGTCCAAAGACACGCTCCTGTTCCAGCCATTGTTCAGCGAAAACGCCGCTGGGCTGAAAGTTGTCAGGATGACCGATAGCCCATACGTCCGGAACTCGAAGATGGAGATGGACCGGGACGGGAACGTCTGGAAGGTTTTCACGGCCGACGGACTGGATGTGCTTATGAACGTCCGCTATCTGAAGCACTACGGACAATACTACCGCCTGGACCTTTATATTCAGAACAACACAGACAGGCCTGTCAAGTACGACTTCAAGAACACCTCTGTCGCATCCAGAATGGGACCTGTCAAAGTTTTCCGGCAAAGGGGTTATCTGAACAGAATCGGTGCCCAAAAGACCGCCAAGACCATAGGAATAGGAATCGGCACGCTGTTCGTGACATTTGTGATGGCCGCGATCGTGCGTGGGGATCCGGATGACAGGGATTCCCTGGCCGAAGACCTGCTGAGGGATCTTGGAGGCACGGCAATCGAGGAGGCGGGGTTCATAGCCACCATGGCCATGGCTGACAGTGAGTCGGAGGACATGGCACGGATCGAACGGAGCTGCATCGGCTACCTCGGAGACTACACGATACGGCCGGGGCACGCCATTGAGGGGCATGCCTACGCCAAATACAAAAAGGGAGCGGATTCCATTGAAATCACGCTCCCGATAGGCGACAAGAAATATGTCTTCAACTGGGACACCACCTCATTGGTGAATATCACAGAGGATATTTAGTAATCCTTAAAAAATAACTTGAACATTTTGTATATCTTTATGGTCTATATTTCTTTTCTCATCAGTCATGTGCCACCGGCACACTCCTTCTTCCAAAAGAAATCTATCCTCATAAATCTGACACAAAATTTAGTTCAACTTATTTTTTAACGCTTACTTAGAAGCTGAATCACTTCGACAAAACTCAATGACCGCGGCCTTTTGGTCGCTGAGCCTGTCGAAGCGACATTAAATATTAGGAGAATCCCAAACTTCGGTCTCGTTGCAGGTGATCATCAGCGACTGCCCTCCGCAACTCATCCTGAAATCACCGGCCTCCAGACACCACTTTCCGTCAGCACCGACAAAAGCCAGCTCATTGGCAGGGACAGTGAACGAAACAACCGTGCTCTCCCCCGGCGCAAGCTCAACCTTGGTGAACTCACGCAGACGCTTCACATCAGGGATCAAGCTCGCGACAATGTCACTTGAATATAGCAGGACAGCCTCCTTGCCGTTGTGCGAGCCGGTGTTCCTGACTGTCACCTCGAACCTGAGGTCGTCCCCTGCCTTAAATCCGGATCCGCTCACGCACTTGAAGTCTGAATATTCAAAAGTGGTGTAGCTGAGCCCGTAGCCGAAAGGCCACTGGACATCCATGATGGCGTCGTAGTTATATTCACCTGCCATAGTCTCACGGCTCTCGCTGACCTTGTAGTCGTAGGTGTGGAGTGAGTTGACATATTTAGGATAGGTGAACGGCAGTTTTCCGCTGAAATTCTCCTCACCGGACATCAACGCCGCAAGGGCATCACCACCATAATTGCCAGGGAGCATCACATCGATTACAGCCTTTGCCAAAGGCTCAATCTCACGAAGAACCCGAGGACGGCCTTCGTTCAGCACAAGGACAATCGGTTTTCCTGTCTTGGACAAAGCCTTCACCAACTCTTTCTGGTTAGCGGAAAGATTAAGGTCGTCGATATTGCCCGGAGTCTCGCAATAGCTGTTCTCTCCCACGCAAGCCACTATCACATCAACCTTTGACGCCGCGGCCACAGCCTTGGCGATTTGCGGCGCATTCTCTTTCTGCCATGCCCCCGTTGACCAATGGTCAGTCTCGTCGTAGGTCACTCCAGGCTCGAAAATAACGTTCTTCTCGCCGAATTTCTGAGCCAGAGCCTCGTAGATTGTGTTGAAGTCGCCGGCAAAACGATCGGCATCACCCTGCCATGTATAAGACCAGCCTCCGTTCAAAGCCCTCATGGAATTGGCGTTTGGACCTGTCACAAGGATCTTGCTGCCATATTCAAGAGGAAGGATATTCCCTTCGTTCTTAAGAAGCACCTCGGATTCGACAGCGGCGGCGTAGGACGCGTCCTGAAACTCCTTGCATCCGAACTTGTCGTAACCGCTGACATCCCAGGTCGGATTGTCGAACAGGCCGAGACGGAATTTAAGGCGGAGAACCCTGCGGACTGCGTCATCTATCCTGGACATCGGAATCAGACCGGACTCGACAACCTCCTTCAGTTCAAGGCAGCAATCAGGGTCGTTCGGTTCCATAATCATATCGATTCCGGCGTTGACGCCCATCGCGAGAGCCTCCTTACGATCCTTGGCGACGTGGTCCCTTTCGTACAGATTGTTGATGTCGGCCCAGTCTGTGACGATGAGGCCATCCCAACCCAGACCATCCTTGACCCAACCTGTAAGAAGCTCCTTGTTAGCGTGCGTAGGGATACCGTTGATAGAGGCGGAGTTGACCATCAGGGTAAGCGCACCGGCCTCAAGGCAGTCCTTGAACGGGCGGAAGAACTTTTCCCTAAGATCATTCCCAGCCACGATCGCAGGAGTCCTGTCCTTGCCTGAAACCGGCACGCCATAGGCCATAAAATGCTTCACACTGACGGCAACGTGCTTGTCATCGATATGGTTCGGATTCTCTCCCTGAAGGGCTTTTGTCTCGGCCACAGCCATCTCAGCGTTCAGGTAAGGGTCTTCACCATAACTTTCCCATTGTCTTGGCCAGACGGGATTCCGGCCGAGATCCATAACCGGAGAGAACACCCAAGGAACCATAGCGGCCCTTGTCTCGTAGGCCATAGCCTCACCCATCGCGCGGGCATATTCACGATTGAATGTCGCCGCGAGGTTTATCTCCTGAGGGTAAAAGGTCCCGTCGGTCAGGTAGCTCGCGCCGTGGATCATATCAAGACCATATATGCAAGGGATTCCGATCTCCTCCATAGACTTTTTCTGGATCTCGCTCACAAGCTGAGCCGTCAGTTCACGTGACTGCGCGACATCACCGAATGTGTTCAGGATGGAGCCGACCTTCATCTCGCCGATGACCTTCTGGAGTTTCTCCGGATCGAGGGTCACTCCTCCCGGTGCCGTCACCGTAGAGGATGTCAACTGTACCATCTGCCCCACCTTTTCGGTGAGGCCCATTCCTTTCAGCACCTTCTCCACTTTCGCCTCGATCTCAGCGTCACGGCCGATGGCTGGAGAAACGGAAGATGCATCTCGTTGTCCGCAGCCCTGAACAAACAACAGCGCGGCGGCAAGAGGCAATAGATAAATAATCTTCTTCATTGCATTAAATTATGACTTTAGCAAGCGTAATAATTGTCTCTGATTCAGCACACTTACATAAAAATCCGTGATTTTTACGCCAGTCACTCAAGAAAGAAACAGTTTTTTAGAGGAAATATTACTGAGTGACTGTTACTTTCAGAGTGTCGATCATTTGCCTGTAGTACCTGAAAGTCGAGTCAAGAGCGGCCATGTTCTCCGGTTTGATCGGCTCGGAAGGAGGTGAGTCCATCTTCAAAGGATTGATTGCCGTACCGTTTTTCCAGACACGGAAATCCAGATGAGGCCCGGTTGAGAGTCCAGTGGAGCCTACATAGCCTATCACGTCCCCTTGACGCACCCTCGCTCCGGCCTTGATTCCGGCACCGTAACGGGACAAGTGCATATAGCTGGTGGTATAAACAGAGTTATGTCTGATTTTCACGGTGTTTCCACCTCCGTTTGTCCATCCGGCACTCACAACCGTACCGTCACCGATTGTCATCACCGGGGTCCCGACCGGAGCTGCGTAATCGACTGCGGTATGTGCCCTGACACGCCCGGTCACAGGATGCTTCCGATGATAGGAGAAACCGGAACTGATTCTGGTGAACTTCAGCGGAGCCTTGAGAAAGGCTTTACGAAGACTCTCCCCTTTATCATTCCAGTAAAGATTCCCATGGTCACCTTGATCAAACATGATGGCAGGAATAATCTTCCCATCCCTGATGAACTCCGCATAATATATTGTGTCAACGGCTATTATCTCGTCATCACACTTTCTTTGCTCGTAAAGCACCCTGAAACGGTCTCCGGGCTGAAGTCCGAAGAAGTCAACCGACCAGGCATAGATCTCAGAAAGCGGCACAATCAACTGAGGGGAGCTGCCAGCCACCAACATATCGTTCCAAAGGGACGATTTGATCGTCACATCGGTGTACTCTCTTGTGCTCTCGACAGGTTTGGACCATTCCCAGACCTCAAAAGGATCGGTCGTGCGGAAAACCACACGGTCAATCTTGTTGCGCTCATAGACGACATATTTCAGCATCGGCCCGACAGCGCTTCCTGTTCCGCTTGTGTCAAACTGGTAATATGCCTGGACCTTGTTGCCGGCTCGCATCTTACGGACATCGAAAATTGTGTCGCAGGCAGCGGCCATCTTCATCGCATCGTTCATCGAAAGCCCTAGACGGCACATCAGTCCAGTGAATGTCTCACCATTGCGGACAGCATCCTCGGAAAGATCCAAGGAATCCGGCCAGAAGCCCAACGGAGGAAGTGTATCCTTCACTTCCTCAATCACTTCTGATTCAACGTCCTCAGTCTTTCTCTTGCATCCCGGAGAAAGAACAGCGAGAGAAAGGACTAAAAAAACAAAAAGAATAGAAAAATATTTTTTTAGCATAATCGCAAATTTAAGAAAAACCACCGTAAAGACCCTCGCTATATTAAAAAAATTGGCCAATTTTGCATTCCAAAAAAATCGGCCGTCTTATGCAAGAATTTGATTTTCGTGAATTTTGTAAAGTCGTTTATAGTTAAACCGTATAAGACAAGTTAAATTTTAAGGAATATACATATTTGAACCAAACTATTTTGAATATGAAATCTTATGACCGGCTGCTTGCAGCCATCGTTCTGTCGGCATTGATGCTGACGTCCGTTTTCACTTACGAGATGTCGGCGCAAAACCAGCGTATAAAGGTCACGGTGAGCGGCCACATCACGGACAAGGCCTCCGGCGAGACCCTTATCGGAGCCGGGGTGCTCACTGAAGGCGCGGGAGCCGCAACGAACAACTACGGATTTTACACGCTGACGATTCCGCAAGGTAAACATCTGACACTAAGATATTCATACGTAGGTTATGACGACGCCACCGTCACGCTCGACCTGCTCCGCGACACCACAATCAACGTTGCCTTGAAAGCGAACACCGAAATCAAGGAAGCTGTTGTCTCGGCACAAAGGGAATCCGGAATCATGGCCACGAAGATGAGCGCGATCGAGATTCCTATGAATATGATCAAGAACACCCCGGTGCTCTTCGGCGAGGCCGATGTCCTGAAGACAATCCAGCTGATGCCGGGAGTGCAGAGCGGTGCGGAAGGCTTTTCGGGAATATACGTGCGTGGAGGCGGGCCGGACGAGAACCTGCTTCTTCTGGACGGGATTTCTCTCTACAATGCCGAGCATATGCTGGGTCTCTTCTCAATCTTCCAACCCGAGGCCGTGAAGAAAGTCACTCTTTACAAAGGCTCGTTCCCGGCCCGTTACGGAGGCAGGACCTCCAGCATCATCGATGTCAGGACAAACGACGGAAACCTTCAGGAGACTCACGGGACGATCGGTGTCGGAGTACTCAGCGACAAGTTCCACCTCGAAGGGCCGATCGCCAAAGGCAGGACGGCATATTCCATCAGCGCCAGAGGAATGCACACCTTTCTTTTCGACGGCATCCTCAGGGCGGCGAAAGTCCCGGCCAACTACTACTTCTTTGACATGAACGGCAAGCTGACCCACCGGTTCAGCGACAGGGACAGGCTGTTCCTGAACGCCTATTATGGCCGTGACATCTTCCACTTCATGGACGAGGATGAATATGAGATCGCCGGCGGAAGCAATGAATACCGCAGGTACGACGACAAGACCCACATGCGCTGGGGCAATCTGCTCACATCTGTGAGGTGGAACCACGTCTTCAACGGCAGGCTGTTCTCCAACGCCACCGTGGCCTTCACCGACTACAGGATGAGGATGGGCTACACGACCAGCGAGAAAAGCCAGGACACTGAATACTTCTACAAGTACAAGTTCGACTACGGCTCCGGCATCAGGGACCTCACCGCCAAGATCGACTTCGACTACACCCCTGCTCCGAGGCACATCATCAAGTTCGGTGGTGAATATGTCAACCATGCCTACATTCCGGAGACCTACACGACCGTTGAGAAGGAAAACGACAAAGGGCAGATGGTCACAGACACGACATATACAAACAAAAAGGAGAAAAACCGCCTCGGACACGAGATGTCCTTCTACATCGAGGATGACTTCACGGTCGGCGGATGGCTGACCCTCAATCCCGGCGTACATCTGGCGATGTTCCTGACAAGCGGCAGGACCTACTGGTCACCTGAGCCGAGAATGTCCGCCAAGGTGGATTTCGGCAAAGGAGTCAGCGTCAAGGCTGCATATTCAAGGATGGCGCAGTATGTCCACCTTCTCTCCTCGGCTCAGATCACGCTTCCTATCGACCTCTGGGTGCCTATCACCAGGAACATCAAGCCTGTGACGGCGGATCAATACTCATTGGGGTTGTACTACAACGGCCTGCCGGGTTGGGAGTTTTCCGTCGAGGGCTACTGGAAGGACATGCACAATGTGCTTGAGTACAAGGACGGAGTCTCCTTCATGGCAAGCTCGCAGTCCTGGGAGGACAATGTCGTGATGGGTGACGGACGGGCGTACGGCGTAGAGGTCTTCATCCAGAAAACGATCGGAAAGACAACGGGGTGGCTGGGCTACACTCTGGCCAAAAGTGACAGAGTCTTCTCCAACGGACTGATCAACAACGGAGAACGCTATCCTTACCGCTATGACAGAAGGCATAACATCTCTCTTGTCGTGAACCAGCGACTCGGAAAGAAGTGGGATCTCAGCGCGGTGTGGACTTTCGCGACCGGAGGCACCACGACAATCCCGGAAAGGGAGAGCATCGTGATGCTTCCTGACGGAACATTCACGCAGATTGACTATGCTCCGCACCGAAACAACTACAGGTTGCCGCCAAGCCACAGGCTAAACATCGGAGTCAATTACCACAAGCGGCTAAGACGTGGTGAAAGCATCTGGAACTTCGGAGTCTATAACGCCTACAACAGGTTGAATCCGAATTTTGTCTATTACAAGGCAGACACGAAAGGTAATTCCGAATCAAGCCTCTACACAAGGAAGGCGAAACTCAAGTCTGTCACAATCCTGCCTATAATCCCGTCATTCAGCTACACTTATAATTTCTAAAGAGATGAGAGGACTTATTATATGCACAGCAGCGGCCTCCGTCCTGCTCGGAGCCTGCACGAAGGACATTGATTACAACCTGAAAGACATCAAGCCACAGCTGATAGTAAACTCGCAGATGACGGTTGGCGACACCTTGCATCTTGTCTATCTGGCGGTAAGCAAGAGTGACCGCGTCGAGAGAATCAAATCAGGTTCGGTCAAGTGCTATGTCAACGGCGTTCTTGTGGCTGACGGAAAACTTGACAACCGTGATGACGACTTGTTCATCAAGGAGGATCTGCACATCTACGGCCACTACTATAGAGACGAACACCATAAAGATGTGTACACGGCAGGACCCAACGCCGCCGGCAAGACCAACCAGACCAGATACTCGTTCAAGGCCGGTTTCAAGCCAGGTGATGTCGTGAGAATCGAGGCGGAGGCCGATGACGGGGCCTACAAGGCCTATTCGGAAGTGGTCGTTCCAAAGGCGCCGGAATTCAGCATAACCGACACTCTGCTCCAAAAGAATCAATATGGCGACAATATTTACCGGATCCGTGTCAAAGGCAAGGACATCACCGGTGAGGACAACTTCTACCGGATACTGTCCGGACGTTCAGTTATCGACAAAAAGATCAGGTACGCGAGTGAGCGTGGAGAGGCAATGACTTGGGAAGAGACCAAGGACTACAGTTTCATCCGCCTTGACAAAGGCAACGACCCGATACTGAACGATGGAGCCCCTGCCGAGGATCTCGACTTGGAAGGAGCTTCGGAGAACACTTTCAGAGTGTTTTCTGACAGACAGTTCTCCGACGGAACTTTCAACATCGGGTTCAACGTGAACGCCAATGAAATCATCTACGGGCTGCACGGACTCCTGAATTTCAACCGTATGGAATCAGAGACAACATTAAGCGTGACAATCCGTGGCATCACAAAGGATGAGTACTACTATCTGAAAGCGCTAAGCATCTACGACTATCTGGACGGAGACACAACACTGACAGTGCCCGTCTCCTTCCCTGACAATGTCGAGGGCGGAATCGGGCTCGTCAGCATAAGCACGGAAAGCGTAGCCTCAATCAAGTTCAAAAGGACGTACGACGTACCATCTTCATGGATTTACACTGAGTAATCCTTAAATATTCTTTAACGCTTACTGTACTTCCTTGATGATTTCCATACCTTTCCGGATGGCTTCCTCATTCTTAGGGATAAGATGATGGTGGCGTTCCGGGAGGGTTTTCCGCAAGGCGGCAAGCACGCTTTCGATCTTGACGACCGGACGGATCTTCAAAAGACCTCCAAGCACGATCATGTTGAACGTCTTGATGAGGTTCATCTCGGCGGCTGCGTCCATGGCGTCGATGCGATAGACCTTAATGTCCTTCCTTGTCGGAGGCTCGGAAATTCCGTAGCCGTCGTAGATGATGATTCCACCCGGCTTCACCTTCGGCTCGAACTTCTCCAGCGAAGGCTGGTTCAGAACAATCGCGATGTCGTAGCTGGAAAGAATCGGAGAGGAAACCGGATCATCGCTGACAATCACGGTCACATTGGCGGTACCTCCACGCTGCTCCGGACCGTATGCCGGCATCCAGGTGACTTCCTTGCCTTCCATCAGACCGGCATAAGCCAGAATCTTTCCCATCGAGAGGACACCCTGTCCTCCGAATCCTGCAATAATTATCTCATCTGTCATAGCCTTGTCGATTTAAAGTTCTACGCCTTTGTCCTTGAGGTCTCCGAGATGATAGAAGGCGAACATATTCTCTTCCATCCACTTGTTGGCCTTCTCAGGACTCATCTTCCAACCGGAGTTGCAGGTGGAGACAACCTCGACGAGATTGGATCCCTTGCCCTGCATTGAATATTCAAACGCCTTTCTGATCGCCTTCTTCGTGCGGTTGATGGCAGCCACGGTGTGAACAGCCTGACGGGTCACGTAGCAGGTTCCCTCAAGTGTGGCGGCGATCTCGGTGATCTTCAGCGGGTAGCCGTGAAGCGACACTTCCCTGCCGTAAGGGCAGGTGGCGGTCTTCATTCCCAGAAGGGTGGTCGGAGCCATCTGGCCACCGGTCATTCCATAGATGGCGTTGTTTATGAATATGATCGTGATGTTCTCGCCTCTGTTCAGGGCGTGGATCGTCTCGGCTGTTCCGATGCAGGCGAGGTCGCCGTCGCCCTGATAGGTGAACACCAGCCTGTCCGGCCAGAGACGCTTGGTGGCGCTGGCGAGTGCCGGAGCCCTACCGTGGGCAGCCTCCTCCCAGTCAACGTCAATGTACTTGTAGGCGAACACGGCGCAGCCCACAGGAGAGATGGCGATCGTCTTGTCCGTCATTCCCATCTCCTCGATCACCTCGGAGACTATCTTGTGCACAACTCCGTGGCTGCAACCAGGGCAGTAATGCATCGGAGTGTCGTTCAGCAAGGTCGGTTTCTTATAGACGACCTGGCCTTTCTCTATTATTTCTTCTCTTGTCATGGTCTTCTGATTTAGAAAAGACGTTTGATCGCGTCAACAACCTCGTCAGGATCCGGAATGATGCCGCCCAGACGCCCAAAATGCTGCACAGGGACCTTGCCCTCCACTGCGAGACGGATGTCCTCGACCATCTGTCCGGCGTTGATCTCAAGCGAAAGGATGCCCTTCACCTTTCCGGCGAGTTTCTGAACTTCCTTCGTAGGGAAAGGCCAGAGGGTTATCGGACGAAGGAGTCCGACCTTGATGCCCTGACTGCGGGCGATCTCGATGCTCTTCTTGGCGATACGGGCAGCGGAGCCGAACGCCACAATGGCATATTCAGCGTCATCAAGAAGATACTCCTCGAAGCGGACTTCCTTTTCCTCGATCTCCTTGTACTTCTCCTGGATGCGGAGATTGATGACCTCCATCTCCTCGGAGCGGAGCTCAAGCGAGGTAATGATGTTCGGCTTTCTTCCGCCGACACGGCCGGTGGTGGCCCATGGGCATTCCTTGATGATCTCCTCCTCGGTGCGGCGAGGCTTGAACGGAGGAAGGACAACCTTCTCCATCATCTGGCCTATGGCACCGTCCGCAAGGATCATCGCAGGGTTGCGGTAACGGAACGCCAGTTCGAAGGAAAGATCCACGAAGTCAGCCATTTCCTGCACAGAGGCAGGAGCCAGCACGATGAGATGATAGTCTCCGTGACCGCCGCCCTTGCAGGCCTGGAAGTAGTCCGCCTGGCTTGGCTGGATGGTTCCGAGTCCGGGACCTCCGCGCATGACATCAACGACGAGCGCCGGAAGCTCGGCTCCAGCCATATAGGACAAACCTTCCTGCATCAAGCTGACACCCGGGCTGGAAGAAGAAGTCATCACCCTCTTTCCCGTGCAGGCTCCGCCATAGACCATATTGATCGACGAAACCTCGCTCTCAGCCTGGAGGACGACCATACCGGTGGTCTCCCAAGGCTTCTCTGCGGCCAGAGTCTCAAGAACCTCTGACTGCGGGGTGATCGGATAGCCGAAATAGCCGTCGCAACCACAGCGGATAGCCGCGTGGGCAATGGCCTCATTGCCCTTCATCAATGTGATTTCCTGATCTGCCATAGCTTAGACTGTTTTAAGACGGTAAACGGTTATACACCCGTCCGGGCAGACAGTGGCGCAGGACGCGCAGCCCGTACAGGTGTCAGCAAGAACCTCGTGGGCGAAATTGTAGCCCTTACGGTTCACTTCCTTGGTCGTCAGAGCAAGGACATCGAGCGGACAGGCGACAACGCAGAGATTGCAGCCCTTGCATCTCTCGGTGTCGACCACGGTCGCTCCTTTCATTTTAGCCATAATACCTTGTTGTTTATTGATTGTACATATCCTTGTTGTAGAAATCCAGGATCTCGTTCGCTATCGCATAGGCGTTGGCCGCCGGGCTTTCAGGATTTATCGCCATGGCCTCCAGATAATTGTTGATGGCCTTCTGCCAGTCTCCTTTCTTTCTGTGCGCGTTGCCCAGAAGATAGTAGGCCCGGTCGGAAGGCTCCGGAGCGGAGGTGATATATTCATCAAGCAGACGGATCGCTTCGTCAGTCCCGCCTTCCACAAGAATCTTTTCTATTGCCTCTAATCCGACCATCGCCTAGTCGATGAACAGACACCAGTTGTGGGTGTCCTCCTCAAGTCCTTTCTGGATGCCGATGATGCGGTTGTAGAGTTTCTCGCTGACCGCTCCGCACTTGTCTCTGGAAGGGAATCTGTAGCGGCGTGACACGTCCTCACACTCCAAAGCCGGTTTATCATCGACATAGCAGATAGGAGTGATGACCACTGCCGTTCCGCAAGAGTTGACCTCATCGAACTCAGCCAGTTCTTCAACCTTTATAGGACGGACCTCGACATCCATTCCCATATCCGCAGCCACTGTACGAAGGCTGCTGTTTGTGATGGAAGGAAGCACGCTGCCGGAACGTGGAGTCACGTAAGTGTTACCCTTGATGCCGAAGAAGTTGGACGAACCGAATTCCTCGATGGTCGTCTTCGTGGCGGAATCAAGGAACAGAAGCTCACGGTAACCAGTGTTGTGGGCGATGTTATAAGCGTGAAGCGACTGCGCATAGTTTGCGCCGAGCTTGTAGCATCCAGAACCGAAAGTGGAGGCGCGGTCGTAGTTCCTCGAAATAACAGCGGTGCCAGGAGTCAGACTCTTCGCTCCTGAATATGTCCCCACAGGCGAGCACATCACGGCGAACATCACATCACGCGCCGAATGTATTCCCAACTGAGGATTTATTCCAATAAGGGCAGGACGCAGGTAGAGGGAGGCACCGCTCGCCTCGTAAGGCGGAAGATATTCAAGGTTCTCCTTCACGCACTGGACACACATATTGATGAACATCTCCTCTGATGGGTACGGCATGTCCAGATAGGTCGCGCTGTCAGCCATTCGCCTTGCATTGCGGTCAGGGCGGAAAAGCCGGATCCTGCCGTCAACCCCACGGAACGCCTTCAATCCCTCGAAGCAGGAAGGGGCGTAATGGAATATCCCCGCGAAGCTGCTGAGGCAGATGTTGAAGTCCTCCGTCACCGTAGGGGTCTCCCATTTTCCGTCAATGCAGCGGCTGTACACCAATGCCTTGGTCTGAGTGTAGCTGAAAGACAGCTTGCTCCAATCTATATTCTTCATCATTCGTATTAATTAATCTTCAATAATTCTGTCCTTATTATATGTATGGATTTTCGTCTGTCCGGAAAGGATCATATAGCCGTTCTCGGCGAGACTGTTGATCTCGTCCTCTCCCGGGAATACCTCCACCGGAGCGATGAAGCCGATCTTCGCCTTGATGGCGTCCATCAGCATCTTGCTGTGCGCTATGCCTCCCGTCAGAAGAATGGCGTCGATCTTGCCGTCAGCGGTAGCGGACATCGCCGCGATGTACTTGCAGATGTTCAAAACGTATGCCTTGAGGAAGGTTTGAGCCAGTTCATTGCCGTCATTGGCCATATTCTCGACATCCAGCATACTGTTTGTGCCGAAGTAAGCGACGGCACCGCCACGTCCCACGAGCTTCTTCTGGATCTCCTCCTTGGTGTACTTTCCGCTGAAGCACATGTCGATAAGCTCGAACGGCGGGCAGCAGCCGGATCTCTCAGGAGTGATAGGGCCGTCTCCGCCAAGGCCGTGGTTGGTGTCGATCACCTTGCCGTTCCTGTGAAGGGAGATGGTCGCACCTCCGCCCATATGAGCGACAATCACGGTGACATCATTGGTCTTGTGGCCGTGCTCTCGCAAATACCTTCTGACTATCGCCCGTGAGTTAAGGGCGTGGAACAGGGTCTTTCTGGAGAACTCGGGGATGCCGCCCATCCTGCACTCCGGCAGCATCTCGTCAGCCATAGGTGGGTCGGCGATGTAGGCCACGCATTTTCCGAAACGTGGAGCCAACTTCTTTTCCTCACGGATTTCGTTGATTTCCTTGGCGACATCGTCAGCAAGAATAGCGCTGAGGTTGCAGGCGTGATCTCCGTCACGGCAGCTGTTCAGGACATCACGCATGTCCTGATTCACGTTATAGACTCCGGTGATGACCGGAACGATGAGGCCTCCACGAGCCATAACGATGTCCACATCCTCAAGCGGAATGCCTTTGGAGGCCATGAAATCCTTGATGGCCTGATGACGCATGTCCGCCTGATCCATCACGGACGGGTATTTGGCGACATCCTCGGCGGTGTGCTCAAGCTTGGTGTCAAAGACCCTGACACCATCTGAAAAGTAGCCCAACTTCGTGGTTGTGGACCCCGTGTTGATTATAAGAATGTTTCCCTTTTGAGGGACTTCTAATGAATTTGTCTTGTTATCCATCGGATGATAAGGCTTTATTACGACCCTAAATATATTACATTTTTTCAACAAGGGCAACTATTTTATCAAATTTCATAACTATTTATGCGGTTTCGACAATTATTTTAACAAAAATCAAACGTTTTAAGGTTTAAGAATATATTCACTTGCAGTTTCCGGCGAAAAGCGATTGGCGGCAAAAGTCTCAGCACTGAATATTCATCATAACGGATAATAATTGTAAATTTGCGGTAAAGGAGGAATTGAATATGAACTCATTCAAGGAACTTGCGCAGGCGTGCAGAAGCCACAGGATCTACACCGACGAGCCTGTGAGCGATGAATATGTAAGGACGATTCTCAGGGCTGCCCTTATGTCACCGACGGCGAAGGGGCTCAGGAAATGGAGGTTCGTGGTCACAGACAATAAGGAGAAGATCGAGGATCTGGCCGGCATCAGGACGGCCGGCTCACAGTTTCTGGCGGGCGCCCCGGTGGTGATCGCCGTGCTTGGAGAGCCCGGGGAGGAGGAAATGTGGGTTGAGGATTGCAGCATCGCCGCGGTTTCTATGCAATACCAGGCCGAAGATCTTGGACTGGGTTCCTGCTGGTGCCACATCAGAGGCAGGGAAAGCAAGGAGGCCGGGGTTACGGCGGAACAAAAGGTAAGGGCGATTCTGAATATTCCGGAAAAATATTCCGTTCTGTGCCTGATAGCCGTCGGACATCCCGCGGATGAACGCAAACCGCAGAACGAGGAAGCCCTCAAGTGGGATCAGGTCAGCTATGTTCATTGAACCGGTGGCCCGGTTCCGGTCGCCGTTCAAGACCAAGTTCGGGATTCCGAGGCAGGCGGGGTTGGTTCCTGAGCTGAAAGGCCGGATAGTGTTCGAGCCTCGGTTCCGGAGCGCTGACGCTGTGCGGGGGCTGGAAGGGTTTGAATATATCTGGCTGATCTGGGGATTCTCCGGGAACAAGCCTCGGTCGGCCGCAAGTTCGGTCGTTGAACCTACCAACTCGGCCGTTGAGCTTGTCGAAGCGCAACGGACATCAGCAGAGTCGCTTCGGCAGGATCAGCGACCGGAAAAAGCGGCTTTTCAGGCGACAGTAAGGCCGCCGAGGTTGGGCGGCAACGAGAGGATCGGGGTTTTCGCCAGCCGCTCCCCTTTCCGTCCAAACGGACTCGGGCTTTCATCGGTCAGGATAGAATTCATCGAATATGACGCCAAAGATCCTGACGGCAAGCCTGTCGGGCCGGTGATCAATGTTCTTGGCGCGGATCTGATGGACGGGACACCGATCTACGACATAAAGCCTTACGTCACCTACGCGGACAGCCATCCGGAGGCGGCATCGGGGTTCGTGGACGGGAAGGAGTGGAATCCGCTGAAGGTCGTGTTCGCGGATGAGGTCACTGAGCCTGTCGAAGTGACCATCCCAGGCTGGACAAAGGCCGATGTAGCCGCCCTGAAGGAGGTATTGGCACAAGACCCGAGGCCCAGGTACCAGAACGATCCGGACAAGGTTTACGGAATGATATTCAATGATATGGATGTCAGGTTCAAGGTCGATGGCGATGTCCTTACTGTTGTCGGAATCAAACATCCGAAGGCCGAAGCCTGATCAACACACGCAAACAAAACGAACGAAAACAAATGAAGCAATACCCATCACTTGAGATAGTCCCTCCCCTGAAAGGGATGACCAAAGATGAACTCCTGAATGACATAAGACCGTTCATCGAGTTCAATCCCAAATACATAAACGTCACCTGCCACAGGGATGAGGTGACCTACGAGGAACAGCCAGACGGAAGCTACCGGAAGCGGCTCGTCCGCCGCCGTGTCAGCGAGACCGCCGTCTGCGGAGCCATCCAGTCCGAATTCAAGGTCAACGTGGTTCCCCACCTCATCTGCGGAGGACTTACCGCCGAACAGATCGAGTTCCAGCTGCAGGACTTCAAGTTTATGGGAATATCCAATATCCTGGCCCTGAGGGGAGACTGTCTCACGGGCGAAAAACGCTTCTCCCCTGTCCCTGGAGGTTACGACCACGCCAACGAACTCGTGGGGGCGATACGCCGTTTCGAGAAGGAGAACGGCTGTGAGGGCTTTTTCAGAATCGGGGTCGGAGGCTATCCGGAGAAGCATTTCGAGGCCGCGAACATGGACGAGGACATCGCGAACCTCAAGCGCAAGGTCGATGCCGGAGCGGACTACATCACAACCCAGATGTTCTTCGACAACCAGGTCTTCTATAAATTCGTGGACAGATGCAGGGCGGCAGGAATCTCCGTTCCGATCATCCCGGGACTGAAGCCGGTCTCAACTCCAAAGCAAGTGAGACTGCTCCCGGAATCCTTCTCAATCGACATTCCGTTCGAACTCACAAGCGAGATCTCCGCCCACGAGAACGACAGACAGGCGGTCTATCAAATAGGTCAGGAATGGGCCACCGCTCAATGCAAAGACCTTCTGGCTCACGGAGTTCCCGGTGTTCACTTCTACACGATGGGCAAGTCCGCCAACATCATCGGAATCCTGCGGGAATGTTTCTAAACTCAGGAATATAGCGACAGTATGCACGACATCCAGACCGAACTATCCAAACGAATCCTCATCCTCGACGGAGCGATGGGCACGATGCTTCAGCGGAAAGGTCTCCAAGGAAACAGCGAATCATTCAACCTCACCAATCCTGAAACGATCGGTGAGATTCACAATGAATATATTGAAGCGGGGGCTGATATAATCACAGCCAACTCATTCAGTGCCAACAGCATCTCACAATCTGAATATAATCTGTCAGAGAAAGCCGGGCAGATGGCCGAGGCCGCCGCGCGGATAGCACGCAAAGCCGCCGATGAGGCTCCACGCAAGATTTGGGTGGCCGGAAGCGTAGGCCCTACAAGCAAATCCTTGTCCCTCGCCCAGAACATAAACGACCCTGTTTTCCGTCCATATTCATTCGACGAAATGGCAGAGGCGTTCGAGAGGCAGATCAGAGGGTTGATAAACGGAGGTGTGGATCTGCTGCTGTTCGAGACCTGCTTCGACGCGTTGAACACAAAGGCTGCCCTGTATGCGATCGGACATATTCCCGAAGCATCGGATATTCCCATAATGATTTCTGCGTCAATGAGTGACCGCAGCGGGAGGACGCTTACGGGGCAGACTATGGAGGCATTCTACCGCTCTGTCCAGCACTGCTCGCCGCTGTCGTTCGGGCTCAACTGCTCGCTGGGGGCGGAGGAGATGATTCCGCTGATCGCCGAAGTCGCGTCGTTCGCCACCTGCGCCGTCAGCTGCTACCCTAACGCCGGGCTGCCGAACGAGATGGGTGAATATGACGAGACACCTTCCCAGATGGCGGAGTCCGTGCGGAAAATGGCGCTGGCAGGGTCTGTGAATATTGTGGGAGGATGCTGCGGCACGACTCCGGAACACATCAAGGCTGTGGCCGAGGCGGTTAAAGGAATATCTCCGAGAGCGATTCCTGAGCCGGATGATGTACTCTATGTCAGCGGATTGGAAAGCGTGGCGGTTGACAGGAAGAATAACTTCACTAATGTCGGAGAGCGGACCAATGTGGCGGGCTCACGCAAGTTCGCGAAACTGATCGCAGCCGGGGACTACGAGACCGGGCTTCAGATCGCCGCCGGGCAGATTGAGAACGGGGCGAGCATCATCGACATCAATATGGATGACGCCATGCTGGACTCCAGGCTTGAGATGGAGAAGTTTCTGCGTTATGTCTCCAATGATCCGGCTGTGGCCAAGGCCGCTATTATGATAGATTCCTCGCATTGGGAGACGTTGGTGACAGGGCTCAAGAACGCCCAGGGGAAGTGTATCGTGAATTCCATCTCACTTAAAGAAGGAGAGGAAATATTCATTGAGAAAGCTCGGGAGATCAATGCGTTGGGTGCGGCCATTATCGTGATAGCGTTTGACGAGGAGGGACAGGCTACGACTTACGACAGGAAGGTGGAGATCTGCCGGCGGGCATATTCATTGTTGACTTCCAAAGTCGGGGTTCGTCCGTGTGACATTATCTTCGATGTGAATGTGTTGCCTGTGGGAACGGGGATTCCGGAGCATTCGAGGTACGGGATAGATTTCATTGAGGCGGTGCGGTGGATCAAGGGGAATCTGCCGGGATGCCGGACTTCAGGTGGTATTTCCAATCTTTCGTTTTCTTTCCGTGGGAACAATACTGTACGTGAAGCCATGCATTCGGTGTTTCTTTACCATGCTATTTCGGCGGGGCTTGATATGGGGATTGTGAATCCGGGGATGTTGCGGGTTTATGATGAGATTGAGCCGGGGTTGCTTAAGTGTGTGGAGGATGTGATTCTGGATTCGGATGCTGAGGCTACGGATCGGTTGATTGAGAAGGCTTCGAGGATTCTTGATGAGAAGAATTCTGTTGGGGTCAGCGCGCGCCCCGAAGGGCCGGAGGCGACCTGCGCTGCGCGCCCTGTCCGGGAGAATGGTCGCCTCGCGGCATCAGGGGGCGCGCTGACGGGAGCGGAATCAAGTAATATTTCTTCGGTCGCTGAGCCTGTCGAAGCGGCTGTGGAGGAGAGACTGGTTCGGGCGTTAGTCAAAGGGGATTCGTCTGGACTGGAGAGGGACATCAATGAGTGCTTGACCCTGTACGATAAACCGGTGGAGATCATTGACGGGCCGCTGATGAGCGGGATGGCTCGGGTCGGGGAACTGTTCGGGGCGGGAAAGATGTTCCTGCCTCAGGTGGTAAAGTCGGCCAAGACTATGAAGAATGCGGTGGCTCTGCTGCAACCTTACATTGAGGAGAGGGGCGGAGAGTCGGAGGTGAAAAAGCCTCGGATCGTGTTCGCTACCGTCAAGGGGGACGTGCACGACATCGGGAAGAACATCACGGAGATCGTGCTGAGCTGCAACGGCTTCGAAATCGTGGATCTTGGGGTGATGGTGCCTAAGGAGACGATTCTGGAGAAGGCGACGGAGCGCTCTGCGGACCTTATCGGGGTCAGCGGGCTGATAACGCCCTCGCTATACCAGATGGAGGAGATCTGCAAGGAGATGACGGCCAGAGGGTTGGACACTCCCCTGCTTGTGGGCGGAGCCGCTGCGTCGGCGCTCCACACAGCTGTCAGGCTGGCGCCCCTTTACGGGCATGTGTTCTATGGCCAGGACGCATCCGCAAGCGCGGTGCTTGCAAACCAGCTTATCACGGACAGAGAAGGCACGGAGGCCGTCGAGCATAAAAAGCAAGAGCATCTTCGTGAACTTTATGCACAGTCTTCACAGAAAAAGGCCGTTCACAAGCCCGTCAAACCGTTCCCTGCCTCCAGTTTCATTAAGGGGGAACCATTCGGGAACATATCGGGGAAGAGGCTCGGCATAGAGGAAGTGGAGCCGTTCTTTGACTGGAATATGTTCGCTGCGATCTGGGGAATAAAAAGTGGAACAGGACACGACGAACTGAGGAAACTCCGTGCCGACGCACATAAGGAAATTGATAGACTAAAGGACGGAAACGCTTGTCAGATAACCATTTCGGCAAGGTTTGACGGATGTCATAGCGAAGGGGACGACATTGTCTCCAAGGATTTCCGGCTGCCGATGCTCCGGCAGGAAGGCGGGAGGTCACTGGCCGATTTCGTTCCGCCTAAGGAATATGGGTTCGAGTCGCCTATGGGGATGTTCGCGATTTCCGTGCGCACCGAATCACATCCATCCGGATGCGACTGTCCGGCTTGCGGCACGGAATACGGGCCGATGCTTACCAGGGCAGTGCGGCTGACTCTCGCGGAGGCGGCGTCAGAATGGCTGAGCAGGCATATTCATAAAGAATTGCCATCAGAGTTCAGCGGGGCGAAGGTCATCAAGCCTGCGGCGGGATATTCAAGTTGCCCGGATCACACGCTGAAGCGGGATGTCCTTAGGTTACTGCCTGACTCAAAGAGACTTGGCATCACACTGCTGGAGAGCTGCGCGATGATTCCGGACGCCAGCATCTGCGGGCTTATATTCATTCATCCGGAGGCCACTTATCCCGAAATCCGCCGCGTCAGCCAGAAGGCTATTGATGAATATGCCCGCAGGCGTGGTATGTCAGATTCCGAGAAGGCACGCTTCCTGGGACACCTGCTTTAGTACGCCATGTTCCACATGGCATTCTGGGCCGCTCCGCTCTTGGAGGCGTCCATCTTGCCGAAGTTCCATGTGAAGGAGAGGATGATCCTGCGGCCGAGCACATTGGTGTAGGAGTTCTGGACGTAGTCATCCTGGACGGTGCGCCTGAGAGATTTTGCGCTGTCGAGCAAGTCCTGTGCTGTGAGTGTGATGTTGAAAGACTTTATGTTCTTTCCGACACTCAGGTTCCAGCGGACATAGTCATCATCGTACCCGGAGCCGTAGCCTCTGAGGATCACATAGGAGAAATCCGACTGGAACTCAAACTCATGAGGTGATGTGTAGGATGGACTTATTCCAAAATTTGTATCCCAAACATCTGTATCCGCCTTTGAATCCAGGGAATATCTTGATTTTGAATTATTAACCCCTGACCCGAGTTGCAGAGAGAAGCGTTCGAGATTCAAGGTTACCATCATACTAATATTCGTTCTGACACTTCGTGTCAAGCTTTCCTGAAAGCCGCTCTGTCCGGAGTAGAAAAGGTTTCCGGAAGCGTCTCCCCAGAATTTGCTCATAAAGTCGGTGTAGTCAAAAGAGTCAAGGTCGATCTCAAGATTGTCGAGAGTGCCTTTGCTTTGATAACTTACAGATCTGGTGACACCAAATCCACCATTGACGGAGAGTTGCAGTTTACCGTCCTTTGACAATGGGGTGAAGAAATTAAAGTCGGAGCTGTAACTATAGGAAGGTTTCTTAGTGTTCACCGGAATCGAATATCTGACGCTGTTCTCATCAAACCAAATGGCTGACACCTGCGAATTGGAGGAATAATCTCCGAACAGCCATCCATTGAACCGGGCTTTCCCCCAAGAGCCCCTGTAGGTGGTCGTCACAGATTCTTTTGTAACCGGTTTAAGGTAAATGTTTCCCGCCGTGATCCTTGTCGGATTGACAATGTTGAATGTCGGCACGATGCTGGCTGAAGAAGGCCTGGCCGTTCTGCTGGACAGTCTGAAATACACATTGTTGTTCTTGTCGGAATATCTCACGTTCACGAAAGGCGAAAGCGTTGTCTGCCACTCGTCCACTCCTGTTTTGGTGTCAAGCCCGAAAGAACGGGCATAGTTCTCGTTCTTGTAGAGCCTTGCCTGACCACCGAACTGCACGTTGGTCTTTCCCTTGTTGTACTGAGCCAGAAGCTGTCCCTCATTGGAGAAATAGTAGTTGTCCGACACAGACGAGTAGTAGTCGTTGGCCGATCCGTCAGCATTGGACGCGTCACTGGTTGACTTCCTTACACTATAGCGCGAGCTCAATGTCGCGGACAGCGCCCAGTTCTTGCCGAACGGCTCGACGTATTTGAGCGATCCGCCTATGCCACTGTAACTGCCGTCCTTGTCGTAAATCAGATCACGAATGTCCTCTTTGCCTGAAGAAGCGAACGTTGTTTTTGAATATTCTGTCGATTTTCCGTCATTCGCACTCAAAGTGTAGTCAAGATCAAGGGTCAACGCGCGTTTATCTTTGCCGAGTTTCTTGATTCCGGCGCTCAAATCACCTCCGGTGGAGATTCCACTCTTCTTTGAAAATGTGTTTGACACCGAACGGTTTCTCTCCACACCTTCCATAAGCGACTGTGTGTTGCCAGTGGAAGTGTTGTTGTAGTCATACCAGGAAAAGTATGGCACAAAGTAAAGTGATGTCTTCTTCCTGTTTTTCTTTTTGAACTCGGCGCGCACACTGAACTTGTCCAGATTGCCGTTCTCAACCTCGCCTGAAGTGTCGAAAAGGTCGCCATCCTCCTTGAATGAAGTCCGGTCAGTCCTCGAACGCTTGTCCACGTTCTCTGATGAGTAAACAACCGAAGCATCTGTGGTGAAGCCTTTTATCACATCCGAGTTCAAGTTCGTCCCCACCTGCCATCTTCTGTGCATGCCATTGTACGGCAACGACGGGACATCGCTCTCATTACCGTCATACATGACCAGCATCCCGGATCCGGGAGCCATGAAGTTGTAGCCGTTGGCTATGGTCGTGAGCTGGTTCCTCTCGCCGTAGGCCGAGACCATCGCGGAGCCGCTGAAGAGCAGATCCTTCCTTTCCTTGAATCCGTTGTCATCCTTGCCTGAAGCAGTCGTTCCTCCCGAGAGTTTGGCGTTGCCGAACCATCCGCTCTTATATTCCTCCTTCAGCTCGACATCCATCACCTTCTCCTTATCCCCCTTGATGCCGGTGAACTCGGCGGACTCGGACTCCTTGTCGATGACCTTCACCTTGTCCACGATCCGGGCCGGAAGGTTGTCGAGAGTGGCCTTGTTGTCCCCAAGGAAAAACGTCCTGCCTCCGACCGTTATCTTGCTGACTTCCTTGCCGTTGACCTTGACGGTTCCGTCCTCGCCTACCTCCACGCCTGGCATCTTCTTCAGCAGATCCGCAAGGTTGTCGTTGGACATCACCCTGAACGAGGAGGCGTTGTAGACGAGGGTGTCCCCTTTCATCTCCATCGGAGTCCCGACCGCGGAGACAGACGCCGCCTTCAGCATCTTGTCGTCCGGTCTCATCAGGATCGTCTTCGCGTCATAGTTGCCACGGACATAAATCTTCTTATAGACAGGTCTGTAGCCGAGATATTCAATGCAAAGCAGATGCTCTCCTTTCGCCACTTTCTTCAACTCAGCCTTGCCGAGCGTGTCCGTCAGGGCGAAACTGGTGATGACCGTGTCCTTAGGATGCCTGAGATACGCCGAAGCGAACGCGATAGGCTCCCGCGTCAGCGAGTCAAGGACCTGCGCCTTCACCGTGAATGAAGTGCGTCCGAACATATCTTCAGATATGGCGATCTGAGCATCAAGCCTGGCTGTAAAAGACGCGGCGAAAAGCAAGGCGAGCGCGATGTATATTCCTTTCATCTAATTAAGCGGCAACAGAAATAACCCTCTATTTATGAATATGAACGCTTATTTGACGGGGATGCTGCGGCCCGGTTTTCCGAAACTCAATTTGGCCTCAACCTCGCGGATGTCGTCATCCGAGAACTTGATGGTCCATTTCGGCATCGTCATCAGTTCGAAAAGCGCGGCCTCGGTCATCGGAGCCGTGTAACGTATGCGGATGCATGGCTCCAGATCATCGTTAAGGGTGAGGTATGTTCCCAGAACCCCTTCATGGGAGGACAGATGGTTGCTGAGGAATGGCATCCCTCTCTTCACGATAGGCTTCTCGTAGTTGCGGTCAACAATCTCGTACCACCACTGGGCCGTGTCAAGATTGGTTTCACGGGCATACTCAGCGGCGAACTGGTCGAACATCATCCTTAGGTAGTCTGGAGTGGAGATCATGGTGCTTCCCTTCTCCAAACGGATGAACTTGAATCCGAGATCCATCGTCTTGACCCCGCCGCCGTGAACCGGCATCTCAAGGGTCTTCTTCTCGACAATATTCTTAAACCACGCCTCGTCCAGATCCTCGTCAGGCGCCATGTACACTTTGACGATGAGAGGGCACTCGTAGATGGACTCCAGACCGAATATCTTCTTTTCCGTGAGTCTCATCTGCATTCCGAGGTAGTTGAGGTCGAGTTTGTCGAACATCTTTTCCGTCCTGATGGTCACGCACTTGAGCGAGTCGTATTGCTCCGGCTCCAGGCTGTTGACCCTGAACTTGGAAGGGACGAAGATCAGAGCCTCGACCTTCGCGGCGTCGATGGCGTTGGCGTCATAGGTGACCACGACCGTGTGGCTTCCGACGAATGTCCTGACTCCATGGACTCCCGCCACCTTCTCCATCCTGGCCTTGAAGGCCATCGAACTGCCGAAGCACTTGACCGACTTGAGGCCTTCCATCCTGACCGTCTCCAGTTTCATTCCCGGTTCTATCCCCCACTTCTCGTCGATTGTAGGCACCTCGAACTTTCCTCCGATGATGAACGCTATGGCGACAGCCACGACAGTCAGCACCGCAGGGATGTACTTAGCTGACTTGCAGCGCTTTCCTTCAACCTCCTTTCTTACGCCGACACTGAGGGCGCCAAGAGGGCAGGAGGCGACACACTCGCCGCAAAGGGTGCAGTCAACAGAATTGACCTTGCCTTCAAATGACGGGACATCAATATTATAAGGACAGTTCTTCTGGCAGAGGCGGCAGTTGCCGTTGCATTTGCCGTTGTCGATAACCACGCCGAGCAGCTGCGGCTTTGGCCTTCCGCAAAGGATCTCCAGCAGGTAGCCGAGCAGACACATGGCTCCAAGCAGCCAGACCCAAGGCAACTGTAGTCCGAGAAGGTCAAGAATCCACCACACACCCACCAGCACGACCATCCACACCCAGAATTTGAGGGAGTTGCAGATCGCTCCGAGCGGGCAGATGTACTTGCACCAGAACCTGTCCACAAAAAGACCGGGGATAAGCACAAGCGCCAACGCGGCGACGGACATCCAAAGCGTGATCTCACCCTTGAATCCCGTGGCCGTGGCGTAGTACGGGTCGAAATTCTTGCAGAAGAGCTCGCTTGCGGTCAATGTCATGTAGAAGGTGATGAACAGAAGCACGTACTTCACGATCCTCAGCACCTTGTCGGCGACACTGCGCTCATTGATGTTGAAGGCGTTGAACCCGATGGCCTGCCTGAGTTTCTTCAGAAGATCCTCCACCGTTCCGACGGGACAAAGATAGCCGCAGAACAGCTTGCCGAGAAGCACGACAGCCGCCGCGAGGACAACACCCATCGCGATCTGCATGCTTGTCATCGAGCAAGGCAATGAACCGTTGGCGAAATAGGTTCCCAATGCCTCCAGACCGCCGAAAGGGCAGTATTTTTCCGGATCCGGAGCATTCATGTCAGTGAACACGAGCGAAGCGAGTCCGCTCAAGAAGAAAACCAGCAGCGCCAGCACTCCCCACTGGAGAAGATACTTCGGCCAATTGGACTTGAAGGTAGATTTCTTTGCCATATCAATGTGTCATTTATCGTCACGGACATCGTACCTTTCGGCACTCATCCCGAATTCTGCGAATATACAATTATAATCCTTCAAAACACACATTTCCGAAGCTAAATAATCATTAAAAAATAACTTGAACAATTTGTATATCTTTATGGTCTATATTTCTTTTCTCATCAGTCATGTGCCACCGGCACACTCCTCCTTCCAAAAGAAATCTATCCTCATAAATCTGACACAGATTTAGTTCAACTTATTTTTTAACGCTTACTAAATTATGGCAAATCAACAGAAAGAACGCAAAACCGGACAATCGGGCGCGATCCTGCATCATATATTCGGGAATAATTTGGAATATCGACTTAATTTCCTACATTTGCCCGCTACATTTAATAACACTATTTTTAGATAGCTTATGTTCAAGATTCTTGAAAGAGTGATGCTGACTCCTAACATCTGCAAGATGGTGGTGTCGGCTCCAAGGATTGCCGAGGCCGCCAAACCTGGGCAGTTCCTGATTGTCCGCTCCGACGAAAAGGGCGAACGCATACCACTTACCATCAGTGACTACGACAAGGAGAACGGCACGGTGACCATCGTCACCCAGCTCATCGGAGCATCCTCCGCCGCCATCATCTCCAAGGCCGAAGGCGAGTTCTTCAGCGATGTCGTGGGACCTCTGGGCAACCCTTCCGCCTTCGTTGACAAGACGGATGAGGAGCTGAAAGGCCAAAGGTACATATTCATCGCCGGCGGTGTCGGCACCGCTCCGGTCTACCCTCAGGCTAAATGGCTGCACGAGAGAGGCATAGCGGTCGATGTCATCATCGGAGCGAAGACCAAGGATCTTCTGATCTACAAGGAAGAGCTGGCCTCCGCCTGTGACAACCTTTATCTTTGCACTGACGACGGTTCGGAAGGATTCCACGGAATGGTCACCGGCCTGCTCGAGAAACTGGTCAATGAGGGTAAGGAATATACCCAGGCAGTGTCAATCGGCCCTATGATCATGATGAAGTTCTGCACCCTGACCTGCAAGAAACTCGGCATCCCTGAGGACGTGAGCCTGAACATGCTGATGGTGGACGGCACGGGGATGTGCGGTGCATGCCGCGTGACCGTGGCCGGAAAAGTGAAGTTCGCATGCGTGGACGGTCCTGAGTTCAACGGCTATGACGTTGATTTCGACGAGGCCATGAGGCGTCTCGGACAGTACAGGCCCGAGGAGACGGAGGTTAAATCTAAAATGGGAATATAATGGCACAGAGAATACCAAGAGTACCGGTACGCGAGCAGGATCCGAAGGTACGCGCGCATAATTTCGAAGAGGTATGCTACGGCTACAACCTTGAGGAAGCCACGACAGAGGCCTCACGCTGTCTCCATTGCAAGAATCCCCGCTGTGTGCAGGCCTGCCCTGTCAGCGTGAAGATTCCTGAATTCATCGCCAAGGTGGCCGCAGTTGACATCGCCGGAGCCGCCGCCATCATCGCCGAGGACTCCTCCCTTCCAGCCGTCTGCGGACGTGTCTGCCCGCAGGAGAGTCAGTGCGAGGGCAGCTGCATCCTCGGTGTCAAGGGCGAGCCGGTGGCCATCGGAAAGCTGGAAAGGTTTGTGGCCGACTACTCTGCCACGACCGGCGCCAATCCTGTCGAGGCGCCAGCCGCTCCGACCCCTGGCCGCGCGAAGGTTGCCATCATCGGTTCCGGCCCTGCAGGCCTGGCCTGCGCCTCCGACCTCGCCAAGAAAGGCTACGATGTCACGATCTTCGAAGCCCTCCACAAGGCCGGCGGTGTGTTGGAATATGGCATCCCTGAGTTCAGGCTTCCCAAGGACACCGTCCTCAAGCGCGAGATCGACGCTGTCAAGGCGCTCGGAGTCAAAATAGAGACCGATGTGATTGTCGGAAGGACGGTCACCATCGACCAGCTGATGGACAAGGAAGGCTTCAAGGCTGTGTTTGTCGGCACGGGAGCCGGTCTGCCGAAATTCATGGGCATTCCGGGCGAGAATCTCAACGGGGTTTTCTCCGCCAATGAGTTCCTGACGAGAAACAACCTTATGAAGGCTTTCCGCGAGGACTACCTGACCCCGATCCACGCTGGCAGAAAATGCTGCGTCGTCGGCGGAGGTAACGTGGCTATGGATGCCGCGAGAACAGCCCTGAGGCTTGGCGCCGACACCACCATAGTCTATCGTCGTACCGAGAACGAGCTTCCTGCAAGAAAGGAGGAGGTTCATCACGCCAAGGAAGAGGGCATTGACTTCCAGATGCTTACCAACCCGGTTGAGATTCTCGGTGACGAGAAGGGCTGGGTAAGGGCGATCAAGTGCATCAGGATGGAGCTCGGTGAGCCTGACGCAAGCGGCCGCCGTTCCCCTGTCCCGATTCCGGGATCCGAGTTCGAGATCCCGACCGAGACTGTGATCATGGCTCTTGGAACTGCTCCGAATCCGTTGATCGTCAACACGACGAAGGGACTTCAGGCCACACGTCGTGGCGGGCTTGAGGCTGATGCCGAAGGCCGCACGACCAGAGAGGGCATATTCGCCGGCGGTGATGCCGTCACCGGTGCCGCGACAGTGATCCTCGCGATGGGTGCGGGGCGCAAGGCAGCGGCGGCGATTGATGAATATCTCAGTTCCAAGTAACTGAGATATACTTCACCCCCCAGTCCCTACGGGACAGCCCCGGTGGGGCACGGGGAAAGGATTCCCCGAATCCCCTTCGGTCGCTACGCGCTTCGCGCACGATTCATCCAACCCCCAGTCACTACGGGACAGCCCCGGTGGGGCACGGGGAAAGGATTCCCCGAATCCCCTTTGGTCGCTACGCGCTTCGCGCACGATTCGTCCAACCCCCAGCCCCTACGGGACAGCCCCGGTGGGGCACGGGGAAAGGATTCCCCGAACCCCCTTCGGTCGCTACGCGCTTCGCGCACGATTCATCCAACCCCCAGTCCCTACGGGACAGCCCCGGTGGGGCACGGGGAAAGGATTCCCCGAATCCCCTTCGGTCGCTACGCTCCAAATACCTATATTCTTAAGTAATCATATTTTTAGGAATTAGAATAGGGGCCAACTGCAATAATCCCCTTCGGGTGATTCTCCCCGCTAAAGCGGGTTCCCTCCCTCTTCGGGAGCCAAAGTCACCCAAAGGGGATTATTACCAGTTAAACTTACATATTCATTAATTATCCGCAGCCAATATATTGACGGCCACCATCTCACAATTTCATATATTCAGAAATAATTGCTAAATTCGCACTCGGATTGTCTGAAAGACTTTATGTTGAGGAAATTGTCCATAGTGCCGATCTTTCTGGCGATGATGATGATGACGCTGGCGACTGTGCTGCCGCATCATCACCATCAGACAATGATCTGCATTGTGGAGGAAGTCTGCGGGATGGACGGGTGCTGCGATGACGAGCACACGCACCATTCGGACACCAACCACAACCAGGATGAAAGCCACTGCGTGGCGCACAAGCAGTACTGCCCGTCGGAAAGGCTGCACATTGACAATCAAGATTTTGGCATTGACGCCGGCGACATATTCCCGATCCTTGCCATTCTCTCCAACCTACTGACCATCACCTCCGAAAGCACCGCTAATGAATATGCTTCCGGGGATCTCATACCTTCTATCGCACCGCCATTGGTCTCTTCAATGGCTCCCAACGCCCCGCCCGTCGCTGCGTAACATTCAGTCCACCATCTTGGTTCCGCATCAAGTGCGATAAGCGCAAATTACTGAATGTTAATCGGCTGCAAATCCCTGCCCGGCTAAATCGGAGGGCAGGACTTACGAATATACTGATTATCAACACAGTACGGGAAACAGCCATTTTTACGGAATGACCATCCGTGCGATGTGATAAGCGTCAAACGGAGGCAATAATGCTAATTAACAGGTCGGGACGCGTACAATGAATAGAGAGAGGCGGAATCAGCCTATTCAATAATTTTAGGATATTTATAACTCAAATATTCACTTAAAAACATATATTCACTTAAAATGAAGAAAACGATAATAACGTTGATGGCATTCTGCGCTATTTTGGCAGGGTGCGGTAACCATTCAAATCACGGGGATCACAATCACGATCACGAGGCTGAGGCTCACGAGGAGCACGAGCACGGGCATAACCATAGTGGCGAGGCCTGCAAGGGGCATAACCACGAACACGAACACAGCCACGGTGAGGCTGACGGGCACGAGCACGGTCACGGGCACGGGCACGATGGCGAGATCGAGGTGAGCCTTGAGCGCCAGAAAACATTCGGAATCACGACCGACACTGTAGCCGTGGGTGATTTCAATGAGGTGATCCACACAAGCGGACAGATTCTATCCGCTATGGGAGACGAGATGACCATAGTGGCGAAAAGTTCCGGAGTCGTCAGCTTCGGGAAACTGGCAGAGGGCTCGGCCGTAGGTAAAGGCTCGCTGATCGCGACAATCTCATCCAAGGAACTCGGTGGCGGAGACCAGCTTGCTAAGGTAAAAGCCACATACGAGGCAGCGAAGAAAGAATATGAACGAGACATTCAACTGAGCAAGGACAACATTGTCAGCGAAAGCCATTTGGATCAAAGCAAACTGGCATACGAACAGGCCAAGGCAGAGTACGATGCGCTGGCTTCCGGCACATCCAAGGATGGTAACGTCAGCGTCACTTCCCCGCTTGGCGGATTCATCAAGAAACTCAACGTCAACCAGGGTGACTATGTCGAGACCGGAACCCCGATCGCGGTTGTCAGCCAGAACAGAAGGTTGAGGCTCCGCGCCGATGTCTCCGAGAAATACTACGGACTCATCAGCGGAATCAAGGACGCCAACTTCTCAACATCCTACAGCGACGAGACCTACAATATGAAGGCTTTGAACGGCCGGTTGGTCGGCTACGGAAAGGCCTCTGACGGAGACTATTATATTCCTGTGACATTCGAGTTCGACAACAAGGGAGACCTTATTGCGGGATCCTATGTGAATGTCTATCTGAAATCATCCTCGTCCTCAAGGGCCATAAGCGTTCCGGTCGGAGCGGTGGTCGAGGATCAGGGAGTTTACTACGTTTTCGTGCAGAATGACGAGACCGGCTTCCTCAAACGCGAGGTCAAACTCGGACAGTCTGACGGGCAGAGAGTCCTGATAAAGAGCGGATTGAACGAAGGCGATGTTGTTGTGGCCACAGGTGCCATCCAGGTGAAACTCGCCTCCGTAACAGCCGTTCCGGCAGGTCACACACACAGTCATTAGGCCTATGGAACAGCTCAAACACGAAAACGGACTGTTGAACGGAATCATCCGGTTCTCACTCAACAACCGAATGGTGATCCTTGTGATCGCCGCACTCTGCCTCGTAGCGGGGATATATTCAACAATGCACACTGAAGTCGATGTGTTCCCGGATCTGAACGCGCCGACTGTGGTCGTGATGACGGAAGCAGAAGGGATGGCTCCGGAAGAGGTCGAAAGACTCGTCACTTTCCCTATCGAGACCGCCGTCAACGGTGCGACAAACGTGCGCCGCGTACGCTCGTCATCCGCAACCGGATTCTCTATCGTCAACATCGAATTCGACTGGGGAACAGACATTTACAAAGCCCGCCAGATCGTCTCCGAGAAAATAGCGATGGTCGGTGCTGACCTTCCAGAGAATGTCGGCAACCCGACTCTCGGACCTCAGGCCTCAATCCTCGGCGAGCTGATGATCATCGGCCTGACCGCCGACACGACCTCTATGCAGGACCTTCGCACGATCGCCGACTGGACGATCAGGCCAAGACTCCTCTCGACCGGCGGCGTTGCCCAAGTCGCGGTGATGGGCGGAGACATCAAGGAATATCAGATCCTGATGGACCCAGGCAAGATGCGCCGTCACGGAGTCTCGATGGACGAGGTCATCTACGCCGTCAAAGGAATGAACCAGAACGCCTCCGGCGGCACTCTCTATGAATATGGCAATGAATATATCGTCCGTGGCCTCCTGTCCACCAACGACATAGAAGAACTGAAAAAGGCTGTGGTGAAGACCTCGGAAAACGGTTTGCCGATCACATTGGACGCAATCGCTGACGTGCGTATCGGCCCCAAGACACCGGTTCTCGGCGTGGCCTCCAACGACGGCAAGCCTGCCGTGCTGCTGACCGTGACCAAACAGCCGAACACCAACACTTTGGCTCTCACCGGAAGGCTTGACAACGCACTTGACGAGCTCAAGGCGAACCTCCCGGCTGACGTTAAGATCAACTCACAGATTTTCCGCCAGTCCAGGTTCATCGACAGTTCGATCGACAACGTGAAGAAGTCCTTGATCGAGGGTGCGATATTCGTGATAATCGTGCTGTTCATATTCCTGATGAACTGGCGCACCACCATCATCTCCCTCATCTCAATCCCGCTTTCCATCGTCTTCTCTTTGCTGGCGATCCGTTGGATGGGACTGACGATCAACACGATGAGCCTCGGCGGAATCGCCATCGCCATAGGTTCGCTTGTGGACGACTCGATTGTGGACGTGGAGAATGTGTTCAAGCGATTGCGGCAGAACCGAGAAAAACCTGAAAATGAGCGGGAGAGCGTAATCAAAGTTGTTTACGAGGCCTCGAAAGAGGTCCGTATGCCGATGCTTAACTCAACGCTCATCATCATCGCGAGCTTCCTGCCTCTCTTCTTCCTCTCCGGAATGGAAGGAAGGATGCTCAAGCCGCTTGGAATCACGTTCATCATCTCCCTGATGGCATCCACGCTTGTGGCACTGACTGTCACACCTGTCCTTAGCTCATTCCTTCTCGGCTCACAGAACAGCGACAAGACCGGCAAGGAACCGACTCTGGTACGCTGGCTCAAGAAGTACTATGAAAAGGCCCTCAACTGGTCTGTAGGACACAAAAAGAGTTTACTCTTCGGCGTCGGAGCGCTGCTTGCGGCTGCTGTGGTGATGTTCTTCACCCTCGGCGGAAGCTTCCTCCCGGCCTTCAACGAAGGCTCGTTCACAATCTCCATCAGCACTGTTCCTGGAATATCCTTGGAGGAGTCTGACCGTATGGGCCGCACGGCGGAGGAGCTTCTGCTCAGCATCCCGGAGATCAAGACCGTGGGTCGTAAGACAGGCCGGGCGGAACTCGATGAACACGCATTCGGAGTGAACAGCTCTGAGTTTGAATGCCCGTTCGAGCTTGGTAAGAAAACCAGAAAGCAGTTGACCGAAGAGGTACGTCAGAAATTAGCCGTGCTTCCTGGAGTGAACATTGAGATCGGAGGTCCTATCTCTCACAGAATCGATGCGATGCTCTCCGGAACAAAGGCCAACATCGCCATAAAGTTGTTCGGCTCGGATCTCAACAAGATGTACGAGATCGGCCAGAAGATCAAGACATCAATCTCTGGTGTGGAAGGCATCGCTGACATCAATGTGGAGCAGCAGGTCGAAAGGCCGGAGCTGAACATCACCCCGAAGCGCGAGATGCTTGCCCGTTACGGAATATCCCTGCCGGAGTTCGCCGAAGTAGTGAGGGTGATGATGGAAGGCGAAGTCGTTTCGACAGTCTATGAGGGCAACCGCTCGTTCGACCTCACGTTGAAAGTCAATGATGACGCACGCTCAAGCATCGAGAGGATTTCCGATCTGACCATAGACACCGGTGACGGCAAGAAGGTTCCACTGTCCTATGTGGCCGACATCAAGTCATCAGCCGGACCGAACACTATCAACCGCGAGAACGTCAGCCGTAAGCTGGTCGTTTCCTGCAACGCCACCGGTGGAGAACTCGCCAAGGCCGTCGGAGCCATCCGAGAGAAGATAGCCGAGAACATCGAACTCCCTGAAGGTTACCATATTGAATACGGTGGACAGTTCGAGAGCGAGGAACGGGCATCCAAGACCATCGCCCTCGTGAGCATATTCAGTATATTCATCATCTTCATGCTTCTGTACGGGGAGTTCAAAAACATCTCGCAGTCGCTCGTCGTGCTGCTGAATCTGCCGCTGGCGCTCATCGGAGGGGTATTCGCCATATTCTTCACCGACGGGATTCTGAGCATTCCGGCCATCATCGGCTTCATCTCGCTGTTCGGCATCGCGACCCGCAACGGCATGCTGCTGATCGACCGGTACAACGTGCTCGCTTCGCAGGGGCATTCACGTGAAGAGGCCGTGATGATCGGTTCGCTGGACAGATTGAACCCGATTCTTATGACAGCCATCACCTCGGCTCTTGCCCTGCTTCCGCTGGCACTCGGTGGCGACCTGCCGGGCAACGAGATCCAGTCCCCTATGGCCAAGGTGATCCTCGGCGGACTATTCTCCTCCACCCTGCTGAACGGGTTCGTCGTGCCGGTGATCTATCTCATCAACTCCAAGAAACATGGCTGATGAAAAAGAAGCTGTCCTGAATTGTTTAAAATGTTCTTTGAGGTTAAAATTCTTCATTTTCTTCCCGCTTCTTCAGTCAGACAGCACCACTGTCTTCCTAGGAAGAAGCGGTCGAAACTGATGTTTTTCACTCTCACATTTTCAGACAAACAAATCAAAACAGCTTCTAAAAGTCACTTCGACAAGATCAGTGACCGAAAAAGCAACACTTTGGTCGCTGAGCCTGTCGAGGCGACTGAAAATCATCGTCACACACTCAATTGGTCGCTGAGCCTGTCAGGGCGAGCCATCCGAAACAACAAGAATTACAGTAATATTTTAATATGAAACACCGTAATATTAATAAGTTATTATTAACTTTTTATATCTGTGCAGGAAGCACCTTTGCGGTCTACGCACAGACCTCCACAGAAGCCGTCCTCCGGCAAATAGAGACAAACAATCCGCAGCTGAAAGCCGCTGCCGCTGAAGTGGAAGCCGAGAAACTGGCCAACCGTGCAGACGCATTGCTGGAGAACCCGGAGTTCGAGTTCAACTACCTGTGGGGATCCGACGGCATCGGCAACAGACGTGACTTCCGCGTTACCCAAGCGTTCGATGCAGCCACTCTGACCGGTATGAAATCCAGACAAGTAGCCGGACAGAACGAACTTGCCACACTGCAATACAAAGCCGAGAGGCTTAACGTACTACTCGAAGCCAAGCAAGCCTGCATCGATCTTATCTACTACAACGCCCTTAAAGCCGAACTGGACACTCATCTGTCCCAGGCACAGACTCTCGTGTCATCTTTTGAGAAAAGGCTGAAAGCCGGTGGAGCCAATGTCCTCGACCTCAACAAGGCCAAGGTGCATCTGACAAGCGTACGTGGCCAGATCTCACAAGTCGAAGTTGAGCGTCAGACCCTGCTGGCGAAATTGAAGAGCCTCAACGGTGGGAACGACATCGCTCTTGAAGATTCCGCCTACGGCCTTTCAGACAACTTGCCATCCGATTTCGATTCGTGGTACGAGTCGGCTTCGCAGAAAAATCCAGTCCTGCAATATGTCCGTCAGGAGGTTACTGTAGGCAAAAAACAGTTGTCCATCGACAAGACTGCCTGGGCACCTGAACTGACCGTCGGCTATATGAGCGAACTCACGACATCAGACAAGTTTCGAGGCGTGACAGTGGGTGTGAATATTCCTCTGTGGAGCAACGCCAACAAAGTGAAGCAGTCTCGCGCGAAGATCGCCGCCGCAGAATCCCGCAAGGCTGCCGCAGAGCAGCAGTTCTATTTCGACCTTCTGGTCCAGTACAACCGCGCCGCCAGCCTAAAGGAGAACTCCGAACTGATGCGCGCCTCCCTAAGCGAGACCGACAGCCGCGACTACCTGCTGACAGCCCAGTCCCGAGGCGAGATCTCGATGATTGAATATCTCGTCGAGACCGACCAGTACTATGAAGCCCTGGAGCAGACCCTTTCAGCCGAGCGTGACTATCACCAAGCCCTCGCCCAGCTGAACGCTGTGGAGCTTTAGCCTGTTTTAGCCGATGCACAGCCACGAACTTGGCACATCGACATCTGACGTTGCGCGGCTGCTGCTCGAATTCTTCTCGTGGCACCTAACCAACTAATAATGAGCATCAAAAGGTATCTCGTGGTTCAATTTCATGTACCACGAGATATTTCATTATATTGACAATCAAGGCATTATCTGCCACGCCAACGAAGCAAGTGTTGCCGTGGCACTCAACCGATTGAATATCAAGCATAATGACTGTCTCGTGGTTCAATTTCATGTACCACGAGACAGCTCTCTTACTTGATAATCAGGGCATTATCCGCCAAGACATAAATTACATTTTGAAGTCTGAGTTGAATTGTCTAAATTGCAAGCGATTAAATTGACCAGTGACTGAATATGAGTCGCCGTGAACCAGCCTCAGATGATCGCTTATGATGAGGCTCTTTTAAACACTTACTAAACTAATGACTATGATAGGGTCGAGATGCGGGAGCCATCAGGGAAACACTGTGGCACACATATTCCAAAGGGCACGGAATGGATTCGTTGTGTTCTACAACGTCAAAGATTCACTGTTTTTCATCACATCATTTTGTATTATCGCCCGACGGCATGGTGTCAAGGTGTTGGCACTATGCCTGATGTACAATCATGTTCACATTCTGCTGGACACAGATGACAAAGAATCTATAAGACTGTTCATCAAGGAACTGATGTCGTACTTCTGCAAATCATACAACCGCAGGTATGGGCTTTCCGGAGTGCTGTTCGATAGCTACGGTGTGTCGCTGAAGAAAGGAGACAAAGCCATTAGGACAGCTTTGGCTTACGTCAACAACAACCCGGTCGAAGATCACATCTGCGGGAAAGCCGAGGAGTGGCGATGGAACTTTCTGGCATATTCGGACTCTGACCACCCATATTCAGAGAAGGTCAATTTAGGCATTGCATCAAGAAGGCTGAGGAGAGCGGTGGCCAAAGTGAAGTACCTGCATGCGACCGAAAGACCTTTGACATACGAAGTGCTTGACAACCTCTTCGACTCGCTTGCCATAAAAGAAAAACAACAACTGGTGGACCTGATAATCAATGAATATGCAATCGTTGATTTCCGGCAGGCCATCAGTTTTTATGGCGATTACGACAAGATGCTTATAGCATTCGCCAGCAACACTGGAAGTGAATACGAGATCAGCGAGCCTTTTGACCCGCATTCCGGTCAGGCATACCGGAAAATGGCGGACTATCTGGCCAGGGACAACAGGTTCAAATCAATCGGCGAGGTGATCAATCTCCCATTAGGAAAGTTAGTGGAATATTTAGACGAACTTGTCAGCCAATGTGGTGTCAGGCAATGCCACGCGATGAAGTTCCTGCACATTATCCAGAATCGCCTTGGCACCTAAATACTTTATAATGTGCAAAATAAGCTTTCTCGTGGTTATCATTTAGAAACCACGAGAAAGCCTTTTTAATTAATAATCAATACATTATCTGCCAAGCCCTCCGAAAAAGCTCGTTTGGACTGTGATGTCTCAGCTTGAAATAATAATCCAAATCTGCGATCTTGGCTCGATGAAAGGCTGTGCGCTCCAGCGAAGCTACTCCGCGGCGGCGATGCACTCGAGTCCCTTGTTGAGAGAGACGGTAATCCTATTCATTGGAACCAGCGAAGTTACTCTGCGGCGGCGATGCACTCGATCTCGACGAGGGCTCCTTTCGGGAGGGTCTTGACGGCAAAGGCGCAGCGGGCGGGGTAAGGGGCCTTGAAGAACTCGGAATAGATTCCGTTCATCGCGGCGAAATCATTCATGTCGGCAAGGAATACGGTGGTTTTCAACACCTTGTTGAGATCGGAGCCAGCCTGTTCAAGGATAGACTTGAGATTGGTCAGGGACTGGCGAGTCTGCTCCTCCACTCCACCTTCCGGGAATGCACCGGTCGCAGGATCGATAGGAAGCTGGCCGGAAACGAAGATGAAACCGTTATGCTCAATGGCCTGGCTGTACGGGCCGATGGCCGCTGGGGCTTTTTCTGTGCTTATCTGTCTCATAAAATCATATTTTTGCCAAATTTAGGAAATTGAAAAGTAATTTGCCAAAAAACAGAGTAAAAGGGCTTCCAGGAAACTTCGCAAACATATTCATAATTGGTGGTAAAATGTGTAAATTTGTAGAACGAACATTAAAAACACATTTTACTATGGCACTCGAACAACAGATCCAGAAGGACATAATGGAGGCGATGAAGGCTCACGATGAGTCTCGCCTTAACGCGACAAGAGGCATCAAGTCAGAGATTCTCCTCGCGAAGACATCAGGAACGGAACACGAACTCTCAGACGCTGACGTGCTGAAAATCATCCAGAAGCTCGTGAAGCAGCGCAAGGAGTCCGCTGAGCTCTACACCCAGGGCAACCGTCCGGAACTCGCCGAGAAAGAACTCGCCGAGATGAAGGTGATGGAAGCCTACCTGCCGAAGGCACTTTCCGAGGACGAGGTCAGGAATATTCTTAAAGAGGTTGTCGCCGAGGTCGGAGCGACCGGTCCTAAAGATATGGGCAAGGTTATGGGAGCGGCGACCAAGAAGTTGGCAGGACAGGCTGACGGTAAGCTGATCTCGACAATCGTCAAGGAACTGCTCGCACAGTAAACATATTCATAAATATTTGAAGAACAACAGCATCTATGATTAAGGAATCACGGAATATTGCTGCTGCGGTTGCCGCGCTGACTTTGTCGGTCGCGGCTTTCGCGCATAATGACAGTGCTATGGCCGCTGAACATGTCGAAGCTGCAAATTGTGTCGCCGGCGCTTCGAAAAGCCATGCGACAGGAAAAGCATCAGCGACAGATAATGCATCGGCGACCGGTTGTGCCGGCGGCGCCTCGACAAGTTCAGCGACCGGAAATGGTTCGGCGGCCAATAACACAGCAGCCGCAAAGGATCTGACGACCGGGCAGGATCTCTACAAGGAGTTCCAGAATCCGCCGAAGTCCGCCCGCCCGAGGGTATGGTGGCACTGGATGAACGGGAACATCACAAAGGACGGCATCAAGAAGGATCTTCTGTGGATGCAGAAAACCGGTATCGTGGGATTCCACAACTTCGACGCCGGGCTTGAAACCCCACAGATTGTGGACAAACGGCTCATCTACATGACTCCGGAATGGAAGGACGCTTTCAAGTACGCCATCAACCTCGCCGACAGCCTTGACATGGAGATGACCATCGCCAGTTCCCCGGGATGGAGCGAAACCGGAGGTCCTTGGGTCAAGGACGAGGACGCGATGAAGAAACTCGTCTGGAGGCAGATTGAAGTAAAGGGCGGACAGCCTGTCAATCTGAAACTCCCGGAAGGATTCGACATCACAGGGCCGTTTATGGATTTCACAGGATCGTCCGACGGAATCTCACAGGTGTTCCTTAGGAAAAAGTTCTACAGGGATATAGCCGTTGTCGGAGTGAGACTCTGCGACAAAGACATCAATCTCAAAGAGTTGTACCCAACAATAACCTCAAGCGGATGCGACGCGGCAAGCGAGGAAATGCTCGAAAGGATCACCGGTGACAGCGTCGGAGACTACCTCGACGTCAAAGCCGACAAGAACGGCAAGTGCTGGATCCAGTACGAGTTCGCCGAGCCGCAGACCATCAAGGCCGTGGTGGTCTCCGAACTCAGGAAGGACACGAATCCTTACGTCCACACGAAGGAACTCCAGTACAGCGATGACGGAGTCAACTTCAAGAGCATCAACCTTTCCTATCAGGCCACGGCGCAAAGGACATACGCGATCCCGGCGACCACTGCCAAATATTTCAGACTCAGCCTTAAAGACAATAAAGGAAAGAAGGACTGCGAATTCGGAATAGCCCAATTCGCACTCTCAACGGTCACAAGAATCCAGCTCGCCGGAGACAAGGCCGGCAACAGTTTCTACCGCTTGCTCTGGATGGAGGACACTCCGTACAGCAGTGAGGCGGCCAGACTTGAGGATGTGGTCGATCTCACACCATACGTCAAGGACGGCACTCTCACATGGAACGCTCCGGAAGGCAACTGGAGAATATTCCGTTTCGGCTACAGCCTGACCGGCAAAACCAACCACCCTGCCTCACCGGAAGCCACCGGCCTTGAGGTTGACAAGCTCGACCCGAAGGCCATCACTGAATATTTCCACAACTACCTCCAGACCTATGCCGATGCCTCCGGCGGAAAGCTCGGTAAGGGTGGCATTGAATATCTCCTCACAGACAGCTACGAGGCGGGAGCGCAGACGTGGACCAGGAATATGTTCGAAGAGTTCAAGGCCAGAAAAGGCTACGATCTTCTCCGCTGGATGCCAGCACTGACAGGAATGGTTCTGAACAGCACAGAAGAGACGGAGCGTTTCCTGTTCGACTGGAGAAGGACGATCGGAGACATGATCTCCGAATATCACTACGACCTCCAGAACGAGATCCTGAAGCCTTACGGAATGAAGCGATACACGGAAAGCCACGAGAACTACCGCGCCAACCTCTCCGACGGAATGGACTGCAAGAGGTACGCCGAGATTCCGATGTCAGCCTTCTGGATGGACTACAAGAACGGAAAAATATTCAATCCTCGTTTCGAGGCCGACGTGCGCGAATCCGCCTCCGTGGCCCACATCTACGGCCAGAACATCGCCGCCGCGGAGTCGTTCACATCCGACGGCTACAGGGACGGGGCCTGGGTCTTCTCCCCTGCCGTGCTCAAACCAACAGCCGATGCAGCGATGGCCGCCGGACTGAACCGATTCGTGATCCACACATCACCTCACCAGCCGGTTGACGACAAGGTCCCGGGACTCGGTCTCGGAAAATACGGCCAATGGTTCGACCGTCACCAGACCTGGGCCGACCAGGCGAAGGCATGGACGGATTATCTGTCCCGCAGCTGTTATATGCTTCAGCAAGGTCGTTTCGTGGCCGATGTCGCCTACTACTACGGTGAGGACAACAACGCAACGGGAATAATGCTCAAGAAAGTCCCGGCCCTTCCTTACGGCTACAACTACGACTATTTCAGCCCGTCCGTGATCCGTGATCTGGCCAAGGCCGAGAACGGGCTTATCACTGTGCCAAGCGGAATGAAGTACAAGGTACTGATGCTTGACGCCAACGTGAAACACATGTCAATCGACATCCTGCGGAAGATCAAGGTGTTCGCGGACGCCGGAGTCGTGATCTGCGGAGCCAAGCCTCAGAAACTCGCCGGCAACACCGGCACGGAGGAAGAGTTCAAGGCTCTTGTGAAAGACATCTGGAACTCCGGGCGCAAGAATGTAACGGCAGGAGTGCCGGCGGAAAAAGTCCTTTCCGCCATGAGTCTCAAACCCGATTTCAGCATAGCAAGCGGAAACAACAAGGACATCAAGTTCGTCCACAGAAACCTTTCCGATGGTGAAATCTACTGGGTGACAAACCTTTCCAAGGACACGAGAGACATCACGGCTTCATTCAGGACAACGGGCAAAAAGCCTGTAATCTGGCATGCGGAGGACGCTTCAACCGAACCGGTCAGCTATGAGATCGCTGACGGCAGGACCAACGTAAAGATGAGCCTGACACAGCACCAGTCTGCCTTCGTCATATTCACGGAAAACACCGATGTGGCGAAAGTTGAGCTGCCTGAGACAAGCGAAGAGACAATCGTGGAGCTCAACACTCCTTGGTCAGTCAAGTTCCAGCAGGGACGCGGAGCGCCGGAAACCGCCACTTTCAATCAACTCGCATCCTTGACCGAGAGTTCCGAGCCGGGAATCAAGTACTTCTCCGGAGCGGTGACATATTCGAACATATTCAAGTTAAAAAAGAAGGAAATTCGAGGCAAGGATTCCGTCATTCTGGATTTAGGTGATGTGAAAGATCTGGCGGAAGTGACCGTGAACGGAAAGAATCTGGGAGTGTTCTGGAACGCTCCGTTCAAGGTTGACATCACCAAAGCTGTGAGGAACGGCGACAACACCATCGAGGTCAAGGTCATCAATATGTGGCACAACCGCCTCGTGGGCGATGTTCAGCCGGGTGTGACGAAGAAGATCACCTACACCCAGATGGAGTTCTTCAAGCCTGAGGAGCCGCTGCTCCCGGCCGGACTTTTGGGACCTGTTAAAGTGATTGGAATAACTGTAAACAAGTAGATCAATGAATATGAAAAAGCATGTGTCAGCGTTTTTGGTGATTGCGGTCTGCCTGTCGGCATCAGCAAAGAAACCAGACAAACCAGTGTTGCGATTCAATGAGAGCCGTGAGTTCAAGGTTCTTCAGTTTACTGACACCCACCTGATTCCGTCAAACGCCACGACTCCTTTTGTCTGGGAGAACATCAGGAACGCTGTCACAGGCGAAAGGCCGGATCTGATCATGCTGACCGGCGACCAGATCTACGCCAAACCGGCGTTGGACAACTATCGGATCCTTCTCGACACACTCGACAAATTCGGTGTGCCTTACGGGATTGTCTTCGGCAACCACGACAAGGAGTTTGACCAGACCAACGCCGCACTTTTGAAAGATGCGATGACCAGACCGCTTTGCGTCGCCGGAGACACCCCGGGTCTGCACGGAGAAGGCAATTATTTCCTTGAGGTAAAGTCTCACTCAGCGGACACGACCGCCTCTGTCGTATGGTGCTTCGATACCGGAAGCGAATCGCCGCTTTCCAAGAAAGCCATCAAGAGCTATGACTACGACTACGCCCATTCTGACCAGGTGGAATGGTACGGCAAGACAAGCGGCACCATCACCTCAGCACACGGCGGAAAGCCGCTTCCTTCCGTGGCGTTCATGCATATTCCTCTCCCTGAATATGCCTACGCGTACAGAGAAGACCTGAACTTCAAGGCGTACGGCACCCACCGTGAGACAATCTGCTCCTCGCATTTCAACTCGGGCCTTTTCTGCAAGATGCTTGAGTGCGGGGACGTGATGGCTGTCTTCTGCGGGCATGACCACGACAATGACTGCTCTGTCGGCTACTACGGCATCATGCTGGCCTACGGGCGGTACAGCGGCGCGGCGACAGTTTACAACAACATCGGAATGAACGGCAGCAGAGTCATCGTGCTCCATGAGGGCGAACGGAAACTCGATTCGTACATCCGTCTGCGTGACGGCTCGACCAAAGACCTGACGCATTATCCTGAATATTACCAATGACAGCCTGGTCCCCGAGCCTGTCGAAGCGACATGATCGTTTCAACTTGTAACGTCGCTTCGACAGGCTCAGCGACCGAGGATTTGCTCAGCGACTAGTAATACAGCTCAGTGACCGAAACCAAAGATAACCATTTTAAACCAACGATATTATGAAAACAGTTTTGAAAGCGCTCTGCGCGGCTGTAGTGATGCTTTTAGGCATGGCATTGCCGGCCGGGGCGCAGACATCCTCCGGGGATGTCAAAGGGTACATGTACGAAGCCAACCTGATGGTCGGTGTGATGCAGATGGCCTACGACAGCGATGAGTTTCCGTCTCGCCATTATTACAGGAAAGAGCTCAGTGATTTCTATGAGACATACACCGGAGATCCTGGCTTTTCAGCCTTCTACACAGCGGATTTCAATGTCTATCTCACCAAGTGGCTGAAAGTCGGAGCCAGCGCGGGCTACGCCAAAGCGTGGGCGAATGTGTTCGACCCTCGGGGCTACAAGAAGATCGGAGAAAAGACCTTGAACGACTACTCTCTGCTTGGACAGGCAAAATTCACATTCATCAACAGGCAGTTGTTCAGGATGTACGCCGGAATCGGTGCCGGAGCCTCCGTCTGGGCCGGGAAAGACCGCGGAGAAACATATTCCAAGATTCTCCCTGCCGTAGAGTGCATTCCATTGGGTTTCCAATGGATGGATCATAAAATATACACTACTCTTGAAATTGTGGTAGGCACCAGAATGGGCGGAGTCAGAGGTGGATTAGGTTACAGATTCTAAACTTGAATATCATGAAAAGAATTTTATCAATCGCGACAGTGATCGCTGCGACAATTATCGCTGCATCATCATGCAGCAAGGCTGAGAGAGAGTTTGCAGGGAGCGATGGTGAGGTGACATATTCAATGGGCCATTACATGATGTGCATCGCCAACAACCTGATAGTTGACAACCTCAAGATTCTGGAGTACAAAATCAAAGGAAAGGCCAACATCCAAAGCAAGACTTCTGTCATGACACCGGATGACCCGTCATACAGAATCCCGGGAGTAAAGGTTGAGAAAGCGGCGGAAGACAGCACGTGGACCGTCTCCAACAAAAATCTGGAATACTGGTTCCTCGGCGACTCCTCCTACCCTACCGACTACACGATCACAGCAAGGATGCTGCCCGGAGACTACAATCACTTCCACAGCTGGAAAGTCACCATCGAAGGTGAAAGACGGGAACAGAAAGGCTACTCCTGCAAATTCTCCACACCGGAAGAGCCTCTCACCTACACGATCGGGGACACGGGATATTCATGGGGCAGTTGCAAGGGGCAACTGAATATGCTTGTGTACAAAGACGGCAAGGCCATTGATTCGATCGTCATGATCCTCCGCGGCGGGCTTGATGACTACAGCCTTGTCAGAACGTATTAATCGCTCCGGACAGACATCGTCACACCTTTAGTCTGATCAATCATGAGGATAAACGTAACAGGAGCGGCCTTAGCGACGCTCCTTGTTTTTAGTACAGGACTTAAGGCAAGCGCACAGGGCACGCTTCTGAAAGAGGCCAGATACGAAGTGAACCTGACAGTCGGCATTGTACCTGGCGCACTGGTTTCATCCAATGAGTTTCCGAATTCGACGGTACGACATAATCATGACTTATACTATTTCTACGAACCGTACTATTCAACCGGGATGTTTCCTGAAGTGTCTATGGATGCCAACATTATACTTAAGAAATGGTTGAAAGTCGGAGGAAAGTTAGGATACTACACCTTGTGGGGAGACTTGATCGACCCGAAAACTCATAGAACGATCGGGAAAAAAGAGTTTTCCGACTTTTCTCTTGCGGGTCAAGTCAGATTCACCTTTTACGAAAAGCCTCCGTTCAGTGTCTATGCTGGTATAGCGGCCGGAGCGACCTACAGACATGGCAATGATCAAGGCCACAGCATGTCAAAATTGCTTCCAGCCTACGAGGTACTACCTCTTGGCTATCAAATCTCCTACAAATCCGTCTATGGCATAATAGAATGCGCCTTCGGCTCCATGGTTCTCGGAGGCCGCTTCGGTATCGGCTACAGATTTTAACGAAACGCGATTTTTCGAGAAGATGTTTTGATTTGTTTGTATAGCACCTTTCAAGATTAGTCTAGCATAATATAGCGAGAAGGCTTTTCTAATATATTGTGACACATCATTGGTACAGGAAATGCGCCTCTGGTGTACCAAACGGACTATGACATGCCGTTGGTACAGGAAACGGGCTTCTGGTGTACCAACCAGACGAAGTATTCAGGAGAACTCAGCGAATCTGTCGGTTACAATAATTGAGAAAAAGGCTGGTTCCCGAAGGAGCCAGCCTTAATAATGAATATAATAGGGGTTAAATCACCTATTCAGCCTTGATAACCTCCCAAGCCTGTTTGCCGTTGTATGTAATCTCTTTGGACACATAACCGTCTGGAACCCAGTTGGCATTCTTACCATTAATCTTATCAGCAACACTATTAGATGGATCAAAACCTACGAATATTCCACCTGTGACATTTATGGTACATTTATTTGCATTCACGGAGCTATCAAGACAATTTATCAAGAATGCAGGATCTCCTGCACATTCAAACACACCATCATAAATATTCAAGGTGGCATTCTGTTTCCATCCCGGTCTCAAGTAAATAACAGCCACTTTTTCAGAAGGATCGCTATTCTTATCCAAACCGGCATAAAAATAACCGCCATAGATATTAGCTATTCCATTGATAATGGTTACTGCATTATTAGCCTCACCACCGCTACCACCTTTAACAGTTAAATTACCATAAATATTCACTGTCAATTTAGTTGAGCTTCTGTTGCTTCCCATAATTTCGATTGCACAAGCCCCATTTCCATCAGTACTATTAGAAGGACCTTCTATACTTCCACTACCGCTTATATTAACAGTTCCAGTCTTATTGGCAGTAGAAATTGTTTCCCCAACATCTGACCTATATGATGAAGATGGAGTTATTTTTCCTTTTTCACCTACAACAAGATTATATCCATTCGTCAAAGAAAGGTATGAGCTTTCCAATTCTATTGTGCTATTCACCAATACAGGTGCTGTTTTTGAACTGGTTATCGCTTTTTTCAAACTTGCCTCATCCGTGACCTCAGTGGCTTTTACAACCCTGTACCAATCACCGTCTTTTACCACGCCATAACCATCGGCAACGAAATTGGCGACAGGATTCTCGGAATGTGACGCGGCAGGATTGTACTTGTAGAACTCACCACCGGTTACAGAAATAATCGCTTCCTGATTAGGATTGTATTTGTTAAGTGTATATGTTTCGCTTCCATACCATTTACCACCATTAATATAGATTTCAGAATTCCAATGATATGCATAAGCACATACATTGGCACTATAATATGAAGCATCACCTTCTATAGTCAAAGAAGCACCGACATTAACATAGAACAGAGGGTTAACATTCTTCTGAGCGGAATCTCCAAATGAACCAGAACCTTTAATTGTCAACGATCCTCCATCTATGTTGACTCCTGTGCAGTTTGGTTCATATCCTGTAATATTCACATTCTTACCATTCAGATTGATGGTAACCTTATTTTCTGAATATACCGTCAGTTGCGAAACTTCCATGTCTTTGAGAATGGTAATCTCCTTAGTGGCATCTTCAGAAGCTTCAATCGCAGTTTGAAGTGAAGAATACTTCATTCCATCATATTCAGATACAGCCTCGGCCACCTCAGTATACCAAACATTTTTAGATTCAATGTATGTCCGTCCTATACCATACCCTTCAGCCAAATAATCCTTGCAGGAGTCATCGGAGAACTTGCCGCCGGAGATTTCTATTGTGGCGTTCTCATAATCCGGATATTGGGACGCTTTATCAACATAAACCGTCTGGCATGGAACGGCCACACGGCTGTCTCCTACCTTTCCTAATTCTCCATTAGGGTCTGTCGTTGTGAATGTGCCGCCATTGATGTAAACCTGACCGCCACGGCAAAGTACACCGACTCCGTTCTCGATGTTGAATTCGCCTCCATTTATGGTGATGACATCCTTCCATGGAGCGTAAATGCCGCATGCGACGTAGCCGGATGTCTGAATTTTTCCATTGAAGGTACCACCGTTGATGATGATTTGGTTAGGATCGCCATCTCTTGCCGATCCATTTCCGGAGATGACGGCGTTATCCAATCCGATATAAACTCCGCCGTTGATTTCTATCTTGTTGCCGGTGGTCCCAGCCAGCAAACCTATCGCGCCTTCCTGGGCTGTTATATTGCAGTCCGTCAAAACGATTTTGCCGGCATTGGCGCCTAACACGACTCCCCAATTACCGCCACCATTCGCGACCACGGAGCCATTCTTCAAATTAAACTCGATGCCATCACCTGAGATGACGAATGGTCTGGAGCTTGAGGTTATCGTGTTCCCTCCCAAATCAATCGTCACGCTCTTGTCTATGGAGAGCATACCCATTGTGACATCGGATACAACGCTGATTGTCGCACCTTCTGAAGCTGCTGCCATGGCGGCGTTCAGCGTGGAATATTCCTTACCGTTAACTGTAGCGACCGCAGCAGCTGAGCCAGAGGTCTTGATACGAACAGAAAGATTCTTTGTGATGTTGGCGCTTTTCCGAGTGAACGTTCCAAGCTTGATTGTCGCTCCGTCCTTGGTGGTGGCGGTGAAAGTAAGAGTCTTTCCTGAAATGTCAACAGGATCCAACGTGAAGAATCCACGGAAGGTATCACCAGCGGCGAATGAAAGGCCGTCTCCACCTTCTTCACCCAACTCAAGGGTGATCTGGTTGCTTTGGGTCTTGCCTGTTATGGTTGAGGTCGTCACGTCAAGTGTGCCACTTGTGACAAACAGATTCTCGTCAGCTCTGATGGATACAGATGTCACATTCTTTGTCTCCTCAGCAAACGTGTGATCAAGGACAATCCAAGCCACCTGGTTCTTTAGCTCGAAGCTTACTGAGTTCTTGTCCGCGGCCTTGGTGGCTGTAACGCAAGCGTAATCGAAATACTTCAGATGCTCCGAATTATCATTGGCTGTCTGCCTCTGTCCCAAGAATGAAACCGGAATCGTAGTACTTTTTGTTGTGATGACGAATGTGTACGCTGGAATGTAGGCATAATAGGTAATGCCATCCTTCAATGTGAAGCCTTTACTCTCAAGTGTGGTTGATTCCGCACCAGATGTCAAGGACCTCAAGACGGCAGCGTCCTCATCACCGAACACAACAACATCCTCATCTTCAGCCCATGAGAATTTAAGTTCCTTATTGTCCCAAGCTAATCCCCTTGTATCAACAAACATTGGCTGTTCTATAGTGGCATAGACACCCTCACCTTTGACCTCCGGAATGATCTCCTCTGAGGTCTTGGAGCATGCCGCCAGCAGCGAAAGAGCGCCCATGGCGGCAATCATTTGTTTCTTCATGATATTAGGATTTAAGAATTTATTCGTCATCTCCAGTGCCCCAATCAACACTTGTAGAACCTTGACCGGTACCAGTCACACTTCCCTCAAGGATGTTTGCGGACAATGCAAGATCAATCTCCTCGACCTCCGGTCTTAAATAGTCACGAACTTCATTTACCTTTTTCATAGAAACTAACGAACTGACCGGAGACTCCTGACCGGCGGTTTAATAACATTGTTTTAGGGAGCAGATACCATAAACGCGGACCCCAATCCTCAGCCTGTCACAACCGGCTAAACTTTAGCGCACCTTCTACGCGGAAGACGCTGACTGTAGTTTAATTGTTTCTAACAATAGCGTAAGATACGTCTATAATATGTGTCCGTACTTTCTCCGGCAGCCGGGTTAGCCGTGGCTGCCGAAAAAAATACGGCCTCAAATATATATAT
>ENA-UONW01000253-UONW01000253.1-human-gut-metagenome-genome-assembly--contig:-CS52-NODE-253-length-85547-cov-31.102337_pt1 | contig 85547 bp, 106 predicted proteins | sample MGYA00242463_ERZ724010 | MGnify/ENA metagenome assembly ERZ724010 | reverse complement strand
TTAATTTTGGAGGTTCACAAGGGTAATCTTCGCACGCCTTGTAGTGGGCATATATGATATGTATATGGATAATCCTATATGGCTTATGCCTGTCCTCTTGAGAGTGTATTATATACCTGTATATTGATAAGGCCATTAATCGACTAAGGTGATAAAGAATTAAGGCCTTGGGTATATCCCCCTATATTATTGCCCTCTATAAACCTATTAGGTCCTAATTCAATAAGGCCATATAGGGACTATGGTAAGCCTATAGAGATTAGGATAGCCTATAAGGGCTTACTAAGTTAGCGTAAGTAAAAACCCAGAACCTTAGTTAGGCCTGGGTTAATTGGTTAGTATTCGCAAAATTCTCGTTCAAGGTAAATGTTGAAATCCTTGAAAAGTTTTATACCGGGTATAGGACCATCATTTTTGTCCCAAATCTCAAATTCTATAAATTGGGTCTCATAGCCTTCTATATCTGAAATAGAGAGAAGATAGTTCTGGCTTGGATCAAATTCTTCAAGGAAAACCTCGATAGTAGCCTTAATCCTAATAGGGTGAGTATTAGTAAGGCCTTGTACGATTTGTGTTAATCGGTTTGATAATTCTTCTGTGTTCATAGGTAAGTGAGTTTTAAGTGATTATTATTTTATTTCCTCACTGCAAATATAAAGACTTTATTTTAACAATAACCTCAATTGCCTTGTGAGGTCCTTAATAGCCTTGAAGGTTAATTTGCCTTTATCCCTCTAAAATCCCCAGAGGCCATTAATGGAGATTGCCCTTTACCTTCCCTACCTATAACTAATATTATATAATACCTAATGGCTCTTGGCAATTAAGGCAATCTAGGTACCCCTAAATCACAAAATTGTCCTAGAATACAAAAGTTAATGCTAATATAAATACTAAGCAAATAAATTACAGAGTTACTAGGAATATTACCTAAATATGCCCCTTGAAAGCCTTAAATCCTATAAACCCTTTAGCCATAAAACCTAACAAATAATTTGCCTTGATTACCAAATCCTATTAACCCCAACCAATACTTATTATATAATACATAATATAATAACTTGGTGAAGGTAATCAAGGCAAATTAGTGATGGCCATTAATCGACGATGTACTAAAGCTATACTACCTACATACATAGAAGCTACATAACATACCTGTATTATATAATCCACTACCTTCGAATTACCTTGAATGCAATCTATAATATAATACATATAAAGGGTACTCAAGGCAATCGGATTTAGGGGCCATTAATGGTCGGATTTTGTGTACCTTTTAGGCCTTTTTGAGTTTGCCTTTAAAGTGTGTAGTAGAGCTATATAGTATAGTGGCTATATAGTGAGTTGAGTGGCTGTATAGTAGGGGTAAATTTGCCTAGCCTTGTTTGCCTAAATCCCCAAAACCCCCGGTGAGGTACCTTGATATGTATTAGGATATATTGATTATGTATTATATGATTGGTATGTAGTATAGTAAGGGGTATATGTATTAGGTATTTTATTATATGTAGCTTAGTTAGGCTCTATATGATTTTCTTTTTGTGTTGGGGAGGGGAGGGGAGGGTATGGGTTATAGGTATATGGTTAGGTATCTATATAGGTAGGATACCAGGATTAGTGATGAGGTGTATAGGGTTAGGATTATCGATTGTGATATTATATACCTTATTTTGTTTGTTAGGGGGGTATGCTTGTGGGCTTGGTAGATATCCTCATTTCGTATTAGGATGAGGATAGTTCCTACGGATAGGATTATTCGGATTATGTGATAGAGGATGTTCATGGTAGTGATATTATATCGATTATGGTTATATCTGTTAGGTTTACTTTAAGGATCTCTCTTAGCTTTAGCCTTATGTAGATACTATGTTTATCCCAGGGGTTTATTTCTTGTTTGGGGTAGCGGAGGTAGGTATTAAGTTCCTCAGTTCTGTACACTACGTTCATTTCTTCGCAGAAGCCTTCGGTAGTCCCGGGTAATGGTCCCGGGACTTCGAATGATACTAAGAATCTACCTGATGTTAGCATAGTTTATAGTTCGTTGGTTAATAATCTTACGTTGGTTACTAATCTTATATCAGTTAAGTGATTCATATATTCCTCTTCTGAGGATATGCCAAGGCATTTGCATGCTATGTAGTGACCGTACATGGATATACCTGATTCATAGCCCTGGTCTTCATTTAGGAAGTTAGCTAATGGTATTCTATCTACTGAGCATATTTCTGATATAATCTCTGAATCTGTACGTCCTATAAAGTCATAAGTATCTGAATCTGTACGTCCTATAAAGTCATAAGTATCTGTATTATCGGTCATCGTAGCAAATATGTCTATGAGCCAGTTAAAGTCCTCTAAAGGTACTCTGTCTATCCATTCCCATCCGATTGGGTATTCGTTTATTGTTATAATTGGTTTCATGATGCTAATTGAGTTGAGGGTTAAACTTTGGTTTACCTAATAGTACGGTATGTGGGAGTTCATCTTCATCCAGGATTCCAAGTATGAGATACACATTAGGATCTTTGGGTATTTCGAAATAGAATCCCGGTTTAGGTTCATCCCCATTGAATGATACATGTACTATTTTGGTGTTTTCTAATAATCCATCTAGTTGTACATGGGATAAATAATTGCGAATAGCCGTATGAGGTTCTTCGGGATTGTTATCCCATATAGTTAGCATATCGTTAAACCATTCGGGATGGTCGCATAGTTTGATTAATTGGTTTTTGATGTATGGTGTCATAGGTTATAATATTTTGATAGGTCCTCAATAAATTGTTCCTCTTCTTCAAAATAGTCCTGGTCTAATACATATTGAGATACGTAATGATGATAGAGTGGGCCAAATAATAGGGTAAATAGTTTACCCTTAGCTTCATCAGCAATTTGTTGAAGTTCATCGTTTTCTTCTTCTGAAAGTTCAAAGATTTCGTTTATTATTCGGTCATTGGCAGTTTTCCAAGTTTTTACCAGTTCCCTGGCTTGTTCATGTATCTCTGAAGGTAATGAGTCTAAGGTATGTTTAAGTTCTTCGGTAATCATAATGTTATTTGTTTATGGGTTTAGCAATTACTGATATGAATCCTTGTGGATATAAGGTATACATAATCTGATAGTTCCCTGTGGGCAAGAAGACCTGCATTATGTTTGCAAGTAATGGGTAGATTTTCCATTGGTTTTCTTCTAGAAAGTTATTCCAGTCATCGAATTCTTCTGGATAATTACCCGATAGTTGGATATGGTACTGTTCTTGGTCAGCAATAAATAGGTTAGTTACTACCTGGATTTCGTCTGATTCCTTTTTATATTGGGTAATTGGGTACCAAAGTCCTTCGGTTTTCCATTTATTAAGTTGGAACAGAGACATGCCCTGTTCCAGTACGTTGAGTAATTTATATAAGTTTACCATAGTGATTATTTATTTAGTTGGTTAAGTAATTCGAATACTGCAAGTTGTTGGAGGATTTTTGTATCCCTGTGGTCTGATTCCCATTTTTCGATATAATTGTAGATATTGGTATATTGGGATATCATGTCCTCATCTTGTTCATCGTCTTGGATAAATTCCCGGAGATGTTTTTTGAGTCCGGTTATGGTATAATCCTGATGTTCTGGGGTTAATTGAAGGATTCCGAATAAGATAGCCTCTACCTGTGAGGGTGAATAATTATAATATTGGTCGTCGGCACCCTTTGTTAAGTCCATGTGAGAAATAATGTTTTCCCGGAGATTTTCGAAGAGAACTTCCTCTGAAGCATATATGATGATATATCCTGAGATATAAGCATCAAAAGGTTCATCCTCTAAGTCGATTGAGTAAACCTGGATATTGGTAGCTTCCTTGTTAATGAAAAGACCATCGGAGTAATCATAAGTATAAATGGGGTGGGAAGAAAGCAGCTCTCGGATGGCCTCTAAATTTTTTAATTCTTTCATAATATGTCTATATTAAAATTATTTGAGAAATATTTCTCACTGCAAATATACATAATTATTTCTAAACTTGTTTTTATAACTACTTTTATTTTTATAAATAGGGAGGTTCTGGGAGGTGTTTTGAGTGCCTCCCAGAAGATTTTGTTAATATTGCCCTGTCATGGTAATGATAATGAAAAGGGATTCATCATTGAAATGTACCTGGATAGTATCTCCATATGAGTTTGACATGTAATGATGATTAGGGTTAAGTTCTTTTAATGGGTGATGTTCATCCCAATGAGAATTAATGAATTCTATCACGTATTGTTCAAAAGCATCGGATTCTCTGCAGTAGGTTTCTACCTTTTCGTCATCGTCTATAGGATACTCCCGGAATTGGAGATTGAGAGTTCCCATGTATGATTCATCCGGATTTGAGATTTCGTTAACTGATTGAGCAGTGTAATCAAAAGCATCAAAAGTTCCATCAAAGTAACCCATAATGTGATTTGAGATTTCGTTAATAGTTGTCATAAGAAATAGGTTTTGTGACCCCGTTCGAGGTCGGTTAATAATTATATTTATTTTTCTCTTATGCAAATATAGAAATAATATTTTAAATATGCAATAATTAAGGGAGCCCCGATGTTAGTGTTTCTGAACTCCCTGAGGTATATTAACTGATTGGGAGATTAGTATAATTCATCGGCCAGTATTGGTTCCTTGGGCTTATTTAATTTCTCCTTAGAACGTCTGGTAGCCCAATTCTCGTAGGGTTTGTAACTAAAGGTACGAGTTGTTTCATCGTATGCAGCATATACCATTTGTTTACGAGATATTCTCCTCCCGTAAGTTTTCTTAAGATTAGCAAACCAATCTAGATACTCCTGTAAAGAGTTAAAGATTTCTTTGTATCCCTCTAAATCATTTTTAGGACGGGTTTTCCATGTTGCTTCTATATAGCATTGATGTAGGGTGATTGAAATAAAGTATCGGCACCAGCTACCACCAAAGATAGTGCCCGTGGAAAATTCTATCTCCCGAGCAACTAATGGACTAACGTTATACTTTGTCATGATATTGAGAAATTAAGTTGGAAAATCCAGTTGTTTCTATCGAGTTGATTGAATGATATGAACATCCCATCATCATCGGTAAAGTCATTCATGAATCGAATAGCAGCATTTGCCAGTTGACTCTTATAGGGATTGATATTTGCAGTTACCATTGATTCGAATGTAAATGTATAATAGGTAGTCTCATATATTTGGATTTGGTTGATATCCAAGCAATTGAGTTTGTAATCCTCTTCCAGTTGAATGAGAAGTCCCATTAGAAGATTTAAGAGATGACCCTGTTCATCAGAGTCAAGTTCAAATGTAGATTTCTTTTCTAAGAAATTGCGAACTACCTTAGTTAGTTCGTCTGCCTGATTGTAAGTTACTGAGTTCGTTTTCATATTTTTGTCTATTTTTAAATTGATATGCAAATATAAGCATTTTTATTTTATAGAAAAATATATCTATTTTATTTTTAAGGAGGCTGAGGATGTGTATACGCTAAGAAAGGCAGTGGATTAGACTGCCTTTCAATTATTAAGGTAATTGGGGAGTTAGCAAGTATAGAGCCTCTCTTATGATTGAACTCTCCATAGTTCTAAAGAGGGTTCCTTATCCATTAGCCCACCTTTCTTCTTCTCGTTTTCAAATACTTCATGTATGGCTTGCTTTAGTTTAGTAGCTAATATCTCTGATAACTCCCGAGATTTAAGAGAGGTAAGTAACCCATTCCGTATTTCCCTAACATCCTGGTCATTTTCAGTGATGGGTTTTGATTCTACCAATTCTTGTATACCTGAGGAATACTCATTAAACTTTTCATACCCTAAATGTTGTAGGCCATTAATGGAGATACTAAATTCATCATAGGTAAGTCTAGTATCAAAACCTACTCAATGATATAGTTGTACTAAAGGGACAAGGATTCTCCTCAGTGTATTGAAATCTTTTAGATGGTCCAATTTTATTCCTGACTCGAGAGGTATTTTATATACCTTTTCACCCTTCAGTACTACTAACAGAACCATTAGTCTTGGTGGTAGTCTTTTCTCGTTCATAAGCAAGTTTTTGTATTACAAGTTGTACATAGGTATTTCTTTCCTTATATATGAACATTACCGAGAGAAGTATCTCATGTTTCGGTAATATCATCTGTATGAAATTGCCTGGGGCAATTACTGTAGCTACTACTGGAGAATCTTCCTGAGAGAAATTCTCCAGTATCATTTCTGCCCTCTTAATGGGTTCTGGTTTTGTTGGGTCCAAAGTTAGGACTGGAGCAGTTATACATTCCTTGATGCCCTGTGTTAAGGCATTATATAACCATTCATCTTTTATATCCTCTACTTGGAGGTTTTTCATTGTAATCATATCCTAAACCTATTTAGAGTCCATACACCCAGGATATTAGAGAATACCCATAGTTCCCAGTTTTTGTAAAAGTTATAGGGTTTACTGAATTGAGATGTTTGAAATATTATCTGATTTGGTGTTCTAGATAACATTTCTGCATGGCAAGTTAATATTCCAGAAGATAATTGAGCTTTAAAAGCTTTAATAATATCTTCATCACTTTTAGTCTCTAATGAGGTAAGCAATTTAATCAATTCTACCTCTACACCTTGAGACATGTTTACATTTCTGAAGGCAAACTTTTCTTTATTTTCCATATTCGTCATTTTTTAGATAAGAACTCTTGAGCTAGTTCATCTTGAGTTCTTTCGATTATGTTCTTTACTATTGTTTTATTTTCTACTCTAGCCCACATATATAGCATGCCCAATTGAGCATCCATATAGCAATCTATAAGAGATGGGTCCTTTCTAAATACATCCCATTCTTTTACGAAATTGGTTCGAACCAAATCCCTATAACCCTGGTCTGATATACCTTCTTGGTCTATATAAGCAGATACCCTTTTTCTTACTTCTAAAAGGATTTTCTCTAAGCTTTCCGGTAATCTGAAATTTTCTGGTAAGCTATGATATACCAGAGCATTTGGTATCAATTCCTCAAAAGTGAACTGATTATCGAATAGTTTCTTTGGGTATCTACCTGAAAATATCAAGGGTATCTTATACCTTAGCAATGATGGTACTATGTCGTATATAGCATAATGTCTTCTATATTCTCGGTACAAGTCAAAATATAGATTCTCATCGAATATACCCGATTTCCTCATTATTGCTTGTAAAGTATTATAAGCAGCATTGATATGAGTATTACTCAATTTGAATACTAAGTTGCCATTTTTAATAGCAATGAGTTCACTACAGCATCTCTTTCGTCTAAATAAGTTCATGTGATTAAAATGTAAAGTCAATGTATATTTTCCTTGTTCCCTTGAGAAATTTTTCGTGATTTGAGTCATCATACTTATGGCAAGCATAAGTCTTAGATGATTTATCATAATGGTCTCTTACCCATACTGGAGCAGTATCAGTTGGTTTTAATTTAAAGTATGTACCCTGATTAACCTTGTTAACCTGAGTCTCTTTGTAAGATGTCTTTGGTAGTTCCATATTTTTGTCTATTTTTATTAAATTGATATGCAAATATAATTCTTTCTTTTTAAATATGCAATATCCGGATATAACTATGGGAGCTTACTATTTCGGAGGAATTGAGATGCAAATGAGCCATCCTCTTTTTCTTCTTCCTCAAAGTTTTCATATTGATATAACTCTGGGTCTTCTTCGTCTGGGTCTATACGCATTTCGATTTCTCTACGTAGTTCATGATGTTCTTTAGAGAATGAAGACATAGCTCCCTTATAATCATCAGTAATTTGCATTAACTCTGCTTTATTAAGGTTAAGACCCTCTTTACTTGTATCTACTCCTTCTTGTTTAGTAGCAACTACTTCAGGTAGAGACTTAATGTCATACCTATCCTCCAATAGTTTAGCCTCTTCTGGTTTATCTAATACCCTTTGTGATTCCAATACGATTTGACGGGCCTCTTCAACAGTAATTGCATTTTGCTGTGTTACGTTGTTCTGTTGATTAAATTGAGCAAAGATATTTGTAGTACTTCCTCCAGTAAGATTACGTACTATTGATTGCAGAGATGTAGAGGATTCAAGCTTTAATTTAAGGGCCTTTCCCAGCTCGGCAGATATAAACGGTACGTATTTCCCTCCCTGAGATTCTCTTAGGATATTAACCTGATGGGCTATTTCCATACGGTCTTCTAATGCCCATGCTAGTTGTTCTCCCATTAACGCTTGAAGTAAATCTTCTGCTTTTTCTTTATCCCATATTCTAGAGCTTAATAGCCTATCTCTCATAAATACCCGTATGTAGTTAATATCTATACCCATACGGTATGAGAATGTATTGATATCATAGGTGATACCACATAATACACCATTACCCATCAGCCATTGATTAATAATGTAGTTGTGTATCTTTATCAGAAGTTCATCATTTGGGTTCTTCTGATATTCTAATGCCATTGCAGTAGTCCCCATAGGTCTTGGGAATCTTACCATTTTATTTTCCTTTTCTGACATACAAATGAGATTTTCTGATATCGGAACTTTCATCATAACCCATATACTCTAAATCGAACCTTACATACAGATTCAAAGATGGGTTATAGAAATATCCCTTATATTTTTTCTTACTTACTGATAAATTAAAAGATTCACCAGAGATTAGGTCCCTGGTGAATACTAAATTACCTTTCCCAGTGATGGGAATATTAAGGCAAAGTTTATAATCTCCTACCTTAAATTTATTCCCATGCAGGTCTGTGATTTCCCTTGCCATAGTTTGCCTTTTTATGGTTCGTAGGTTTTTTGTCTTGTTTACTACGGTTATTGGTTATCCCCTTTTGCTCTTCGATTAATTTCTGAACCTTTGGGAATAACCTTTGCCTTAGGGGAACTACCTGAGTAGCGAAAAAGGCATTCCATAATTTCTGAGTTAATGGTTCCCCTATTTTAAGTTCTGAGATTGCCCAGAATTTAGTTTCGAAATTCTTTATTATTTCCTTAAACCGATAATAATAGATATATCCGTACTTTGGATTTATACCTATAGTGGTGTTTTGGCAATAATCTAGAAAATCTTTACCTAATTCGGATATAAACTCTTCCCTTTTAAAATCATAGTTCTCTTGGTCGAGTTTAAATAGTTTGACATAATCTATTGCTTCCATATAACTTTACTTTGTGATTATTAACTTGGGATGTTCATCAGTTATCTGAAATAAATATCCCCTTATATCATCCTCATAGTATGAGGACCAATAAACCCTTCTAATCCGAAAATTATCAAGGATTGCCCCTTTCGGTATGCCCGTAACATAAAGCCTATGCTTAGGCATCATAGGGGTTATTTCAAATTCACCAGTAGTGAGTAAATTACCATAGGTACCATAATCTGGCATATTACCAGTAAAACCTGTAGGTTGTAATACATCCATTACTAAGGTGGTTTGTGGTAATTCTCTTTGATTACACTTGATTATCAGTTTCGATTTGCCTATATATAGGTCTTTAACTATTTCTCTAAACATTTGTATACGATTATATGGGTAATACCATTTTTCTTGAAGTAGAATTGGTTCTGTGAACATTCCTCTAACTTCTTTAATTCTCTACGAGATTCAGTACAAATTCTTTCTGACTTCCGAAGTATGTCAGATAGATTATCCCAAATAGGTGCCATAGGTTCTACTGGACCTGCATAAACAATTTTGTGTTTAGCATCAATCTGAGGATATTTTGATTTGTACTGATACTTACCTTTGAGGTAAAGCACATTATACTTTTCTGGTTCGTTTCTTTTTGCGTTTTCCATTTTTGTTATTGTTAATGTAATCGGATATATTATCGAGTTGACCTAAAAGCAATGCTTGAATAAAGATGTGTATAGGCCTGAAAAAGAAATTCCTTACGTTATTTGGATTGATATACCAATCGTAAACTATAAAGAATTTCTTAATTTTAGAATGCTTAAGTGAATGCTGAATTAGCCAAGATTTACAACATCGTTTATGTAATTCGACTAACTCTTTATCCTGTTTTAGCATCTCCTTATCAGAGAAGATAGTGTAATCCATTTTGTATGAATTAGAGTGCCCGGGTAATTTATTCCGGGCACTGGGTTAATAAAGGGTTATGCAACTTGTTCTGGTTTGAGAACCTTTTTCTTAAAGTCCTCATAGGCTTTAGCAGCAGCCTTAAATTCTTTGGAATTGGTGTCCTTGATACGAGCCATTGCAAGTTCCAATCGATGAAGTTCGTTTCTGGTTTGTTGTCTCCATTTCTTCCGAGCAAGAGTATCAACTACATCCTCCGGATATACGTATTTAACTTCTCGATTGGAGATTACCTGTTCGATGATAGAGGGTTTTTGTTGTTCCTTTACTTCCTTGACAACCTGTTCTTTTTTGGAAGTTTTGGTTTTTGGAGAGAGTTCTACCAATTTAGCATTGGCAAACTTAGTGGCAGCTTCTTGAGCATCTTTTACCAATTCCTTTTTAGTCTTTTTGGCCTTAGGAGCAGAAGCCTTAGTAGTCTTAGAATTTTTAATTCCTTCAAGTTGTTCAGCAACCTTAGTTGCAACGAGGTTAGTAACCTTGGTTTCATTCTTTTTCATAACGTCTATATTTAAAATGTTAGTAAAATGATTAATTTCTTTTTCTGATACAAATATAAGAATAATATATTTAATACAAAAATATTTCTATATTATTTTTCTATTTGCCCAGGTTAATCGGCTAGGAAGTCGAAGATTTCTGGAGGATAGTTAATTTCGTCCTCTGGGTCATTTAAGTAATCTTCGTAATCCTCATTATATTTATCGTAAATGTTATCTTGTGATGTATTGGGTACCCTTGTACATCTTTCAGGATGTTTATTTACGAAGTCATAAGCTTCTTGAGTAGTCATTACCTTGTCTGAGATAAATTCGTAGGTTACATAAGAATAAGTTTCACCCAATCTAGAAACTTCATATTGCTGGTATCCAGATTTCTCAATCTTATAGATTTGATTTTCTGGAATCGTTTCTATTTCTACCCTATATTTATACCATTGTTTCTTTTGCTCCCTTTCTTTTGGTTTAATACCCATGCTATCTGAAAGATAATGTAACCTGGTCAAGGGACTTTCTAAACGAGAAGGAGCAATGCTCACTTCCTCTATGGGGGCATTATTCTTACTCCCTAAGTAAAGTAGCATTGCTCCTATGGCAATTAATAAACCCTTAGTTATTTTAGTTCCGGAGTTCATACCCAGTAGTTTTAAACTTATCTTTGATATTCTTTGCCAAGTATTTACCTTTTGATTCTGCTTGGTGTAATTCATTGCAAACCTCGTAAGGTACCTTATCATATCGATATACCCTATTACCTTTAAAAGCAACCCAAAGTTGTTTTTTCTTTGAGTCATAACCAAAGCCCTCAATGTTAGAGGATTCGCAGGGAATCATTTCGACTCCAGTGTTCATTTCTACTGATTCTAAGTATTCGTTCTTTTCCATGTCTATATTAAAATTTTAAAAGTGTTAGTTCTGGGTGGAATTTGAGATTTGCCCTCTGGAAGATTGCCCAGGTACCAAGTACTCCCTGAGAATTAGTATGTACCCATTCATCTTCCATTCTGAATAATATGTGAGAGCATACCAGCATTTGGTATTCACTTAGCATATTTATCAGTTGAGGGGTATTCTCCATTTCTACGTATAATTCAATGTGCTCATCTAGTGCTCGAATTATTTCGTCATCCTCAATCTGAAGGAGTTTTTTGATTAAGTCTTGGGCAATGTCATTCCCATTTTTAACATCCTCTTTGATTGAGTTGAGCGATTCAATCTGAATACTAGCAATGAGCTTTACGATGTCTTTTGTTTCCTTGTCCATAATTAAATTTTCTTTATGCAAATATACGAAATTATTTTATATAAAATACTCTTTTAATAAATACGGAGGTAAGTGTTAGCGGATTCTATTGAAGGATCTTAGGTTAGGATTTAATACCCTTCTAACCGTTACTTTTGATACTCCGAATAAATTTGCTAGCTCTCCTATTGATTCACCTCTTTACTTCTATAGAGTATTTCCTTTCTTTGGGTTTTAGTTAATTTACCAGATTTATGATATCGGCTCCATAAAATACCCAACCTACTTATATAATATCCCTCTAAACCTGGTATATTATCTTTTTTCATTTACAAAATCATTTTTAAAGATTAGCCCATCTCTATTCTTTAACTTTTCGTATACCGAATTGGGCAATAACACATCCCTTGACCATCTCATAAAGAATTTAGATGGTTTCTTTTCTGGATTAAGGAGTAATTGCCTCTGTTCTGTAGAGAATTTAACCCTTTCATCTTCTAACATGAAAGTAGGAAGTTTAGTGAATTCTGCCTGAGAGAAGGAGATTACGTTTTTACCAACTTGGGCCCTTAATGGTTTCTTCCTTTCCTTATAGAGATATGGGATAATCTTTTTCGAGGGTCCCCCAAGAATGCTAAAACCAAAGATTACCATTGGGTCAAATTTATCTGCTTTTGGGTCCTTAGCCCGTTTGATACATCTTGCCATCCAAGAAAATGAATTGGGATATTGCTTATTGTCGGTTGCTTCTCCCACATCCTTTTTATTGAACTCAAATCCAGGAAAGTGAAATAGAAAATCTTCAGTAAGGATAAATACAAATCCCAATCCCCTAAGATATTTAATAATATCTTGTTGGCTTTTACCCTCTTCAATCATTTTCTCTACATCTGCAAGAATGTCCTCCCTTGGTGATTCCAATTCCCTAGTTGTAGACCCTGCAGGTCTTCCTCTGCCAACATTAGGTGCCTTAGCAGGCAATGTACCAGATAACCTATCTAAGTATTCTTTGAAGTTATCAATATCTTGTTTATTAGTAAGAGTTACTTCTACTCTTATGGGACCGTTATGCTGTACCTTTGGACCTGAATTCATCTCGGTATAGGCATCTACCAACCTATCGGATAATGGTGTACCATTCTCTGATAGTGTAGTGATTCTAAGTTTTGGTTTATATACTTCTTGTTCCATTTTCGACTTAATTAGAAAATAAAAGGCCTGAACAATTTTTATATTGCCAGGCCTTCTACCATTATTAACGAATACTCAAAAATATGATAAGTAAAAGTAAAAAGTGCTCTTATTAATCTTCTTCTTTAGCGGCCTTCTTTTTCTTCTTGTCTTTGGCCTTCTTATCTTTCTTATCGGAAGCCGGTTTTTCTTTTACCTTTTCTTCCTTCTTTTTCTTAGTTTCCTTTTCCTCCTTAGGAGCCTTACCTGAAGCAAGTTTTCTTTGCTCCATACGGTATTTTTTCTTCTCAGCCGAAGTCATTTCTCTGCCATCGATGAGAGGATAATCGTATTTGGTAGCTGTTCTACCACCATTTCCTTTCTTTTCCTTTTTCTCTTTGGCAGCCTTCTTCTCAGCTTTTTCCTTCTTCTCTTTTTCCTGGAGTTTTACCAATTTCTTGTTGTTCTCTTGGTCAGCTTCAGGATAGGCAGCAGCAACTTTGTCTCTTTCCTTATTGAGCTTGTTTACAAGTTCGGTAACCTTTTTACCATGTTTCTTGTCTTTGGTCCAATCCTTAGTAGGGTCCAACTTGTTCTCTTTAAGGTAAGCATCCAAAGCTTCCTTAGCCTTTGTGAGTTCCGGAGTCTTGGATTCCGATTTACTCTTCTTTTCTGTTTTCTTAGCCATTTTCATTTATATTAGGTGAATAATTGAATTTCCTATTTACATAATACCATAGTTATACCTTCCTAATTTGGGTTGGGATTTCTTTAATTTCTAGGATTTCTAAACTGCATTGTTTTAAAACTGCCTCAAGTTGAAGTATATCTTCTACCTCTTTCTGAGATAAGTCCGTAAAAGTTTGTTCAAAAGTTTCTTTCTGTTCCCCCCTTATAAAATTAAATTGGGCAACAATATAAGTCCCATGAAGTTTTTTATTCAGGGCTCCTTTAAGAGATATGAGTTTTCTTTTCAGATAATTACTCTTCAACCTATGGGATTGGTATTCGCCTTTCTTACCCTTACTAAGAGCTACCTTTTTAAGGTACGAAACATAATCTAATTCTCTGAGAGTTTGATTAATGTTTCCCACTAATAATCTTAAGTCTTTTTCCATTTGGGTCTTTGCATTACTTGGTTAGATACTTCCTGAGTTTCTTCTGATAGCATTTCTCTTGCCTCATTTATTATATTGATGGCAAGTTCCCTTTCATCTGGCCCCAGGTTTAATTCTTTATCTTCTAGTGCATCAGTATAAGTATTTATTAGATTATCCAATGCAAGTATTCGAATGTTCTTTCGAATTGCTAATTTCTCTTCTTCCATGGGTATAAAAAATTAAAGCCCACTACCTTCACAGGCAATGAGCTTTTGGCTGAATAACGTCCTAAGTGTAGATGTTATTCATATGAACTTAAACTCTAAATTTATATAGCAGACATATGGGATAGTAGTTAGTAAGTTAGAGTTTAATCTTCTGATTCTTCCTCTTCTTCTTCCTTAGCCTTTTTGTTTTTCGGAGAACAAATAACGCCATGTCCTTTCTTAGACTTAACGGTAAGAGTTCCCGGAACGAATGAAACTGAAGTTGATACCGGTTTGCCATCCGTAACCAATACAGAAGTAACCACTACACCCTGATAGCCTTCCTTGTTCTTAACGGCATAACCAAAGTTCATTACCTTGGATTTGTCGTTAATGGCAATAACGTCGATTTGCTTGCTGTTAGGGCGTTGTTCAGCCGGCCGATTCTTGAGTGCCTCTTGACGAGCTTTACGTTTAGCTTCTTTTTCGGGGTCTTTTTCCTTATCCCCTTTCTTCTTGGAGTCTGATTTCTTTGTTGCCATAATTTTTAATGTTTTATAAGTTAATGGTTATTATAAGTAAACTTCTACGTTTATTAATAGTTGATAGTAAAGGTAGGGAAATTTCCCTACCTTCTTTTAAATCTTGAATACGGTTACCAGATTACTTTTTCCCTTTCTTGCCTTTACCTTTGGTTTCTTTCTTTGCCGGCAATTTGAGACCGAGTTCTTTGGCAATTGCTTTACGGAGTTTTTCGACGTCGTCTTCATCATAATCGTCTGGGTCAGTTTCAAGGTCTTTGTCGTCGCAAACATCCTCAAGTTCTTCGAAGTCCATTTCGGCAAGTTCTTCACCGGTCAGTTCTTCATCTTCCGATTCCTCTTCGGAATCATCATCATCACCTTCCTCATCATCATCATCACCTTCCTCATCATCATCACCTTCCTCATCATCATCATCTTCCTCTTCTTCTTCCTCTTCGGAATCATCATCATCTTCCTCTTCGGAATCATCATCATCATCATCATCTTCCGATTCCTCTTCTTCTTCCTCTTCATCGGATTCAGAACCAAAAAGGTCTTCGGCTTCTTCGGCAGAAAGCGTGATAGGAGCAGGGATAATCTTTACTGAGCCGTCTTCGTACTTAATGATGATTGCACCATTGATTTCTGTTCTGGAAACTTCTTTCAGTTCCACTTCTTTTTTCTTCTTAGCCATTTTCGTAATGTTTAAGTTGGTTAATAATTTATTTATATCACTCTGTTATAAGTTTCTTTACCAGTATGGATTTCTGAGTATACCCAGATTTTACTAATTCCTCCTGAGCAATATTGAATTGTTTTATCTCATCTAGAGTTGTCTTTAATTCTAATTGAGATTCAATTGTTATTGCCTGAGAGGCAAGTTCCTTGTCACCTTGATAAGTGACTATCTTAAACTTCTTACCTGCAAATGGGTTTGCTGGTTGATGTGCTGTGATTTTAAAACCTTCGTTATTATTCATTGCTATATTTAATTTTAGTTATCCCAGGAATACCCACCTTCCCAAATACTTCGGTATAGGATTTGTATTTCCCTTTTATCATTGTTTTATAGTTATCGGATAATCGAATTGGGTAGACCCATATTTTATTTTCTACCATCCTATTTGTCATTATATAAGCATAAGACCTTCTAAGTTTAATACTCTCTAATGGAACAAACCCTTGAAATAATAGAGACTTCTTAATAAACCTTTCTTTAGGCAAATACCCTAAAAATTTAAGTGATGCCTCATCGAATATTTCAAGCATATCCCTTTGTGCTTTGATAAATAGTACCTTTTGTATTGGGATGTTCATCTTCTTTCTTAAATATAAAGCCAATGAACTTACCAATGGAGGATACTGCAGGAATAACAGATTGAATTTATGTTTCTCCTCTTGACTCAGCCTGTTGTAAATCCTGTAGGATAGCAAGATTGATTTGTAATCTCTTTTGCCTTGTATACTTGGGAGATATGCCTTGCCGTTGTCCATAGAGTTTGATTGAGTACCTTTCATTGAATTCCTTTTTTCCTTTAGACTTAAAGACTCGGTGCATTTGTACCATAAATCTTCTTCGTCGGTGTTTATCTATGTGATATTCATCGGGCATTATGAACTTCCTTGCTTTTACGAATTTACCCTTAAACCAGAATTTAGTACTACCCTTTTTAAGAAGTTTACCATTCATATCGGATAATTCTCTAATGCCTTGTTTTATAAGTTTCCTCCCAGATATTATATGGATATATTGAAGAACATCTACACCATAAAGATAAACTAAGGTAACCTTTACTTGGTGTCTAGTAAAGTAAGGTATACCAGTTAGATGTTTCCTATATAATTTCTTTTCAGTAACAATCTTATTGGTAGTATCTGGTCTCCAAGTCCATATATAATATCTATCTGGTCGTATGGGTCCGTTGTTACTTTCCTTTAGTTTTACCATTTATATTCCTCTTTGCCATTCTATACCAAAGATTGATAGATTTCTCATTTGCTTCGGGGAATTTCTTTTTCATTCTCCGAATAACTCTATCAAGTTCAAAACCTTTTGCAGTTAATTCGAATACATAAGATTTCTTTGTACCCTTGATAAGATTAAATTCATCCCTCTCTCTTGGTGGTTTCTTTTCTCGAGGTTTCTTTATCCCAGGAACTCGTTTGGTTCTTCTTTGCCCATTTTCCCCTTCTTCTCCGAGAAACCCAAGCCTTAATCGAGAATTTCTTAATGGGTCATCTTTCGAATACCCAATATTTTCTAATTGCTTATCCATCCAATCGTCATATTTATCAATTAACGATTTATCGGGCTTTTCTTCTGATACATTGATATAATGTAATAAGTCAAATACCCCAGCAGAACAAGCATCAGGGAAAGGCATCCCTAATATGATAGCCTTTCTCTTTAAATCCTTATAAGTCATGTTTCTCCCAGAAGCACCAAGGAAATTTGATTTCTCCTTGGATGGGGCTTTCATGTCTTTTCTACTCTTTTTTGCCATACCATCAATATTTTTAAATATTCATTTATTTTCTTTGCAAATATAAGAATAAATAATTTAATCTTATCTTATTTCTCTATTTATTTTTATAAAAATCCGAGGTTTTTGCTCGGTTCGCAGCAGTGGATTTAGGTTTTTTATGCTTTCTCTTGATATGTGTGTTATAAGCCATATCCAATTTCTTAATATTGAATTCTATGTTATTCACTTGATTATAGTTTACTGATCTTTCCACACAGCAACGGTACTCTGGCCAGAATTTTTGTCCAAGCTTAACAGATTCGGTTTTAATCATGAACTTAGATACCATAAAACCAAAAGTATCAGCATCATCTTTAGTTTTGAATACATACATGTAAAATCTACTAAATTCATCTACTACTTCATCCAAAGGTCTTACTGGTAACAATAGATAACCATCGGTATATAGGTCCTCAGATATTAAAGCTACCCAATACTTTTTCTTTCCTGGTTTTACTTTATACCTAAACCTTTCCTTGAGTTTAGTGTGCATCCAATCCGGTACCCTATTAAGTAGGTATTTGATATATATCTTATCCTTCTTATTCGACCGCCTTTTAAATGCAGATGGCTGTTGTAGCATCCTTGGAAGTATTCTAAAGTTATTCCACCTATCAAATTCAAGAATTAATCTTAGAGTATCTATATCCCATTCATCGTCAGACTCTTTTAACCTCCTCATATTCCTCTCTATATTCTTAGAGTTTACTTTTGGGAGTAATTGAGTAGAGTCCCCAGTATATATACTGGCATCTTTTCTCTTTAATCTTTTCTCTAAACATCCCTCCATATAATCTTGGAAATTCCTCTCACAGGGGCAATCTGGTCGAAAAATAGAAGTGTGTTTCTCAAAAAAATCCGAGAATAGCCTAAAGAATTTCTCTGACCGTTCCCGGATTTCAAGATACTTGTAATGAGATAACTTTAAAATTTCACCAGCTTCCCATGAAGATTTACTTTCTGATAGTTGAAGGAATAATGATTGTTGTTCTTTATCAATTAAACAACTCCAGGCTTTTTGTTGAGCTTCGTTCATAATATTAAATTCTTCTATATCTCATTATACTATCAATTGCTTCATTGGTTATCTGATTAGGATCATATTCCCCAGAATTAGCATAAAGCTTATCTGGGTCATGATTTAAATATACACTATAGATAACGTTGTCAAAAGGTAACCATACTTCCATTCTTCCCATTTCAGGGTATATAAGAACTTTTACTCTTTTACAAAGATGGTCAACCTCTAATACTGTAGCATCTACTCCCTCATAGGGATAACCCCGTAATACTAAGTAATCTCCAGGCTTTACATTGACTAAATCATCTACTGAAAACTTCTTATTCTCTCTAGCAATACGTTTAAATCGCCTTACTTCTTTTCTACTACAAGTAGCCACTAAAGAGAAATCATCAAAGTCTTCTGCATTGTCAATCCTTACCTTTTTCTTTCTTGGGTGCATTGTCTCGGTATTACGTAACCAAGTTCTGATACCAGATATATTCCTACGTAACTTATTAAGAAAGGGCCTTGAGAATGCTAATTTAGTGGGCATTCTCATAAAACCATAATTGAATAATACTGGTACTTCTTCGAATACCATCTTACCCTTTGTGGTTTTTCTTAATACGTTTACCATAGGAATAATTGCCTTGATTTGGTCATACCCCTTTTCTTTGAGTTCTTTATTGATTTTATCACAGTACTTCCTTTCAAGGTAAAATATACAATATGAGTATGGGGTATGCTTCTTCATAGGTTACCGGTTTTTAAGAATTAACTTAGCTTGTTTATGTACTAACTTATAGTTTACATTCTTCAATATGTCACTAGCCATGAATACATAAAGAATCTCATCTATCTTTGGTACATCAATTACCATAATATTGGCTTTATCGAATAGGGGTTTATAGAATACGGAAGATAAATCCTTTCCAACTACAAAGAAAAATTCTTCTGATGGCATTGAATTATATCTCATACAGAGTATGGGAACTTTATTTGCTCTTTTTGCATCCTTAGAAGCTTGTTCCCAGAATTTCAATATATCGCATCCCTTATTACCTAAGAGTAGATGTTCAAACTTAATCTCTTTATAATTCTTGCATTCGATAGATATCTTACATCTATGAGCATGCCTTTCATCAGTACAGGTTAAATCGGAAGTGGAGTCCTTGTTTGAATGCCAAGCTCCACTCCCCGCTCTATTTCTTTCAAATTTGTACCTGGTCCATTTTGTAAACCAAGCACCTATCTTTCTTTCGAATCGATTTCCTTTATTCTTAGAGTTCATAATGTATTGTATTTTATATATATATATCGTTATAGTTTTAAAACCTCATCGTAATAGCCTACTTTATATTTCTTCCAGATTCTACTTATACCTGATGAGGATATTTTAGTTAAACCTAACTTTTGAATAATAACAGTATTAGTATACCCAGCTTCTTTTAATTTAAGTATACTTCTAAACTGTTGTTCATTCAAAGACGTATTTAGCTGCCAGCCTCTCTTTCCCTTATTAGGATTTGATTCTTTAGTGAAAGGAGTATACCATCTCCCATCTCTAATCATTTGATGTAAGTTTTCTTTATGGGTGCCCCAATATAGATTCTTATAATAATCATTAGTAGGGTTATTATCTTTATGACATACTTCTGGTTTACCATTAGGGTTTGGGATATAGGCTAAAGCTACTAATCTATACCGATTCATTTTAATCTTTCCTAAAGTTTCATGAACTATAGAAGTTTTATACCTACCATTAGTAGAACTCAAATAAAATTTCTTTTTAATCCACACAGTAGAGAGAACTCCCTTGGAATATCTAGACCAAAGGTGCCCTCTCTTACTTATGTAGTAACCTGGGAATCCTGGGATGTTATCATACTTTTTCATGCCTGTAAATTTGGTTTACAAGTATTTATAGTATGATAGCCCTTTTTCTTTTGTTACTTGTAATATTTTAGAATGACTGAATACCACTCCCTCAAGATGAGTAATCACAAATACGGTTTTTCCCTCTGAATATTTGCGTATTAAAGAAGTAACTAATTCTACATTATCCGAACTTAGTGATTCGAATACTTCATCGAACAATATAATATTTACCCCTTTACTAGCAGTTAAAGCCTCATGCATAGCTAGAGCCATAGAGAAATTGCATAGGGTTTTTTCTCCACCGCTAAGTTCATCATAATCAATTATTTGCCCATCTCTTTCAATAAGAGTAACAAATTCTTTTCTAGCAGTACCCAAATCAATATTAAATTCGATCCTAAATCCTAATACCTCTGAATACTTATCGAGGCATTTATTTAAGAACTCAAGTGATGAATCAAATAGGTAAGCCTTAATCCCATTATTACCCAATGGGTCATTAATTAACCAGTTATAATTCTCTAACTCTAACTCTTTATTGTGAAAGTCTTCATCAACCTTCCGTAAATTCTTCCTAATCTCCTTAAGTTTTTGTTTATACTTTGGAGACATGACCTTAAGCTTTTCTTGCTTGAGCTTAGCCAGGTCTTCGTCAATAGAAGCAATATCAGAAGCAATATCATCACAGTCTGATTTTAATTTCTTATACCTATCATTTACACTACTAAGTTCTTCCAACCTTTCTAATGCCTCTTGATACTCTTTATCATATTTGTCAAGGTCAGAAAACGCTTTATATATTGATTTAGCATCACGTAACGCACGTTTGTAGTGACCGGCTTCTAACTGTATTACCAATTCTTTGATTACTTTCTTAAGGGGTACATTCGATAAATTCTTTGCATCTTTTATCTTACTCCTCAAATCAAGGATTAGTTCATTTTGTTTTTTAATCTTTATCTGAAGTGAAGCATCTACTTCATCCTTAATTTGTTTTTGTTTCTCAATCAGTAACTTAGTTAGCTTTTCTCTATCTTGCTTTAACTCTCTTCTTTCTTCTTTGATTTTTTGCTTGAAGGATTTTTCTCTATCTCTCATATCGAAGTAAGCTTCCTTGTTAGCCTCTAATTCTTTCTTAAGCATTTGAGACTCATGCTCTACCTCATTTATTTGAGATATCAAGTTATTTTTATCTTGTAATGCAATGCCTTTAGCAAGGTTTAAGAACTCTAAGTCAAATACTTCTTCGAATATCTTTTTCTTATCAGAATTAGATTCTTGTATGAGTCTTTTTATACCCTGACCAAACATGATTGAGTTCATAAACAGAGTATATGATAAACCTATCTCTCGGTTTATAAAATCTTGTATCTTCCCCTTCCCTTTGATATCAACTATATCCCCATCTTTCATGAAGATAAGTCTGTCTTTACCTTTAGCACCATCCTCAAGTACTTCATCATACTTTTGACATCTAACTATCTTATATGTATGAGAATCTTTCTGAAAATATACTTGTACCTTAGTACCCTTGTAATCTTTAGGCCTTACTTGCTTCCAAGTATTTACCTCAGAAACACCCTTTAGGTTTTTCCCATATATTGCCCATACCAAGGCAGAGAGAATAGTTGATTTCCCTTTCCCATTTGGGGCCTTGATAAGTATGGTACAAGTTGGGTTTAATTGTAGATGTAAGGATTCTATTGAACAAAATCCTTCTGCCTCTAAGTTTAAGAACGTTAACATGACTCAGCCTTTTTAAGTGTTTCAATTAATAAATTAGTTTTAACCTCATCTTTAATACCTTTCTCTCTTAGGTATCTCTTTGCTAGAGACTTCTTAGAAAGTTGCTTAGTAATCTTATGTTTGTTATTAACTGGAGTACTAGCTTTTTGAGGGATTACCGTATAATAATTGCCATCATCATTAATATCCTCTTCCCTTTCTACATCGATGAACTTTGGGAAATTTTTCAAAGGTACAAACTTCAGAGACAAATCTTCATAGATTTTCCAATACCCCAATTCACATCCCCTATCGGTTCTCCTCTGATGGTTAGGGGCTCCAATCATATAAACCTTCTTTGATAGTCTTTGTGGTTTGTGTATATGCCCACATAATACTAAATCGAACTTATTGAGAACATTCACATTTAAGTTTTCTACGGAATCTATTTCCCTACCATCTGTATCTTTTGCACCAGGATAATCGGTGTGTAGTAAAAGAATATTCTTTTTACTTTTATCTAATTCTAACTTCTTTAAGTATTCACTTAGACCCACGTTATTATCAATATAAGGAACCCCATATACCATAATATCTTTATGTGTAGAAGATAGTTGGGTTTTTTCATAATCTAATATCATGATACCATACTTCTCTACTTGATAAAGCCAGCTAAAGGGTTTAGTACCAACCTTACTTATTTTCTTAATATCATGATTTCCAGATATGGCATATATCCAAAATCCTTCGATTAGTTCGTTATAACATATCTCTGCCAATTCTTGGTCCATTGTTTCGGCCTTATGAAATAAGTCTCCACAAAATAATGCAGGACAGTTAAACCTTCTACATAATTTCCGTATAATCGACAAAACCCTGAAACTATTCAGGGTCCTGTGATTGTTCTCATTAAACTTAGCCCATAGATTTATATGTAAATCTGAAAAGGCTATTGCTATTACTTCTTTCCCCATATCCTATCTAAATGGTAATTGATTTGTTCCGTTCTCATACCTAAATTGAGCTCAGATATACAAATAGTGGGTATTTCCCAATTTGCAAGCAATTCCCCCATAAGAGATGATATCTGAACTTGGAAGAATCTGTTAAGTATTCTCTTACCATTATCTTCCATTGACCAATGCTTATAAGTATCTAGATTTAATGGTAAGAAGATTGCTACATCACATTGATCTTCCATTAAAGTCTTACATTGACAGAAAAAATGTTCCATTTCACATTCTGGTAAAGTTCTTGATTGCTTATACCAAAAATAAGCAGCCAAATCTGCATAACTCCTATCAGTTACGAAGTATTCTCTATCCTTGAATAACCTATTCCTTTTGTTCAGAAGTTGAAAATCTGCTTTATACATTGCCTCCGAACCGAGGGATAATATTTCATTATGTGATACCCCTTCAGTAGCAGGTAATAAATCTGACATACTACCAGAAATAAAAGGTAGATCTTCTCTCTTAGCTACATACTTAGCTAAAGTAGTTTTCCCTATACCAGAGGGACCCACAAACATAATTCTCTTACTCATGATGTAATGCTTTAAATGGTTTTATAAATTCATTTGTCAAAAATGATGCTAAAGAGTATTCGATACAAAGCTCTTTGAATTTCTCATACTTAAACTTCTTCTTTGACTTAATTGGTAACTTATCCAATGGATTATGTCTTACAAACCAGAAAAGGTCGATTAACTGTTCATTCCTTTTCCATATTTGAAGATATTCTTTGTTCTTACTCTGGGCAATAAACTTCTCAATTCTACCCTCATCAAGGATTTTCCTTGCTTTTACTGGGCCTATACCCGGGAACCCTGGTATATCATCGGAAGTATCTCCAACCATTGCAAGGTACTCTACCGTTTCATGAGAATGATAACCGAATAATTCTTTGCAGTTATCCATTCTTATCATCTCATCTTTTCTGGGATTATATATCCTCAGGTTATTTGATAGCAACTGGTTAAAGTCTTTATCCGATGATATAAGTATCATTTTCTCGGATTGGAATTTTTTAATTGCAAGGTATGCTAAGAAGTCATCTCCTTCATATACTGTAGATTTCTTTTTATCGAAGATATAATTAATTCTTAGCATACCCAGCATTTTCATTATAATTGCCTTTTGATTTTGCAATGATTCATAATCTACTGATATGTTTTTCCTATGGCCCTTGTAATTTGGTAATAACTCCATCCTTACTGGTGAATGACCATTATCAAATGAAACATAAACCTCATCCGGTTCGAACCTTGTAAGATACATATGTAGAGATTTGAAAAATCCGAATATTGCCCCACTCGGTTTGCCATCGGTAGATTTAAGTTTTTCAAATTTGTGAAAAGATTGATGTAAAATATTATCGCCGTCAACTAATAATATTAATTTTTTATTTTTCATATTTATTTTATTAATATAATAATCTGATAATCTGATATTAGTTGATGTCCCAGCCCGGTTATCTCTGATACCTCTTTTCTAGTAAACCCCATACCTATCAACTTAGGTATATATGACCTTTGAATCTCTGTACCTTTGATACATTTACCTTTTAATTTGTTTACCATCCTCCCATCCCTAGAAGCTTGAGACATATTGTCTTTTTGTGTACCCCAATAAAGGTTCTTAACTGAATTATTAGTAGGTACATTATCTTTATGGCAAACATAGGGTAAATTTTCGGGATTAGGTATATAAACTAAAGCCACCAATCTGTGTAATAACCATTTTGTAGTACCTATACCTGGTTGAGATAATCCTACTATATACCTCCCATTCTTATTTAGATGAGGTTGTTTTAAGTGATATCTTTTGTTTAATATACCCTTACCATTAACATCCCACCTTGAATATGTTTTACCTCTCTTAGAGATGTGGTATCCTGGATATCCTGGGATATTATCATGAAGTATTTTATTCTGATACTTACCTTCTCCATGAGTATAGATTGGAGAAGTCCAAGACAGACTACCTATCTTATTCTTGGACCTTGTAAATTGTGTTTTCTTGCTCATTGTTCAAAATCTAATTCATAAAGTGAAACTTCTTGAATCTTTTCCTCTCCAAGATATACATCTAAATAATTCTCTGGTGGGCTATAAGCATCTAGATACCTAACCCTAGATTCCATTCTCAAATTTTTCTTAAGGTACTCTTTAATTACTTTCTCTATACCTTCTACCTCTTTCTTATTCATCGTCTTCCTCCTCCTCTTCTGAATCTGAATAGTTTTCATATTCTACACCATCGACTGGGAATAGATTTGTTTCTATCTTCTCCAGTTGCTTTTTAGTAGTACCTATGGTATTTACTCCGGCTTTCCGTAAAAGTTTTCTACGAAGTTCATCGTCTTCTTCCAAAAGCTTTTGGAATTTCTCTTCCCCTCTTGCAAGAGTTTTACCTTTCAATTTATACCCACCAGTAGTTTTTTCGATTACATCGGTATCTACTAATACATCCTCTAAAGCATAGCATCTGTCAAACCCGACTTCGTGGAATTTAGGATTGAAATATACGGGGCATTTGCTGATTGTAGGTCGAGGAGGCGCAACTTTATTTTTAATAAGTCTGATAGTGACAAGTTTTCCAGCTTTTCTTTCTTTCCCGTTTTGTTTGATTGTAACAGACCTTCCCGAATAGAAAGCAGCTCTGATTGAAGCATAGAACTTAAGTGCTGCACCTCCTGTAGTTGTATTATGTACTACTATACCCTGTTCAGTAGAACCAGCTAAAAAATTATGATTATCTGGGATGGTAATATCGTATTTCTTACGCTTATAGGATCTTTTAAATCTTCGATTTGTTTTATCGAACTCTTTATTTATGGAAACTATCTCTACCTCTAAAGGTATATAAGTTTCTTGGTATTCCAGAGTAAAGGGTATATATTTACCCTCATAGCCAGGCAATAACTTATACTGCATTGATTCAATAACATAAGGTGATATCATTTCCATCAGTTTAATCGAACTCTGATTAGTAAACTTGATACCATGTTCGTATAATTTATTATCTAAACCACATACTTTACTAAGGTAATTAGACAGCCTATTTAAATCGGTTCTTCTCGGAGATATAGATATGCCCACCGTTACATTATTATATCTATGCCCATCATCCATATACCATATTGCTAGAGTTATTGGGGATAAGGGTTTAGATAAATCCCATAGTTTTAAGGGGTCTCTTTCTTTACCTATCTTATTATATATATCCCTAAGTTCGGTATATCCTATTTTACTAATCAGCTTTGATTTTTTATTAGCTTTCCTCTTCATAGGAAAAGCTTTTCCTATCATATCGGATTTCCATATCAGATAATCCTCTTGTTTACCATTACTAAATGTAATCCTTGTAGTAGAATTATTTCTACCATTATACAAAGAACAGTCAAAAGGTATAGTACCCCAAAGAAAATCCCTTAATGTACCATTTATTACTCTCCTCTGTTTAGAGATTAATTTATCATGTATATCTATGTCTTCGGCCTTTTTCCAACCATGATTAGTTAAACAATGATGAGTATATGTACAAGTAAACCCATTAAACCCATTTATAGTTTCTGGGCCTTTAGTCTTAAATTGAATCCACTTTTTAGTTTCTGGTTTTACTACCCAATCAATTATTGGCTTTGGTTCAAATATATGTTTTTCTTCATTATAACTCCATACCTCTTTGGATATTTTGTTCTTAATAATTTCCCCTATTTTCATAGAAGTACCGTCTACGAAAGGTATCATAGTATCATAATGAAGACAGGTGTTATCTTTTCCAAATCCGACATTCAAAGCAGTTCTTAATTGGTTAATATATATCTGAGATACTCCCAGTTTGTAGAATAATTCACTTCTGATACGGAAGTATTTATAAAGAGCCTTTGCTCTACCTCCCATCTCTGCCTTACCATCAACCATCTTAGCATCGATATTATCTGTACAGTCTGTAGCTGCAATAGAATCAATTACTAAGAGTATTGGTTCATTGTGAGTTAATTGAGAACGTAAATAAATTGCTAAGTCTGCTACTACGTCTGCAATATATTCGATACGGGTATCATTAACAATAGTTACTCTTGCAGGGTCTACTCCATTGATTTCAGCCCATGAATTCATCCAGGATTGTTCAGCATCTACCCATATCACATGACCTCCAAGTTGTTGAGTAGCATAAGCAAAGTTATAAGCCACTAAAGATTTACCCGAGGATTCCTCTCCAGCAATCTCAACGATTTTACCATAAGGAATACCCTTACCGAATAAGTAGTTCAAAGCAAAGAAAGTAGATGGTATATATAAATCGGTATCAGTAACTTCTGAAGCTAATTTAATCATACTCCCATATTTCTTTGCCATCTCATTTGCTGTTGGTACTTTTAAACCAACCTTAGATTTCTTTGCCATAATGTAATGTCTTTAAACTAAAGAAGGTGATAACAGAACGAATCTAATTACCACCTTCGAATGAAACCATATTACTAACCCTTAAATATCCGATTTGTATTTTCTTTTCTTTTTCTTGGGTTCATCATCTTCCATGTAATGGTCTTTGTGAACTCCCTTTTTCTTTTTCTTCTTTGACTTATCGTCATCATCGTCATCCCCATGGTCTTCATTTAGATACTGTGAAAGTAAATCTTCCAACTCATCATAGGATTTGATTTGAGAACGAACTATTCCCTCAAGGTCAATTGTACCTTGGTATTTCTTATCCAACTTGGTTGGTTTGCAAGCACGGGCAGAATAGGTAGTGTCTAGTTTACCAGACCCAGAACGAATTACCTTAACATCGTAACCAGTTTTTGGATCTGTCATATCACCTGCCTCATCTTCATCAAGGTAAAGGTCAATGATATCCTGGTATACTGAGCGAGGAACTAAAACTCCCTTATCTTTGCCTTCGTAATCTACCTTACTACCCTTTTCATCTGAGTAAATGATACCACCGATAACATATCTTCTTCTTGGTACCAGGTTCTTGGCAAGTTCCTTGTCATCTTCATCCTTGGAGTTTTTCAATTCTTGGTATTTCTCCATGAATGGGCAAGGTTCATCAAAAGTAGCCGGAGATATAACTCCTCCCAAATTGCCACCCAGGTAGAATTGAATAATTTCGATACCCAATTCTTGGTCATCACCCGGAGATTTAATTCTCATCCTCAGAGTTCCCTCTTTTGGATATACTAACCCACTACCATTTCCCTTGGATTCTAGCTGTTTCTTTCTAGCTAGCATCTTTTCTTTTGTAGAAAGTCCCTCTGATGAAACTTTCTTTTTCTTCTTGTCTTTTATCATAATGATTAGTTTTAATTATTCGGTTCTGAGTAAACTACTTCGTTCATACTCAATACGGTAAGAACGTTTTTCTCTAAAAGTTGTTTGAGAGCAGGAGATAGTTTGTCCGTTTCGAATTCAAGTTCTTTACCTGCATACAAACCATAGGTAATTATTCTACCTACAGCAACCAATTCTCGGTAGGTTTTGTATTCTTCGGTAATTTCCCCACTCTTTACTACAACCCCTTTACGAGGAACTCCCTCTTTTACTTGTTCAGGGATAATCAAACCGGATTTAGTTTGATTTACCTCCTTTGGAGATAAAATAAGTACCCGGTTTTCTGTTGGGCATCCGGGTAATTCTTGATTAAATTTCTCAGCTACAAGAGGTGAGATAAATGTCATTGAATAATTCATATTCTAATACTGTTTTTAAAAGTTAGTAATTGTTTATAGTTCAATGGGTTAACCCTTTCTTAGATTCGCATTAATAGTTCTTAGTATATTCTCCCGACTCTCATAGGCTTTACATATAGTTATGAACTTATTTGCTTTTTCTACAGCTTTCAAATACCTTTCATTGATAGAAGAGTATTTCTTGTTAAGGTTTGCCTTATGAGATACGTATTCATTATTCCATCTCTCATTAGCATCCTTATAATATAACCAGGCATTCGAATAAGCTTCTTCTTTTTCCCTTGCTAGAGCATCTCTTTCTTTTATATACTTATCTCTCAGGGAAGCAAGTACATAATAACTAGAAGGAGATTCTCGTAGCTGAGAATTGATGATATTCTCATTGATAGATAATTCCTTTTGAATATCAATCTCAATAAGTTTACCTTCAAATTTAACCTTTAGTTTTTTCAGTTCCGTCTTCATAAACTTCTAATAGGTTTTTAAAGTCTTCTTTACTAAATTCCCCTTTGCTTATTGCTTTAGTTACTTGAGCAAAAGCCATTTGATAAGAGAGTTTCATACCTGGCAAATTAAGAAGAGATTTATAGATGCTTATCTTATCTACCAAAGCCATTAATCTTAAGTCGCATAAGTTATCAGTACCACCTCTATCGAGTAATGCTAAAAATGCAACCCAATAAATATGGGTGGCATCTTCATAAGCAAGTTTACCATCCTCATCCGTAGCCATTACTTTAAAAGCCAATCCCTCTAAAGTAGTAAGATTAGCTTGTACTTGAGATAACTGAGTCTTTAATCGGTTAAGTAACATTTTTTCTTGTCCACTCAACCTTAGATTAACCACATCTAAATACTTAAGTAAATTTTCGATAGAATAACCTAAGCAACCTGCAACCATATAAGTAAGGGCAGTTAACTTACTTGCATTATCAATCTCTTTCTGTGTTGCCATAATTCCATAAATTTATATTATTTATGTATAAATAGTATCTTCTCTTTTCACTCCTGTAATGGTAGATACTGAATCTGAATGCTTTATATTAGTTTTACAATTAGGACATTGTACTATCCTAAAATAATCCCCAGATTTATTATAAACCCCAAAAGTTTCACTGGTATCATATTCAAATTCGCAATCACATACTGGGCATTTAGCCCTCCATACTGTGGGTCCGTTCAAAATCTTTTTCATAACGTTTTCTTTTCTTAATATATTTATATACTAACATGGGTGATATCCCATACTTCCTAGCAAGTTTTGCTTTTATCATACCAGTATCATACTCATAAAGTAATTGAAGTATATCGGGTCTACTTAACTTTGTATCTGAAAATTTAAACCTACCATCTCTAATACATTGTTGAGTATTTTCCTTAGCAGTACCCCAATATAAGTTCTTATAATGATTATGAGTTCTTATATTATCCTTATGACATACATACTTATGATTATTTGGGTTTGGTACATATACTAATGCTACTAATTGATGAATGTTATAAGTGTACCTATATCCATTCGTATCCCTAATAGAAACTATAACATATCCGTTATTTTTAATTCGATTAAGGGATAATTTTACCCAACCTTTACCCTTATAATTAGAATATACCTTACCATTCTTGGTAACATGGTAATTAGGGCAACCAATGCAATCTAAGTTTCCCTTTAAAATCTTCCTCATACTGCTTTATCTCTTTACTAAACAATTTAGGATAATCCTTAATGATTACATTCTTATACTTCTTATGTTCTTCCATATACTCCTCTACTGAGAAATCTGGTTGAAGCATCTTTCTATAATCATACCCAGGAATAAAAGGTAATTCTTCTGCCATTGACCTACCAATAGAGAAGTCCATTGACATATCTACATCATCCACTTGAAAACCAAAATATTTCTTAGTACTAGGGTTTCTCAATATATCCCATATTTTAAAAACAGTCCAAGTATTAATATATTCAGGCTTTGAGTAAAAATAGGCTGCATCATGAACAGTTGCTACCTCAAGCATACGAGGTAATTTACCTTGTCTCATTAACCAATAAACAAGGATAGCTCCAAAATTAGTCATATTTGCTGCAGCACCTTGACATGGGAAATTAAGTCCCAAACGAATAGCATAAGCAACTTCTTGTTTGTCGTTTGAGTATATCTGAGGTAATCTTCTCTTAGTACCAAATAACTGGGTATAATACCCATGCTTACGCAGGAATTTCTCTTGCTTCTCTTTGAATTTAAGTATCTTTGGATGTTTCTCAAAGAACTCTGCCATTTCTTTATGGGCTTCTTCTTTAGTAACTATAATACCAGCTTTTGGGTCGGATAATTTTACTGCAAGTAAAGCTTCTCCAATACCATAAATCAAACCGAATGCAATTTGCTTAGCTTGTTTTCTTCTAGTCTTCCATAGTTTATGGTCTGGATGATTTTCATCTTCATATATCCTAGATGCTTCTTCAATTGATACCCCATATTTTGCTGCTGCTATACCCAAGTGAGGGTCAGCCCCCTTTGCAAAAGCATCAAGATAAGTTTCATCACCTGATAAGTGTGCCATCATTCTTAACTCTGCTTGAGAGTAGTCAAATGCCATATATAGATATCCAGGAGGGGCAATCAATTGTTTCTTGATATTTGGGTCTACTGACGTCTTTGGTATCTGCTGCATATTTGGGTCTGCAGAACTAAACCGATTAGAGTCTGTACCGTGTATATTATACCTACCATGTAATCGGGAATCATCTTGTACTTTTTCCCACCATCCATAAATATAGGTCTTATACATTTTCTCTAACCCTCGTAATTCAAGAAGCTTATCAAGGAATATTGCCTTTGGTGAATCTGGCTTTTTAATCGTTAACCTAAGGTTAGTAAGAGTTTCTTCATCAGTACTTGGTTTACCAGATTCATTATCCTTAATCACATCAAAATGAAAGCCATCTTCTGAATACATCAATGCAGGTAAATCAACTGGGCTACCCAAATTAATGGGCCTTATTAATTCTTGTTCCTTTTTAGTTGTGAATATACCTGCTTTGATATTTGAGATTTTCTGTTCCCTTGATGCAATCTTCCGTTTATCCTTTGGGTCATTATAATCTAACTCTTCAAGTTCTGATTCGATAGATTGAATATACTTATCAATCTTTTCTTGGTTGTACTTCTTTTCGAATTTCTTTACTCTTGGCAAAGCATATATTGCGTCTCTAGCAGCATCTATTTTTGGCTTATATTCTTCTAAAAGTTTTTTATTGAACTCAGTATCTAGATATAAACCCTCCTTTTCTACCGATGTTAGTACTCGTGAATTACACATGAATAAATTACGGAATACCGAATACATACCTAAATCCACCAACTTCTTCTCAAAGAATATCATTAACCTAAGAGTATAATCTGTATCTTGACACCCATAATGGCAAAGTGGGTCTAATTCTTTTTTATCCCAAGGTATTTTATCAAAAGCATCTTGTTTCTCATAATTACCATGCTCAGGCAAATACCTTCTTACCATTGATTTTAGGTCATGGGGTTTTTCCTCATTAAGAACATATTTTGCAAGCATACCATCTAAACAAGTACCCCTATAGAATATTTGATACTTTTGGTTTATCTGGTCATCAAACTTCCAGTTCCATGCAACCTTTACAATGTCATAATTCTCGATTACCTCTTCCCCAAATTTCTTTAGCATCTTTTTCCAATTCCAACCTGGTGAAGTATAATCTTTTGTTTCGAAATGGTCTAAAGGAATGGAAGCACCAAACCCTGGCATCCAGGATACTGAGAGTATAGTTGGCTTAAAACCCTTATTATATATTGGTTCTGCATTTGTTTCGTAGTCACAGCAAGCATAACCTGTAGCTTTACAACAAGCAATAAGTTTCTTAAGCTCTCTCTTGTTTTTTATTATTGTATACCGTGTCTCCATATTTTAAAATAGAAAAAGGGACATACCCACCAGTAGTAGATACATCCCTCATTATTAGTATTTCTCTTGTAAGTCTTCCAGATTAGATGCTAATGATGTCCAATCTTTCTTATAAGCATGAAGAGAATCGATTGTGTGATACAGATAACCCGGTTTTACTCCTACTTCTTTAGCTACATATTCCATTAATCTCCAAGCTAAATATATATCATTACCGAAATGTTGTACAAAGTCCGAACTTCTTTGATGATAGCAAATATGTAATACCTTCTCTCCTTTACCATTCTGACGGATAAGGAAATCATAATACATTGAGCAAGGTATACGTTTACTTCCATCAAGGAATCTTAAATCTGTACCATGGAATATAGGGAGTACTGCTTTACGAGTATCATTATCCCTCTTAAGAAGTTCAATAACTGATTGCATTGCTAAATCACAGTTAAAAGAAGTACTACCATAAATGTCTAACGAGTTCCAAATACGCTCTGGGTAGGTGTAATCAAACTTACCATTCACCAAAAACTGTTCCCATAAATCTTTTCTCAATTCCCAAGCTTTACCTGGATTTAAATCATACCAACCAATTCTTTCTTTAAACTCGGCATCTGCCCATTCCTTTGAATGAGAGAATATGAATAACCATACTGGGTCTCCAAGTGAAGTTAAACAATATTGTTGGCAAATGAGTTCTTTTGTAATAAAATCCTCATTACCTTCAATCACTTTATTTTGATAGGTCTTTGGTTTTACAAGTTGACCATAACTATTGAGTTCTCTGCCCATTTCGGACATTAACTCAAAACTGTTAGAATATATCCTCATATAATATAAATATTTAATTGTATGACATTGTAGAACTAACCCAGGTCATATGCCAGTAGCGATATACAAAATCATCAAAATCCTCTACCTCTTTTAATAACAAGGGTATATCTGGTTCTCCCCCGTTCTTTTTTAATCTCAAAAACTTGGTAATAGAATTTGTTTACTAATCCTATACGCTTCTGATTTAAAAATTCCTTAGCTTCCATTGTTCTTTTGTTTTAAAAGTTTCTTTTTATAGGCTTTACGTTGAGAGTAAGAGATTACATTCTCCGGGTATTCAATATCTTCGTATTCAAGAAGTAATTCTTTTGCTTTCATTGATTTATATGTTTCCTCATATAAATCTGGTCGAAGCACTTTAAAACTTCTAAAGAATACCTTGAATGAAGAGAATTCCTTCTCTGTGCCCTTTTGGAATTTTTTCCATATCTCTTTTATCCTCTTATTCCATGAATTCTCCTCTGCTCCTTTAAGTACCTTCTTCAAAGGTTTATGGGTATGATACATTAGAAGTGTCTCCACATTTCCGTACATTTGAGTCGCAAATAGGTTGATTTGTACTGACTGGTCCGGCCCATATACGTACTCTGACATTCGTTGAATTAATAGGAAATCGAATATTAACCTCTTGGTAATCTCCGAAGCCCGAACTACCATTGTAATAACTGGGATGTCCTCCCCGAATCGTTTTGAAAAAGTCGCAGCTATTAGACATTGTTTACCGTTATCATGATGATTGTTAAACATATAGGTTATATTGTAATTCTGATTATACTTATTTCTCAGTACTCTCAGTTTACTACGCAACAAGTCAAGCTTATTAAAATCTATGTAGTTATTCAATAAGCTAGTCCACTTAGTTTCTTTGTAATTGAAACATCGCCCATAATCAAATTCTGGGTCTACCCATGCTTTTCGTATTTTTATAAATACGTTATACACTACTGCTACCCCACTATTAGCCATAGCCCCCTTCCCAAATAGGATTGGGTCTAATCTTAAGAAGCCCTCATTAAGTTTTTCCCATGCTTCCTGTGAAGTAGCAAATTCTAACGAATGGAGGGACTCCTCCGGATTAAGTTGAAGTCCCTCTAATTTATGGTTCCATCCTGACATGCTAGTAATTAGTATTTTGTCTCCATAAATTGAGACGTTGTTTTTTAAAGAATAAACTAAATAATCCGCAAGGAGTAAACCCATTCATGGCTAAGAATCCCATATAGAGATAGAAAGCTTTTACTAATGATTCCTGAAAATCTATTTCTTTGGTCATCACTTGAGTTTGTTTCCAGGGTCTACATTTAAGGAAGTTCCTTGCTTTATTGAGTTCATATATTACTTCCCATAAATATAGCTTCTCATTTTCATGAGATATTTCGCTCATTTCATGAAAACCTGGGGTATAAGAAACTATCTTATCATACTCTGCTCTATCCTCTCTTGCCCAATCAGTTGAACTTAATATAGGATATTTCCTTACACTTCGATGATCTGGGTACTTGATGAGTAGGTCTTTGACTCCAATTGCCATTACCTCAAATAAACTCTTGGCATCTTGATATTTTAATATATCTTCTGGCAATATATTAGAATACAAAAGCAAAGTAAAGAAGAATCCCAAGGCATCTGCTTGTTCCTCATTTGCATTTGCTAGACTGTTTAATACCTGAGTATATTCCTCTTGAGTTAAACAATCATTATTCCAACCATAGTTACGGTATATAGATACTACTTCATCGGTAGATTCGAATCCTTCGGTTAATTCCTCAATAACCCTACCAATAAAATCCTTTAGGATAACTTGATTCTTTGGGTTATTTATATCTAAGGGATAATCTGGTAACTTCTCTATAGATTTATATCCAGAGAATTGTTCTATCCCAAGATCATACATTTCTTGTAGTATCCGTGCCTCAGTTTCTTCTACCTGAGGCACTTGTTCATTTATATTCCTTATGTCCACTATTTTATGTTTTGAGATGAACCAAATCCTTTATCTCCTCTGCTTCCCCACATTTGTGATTCAGTATAAAACTCCTCTTGCTGAATCTCATCTGGCTCGGTAATATAAATGGGTACATGAATAAATTGTACCAGCTTTTGACCAGCCTCGATAACCTGAATTTCTTGAGAAGTGTTATATATCCCAATATGTATCTCTCCAACATAAGGGGAATCCACTATCTCGGCAGTAAAGATTAACCCTTTCTTAGTAGCTATACCAGATTTGTTTGCTGCCATTAACATAGATGCAGGAGGTTCTAGCAAACCTTGGATACCCGATGGGATAAGTATACGATGACCTGGTTTTAAAGCTATATGCCTTACAAAGGCTTCACCAAAAGGAACATCTAAATCATAACCTTCGGAGTCGAACCCATTCTTAGAATGAATATCCTCAGGATATAAATTGGTTGGTACATAGAAATCTAACCCAGCATCATTTGGGTTTGCTCTGTTGGGAGATACTACCTCCCTTACTTTGATAAATCTAAATCTGTTCATAATATATTACATTTACGTAAAAGTTGTCCAAAGGTTAATTTCTCGGGTCTAGAAACATGTACTCCCAATGAATTACACATCCTGATTACATCGGAAGAACCCTCCATACATAAATTAGCAAGTATATCTTCTTGCTTTACAAAATAGTTTGGGTTGTTAAGATATACCTTGAACCTAGCCCATATCATGTCTATTGGTTTCATTATTTAGTACACTCTTTATAAAGTTCTCTAATACGTTTTCTTGGTACTTCAAATTTCTCAACTGTCTTTGAGATAATTTCTTTTCTGTCTTTCCCTTTCCGAATCAAGCATCGGATGTATTTCTTGATACCAACGGTATCTTCTAATACATCCAAATCCTTGTATTGATTCTTCTGTTCAAGTTCTTTTCTTGTAATGTTCAAGTTCTGTGACATCTTGAATGCACATAATTCTGAGTCTCCGCATAGTTTACATTCCTTAGTTGATAAATCATACCCAATACCAAAGCAAGGGTCTCCATTAGTCCCCAGAGTACTTACATCTATGGGAGTAAGAATATCTTGCTTCGATAAGTCAGAAAGTTGTTTCTTTTTCTTAGCCATTATATATCCTTTTTACGTTTATAATAAATGTATATCTCACTGTTATCCTCTATAGGAACATAGGAATAACCGATGTTATTAATAAATAGTTCCCTGAGTTTATATAATTCTTGGTATGAATTTCTATCGTGACTCTCTTGACATACTTTGACTACCATACCATTACTCCAGTACAGATAGAAATAATGAGTAAAGCATTTGGGAGTATTTTGAGAAGTTTCCAAGCTTGATATCCATATCAAATCTCTACAGTTGAATACATGTTTAGGGTTGGGTACCTCCCCCACAACAAGAGACTTAAACCATTCTTTAATCTTCCTCATCATAAGTATAATTAAGGTGTTTACAATTAGGACAGACCCATTCTTTGAAATGCCATCCTTTGATTTCCAAATCCTCTTTATGAAAACGTTTCTTACATGAATGGCATTGATAACCATCCTTGAAAATATAAAGTCTAAAGCGAGTATTATTATCATAATAACAACCGCTGTAATTAAAATATATTTCTCCATCACTGAAAGCCTTTAATTTTCTTTTTAGTGTTATTGGGTTTCCTTAAGAGTACCCAGCAATAAATACCCGATGCAGAGATTTGAATTATCTTCCAACCATCTGATAAAAGAGTAGTTAGTTTAGTATCATCTTCGTCTCTGATACATATTAGTTTATCATTATTCATAATGCCTAATGCTTATTAATTGTAATCTTCTTTTCCTCCTACGGAGAAAAAGTAAATACTCATAGTACTTCTAGTTAACTCTTAATAAGGCCATGGTTAGGATGTTTCTTCCATAGCTTATCTAACAGTATTACTTTCAATCCTTGTCTCTGATAATATTGCTTCCGATGTTTACCGTGCCTATCTAAATAATTACCAGGATAGTGAAGGTCATCAAGGTACACTTTCTTTTTCGATTTATCGGTTCTTACCAAACGACCAAGGAACTGAATAGATTTTTCTTGACTATCCATACTTGCTGCGTTAAGCAAATACCTTAGCTTAGGAAAGTTTTTGCCCCGAGCAATGATTGTAGTTGATACCAAGATATCAATTTTGCCGTCCCTAAAATCTTTCATTATTTGTTGTCTTAATTTAGATTTGGTATTAACATGCACATAGGCAATATTATAGGCATCGCCCAGTTTCTTTTTAAAGAATTTATATAGATTTTCACAATGTGCAATATGCTTGCAAACTACGAGAGCAGGATATCTGCCTTGATTAATATTCCATCGTAATCTGGAATATGCCATTAACCAAGCAGTATAACTGTTAGTAATCGAATCATCATATATTTCCTTATAGGAAATACAATCAGATTCCCAATTACCATACCAGGGTTTACCAGGTACCATCTTTACAACGGTTTTTGTTGAGTAACCCTTTTTGATAGAATCCTTGAGTTTGAACTCAGCAAGTACTTTACCAAAGAAACATTCTAGATTCATATTCTTAACCTTATCCTTAGCAAGCTTACTCATATAAATGGTACCAGATAATCCTATACGGATTCGGGTATTAAACAATCTAGTGATTACATTCTGATATTGCTTACTACCTCCCTGGTCAGCCTCATCCACAAGTACCATGTCTATCTGAGATAATTCTTTTTGATAGAATCTCATATTTCTCGAAATAGATTGAACCATACCTATAGTAAAGTTACTCCAGTTTAAAACCTTGCCTTGAACAAAAGTGATATCTTCCCCGGGAAGATATTGCTTAAATTCTTCTCTAGCTTGATTTAACCAATCCGAATCATTAGTTATTAGCAAAGTCTTTAACTGCTTCTTATAGGATAAATATAAAGACGACATGATAAGTGTTTTACCTGCATTAACAGTGTAATCTAATACACCAATATGAAAAGGGGTATTCCCTATCTTATTATTGATAACTGCCTTAACAGCTTTCTCTTGCTCTGGTCTTAATTTATATTTTCCTATATTCGTAACTACTTTACTGACTTTAGGTAAAGGTTGTCTCATATCTACAACTTTAGGTTTAATCCCCATCTCAATACACATATCGTATACCTTGGGAAGTAAACCTATTTTAAATTGCCCAGTCTTGGTGATGTAATGAATCTTACCATCCCAATTCTGCATACCTCTTTGCCTTGTTCTTAAATAGAAGGCATTTGGATGTCGAATGGCAAACTCATTATAGAGTTTCTGTGCATATTTGAGAGGTATATCAAGTTCACACATATTACCATTCTGAATAATTATCTTACTCATACTAATCTTTTATTTTATCCCAGAGACTCCCCTCTACTTGAGGTTCATTATCCAGAAGTTGTTTACTCTTATTTTTATATAGGTATTTATTATACCTTTCGATAGCTTTATCATTATACATCTGACTTGGTTCTGGTAAACCATTACACCATGCAAGAGATTCGAATTGGGCATCTATAAATTTCATAGGATCCCAACCTCTCTCATCCAAAAAAGTTTTTAACCTTAAGAAGTGAATTAATTTCTCAGGATTATCTACACCATCATAAATACCAGTAGCAGAAGCCACTTTTTTAAAGTAATAATCCTTAATCCTTATCACCTCTTCAAATTCGGATCTATCCAATGAGGATAATTCCATTTCGGCCTCTACCTGATTAGTGATGTTCTCTTGCATAGATAATAATCTTTGCATAACATTCCGATAATCTGTCATCCTCTTTAACCCGGTCTCTATGTATTTGATAAAACCTTCCCGAGTATCAAATTTAAAATCTTCACAAAAGGTATTACATATCTCTGCAAGCTTTTTACAATTTGCCCATTCTCGGGAATTACTTTCGTTTATTTTACGAACTCCTCTATGCTTTAACTTTATACGAGTTGCGTATAAAATATCAGCAACAAGGGCAGCATCTCCCTTGGATGCTAGTAAAATGTTAGAAACTTTCTTAGTATTCTTATTGTTAGAAACTAAGACTGCTCTATGATTTATTGCCTCCTTTCGAGCAATAACAAAAAAAGCCTCAACTGGGAAGTTATCTACCTCTAAGGTATTTAATATTTCCTCAAACTGAGACTTAGTTATATGGATAGATGGTTCACGCATAAATATATTATTTTATAATATAATAGGAACTCCTTACTCCAAAGAGTTTCTGATTTGAATTCTATGAATAAAGTTATAGAGTGTTTTACGTGACACCTTTAACCTTTTACTAATGTATATCCTACTATTACCTAAACTCAATAACCTATTTAATCTTCTCAATTTTCTATCAGAAATTTTAAAGTTCTCCCAATTAGGATTTTGAATAGTTTTAAATGATTTCCTTCTCTGTTCGAAAATCATTTGTTGTATATTCATACTATGTGTACCCCATTGAAGATTCCTATAATGGTTATTTAAAGGATTATTATCTAAGTGCATTACTTCATTAAACTTAGAAGGATTAGGATTATATACATATACTAAAGCTACCAACCTACTAATACTCAAATTATAACCTCTACCGTCCTTATAAAGTTTTACCTTAACTCTGGCCTTTTTCGAAAGCCTTAGTTTATGCCATTTACCAAACTTATAAGGAGATCTTTCTATCCGTCTTGAATATAATTTTCCATCTCTAGTAATATGGTAACCTATAAAACCTGGTACATTATCTTCCATCATAATGAGTTTTTAAGTTTAATTAATCCCTGATAGGTAGCATATCTAGTTTCATAAACTTTTTTAAGAACGGCTTTCCTACCTAAATCGTTTACATCCCTATTATCCTCAAAAAGAACTAACTTCACTTTCTTGTATTGTATAAGTTTCAATGCCAATTCTATAGCATACTTTTGAGCATCAAAATCTAATAGAATTATATACCGTTGACAAGGTGCTTTTATTAATTCGTTTAGTTGATATTTAGATACAACTTTACCCATTGTGGCAATTCCTCTATCTCCCATTGTGAGAGCATTAAGTGCTCCTTCGCAAATGAATACCGACCTGTACATCTCCAACGCATCATGATTAAAGACGATAAATTGTTTTCCCAAACCGGTGATGTCTTTGTCTGGGTTATTATATCTGGGTCCTTTGCCGATAACATTTCGAGCATTGTAATATCTAAGTTGGCCTTTGTAATAAAAGGGTATAATGAGGTACCCATATGTCGTACCCATTGTTCCATAGCCGATACCGTATCTTGAAAACTTCTCGAGGCTAAATCCGCGTTTCTTGACATACCCTCGAATGCTTTTTGCAAGTTGGCTATCCCCGAGCGAAATGTTTCTAAATCCCTCAGGGAGATATACTGGCTTACTTTCGGCAAGTTCGATTTTCTCTTCCTTAAACTGTAGTTCATCAAATTGGCCATTGTTCAAAAAATTAATTAGTTCATGGTACTCAGTAAATCCTTCTATGTCCATTATTAGTTGAGCAGGAGAAGGATGGGCATTACATCTAAAACAATTGGTTCTATACATAGAAAGGTTAACTCCCAACTTCTGTTCTCTCCCGCAATATGGGCAAGTGGGAATGCGTAACCATCCGTGCTTATAATCGAATGCTCCCAATCGTTTAATAAAGTATGTCCTTAGTCTAGATTTAAACTGATTAGTTATTTTCATACCCTCTTATAGCTTTTCTAAATTACTTTTCGAAGTTTCTTTAAATCCCGGTATATTATCTTTCATTATATATCTCCTTGCTTTTTGTTATACTTTTCTATATTAGCATCTGGATTATTAGAACTTTTTAGAGAATTATCTAGTTGTTCCCCATATATTCTATCATACTCCTTTCGTTGTTCTCTAGTAAATTCGGTACACCGTTGAGTTTCTGTAGAGCATTTAAAAAGAGCTCTACCTGATGGTAGACCATCCCTTTGAACCACTATCTCGGCCCTTAATATATCATCCCTTTCTTCTTGTTCTGTAGCATTTAACCCCATAATTACTTGAGCATTTCTTACTATGGCTATAGAACCAGATATATCATTTTCATCATATCTGGTTTTTCTATGTTTTTTACCCTCTCTAGTAATATGATGTGCAGTCCAGATTATATCAAGTTTCATTTCTTCGGCTAAGTTACTCAAGTCTATATATACATTAGATATTCTTTCGAAATCTTCCCTATCCCCCGCTATTGATGCAAGCTTACCAGCGTAGTCAACCATAAGAACTTTAATATCAATTCCTTGATTACGAAGCTGAATTATCTTTTCCCTTATATAAGTGGTATTAGTAATCATTGCTGGTACACGCTCAACCACTAATTCAACTCCAAACCTTGCAAGTTTCCTTAAATGCTTTGCCTCAAGTTTATCATATTCACCCGAGTATAATTCCTTCTTAGTTTTATTAATACTTGATTGAATGAAACGGTCCATAATTTGTTCTTGACCATTTTCTGTATCAATATATAATACAGACTTCTTCATTCTAAGATAACCTCTTGCAAGATTTACCATGAAGAATGTTTTCTTTGCTTTAGGTTTATCCAATATCACATTAACCGAATGTTCTGGATAACCTCCTGCATTGGTTAAATCATTCAATTGCCTAAATGGGCATGGTAATACTGAAGGTTCTGATTGCCTTCTAAACTGTCTCTCGGTAATATCTCGAATCATATATAGGGGTTCATCCTCTTTCTTAGGTTTACTTTTCTGAAGTACCTTTTCAATCTTCCTCGAATATTCTTCGTATTGTTCGAAGTTATCCAAATCAAAAGAATCATTTAAGTTCTTCATCTCAACATAGGTAGAGAACTGATATATCTTTTCTTTTATGTAATCAGAATCCGATAGTGGTATATGATAGAGATTACTTATTAGTTTATTGATATTAGGTATATCATCCTTAGTTACCAAATCCACATAGGTTTTGGATTCTAGTAACTCTTTTAATACTTCCTTTAAGATATTCTCGGAGGGCATTCTGCCTTGCTTCTTAAAATATTTTGATATACCTTCGAAGATAAGGGAGTGTTCTATGAGAACCAGGTAATTGGATTTAATCCTTTTGAGTACTAATCCCCCTTCCTTATCTTTTAAAACAAACCTGAGTATCTCGAATTGAAACTCGGGAGAAAAACTGAACTTGATGTTGTCTTTAAATTTCTTCATATCTATATTGCAATATTATATAAACTAATAGATTCTAATAGTACCGAGATAGTTCTGAGTATGTTGACAACTAACTAGAAACTACTAATCCACTACCTTAAGCTCCCGAATATTTAATATTATTATTTTATAAAAATAAAAATACTTATATTTGCATAACGAATATTTAATAACATGGGAAAAAGTAAAGGAAATAATGGCTCAGAGCTTCATAGATTAAAACCTATGCAGGAATACGATGAAGCTACTTTCAACAGACTTTATAAAGTTTGTAAGCCAGTAATTAGAAACCTTACCAGACAGATTGATTATAAACGGTTTAATCTTACACCGGATATTATCCGATCTTATTTCTGGGATAAGATGTTATTTGTTTTCAACAAATACTATGGTGAATGTACTGAAGAACATCTTAAAGCAAGAATCCTTGCATCACTTAGTACATTTAAAAACAAATTGCTTCGTTCTGCATACGGAGAACAGGCAGAGTATAATCAAAGCCTCTTTAAACTTGATGACTTATTCGACAATGACAAAGAATTAGAGGATGACAGTGAAGAAGAGAAAGCTAAATCTGAAATGCTCGATATGATGTATACTTATATGAAGGATAAGCTTTCTCCAGATGCCTATCTTTTGTTTGAGGTATTAATTACTCCCCCTCCTTTTATTAAGGAAAGACTCGAAAATAGTACTCGTATCACTAATATAATGCTTATCGAATTTTTTGAAATGCCTAAGACTAACGAATCCATGAGATATATCTCAGAGCTTAGGCAAGATATCCAATATTGGGAAGACCGAGCTAAAGAAGAACTTAAGTATTAACACAAAAGAAAAGGGGCGTTTCCCAACGTCCCTTTCCCAAATGAGTGTTTTTAACTATGCAAAACAAAAATTGAAAACAAACAAGTGTTTACTCTTAAACAATACAAATAAACACATGAGTTTTAATACTACTAAATAACTAATAAACAACTTTATGATGATATTTTTTGGATATATCGTAATGTAATAGTCGGTGGCAATTTCTCAATATCCAAAGTTTCTACCGAAGTTTCTTGTAAGAAAGATTCCCCTAATAGATTCCAGCTTACTACGATAGCACCATCCTGAATACCCTTGGTAGGAGTTCCTCTACCGAAATCACCATTCAATCCTGTCTCCCTATTAAAGAAAGATTGAGGACGAACGTTCTCCCATTTATTGGCATCATCTTGTTTACCTTTAGATACACCAAGAGCATGCCTATGCTTAGGAAGGTCATCACCTTTAATAGAGATTAAGAAATTACCCTTAGTTGGTGTATAGTAATCTCCAACATTCTGTAACATTACTTCATCCCCAATTTGAACACCTCCAGCTTGGTAACCAATAACTATTCTACCAGCTGCCTTAGTATATTCTGCCCAACCATCGGGTATTACATCGGTTTCCCAAAGAATAATAGAACCGATTGGTAAGTTAACAGTACTCAGAGATTCAGAGAATTCTTTTCTGATAGCCTCAATTTGACTATCAATGTATTGCTTGATATTTAACTTAGTACCAGATTCATCTACTACTGGAAAGCCTGAATTTATCTGTTCTACTCTTTTCACTGATTCTTTCATCATACTCTGGGCAGCAGTAGTATAAGGGATTTCTTGGAACTTACCCTGATAGGGTACGATAGCAAAGTTCTCATTTCGTTTGGTCATTGCATCGGTACCCTTACCATATACTCCGATAAGAACAACCGAAGTTTTATTATTAGAGTAATAAGGGCAAGCACTCTCTACCAGCTCTAGAAGATTGCTATAGGTCATATCGTAATTAGAATATACATCATTATTAATGATATCCGGTGTACGATTCTCTTCGGCAATCGGATAATAAATATCCAGAGACTTTTTGAACAATGTGTAAAAGCTTTCGGAAGATTCATTCCAATAAGCTACGAAGTCTACTGGATTATCTACTGGTTCAGAAATAGTAGTATGTACTGCAAAGAGTAATACTTCTTCTGTTGAACCTTGGGTACCTTGGATGTTCTCAATAGTAATCGTTTGTTCATCGGATATAAATACATACCCATCTCTTGAAATACACCCAAAGTTCACGTCTGGCAATTCCCCATCTTCTGAAGCCTTTGCCATATACCTTGCCATAATCCTATCCTTGATTACATTGGCATACTTACTTCCAGCAACTCCCTGAGGAGATACCACTAATTTGTTACCATTTATGGTAGCTGAGCCAAATCCACAGAATGGTCCTAAACCAGAAGGAGCAGCAATTGCTTCTGCTGCTTCCTTTGATTTAATAATACCTTCATACTTAAAGTACGTCTTCATTGTCCTTAGTATTTTTAAATTGATTTTTCTGTTCTGACATATCTCTAAATGCTTCACCTACATCCTTGAACTTGAGGGTTAACAATTTAAAGAGTATTCTCCATATACTGTACCGTTTCTTAATACCATGTATTTCACAGATGTGTCCATATATACTATCTACTTCGAAATAGTAGCATATTACCATAACCGTTATTGATACCACCATTGGGTTCATCCCATAGGGTTCCCCAATAGCTTTACCAAGTACAGCACCAAGTAGAACATAACAGATATAATCTACTATTTTGTTTAGAGTTCTTCTTCCAGCTCTAGATTTTCGAATTTCGATTTTCTGTAACCTACTTGCCGATAACCCAAACCATAAATCTGATAGGATTAGAATTATTGCAAGGATTATCATCCATCTCAAATCATACAGGATTTGTGTACACTCTCCCAATATACCCACAGTGAATGTCTTGAATAAAGACTGAGTTGTGGTTTCTGTTATTCTATCGATTGTTGAATTTATCATTGTTCTACTATTTGCCAAGATTGATTACTGTAAGTTGTAATGGTAAATGTTTTCTCTGAGAGGTCATCATGTTCCCATTCTAACTTTTGAGGACTAACACTTAAAAGGTCTGCATCTACTACGGTGAACTTAGTTCTCTTCGAAGTATCTACCACTGATTCGAATATATACTCTCCAGCTTGTGCAGTTACAAATTCATAACCAGCACCACCTGCGTCATAAGTAGTTACTTTACCAACTTCCCTTATTCGACTATCGAAGTCAGGTTTATTAGAAGTACACTTGATTAAAGTAGATACTTGTTTAACATTCCCCTTTAATTCTGCATAAGGGGGAGTACAAGAAATCTCGATGATTGTAGGATAATCTTCCAATATTACTTGGCATCTTAAAGAAGAACCATCATCCGCTACAAAGGTATAAGTCCCAGCCTTGGTAAGAACAATTTCCTTATCAAGGTTATAGGTTTCCCCGTTCTCATCACAGGTAGCAGTACCACTTACATTGACCCCATTTTTCATTTCCTCAAGATGGAACTTACAAGCAGACTTCTCATCCAATAGTTGGTATACTGCATAAGTATCATCTATTTGGTCTTCGGGTAATGCCCAGTTGGGTTCTTTCCAATGACTGTCGGTAGCATCCGAAGGAACTATCTTTAATTTATTCTGATATACTACTGGAGAATTATTAACTACCAGAGTAGTCTTAGCAGTAGGATAAGCTATAGACTGGAAGGTATAAGTCCCTGCCCTATTTGCAGTATATACATAACCATTCTGAGCATTAAAGGTTTCCCCAGTTTCAATTACCCTTACTCTGTAATCATCCCCATTACCAGAAATACGTTGTATCTTTACTGTAGCTTTTGCAGAGCCATTTAATAATGTGACTGTTGGTGGGCTAACAGTAATTCGATATACTGCAGTCTTACCAGATACTACTTCGAATATACCCACACCTTCATCTGTTTCCCTTTTATCCAGTGTACATTTAAACTTATAAGTACCATAACTATTAGCAGTAAACTTATCACCGTTCTTAAACAACTTGGTATCATTGATTAACCTACAGTATAGTTCACCAGTAAATGATTCTGGATAATTAGATTCAATGGTAAGAGTGGTAGTAGCATCCTTGATACTTTGCTTATTCCCAACTCTAAATTCAGAAGGTGTACATCTTACCTTATATGTAATCTCTTCTCGAGTTACAACAAAGGAAGTTTGCTTCACTGGGAACTCTACTACCTCGAATATATAGGTACCTGGTTCGGAAAACTCCCAAGTTGAACCAGAGACTTTCACTATATCCGTACCAGATAATCGTACATTACAAGTTTTCACGGTACCCTTATAGGATACGTTTGCCCTTACTACTGTACTTACTTTTAGGTTAGTAGGAGTTATCTTTCCAGTAATAGGGTCACAAGTAATAGAATATACTCGATTATAAGATTCTTGATTAACCGTGATTTGAGTTACCTTAGTAGGGTCTCCCACACTTCTAAAATAATAAGTACCTGCTCTGGGTATGTTAAAGATAGAACCACTTTCATGTTTGGTGTAACCCCAGTTTACGTTATCACTGGATATCTGGTACCTTAAGTCAGCATTTACCCAATCTGAAGTTACTGTTACCTTCACTGGTACTTCATATACCTCTGAAGTAATAAGATTGGGTTGGTCCGGATTTACTAACTCAGCTTTAATTGTATACCCATCATTTACGGTAAACCCATATTGAATATCGAAAGATACATGATAGGGTATGAATCTTTTAAAGAAAGCCTCTACGGCTTCTCTAAATTTTCTGAAAGCTGCCGAGTTCGAAGTATATCCATGACCGGTAAGTCTAAAGGTTACCGGTATACATTGAGAACAATCGAAAGTATTATCATAGGTATACTTATCGTCATAATGGTAATACTGGTCAAAGTGCGGATTACCTTTTACCCAACCATCATAACTATCAGCCTTTGCAGGGTCAGTTACTACGCAGGTTAACCCATACAGCCTCATCATTATTTCGAAGAACTCAGAGGTACCTCTTATTTTAAAAAGAGATATCGAATACTTCAGGATGTTTCTTACTTGAGTACTGGTTAAAGTAAAGGGTCCCTCCTTTGGTATTATCCAAAGCTTAGATAACTCTTGGAGTTTAGCATCGGAGTAGAACCCATTAAAGTACTCTGCCCATTTCTGTGCATCTATAGTGTTCCCATAAGCAAAGGGCATTTCTCCGAGGAATTGCCAAAGGAAATTGAGATACATATCCGGAGCCTTATCTATATCGATAATGTCCAAGATATTCTCAATATCCTTTGTAATGTAATCTTCAAAATGCTCTCCACAAATTTCTAGAAACCTTTCTAAGATGCCCTTACCATTTACCTTATAAGTGTCTTGAGCTTTATACTCGAATGGCAAAAAGTCGATTAGATTTTTGAGGTTTATCATTATACAATTTCTTTTACGGTTAAAGTCAATTGTGAAGCATTTTCAAATACTGGTAAATTAAAACCGGGGTCTTCATAGTCATGGTTAGGTTCTGATACCGTAATAGAATACCGATAGCCCGATTGATAGCTGTTGTTCTGAATGTCCAAAGAGAAATCAAAACCATTAGCTTTATCGATAATCTGGATAGAGCTACCAACTGAGCCAGTAGTTACATAACCATTTGATACCGAACGTACTGTAAAGGTAGTTGAAGAATTGAAGGTAATATAGTAAGTCATAGACCCTTTAGCCTTATTCAATTTAAACTGACCCAAGTTCAATTCTTTATTACCATAGATGGTAGTAGGCCAAGGTTTAATATAGAACTTAGTAAGGTGAAGGTAATCTACTGTTGATAAGTTATCTATTAGGGCATAGATATCTGATAACCTTACGCTTCCTCCTATCTGAGCTTGCTCTGGAGAATAGGCATTGTATAATGCTGTAAGAATTTGAGTTTGTATCTCGGGAGTCTTATAAGACTTCTTACCAGTAACTCCCATCTCTAGAATAATCTGAACCTTACCTGCAGATTTAACCTTTAACCATGTGGTCATAGGAGCTCTTTGAGATAATAGATTGTATACCCTATTGATTAATTCAGAAGAAGCAACAGCTCCACCATCTGGGCTAATATATACTGTAAGCTTTCTACCGCATTCATAATCGGCTTTAGCTTTGTTTACCCCATCAACCAACATGGCCAAACTTTCGAAATCCTCTTTGGTAATTGCTACTCCCAAAGTCTTTACACTCAAAGGTATATGTTCTTTGAGCATTGTAAAGTTTTCATAGTTTGAACCACCTCCGGCATCGTAAGCATTACTTACGGTAGCATCAATAATTGAAGAAGAGATTACTGAAGGTACAGAAGTAATAGTATTACTCTTTACATTACCCTGAGTACCATTGGTTAAGTAGAATACCACATTGGTTATTTTTGCTCCTGCTGCAGGCTTCTTACCAAAGGTACCATCCCCAAACATTATATAAGGATTAAGTGCCTCATCTACTGAAACCCTAAAGTGTTTGTCTGTAGGTTTGGATTTTGCAAATGTATCTACTAATACCCAAGTTTCCCCACCTATCTGCAATGACATAGAACCTTGTTCATAATACTTACCATTGGGTAGAGTACCCAGATGAATTATAACTCTATCTCCAGTAGGTATTACCATATTATTTAAAGCACTTACAGTATACTTCTCGTGTTGAACTATAGGTACTTTACAAGTAGTTACATTTGAATACCAAGTTACGTCTCTAGCAGATAACCAAGAATTACCACTAGAATCTGTAAACAGAGTACCTTGGGGTATAGTTAACTTAGCTCCGATAGAATTACCAGTAATGCTTCTGGATAAGATTACATCTACTGTAGCAGCAATTGCTGCTCGAGCATGATAATCTACCAAAGCCCCATGTTTAACTACCGAATCATACCTTCTTGCCGTAGATAGGAAAGTTTCCCTTGCCATGTTATCTACATAGTAGTGAAGTACTTCGGCAATTGCCGCAAACAATGAGAGGATGATAATTAAGATGTTCCCCTCCGAATAATCCGTTATGAGTTTCTGACCTTGAGGGTCTTTGAGTCCCATAAGGGATTCAACCAGCTTGGCCTTAATCTGTTGATAAGACCTCTGGTATGGGTTAAGCCATTTATTTGTGATTCCCATATTATTGTGTATTTAATGAATTATCCGACCGATCATAGGTGATATCGAGGTACTGACTAGAATTTGTTCCATTTACTATATATGTTACTTCTATGTGTATTTTTGCATCAACTCTAGTAACCGTGATATTTTGGAAGGTTATCCTTTGTTCCCAAGCACCTATGGCTTGTTTTAAAAACTCTTTAATTATAAAACTTAGGGCTTGTGAGTTTGGTTCCTCAATACATTGCCATAGTTTACTACCAAAGTTTTCCTGTCGAAATCTCTGGCCTATCATGTAGTATAATATCGAACTTATATTATCTCTGATAAGTTTAAAATCCCCATTTACTGGGTACCAACCTCTTTCACCCTTTTCATTAGTTGTAAGTTGGATAGGGTAAGTTACACCTATACCAACTAAGTCTGTAAAGTAATTCTTTTCCATTAGTGTATGCAGGTTTTATCCTCATAATCGTCTACAACGAATTGTGAGAAAGGTTTAGTTACTTGAGTTACTGTAGGACCTGAAGAACCTGGTCCAGTAGTTACACCTGAGTGTACATGAGAATTGAACATACTGCGAAGTTGTTCTAGCTCTTGGATAGTTTGATTTAGTTTTTCGGTTAGTTGAGCAATATTGATTAACCCCTGATTTTCTCCGGTATTTAATATAAGGGTATCACCTGAAGATACATTGATATCCTTATTAGCTGATACCACTACATTAGATTCAGAATAAACTGAGATATCTCCATTAAAATAAAGATTTAGTTTCCCATTATCATCGTCTATTACAATGAGATTACCTTCTGGAGTAACTATCCCCATCTTATTTGGGCCATCCAAGGGTTGAGGTACTTGATTCATACCCCAACCATGATATTCCCATAAGGGTTTAGTAGGATCACCAAATTCAAAAGTAATGAATACTATATCTCCTACCTTAGGGGCTAAGAACTTAAATCCACTACTTATTGAACCATGTTGTCCTTTCGGTAAAGCCCAAGCAAAGGTACCTCCCATTACTTCGGGTATACATACTTTTACTCTATTCATCTTCTTTTCGGTATCATTATTATCAACAACTATACCACGGTAAATAGAGTAGTACCTTCCAAGACCCTCTAGGCCTTCTTCGGTTATTATCTTTGCAGTTTCATAGCCCATAATTACCTCACTTCCTTATTCTTGATATATTCTTTGAATCTCTTTATGGCTACTCCCATGTAATCGAATTTAACCCAATAATCATCGGGTACTTGAATATCTTTGATGGTTATCTTTCCGGGTATTACCTTACCTGAAGAAGTAGTTAAACTACCAGAACTTACAGCTATACCTTCTGCTTTCTCGATTGGAGTCTTAGCTAATACTTCAGTATAGTAAGCCTTCTTTCGAGCCATCTCATCCCTACGTTTAACATCCAATACGTTTCCTTCTTTGTCCATAATACCAGATTCGATGAAATAAGCAACTTCATTGTAAGTCCAACTCAAATCTAATTCGTTAATATTACTTAAAGCTTTCTTATCTTTACCCTTGGAAGTTATAGCATTAGCTTTAGCATCATTAGCTACAACTGTTTGAGTAGATAGACCAGTTTTAGAAGTGGTAGAACCAGCCCTACTTGAATTCTTTACTAACTCTAAATTAGTTACATATCCCTGGCCTGCATCCATAGAGTGGGTACATTGTTTTATATACCAAGGACCAGACCATCGTTTACCAACATTCTCTAATATTAATACCTGAGAAGAGGCTAGTAAGGGTCTTCCAACAACTTGCATCTGACAAACCAGTTTACTCTCTGTATACTTTAAACCACCATTAGCATTAGCATTAGCTGCCCAAGCCCACTTATCTATCCCCCCATATCTACTGAATAGATTATGGTAAAGTTTGTACAGGGGTATCTCAACATTAGCTTTTTTCCAATGTTGAACTTTCACTGTAACGCTATAAATACCCAAACTCTTATTTAAGGGATTTTTATATTTGATAACCGGGGTGTCATCGATCACCATAGTATAAGGGCCTTTCTTTAAAGCTGATATACCTCGATAAACACTTTCTTCATCCTCTAATCCCCAAGCAGTAGCTCCACCCTTGGGAGTATGCTCTGGGTCAAAGTCTCTTGGGTCCAGGTCTTCTATGACCATGTATTCCATTTGTTCTTTACCCTCGAAAAGGTATCTTTCATTCTTGAGGATATTGTATATATCTTCATCTAATGTTTCACCATTAACTACATTCTTAAGGGCAGCATTTAAAGCTGCACGCCTATCAGCCGGAAATTCTTCTCTTTGAATGGTTTTATTTATGATACTTCTTACCTGATCTGTACTAAGTTCATTAAGGAATTTTTCCTTACCTTGTCTATAAGCTTCGGCGGGATTAGAAGCAGAATACTCTGCTACATCTTGATTCCATTTGTCATCTACTTGTTTCCTAGCTTCAAATGAAGCTCTTAAGTTAGGGTCAGTCTTTAGGGTATGATTTAACCTCATCTGCCTGATAGTAGGTATATCTTGGGGATTATTCTCTGCTCCATATTTACCTATTGAGGTTTTCCAATTATTATAATAGACCCCATTATTCTCATTAGCTACTATCTCGGGTAATTTTTCAGTATCATCAATCCCAGTACTTAATACTTCTAAATCTTTACTCTCTGGATTAATAGCGGGAGATAGTGTAGCCTTAACTCTTTTAGTTACCTTCTGAGTAGAAAATTGAACACTAAGTACTTCCCCATTCTCTCCCTGATAAGTATAAACAGTTACTGGTTCTTCATGAAATTTCCTATTATGTATATAAATAACATTATCTCTTGAATCTATATACCAAGGGCCATTAGTATAACCTCTCATCTTCTGTTCTAATTGAACTAGGATATTCTTGCCAACTAATCCGAAGTCACTATTAATCAAAGCCTTCAAATCTTCTGGCATAGCCACTTCTGCTACTCCACTGTATTTATTAGCATAAAGTACCTTTCCAGTAGTAGTACGAGTATTCTCTGTAGGTACCTGTAGTGACTCATATACTTTATTACTTATTATTCGTTGTTCCATTACTGAAAGATTTCTATGATTACACCTACACCATTATCACAACCACCATCTAAATAGGAAGATAAACTATTCTCTGAAGCTTCAGAGAAATTATAGGGTGGCTGATATCTTAAATCACCGATAGAGTCTATACACTTGATAGTTACATGGGTACCAGTAGAATCAAACTTTGCCTCAAAATCCCTGACCTTGATAGTTTTAATTGGACCCGATATGAATTGACCGTCTGGGTATATGTATCCCCACTGTAAGCATATCACATTACCTTCTTGTAAAGCCTCTATGTCCACAGTATCGGGATCTCCAGTATCAAATGTAATTGTAGCAAGATTTTCTTTTTCTTCATCATACCTATAATTCCAGGTACTAATATAAGCTCCAAGAGGTATACCAGTAATGGGATTCATTATCGGCATACCTCTAAAATCGAATAGAGCCAAATATGGTTGGCCCATTCCGTTATATAATATGGGTTTTTGTTTAGCTGCCATAAGCTGGGATTCTTATAAGTGTTCCACTTTCTACCTCTTTAAATGGGTTTAGTATACCATTAGCTTCTGCAATAAGATACCATTTACCGGAATCACCATAATATCTATAGGCTATATTCTGTAAAGTCTCTCCATCCTTAATGGTATGTTGAATATCATTTGAGGATGAAGGTACAGAAACTACTGGAGTTTCTAAAGAGTAATCTCCATCTCCGTAATTTAGAGCATAGGCATTATTATAAGGGCTAGCTCCCATCAGATATTGGTTAATATCAATCATATTTAATACCTCCCGTCTTTTTAAGTGAATCCGAATTTATAAAATCTCCATAGGATAAGTTATATGCACTTACTCTCTTGAAAATCAATTCTTGAGTTGCTGCTGCAGGTAATAACCTACCATTACCAAAGGTAGCTGGCTTTCCAGGTACCCTTATCCTATAACCATTCTGAAAGTTCTTCAGAGTATAGGTTGCTGAAGTAAGGATGTAATAGTGATTATCAAAGATACCAGAGTCCCCCCATTCTATCTTAACAATAGGAGGAGCCGATTGATAACCATTAGCCTTAGTCCATGCCTCTAATAACCTACATTTATTGATTACCTCCTCGGGATTTTCTGAGTCATTACAGTACCAAGACACATTGAATTGAATGATGTCCTCGGCACCAGTAAAATGATACATTGGTACATTACGTCCCATTGATTTAATGGTTGCCCATGTAGTTTCTCCCCTGAAGTCCAACTCTGGAGGTCTATTCTGTAGGGTAATATATTGAGTAGGATTAACAGTCATGTTATATATCCTTACCTCATTCTGATATATAATATCTGGTTTAGCCTCGAAGTTTCTGTAATTAGTAGTATTCTTATTTCCCTTTGCTGGATCTACTCCCTCACTCTCCTCTAATCTCGGGAATTGTAATTCCATCCTCCATTTAGCCTGGAGTTGTTTATTTAGAATAGGGTTCTTAGACGATATTTGAGCTTCTCCGATTACCCCATTGGGAGTATAGAGTTTACCCTTTTGAGCATCATCTTTGGGAAGAGTAGAAAGAGTTCGATTGAGTAATATCCGAGCTCTCCATAGTTTATTTAAGGGACCAGTAAGAACACCTGCTGTATCTCTTGTAAGGTCATTGTACTTTTCAACAACCTTACCTGCTGCTTTATTTAATACTCTAGCCATAGTGTTTTTAATTTTATAATCCTAATGCTACACCAGTATAATCTTGCTGAGAACCCAAAGAATAATCTCCCAATATCTCACCATCTACACTGATGTTAATCTTACCATCTTTTAATCCATCTCTAATAGCTGCTCTCATTGCATTCAAGAACCTTTCTTCATTCTGAGCCCTGATTGCAGATGGGTCTTCCTTACTCTGAGCTTCTGTATTCCTATCTACTGACTTAATAAGACTGCTTCCTACCTCTATTAATAAGGGGAGACCGATAGTAATAGCTAACCCCACTGGTCCACCCAGTAATCCCATAAGTCTACCTCCTAAGCCAAAAGCTGCAGAAGTAGCTAACTTCTTACCAGCTTGCTTACCACCTTCACGTACAGTTGTGGATATTAAATTAGTACCACCAAGAGCAGTACCTTGAGATACTCTTCTACCCATTGAATCCCGATAATAAGCTCTACCTCTCTTATCCTTACCCATAAAGAAACCTCCAGACAAGGGTATAGATTTTCCCATTCCCAAAGTTTGAGCAGCTATTGAACTCATCATGAAAGATATATTCCTTAGATGGGCTTCCATAATAACAAACTGAGCATTAGTCTTTGCAGTTGCCGTAGACATACCTTCAGTAGAAGCAGTAGCAATAGTCTGTAAATATCCTACAGACCTAATAATACTTCTTACAGTATTAAATCCTGCAACAATAGTACCTACTACTACTCCGGTAGCTCCTACTCTAAGACCAAAACCTCCAACCCAAGTTTCTGAGATAGAATTAATTACTTTGATTATAGAGTTACCCACATTTAGTACTGGGGTAAAGATTCTACCCAAAGCTGCACCTGCGGTAACTGTTAAGTTCTCTATACTTGATTCGAATTGGTCAATTACACCTGCATCAGTTTTAAGACGTTCTTCATTAAGTCTATTTACTGCCCCTATGTTTTGATCATAGGTTGCAAGTATCTTACCCATCTTATCTCTACCAGAAGCAATATCTCTAAGTACTGGAAGCATGCTTCGATTACCTCGAACTCCGAATATATTGAAGAAGGTTGGTGTTTCGATTCGTGAAGGTAAATCTACTGCGGCCTTAGCAAACTTCTGATAGATAGTGTAAAGGTCTATAAGGTTACCTTGAGCATCGAAGAATTCATCGGGACTTAAGCCCAGGTCTGCTAAAGCGTTATAGCCTTTCTTTTTTTGGTTAACAAGAGAGAGCTGTAAGTAACGAATCATATTGGCCAGTGAGGTACCTGCCATAGAACCTTGTATACCCATATCTCCCAATACACCAATGGCAGCAGCCGTTTGCCGAAGGTCTACTCCAGCAGTTGCCATATCTGCTCCTGCATAAGATATGGACTGGGCTAAGTCTGTCAAAGATATATTTGCATTAGTAACTGCAGTATATAAGTCATCGGTTACTCTAGCGGCTTCAGTCATTGGGATTTGGTACATTGACATGATATTAGTCATCAAGTCAGCTACACCACCTTTCTGTCCCACTGGCATTGTAAAGATTGAAGCCAGCTTAGATGCTGGCCCAATCATTTCTTTAATAGCATCGAATTTATTACCCGCCATAGCCAGGTATCTTTGTCCTGATGCAACATCCGAAGCAGTAAGAGGAGTTATCTCATTGACATCTTTTGCCAATTGTAACATTTCTCTTTGTTCTGCAATGGTAGCACCAGCAATTTTCGAAGCAGTCCAAACTTCATTCTGAACACCCGCAGAGTATTTATAGGCCCTTGCCATTCCCCCTACGAGCTGCATTCCGAAGTCCATTGTATTGGAAGCTGACATCTGTATACCTCTATTCCAGGTATTCATATCATTCATCATTGTTCTGAATGACCCAGATATCTTGCCAGCCTCTTGAGAGAATCGGTCTTTTAAAACCATGGCAACACCGACCTCTACTATACTCCTACTGGTATTCATAATTTACTTTCTTTTCTTTAATTGTTTATAATATTGCTCGGCCATTTCCTTGAATATTTTCCTTATTCGGTACGGAAGACGTAAAAAGCCGAAATAGTCTAAGGCTATCTCGGCTCTGGTGATATAAACAAAATCACTCTCTAACATTACTCTTCCGTCAGGTAGAAAAAATTCGGTGCCCAAACTATAGGATAAGTTCTTTCTTCTCCGGTGGTTGGATTAGTGATATGGGATTCACCTTTGAAGATAGGGTCCATAGATAAGATATGCTTTCTCATCTCAGCCATATCCTTTGCAGTAAACGGAGTAAAGTTTTCTACCTTCTCCCAACTACCATCAACCTCTAAGTGAAGATTACGGCAAAGAAGAGGAGCATTCTTAGTTTGTTTATCCAAAGGCAACTTCATGAACTCTTGTTCTCCCTTACCAGTCATACAATCGAATTTAATTCTCTTGCCAGATGAAAGAGTGTATTCATGGTCTACCAATCTAACTCCCTCTGGATAATAAGGGATAGCATCTGGCTTCTGATTTAAATCCTCTACAGTTGGAGTAGTACCGTAATCGAAAAGGAACTCATGGAGGTCTTGGCCATAAGTAATCTTACCACCATTCTCTTTGCCCCAATCATATTCGAATTCTACTTCCTCTCCCAAAGAGAAGATACGAGAATTGAAGATAATAGCATAACGGTCATTAACCGGTAAGTTAAGAGCATCATCTACGGTTAATTTCCCATTAGGGGTAGCAGTAGTTCTAATTACAATTGCTGCAATGAACTTGGTAAGGTTCATCAAAGTCTTCATGTCTGAAAGGTTACTGAGGATATCTTCATCAGCACCATTCTGTTCTCTGATTTCATATTCGAAACCAGAAGGTCCGGTAAATCTAAATGTTCTAAATTCCATAATTTGATATATTTAATGTTTACAAATGTTCATAGTACTCCGTATAACAACAAGAAAGGGGTGAGCTCCTATCACAGGAATCCCACCCCTCCACCGAATCTTAGTGAAAATAGACTAAGGAGTTAGTATTTATCTGCAGTACCAACTGAGAACTCTATGGACTCAATGGTATTCTCTGAAGCCATTCTGTCCAAGTCTAAGCCGGTAATCTTACATGGCCATACCTCTTCGAAGACGTGGGTATTAAGAACTGAGACTCCATCTTCGGCAAGTTCGTTTACAATTGCCGTTTCCCAGTATTGGCTTGGTACTAAACCACCACCAACTATGTGGTCTTGGCAAGCATAAAGCCAATCATGAAGCCATGTATCAGAACCTGCAGTAGTCATAAGTTTCTCTACAATAAGATTACCTATAGTAACCCTACCTGCAGTTTTAACGTCTCTATTGACGTCCCCATGAGCAACCTGGTCAATCTCAATATCCGGCAAAGTACAACTTTGGAATAGATAGGTATTGATAGGGTGTTTGGGGAACATGATGCTCCACAAGAATTTCTTCCGTGGGTTTTTTACTTTTGCTCCCATTGTGTTATGAGTTTATAAGTTATTACTTGTTTCTACGATTGATACTGCCTTAGAAGCTGCATCGATTACAATCTCCATAGTTACCTCTTGCATAGGAACTACATCCTTATACTTAAGGATAGCACGGTACTTACCCTGACGAGCATCTGCTTCGTTATTAACCGAAAGGTCATCCCAAGAAGTTGCATCTTGGTCACCCATCCAGGTATACTCGGTCATGGCATCTTCGTCTACCAAAGAGTCAAGTGTAGGTTTAACTTCCAACCAGATTCTCTTCCAAGTACTCCAAACGTTTGGTTCTTCGATATATTTGTTGAGTACCGGGCGAAGGAACTTCTTCAGGTAAAGGTTCAGTCTTACGATTGAAAGGAATCTTTCAGAATCCTGTTTCACTTGAGAAGAGAAGCAATGCCATAGCATGGTTTGCTTACCTGCATCTGGAGTATCTTTGATTACCATCTCATTGATATAATTCTGAGCAAGAGTGTTCAGTTCGTTATATCGAGAAGGAGAACCATAGTTGGGGCATACTGGACCAACTGCATCTCCAATAACCCCTCGGTTCATACCAGCAAAGGATTTCCAAGGACCATATTGAGTAGCAGAGGCATCTCCCAAACCAACAATAGTACCCACTACATCGGAATCCTGAAGATTACCGTTTTCGTTGTAGTACTTAAGTCCACCACCAAAGTAGGCAATGTACTTAGAGTTACCTACAGTACCAAGGCAAGTCTGTACCCAAGTTACCTGAGCTTTGTAATCTCTTGCCTGAGTACCTTGAGTATAATGGGTTAAATGTTTGGGAACTTCGATATACAGTACCCATTCCATCAATTCCTTTGCCATATCTGCAGCAGCCTTATATACCTTGAGTACATCTGAATCGGTAGTAATGTGTTGAGAGATATGTGAAATAAACAATTGGTAGAAGTCTGTGTAGTCTTTTACCAAGTCCAGTGAAGTAATCCATTCTTGGGCAGTTGGAGTGGAACCTGCACTACCGATAGTACCATTAAACAGTTTCTCTGTTTCGGAGGGTGCAGCATCTCCCACGGTAATAGTGATAGCATTCTTAGTACCATCAATATCATCGGTAAGCCACTTAATTAGGTTTTCAAAAGAGGAACCTGCAGTAATTACCGGCTTAATATATTCCGAGTTCTTAGCAAATGCACTAAGAGCAAGGTAATCTACCGAAGTATTATTGTTATCATCGGCAGTTTTGTAGGTTATTACTGGGCCCTGTTCAAGTACTTGCCCATTAGCCGAATAGATTTTATAATACAAGGTATTAGCTTGCTTATAAAAACCAACCTGGAAAGTATCTGCACTACCAATGGGATCTCCATATCCCTTGGTTACTAATCCAAAACTATAGGTAGTACTACCTGATTTGAAAGTAATCAGAGCAGAAGGTTTAGCCGAGTCGGGTACAGCAGAAGCAACTGAAATCCCATCTTCTGAATCTTTAGCTTTTCTTGCCGCAGCCGAAGAAGCAGTTACTGTACCTTGAGTAGCTCCCTTGCCAAGTACTCGAATAACACGAAGCTTAGAACCACCCTGCAAAGCCTTTTCGATATTTGATACAGAACCATCGGGTACAATTTCAGAACCATAGATTCTTTGGAACTGAGAGAATGTAGAGATGATTTCTGAAGGGTCATCGTATGGACCTTTAGTAGTTCTAGCCAATACACAAGAAACTCCTAACATGGGAGTAGTTTGAAGAACATTGTTGTTCTTAAACTTAAAATCAACATGAGGTGAAGTTGGCATAATTCTATTGTGATTAAAGTTAATTACTCGTTTAATTTATACCCTAGAGTATTGTACCTATACCTTAGGTACTTTTAACTCTAGCATCTCATTTTCGTTTTGTTCTAACAATCCAATAAGAACCGATATATCCTTGATAGGTGTAAGAGTACCTTCTCCCAAAGCTTTTTCTGGAAGAATACCGTCTTTACATACATAAGCGTATACCTTCTCAAGTATACCATGTTCTACATCTGGATGGTCATAATAATTACCAATCTCAATGAATAGGTTTCCGGTGGGAGCAAGCCTGCCCTTTTCCCATTCCTCTAAGTCATTGAAGTATGGTCTCACGTATCCTCTAGCAGGTAAGCCAGTATATAAGATTGTATGTAGCAATCTCATATCTGCTTGTGTTTGAGAAACCAGATGTACATCTATGGTAATATCCTTAGTTTCATAAGGAAACTCTGAAGCTTGGTAATTACCATCCTCAAGTTTATCACCAATGATGTATTTATTCACACCAATATCTCCAGCATAATAACCTTGTAGTTCTATGGTTATTCTTGGGAGAGTCTTTGGGCCTTTTACTTGATTATTCCCTATACCAAAAAGTGGTATAAACTTCTTCATACCTTTGATTGCCTCTTGAAATCTTTTTTCGTTTTCTTGAGACAAAGGTAAGAAGTCTTCTGGATTCAAAGTTAGACCCATTTCTAACATTGTACTTAGTAAAGAGATATAAAAAGTTCTCTCTACTATCTCTTCTGAATTTACCATTAATTTCCTAATCTAATTTTTAGTTGAACTTCATGGCTACCAGTATCATTTATAATCCCATTATAAGTTACCTGAATACCTCCAAAACCACTCATTATGGTTTGTAAATGACCAACACAATTTAATTCACTAACCCATTGAGTAGCAATATTTGAAGGGTAATCGGTAAGCCATACTTTAAAGGGTATTGGTTCTGAACCAATACCTCCAGGGAATTGACCCTCTATTGTCTTACTTATATCGGTTATCTTAAATTGTTTTATAAATTTAGCAACTTGAATACCGTTGATAAGGTAGTACTGATAACCCTTTACATTACTAATCTGAGCAGTACTAGTATTTTGACCAAGATTTGGGAATGGTATATTCGGGGTTGGTTCAAAGCCATACTTAGTAGTTCTAGTACCTGGAGATTGAGTTATATTTAAAACTATCTCAGTGTTAGGTTCTTGCTGTGAGATAATCTTAACTATAGCAGTTCTTTCCAAGGGGTCATAGTTACTGGGGTTATGTTCTTGATTAGTAGATTTAGTTTTGATAGTAAGCTTACCTGCGGCATTAGCTTCTCCAATTTCTTGGGTTACCTCTAACCAATCTGAGGAGCTTTCAACTTTCCAATCTACAGCACGATATTCATCTTGAGGCTTATTATTGATAAACTTCTGTTGGTAACTGTATACACCTATTTCTAGGGTCTCACTCCTTTTAGTACCATCGAAAGTATGGGAAGTAGTTTCTGGAGTGATACTAAAATAAGTTCCCCAGGTCTCTACTATTTTAGGAGCGGCCTTTTGTACCAGGGTTACTTCCCTTTCTACACCCTGAACTACTACCTTGAGGACCTGCTCTTTTAAGGTCTGTTCTGTATTTACTGCTTTCGGTTTTACACGAATGGTAGCAGTACCAGTTCCTGATAGTGAAGATATTTCAAAATCTACTGCCATTATATAATCCTCCTTATTTCTTTTCTAACTTCATTACGTATTTCCTTTTGTAAGGCAGCTTTTCCACCAGCAGCCTTAAATGCAGGAGCCCAGAGAGGACGAGGTGGTAAATTACCATTTCTACTACCATACTCTAACCTGATAGCTATCTGATTCAAAGTTTTTCTTGAAGTCTTACCCGTATAAGTAATCTTCTTAATTCCAATTGGCAAACCGACGAAAGTTCTTTTCTTACCTTTTACCAAAGTAACTGAACGAGCATATTGCCCCGTAAGATTTAACATGGTATGGTTCCCATATTTCTTTAGGGTACCAGGAGCATGTGGTGGCCATGATACTCCTGAACCTCTTGGGGGAACACCCGTATTCAAACTTCGTCTTACTATACGAAGAAGTTGATTACCAAACTTTTCTGTACCTTTCGCATAGCCCTTGGTTAAGATACTTGGAGTTTTGGCAATCAACCTTTCTGCACGAGCTTGTTCTCGTTTATCTACGTATATTTCTAGAGGGCCAACTGGAGTCGATAGTGTAGTATTAACCGACTTACTTGGCATAATTCTTACTGTTGTTTAGGTTTATCCAATCCCAGCTCCTGAGCAATCCTTTGTAACAGAGCCTCTTGAGTAGAAATTCGTTGGTCCATGTATTGACGGAACTCCTCAAACCCTGGAGCAGGTTTACTTGGAGCAGATGGGGATTGGTTGATTGAATTTAGAATGTTATCGCATTCAGAAACAATTGCCTCAAACTTTGGTCGATTGTTAAGTATATTCTATGATATACTAAATACATAATCATAGGTTATAGTTGCAGCACTCTGGTTAATATTAAGTGTTATCTTCTTACCAGATTCTGATTGAGTTACTGTTACTGTGGCAGACCTTGATGATTCTTCGGTATTCTCTGAAGCTTTACTTGATACAGTCTTACCACTAACTGTAACGGAAGACCAAGAGGGAGTACCAGACAAATTTACACCTACATCATAAGTATCTGAAGTTTCGGAACCATTAATTACTTTTTTCTTATAGGATATAAAAGTCTTAGATAAAGTATCCCCTGAAGCAGCATGGTGAATAGATTCACTTGCACCAGCACCATTCCAATAAAAGTAGTAATTATAACTTACACCAGCACCACCCTGAGTAATATCTACATAATCAGAAGCCCCATCATAGTTAGCAAAGACTCTAATAGACCTACTACTTGTACTGGTATTCTCAGAAGCCCTAAGTGTAGTACCTGATAGACTAAATCCTGAGGTACCATTGGTACTTAAACTTGGGGTAGCACTATCGGAGTCATGCCTTGTATTTGAACCAGAAGTATAATTGGCATATCTTGGTCTACTTGCACTGGGGTACAAAGTTACACTACCTCCAGTATTACCGATGGTATAAGAACTTGCAGTTAAGCTTACACTCCAAGAGCCATAAGTGTATCCAGTAATTTCATTTGCTGCCTGGTATACTGGTACACTTACAGATTTGGTTTTACCATTTAGTGATAAGGTACCAGTAAGGGTTCCTATCTGGGTTCTAGATTTAACCGTAGTTCCCAAAGAACCTGCACTAACTGCAGTACCATAACTAATGCTAGCACCGCTTGTAATTGTGCCACCTCCAGTTGTAGAACCATTCCATCCCCAGGTCTGGGAATAAGTTGGCAAAGTAGTAAATGAACTTCTTGTACCACCACTTGCAGGTATATCGGTTACAGCTCCACCACTTGCAGTAATTTCACTATAAGTCTTATAACCTGCAGATTGAGAACAAGATATGGTTACTTTCTTATTGGTTTCTGCTTGGGTTAAAGTTACGGTACCACTACGAGTACTGGTAGAAGTATTATTACCCATAGTTACTGAAGTACCACTTCCAGATACACTACCAGAGTTGGCTCTAGTATAAGTTAAAGAAATTTGGTTACCATAATTATGGCCATTTCTTAATTCTTGCTTGTATGAAGTTACCGTGAAAGTTTTAGTACCTCCAGTTGCCCCAAAAGACATAGAAGTGGGGTTTACACTAAATCCATAACTCCAAGATTGAGATGCAGCAGCTTGAGTAAAGGTTACTTTAAAAGTTTTACCAGATTCGTTCTGTGTAACAAGAGTATTGGAATCTGACCGAGAGGTTAATCCCAGATTCTCTGAAGCAGTCCAAGGAAGTGCTTCATTCTTGTGATTAGTTACCCATGTAGGTGTATTACTAATAATATAATCTACAGTAACTTCAGCTCCATTAGCTACTCCATCCCAATATTTCTGTTTCGTAGAAATAAAACCAAACCCCTTATTAGAAGAGCTGGGGTTACCCAAAGCATCAAAGCTTACACTACTGTAGTTAGAAGTAAATGTATACTTATAGGTTACCTTATGAATATCTTCGAGTTTGACACATTCATTATTTCCATAGGAACTGGCATTGGATAGTTCCAACCCCACATAATTCTCCCCTGTTCCTGTCGAGGAGAGTGCTAACAATTCAGCCTTGGTAGGGCAGTCATTTCCTGTCTTACCAAGGCCTACTTTAGTTTTGACAGCACTCCAGGTTGCTATCTCTCCCATGATTATTTATTTTTAAGTTCTTGAATCTCAGCCTTCAAAGCCTTAATCTCATCGTAGAGAAGTTTAATACCTTCAATTGCCAAAGTTGACATCTTGTGATATTTAACTTGTTTTACGAGTACATATTCTTCTCCATTGATTTCCAAAGTTTCGAATTCCTCTGGATTAGGTACTGTAGATTTCTCTACTGGAACTTCCTCTACATATTTACCAAATCCCAATCCCTCAAGATTCTGAGCAATAGTTCCCTCGTCCTCTTTACCAAGCATTTCGAATGACTTGGTTGGTATCTGGCAAATCTGTTCCAGAGTATGATTCAAATCCTTAATGTTAGATTTGAGTCGAACATCTGAAGATTCTTTGAAGAAACCGGAAGGAGCAGTAGTCTTAGCAAATACTACCTGGTCAGTAGTTGCCAATCCCAATTGAGCTCTAGTTACTGTATGAGGATTATCCTTTCTACCTGCATGACTATTGATAGAAGTTTGAGCAGCAGTACCTGCAGCCTTAGCATCAGCAATAGCAGTAGCTTGAGCAGTAGATACGGGCTTATTAGCATCGGAAGTATTATTAACATTACCCAATCCAACCTGAGTTTTAGTAACTGCATGAGGATTAGATTTATTGGCAATATGACTATTTACCTTAGTTTCTAATGCAGTTACATCTGAACCAGTATCGGCAATCAAATCGTCAACGTAAGTTTTCAATTCTGTACGAAGAGCATTGATGGCATTAGTTCTATTGGTAATCTCATTTGCCAACCCCTGTACGGTATTATCCAAGTTAGTCTTATCTGCTGCAGTCATTACACCTGCAGTAGTCTTAGTTGCTGCAGGGATATTAACATTTACATCAGTACCTCTAGCATATGAACCTTCTTTAGTATTCTTTACCCATCTAAAATATTTTAGAATGAGATAACCCGCAGCTGGATTAATAGAGTTAATTACCGTCATTATTTCATTCGGTAAACTATTAATCAGCTTATCATGAGCATTATCTTTTGCAATACGGGCCTCTTGTTCAGCTTCAATAGCATCTGGTAAGGTTTGATTAAGCTTTATTACACTATCGGCATCCATCAGACCAGCTTCTTGAGTAGTGGCTGGAGTTAGAGGGATTACCATCCCATCGGGTTTATCAATGTAATGCCCTTGACCATCCGTAGCAGAATAGTTACATAAGATAATAATATTACGCTTATTTTTGTTAGCTATTGAAACCTTACTAATTAAATTTTTAGGCATGCTAGATACCACATCCTCAAGATGCTTACCTCTACTACCTTCGAAAGCAGTACCTGCGATTTCCCCAATAATAAGAGACGAAGTATTACTGTCTACGAATTTAGTACCTGACCAACGGAATTGGTATGGAGGTTCATCATCGGCAACATTTATATAAATCTTACCAGATTCTCCAACTACGGGAGTTTGGTGACCTGCATCCGTATACAATTGAACATTAGTAAGACCTCCAGTGGGGCTTACATCATAGGTAGCATATACTTCAAGTACATCATCTACATATGAAGGCAAATGGTTAGCAGGTACTAACCCCTTCCCATCCAATGGAGCAAAGCCATTTGCCTGACCCTTAGTTGCCTTGAAGGTATCAAGGTCATCTTGAACTCCCTGAATATCCTCGGTTAATTCGGTTTTCAAGGCAGTATCTGCAGTAGTACGGTCTTGGATTTCTTTATCAATCTTTGCACCTAGTGCAGTATCAGCTGAACCTCTATCGGTTATCTCTTTATCTACTTTTGAGCTCAATGTGTCCAGCTGAGTTTTCAGAGAATCATTGCCCTCAACGCTTTCTTTATTGATTTCAGATTGATACTTCCCAAGCTCTTTATCCCAAGCTTGGTCAGTATTTACAATCTTAGGGTCTGTGGTAGCATTTACCAAAGTACCATATATAGGAATTTCTGCCATAGTTATAAGTTTTTATCCGATTACAAAATTGAAATTACCAGCTTTTAAAGCTCCTTCAGTACGGTAGCATTTGTATGAACCTTTACCTTCTACAGTTACTGTAGCTGCAGCAGCCATAGGAACTCCAAATCCAGAAGAAGTTACCTTAGTTATACTGAAGTTAGAAGGTACGCATAACCATACATATTCTCCTTCAGCAATTCCCGTCATGTTATAAGTTCCGTTAGGAGAACTCTTTATTGCCTGTTTGGTAAGACCCAAAACATCTTTACCGGTTAATGCTGCCTTAGCAGAATGTCCAAAGTACATAGGATAGTAAGCATTTACGTTAGCAGTTGCTGTTTTAGTTACACCCTTGCTTGTAATACTTAAAGTATAAGTAGTACGGTCATCCTTAGTATTAAGGGTATCCTTAATATTTAAGCTAGCAATTGGTGTACTGTTTATAACAGTAGTTCCTCTTTTAACTGATAAAGTTTCTGGAACAAGCGGTTTACTGTTGAATAGGTTATTACCACGAATAGTAATATCTGCATCAACTCCTTTCTCAATAATTGTAGGACTTACCGAAAAGCCAGAGATTTGGGTAAACTGAGTATATAATACTTCCCAAACCTCATCATGTCTACCGTCGGCAATTTGCTTATCCAATTCCTTCATGCCATCTACAATGTTTGAGGATTCTGAAAGGTAATTAGTATCTTCCAGAGAAGGCAATGCCAAGGCCTCTGTAAGACCCACTGCAGTTTTTACCTTAGTAATCTTATCATCGGCATCTGCCTTATCTACTTCGATACGTTTCTGTACTTTACCGAATGCGGCTGAAGCAGTATCTGTTGCCTTTACATCCAAGTCTGTAGGAGTAGTACCGGTTGCCTTTACATAGCCATCGAGTTTGATATCAGTACCATTAAGTACTGGATTAGAATCCAAACGATGAGTATTGATAGTATGAGCATTGGTAGCATCAATATTATCCTGCAAAGTAGTATCTGCAGCTTCCCTTGCATCTTCTTCATTATCGATACGAGTACCTAATTCATTGTCTGCATTGGTACGGTCTGTAACTTCTTTATCAATACGTGCTCCTAAAGCAGTATCAGCTTCGGCTCTAGCCGTTGCTTCAGCAGTAATATTGTCTTGGAGAGTTTTGTCAGCAGCTTTTCTTTCTGCAATCTCAGTATCGATACGAACTCCCAGTGCAGCATCAGCAGCAGTTCTTGCAGCTTCTTCTGCATCCAGGGCATCTTGAAGAGCCTTATCTGCAGCCATTCTTTCTTCCCTTTCGGTTCCCAGGTCTGCAGTATTCTGGTCAATTTTACCTTCCAACCGAATATCTTCTGCCTTACGAGCAGCGATTTCATTATTCAGCAAATCGGTAATGGCAGTATAGTTACCATTAATGTTATCCTGAATACCCTGAATCAATTCCAGATTACGTTGAATATTAGCAGCATTCTGAGTTACCAGAGCGTTGGTAGCATTCAAGGAAGTTAACAGCTCCGTACGAGTTTCAGTTACGAAAGTTCTCAACTCATTTACCGTAGTAGTAAGAGTATTACTTAAGTTAGTGAAAGTCTGTTGCAGAGTATTATCTCCTTGTTCACGCAGATTCTTTTCAGCTTCAAGCTTATTCTCCAACTCAGTAAGCTTAGCAGTCATAGTTGCTGCAAAGTTAGGGTCATCACCAAGAGCCTTAGCAATCTCAGCCAAAGTATCAAGTACCTCTGGAGCAGAGCCAATAATCTTTTGGATAGCTGCCTCTACTTGTTCAGCACTCTGGAAATCTGAATCGTTTAATAACTCAGATACCTTAGTGATGTAATTTGCATGTTCTTCGATGCCATCCAACTTGGCATATAGCAAGTCAGTGAAGTCATTTGAAGAAAGTACTTTACCGTCTACCTTATCTACCTTCTTTCCATCCATTGCCTGGTCAGCAGCAATTCGATCTGCTTTTTCCTGAGCAATAGCATTATTGATAAGGGTATCTTGGTTAGCACGTTCTGTAGCTTCCTTATCGATATTATTCTGCAACTCGGTATCACCAGCTAAGCGGTCATTCTTTTCGGTAAGGATATTCTTATTAATACCAGCCATATCATCCTTGTGATTCTGAAGGTTGGTATCAATCTTGGCCTCAAGAGAAGTCTCTTTGGCAATTGCTCGGTCTTTCTCTGCATTAATAGCAGTAGTATTAGCATTTACCTTTGCTTTTAGTTCATTCATAGCATCGGTATTACCTGCCTCTAGAGAATCAATACGAACTCCCAAAGCATTATCACCGGCAATACGGTTTTCCTTTTCTTGTTCAAGCTTAGTATTAAGGCTAGCTACCTCAGATTCCAAAGCCTGCTTAGCATTATCCAATTTAGCCGTAAACTCAGTACTCAAGGCTTTATCGGCTGCAGTACGGTCTGCTGCTTCTTTATCCAAATTTACCTGAAGAACTTGGTCTGCAGCTTTTCTTTCTATACTCTCAGTATTAAGGTCAATATTGAGAGTATCGATACGAGAACTCAAAGCACTGTCGGCATTCGTACGGTCAACGATTTCTTCGTTAATCATATCCTTAACTTCCTTGTAGTTATCACCTACAGTCTTAGTTAAGTTTGTGATTGCCTCTGAATTTCTTTCTATATTATGTTGATTAGTAGCGATTGCCGTAGTATTGGCATTTACCTGCTCAGTAAGCTCATTACGCAAAGTATTGATAGACTCTTGCATACTCAAAGCCAAGTCTGAGATACGCTGGTTAACGTTAGCCAGACTTTGAGTATATGCTTCATCAGCAGTCTTTCTTTCGGCAATCTCCTTATCCAAGTTAGCCTGAATTACTGCATCTGCATCTTTACGGTCTTGGATTTCCTTATTAAGGTTATCTCTTACAACTCCGAGTGCAACATCTCCAGTAGCAGACTTATTGTCTACGTATTCTTTCAGTTTAGTTTCAAGGGCAGTATCTGCATCCTTACGAGCTTGAACTTCAGCAGCTACTTCAGCACTGTTTGCCTCGTCTCCTGCAATACGGTCTTCGATTTCTTGGTTAACCTGTTCTGTGATTGCAGCCAATTTCTTGGTAATGGTAGCAGCAAAGTTGGGGTCATTTCCAAGGGCATCAGCAATTTCCTTAAGAGTATCAAGTACCTCTGGTGCTGAACCAATAATCTTTTGGATAGCAGCATTTACTTCTTCTTCAGTTTGGAAACCGGCATCATTGATAAGCTGGGAGAGATGGGTAATATAGTTTGCCTTTTCTTCTATGCCATCAAGTTTAGCTTTGAGTATATCGGTAAAGTCGTTCTTAGTCAAAGAATAACCTTCACGTTTATCTACCTTCTTAGCATCAAGGTCTTTATCACCCTTTTCTCTAGCAGCAGCCTCGGCAGCAATAGCATTAAGCAATTGTTCTTTGTCTTCTACACCCTGCTCTTTTATATCCTCAATTTTGCGTTCGAGAACTAAATCCTGAGCAGCACGAGTAGTGGCCTCTGAATCTATATTGTTCTGTAATACCTGGTCTGCAGCAGTACGGGCCTGAACTTCTTTATCAATCTTACCTTGAAGAGCATTGTCTGCATTAGTACGGTCTGTTACCTCTTTAGAGATTTCGCTGTGAAGAACTTGGTCCTCAGAATGACGGTCTACCTTCTCTTGGTCAATCTTACCCTGAAGATCTAAAGTATCAGCCTGGCGATTAGTGATTTCTTCATTAATCTTAGAATCCAGTACGGTATCTGCATTGGTACGATTTGCAGTTTCTTCAGCAATCTTTGACTCAAGGGATGCCTTATCATTGATATGGAGAGTTTTAAGGTCATTTACACTTTCCTTAATCTCATTATCGGCAGCAATACGTTCATCTTTTTCCTTTTGGATAAGATCCTTGAGTTCCTTCTCAAGTTCACCATTACCTTGATTTACCTTATCTTCAAGGTCTTTGATGTCTTCGGCATTCTTATCTACCTTCTTCTCAACTCTGTCGATTTCAGCTTTTAAGTCTGCCTTAACCGTATCAATCTTCTTATTGATTTGGTCTAACCCATATTCTAGGTTATCCTGAACTGCAGCTACTGCAGCACCCAGAGCAGCTTCGGCTTCCTTAGCACGATTAACCTCTTCGGTTAAAGCAGTACGAAGGTCGGTTAATTTATTAGTGATGGTAGTTGCAAAGTTGGGGTCATTGCCCAATGCTTCTGCCAACTCTTTAAGAGTATCAAGGGCATCATCAGCACCATCAACCAAATCACTAATCATCTGTTTAACTTCTTCCTCGGTTTGATATTTCAAATCATTCTCAAGCTGAGAAACTTTAGTGATATAATTTGCATGTTCTTCGATGCCATCAAGTTTAGCCTTCAACTCATCTGTAAAATCATTTTTCGATAAGTCGTATCCTTCTTTCTTATCTACCTTATTCTTGATAGAAAGTACGAAGGCCCAGAACTCATTTATGGTTCCTCCAAAGCCAGCTTTAACAAAGTCATCATAGTAACCCTGTAATAACCGCTGGTCTATTTCTTCGCAGGTATAATACTTACTTACATACATATTTTATAAAATTTAAGGATTAATTACTGCACGTTGACGACCCAGTAAGAATTCAGAATCGATATCCCTGAATGGTTCTCCCTCTGAACCACAGAAGGCATTCCTTGGTACATCCGGATTTTCGGGGTCTACATCTCCACCGTCCTCAATATCTCCCCGTATGCAAGCATAATCAGGAAGCCTATTTACACGGAACTTTATTACCTGGCCTATACCAGGATGAGGTATTATTTTATCCCAGATATCCCCGAAGTAATCTTGAAAGCAGGTGACAAATTTGTTTCCGGTCATCGATTGAAATGCCGTTACATCATTGCCATTACCTTTCATTTCAATATGAACTCCAGAGGTACCATTGAGGATAACCCGATTACTATCAAACCAAATTCCACTGTTTGTAGTAATTGGTGTCCACCTCAGTACTAACATCTTTGCCATATACTTTATTTTTATTCTACAAATTCAACTTTGGTATCTCGGTCTCTCTTTAGGATAATCATGAAAACTAAAGCCTCATCCTTTGCCTGAGCAGTCTGAGTATCTCCAGAAGGCTTATACGTTATACCATTAATTACAAACCTATCTTGTTCCCAATTAAAATCCCAATAACCTTCCGGTGTAAGATAACCGATTTGTTCTATATAAGATTTAGAAATTAGTATTGATAAGTTTTCATCATCCAATTCTCCTGAAATAGTTGCCTTATTGATAGGCCAGTCTCTGAAAGCATTGTAGTAACATAATGCCTCGATTTGGATGTTATAATATTTAGGTATACTGTCTTCGGCATGACTGAGAAGCTGATTAACATGTTTGGCCCAGGTTATGGATTGCCTACCAGCATCCCAATCTAAGAAGTCAGTGATAATTTTCTTGTATCTATCCCAAGAGCGGTTCTTTACCATTCTCCAGGGTTCTTTTGTCATAACTTAGTTAAGATTGATTTCTTACCACCTTTTACTGGAGCACTTGGGTTGGGTCCATCTAATACTCCAGGTTGCCTTCTGTTAACTACTTTGGGAACTACGGTTCTGAATACTTCATCACAGAACGGTAAGTAGATTTCCAATCGTGAAGCTAACATACAAAGGTTCTTTCTTAATTCATCTATTAATCCACCCGGTTGCATTGCTTGAGAAAGTGTTTTCCATAGGGAACTTGTAGCATCTGCCAAGGTATCATAATATTGCACTTCAGTAGGCCCAGTAGTGATTTGTTTAATCCTATCACCTCGGGCAAGTTCGGGTTTAGAAGTACCATCACCAGTTTGTTCTTTGGTAGAGGTTAATTGACTTAAGTATTCGGAAGTACTCGTTAATAGATTAAGTATCTTCACATTGAGAAAATCCCATGCTGCCAATTCCATTATTAATTGGTTTTCTAGTGCTTCATACCATAATTCATCCGTATACTTATCAGGTGCAATTGTATGGTTTACTAGAGGTCCAATGTAATATTGCCACTTAGTGATGTAAATAGATTTCTCTTCCCTGGTCATCCCATCGGATATTTCTGAAGGGATATAATGGTCGATTAAGTTATATATTGTATCGGCTAATGCCGTATGCCCATAATCACAAACTACCAGAGTCTTATCTACGGTGATATCTAAACCGCTAGAGTTAGTTACATGTAATGTTACGGTATAGAAACCGGGAGTTTCATAAGAATAGGAAACATGTCTTCCACCATTGAAAACCTCTCCCTTATCATCGCCAAAGTCCCAGTCAAAAATAGATTTGGCCGGGACTTTGGATATGACTCTGAATGAAACTTCCAGACCTGACGTAACGTACAAAAAGTCCAGATTGTTATTCATATTAGTCTGTCTTATGTAATTTTCATAGATTACCCTTTAGAAGAGGATTCGAATTCTTCCAGTAAAGCCTGAATAAGTGTTTCTACTGTATCATCTTTCTCGGCAACTATTTCATGAAGACCTGCTACCAGTTTCAGTTCTTCCAGGGAATAGCCCTTTGCAAGTTTTTCAAGAGTCATGCCTTTCTTGAACTGAGCATTCAGTCTCTTATCCAACTTTTCGATGTCGGCCTCTGAATACTTTTCGATTTCTGATTTATCAGCAATGATAATCAGATGGCCAGAGGCAATTGCCTTCTGAATCTTTGGTGCACGGAATTGACGACGAGAGAGTTCCTTGTCTTCTCCTCTACAAACGGTAATACCAGTTGATTGGTCATGAAAACTGTAAGCTCTTGGTCCCACAGTTACTGTATATTTATCTTTAGCCATATTTCCTAAGATTTAAAAATGATTAAAGAGAGGATAGGTCTTTTTAGTTACCTATCCTCTCAGGGAATTTATATAGATGAAACCGGACGTCCCTTATTATTCTAGGTTAACCATCAAATATGGGTCTATGTTCATGAACTCGGGGAAGCCGAATTCTGAGAACTCCTTGTCAGCAGCCATCAACAGAGTTGCATCCTGGTACATCTTAGAGAAGCCAGTAGTCAAGCTTGCATAGATTGCCTGAGTCTGGTTAGAAACGATTCTTTCAGATTCAAGCATCAACTGACGAGCAGTAAGCTTAATCAAGGCAGCAGATGTATCAATCAACAGCAACTGTTGGTCGGGTGTACCCGGGTGAATGTAGAAGTCAGCATTCTTGGGAACAGGAGACTTAACATTCAGGGTAGCTTCTGTAGTACCAGAGTGACGATCCTTGAATTCCGGCAAGTTCAGCATTTCGATTGCCTGGTCTTCACCACCAATCATAGTTTGGAAGTTACGTCCCATACGAGCAGCACGTACCCAAATATGCAGAAGGTCTTTGTAAGTGATACCGTTAGTTGTTTCGTATACACCGATTACCGGGGCAGACTCAGAGCCATCAGGGTTGTTACCATTGATAGCAACGTCCATAGCCAGAGTATCCAGAGCATAACCCAACTGAACACCAAAATCACGAAGGTAGATTCCCAAGACATCGAGTGAAACATAGTTACGAACTTCATCAGTAAGTTTGAAACCTTTTCCGATTTTGAAGAGGCTAACTGATTTCTGTCCGAAGCTAACATCACCCAATGGGATAGTTTCTGCCTCATTAACCTTTGCAGGGGCAGCATCCGACATGTTAACCATCGGCATGATTGCTTGCAAACCATTGATTGGTTGGTCAGATGCGATGATGTTCGGATAGAACGGAGCCTGGCGCATACCCAATGTGATAGCAGCACGAATGATTTCCGGAACAATCCAACGAATATTCTGTTGGGGCATTGTAAAGATGTTCTGCATCGTGTCCACTTTTGGATTGATGCCCATCTTTTCAAAAAGTTCATCTTCTGAAATACCCCATTTACCGGTAACCAATTCTCCAAAAGTTACCTCTACAGGCTTCTTGTCCTGTGAACCGGAACGAACAGCTTCCAAGCTTCTTACCATTTCCGGCAGCTCATTCATAAAATCCTGAGCCTTCAACTTTGTAATATCTATTTTATTTTCCATAACTTCTTTTCTCTTATTTGATGAGTACTTGAATTACCTCATTTGCCTCTTCTGCTGGATTAAGGGCAATGAACTGGGTTGATGAAGTTGCTTGGTTAGCTTTTACGAATCTATCGTTAAGCAATTTTCCATCGGGAGTTACATAGCCAGCATCGATATTTCCGTTTGATACCCAGTTACAAATCATGTAACCTTCCATAGCTACTGTTACCTCTACCGGGAAATTTCTTTGGGGTTGATAAGCAGGGTTAACGTTATCCGTTACTGCTACACCCAAATAAACTTGAGTAGCTGTATCAGTGCAAGGGTAAATCAAACCTTCTTCATTCAAAGCCACTGGCATACCCTGTACGATTTTCTCTCCAGCTTTAACATTGAAAGCCTGGTGCAATTTGTGTGACTCACTTTTGTAAATCACCGCTCTCGGGGTTCTTTCCCCAAAGAGAGTAAGTTGCTGAGGGTCGTTTACGATTTTAGTTTTTTCCATAACGCGGATTATTTATATTAGTTATTTGATTTTGTTTCGATACAAGTTATCGATTACATTTTTAGTACTCGGAGATTCTGAATTCCGTTGGGTATCAGTACCCTGGGTTCCAGTTTTACCCTCGGTATCATCCTCAGCAATTGAGGAAGCACGGTTGACGTCCTTAGAACCACATTTTGAGCAAGTGAGAGGGAACTTCTCTTCCAAGCGAGCTTGGTAATCCTTGGTCAAGGAAATAAGAGTAGTAATACCAGTAGTCTCGGCATTGAGCATCGTAACGATTGTCTCATCTACCTTATCACCCATCAACTTCTTGTAGGTTTCTACGGCATTTTCACGTAGAGAAGCAATGTGATTCTTTCCTACGGTTGCCATTTCCTTCAAGTTAGCTACTTCGGCATTCAAGTTGGTAATCTGTTCCGTAAGAGAAGTTTTCTCTGTAGTAAGATTATCTACCGAAGTTTGCAATTCGTTTCTGGATGATACCAAAGTCTGAATGCAGGCAATTACATTTTCCTGATTCATCTCTTTACCTTCTTCCAGGGTAAGCATGTTATCCCCAAAAAGGATTTCAAGAAATTTTTGTAATTCGTTCATGTTATCTTTATTTGAATGATTATCATTGGCATCATTATCATTAAAAGAACCCTGAGTATCGTTCTTTTCTTGATATGATGTTAAATCTGATTTATAATCAGTAAAGAAGTATTGCTTCGATTTATCATCTCTGTATTCTTCATAAGATGCCCAAGTTCTTTTGGCAAAGGTTGGGTTAATGATTTTACCATCCGAACCAATTTTCTGGGCAAATGAATCAGCACCATGTGAAACTAGTGAGGTCTCAAGGTAACGAACAATTTCAGTAACAATTCTACGTACCATAACTCCCTTAGAGTCATAAGTACCCAGTTTCTGATAAAATTCGTTATCTTCCATTTGGGGATGGGATTTATCCCACTTAAATTGTACAGTAACTGAATTACTATGAATTGAAGGAGGTTCCATAAGGATGCCTCTAGCAATTCTTGGGTTTGCCTTACCATCGATTTTCAGAATACCGTTGATACCAGCGGGTATAGTAAAGCTACCGTCTTTGTAGGATTCCTGCCACATTACTTGTGATACAGCACCAATAGCATTACCAATGTTGGTTTCATGGTCACAGTTTACTGTTTGACCAAGCAACATCTTCATAGAAGCCTTTAGTACTCCATTCTGACCAAAGTCGGTCGGGTTCCAATTCTTAGATACAATCGTTTCTGAAAGTAATCGGAACATAGGTTCGATAAACTCTTCATCCTTTGGAGTTAATTCCGATTTATCCAGGTTAGGGTAATAGGTATTATAATCTATATCCCCTCCCCAAAATCCAAATTGAGCAATGGTGTCCGGTGTAGGATTCTTCCATTTGTAATAATTCTCGGAGAAAGTCTGGGCTCCCACTGCTTCTGGGATATACCCAGCCATAATGGTATGGCCTTGACCTATCACCATAGAATCAAGATGCTCTTTGTTTTTCTTTGTGAATTTACTCATCTTGCTTTAGTATTTTGGTCTCCTCGAGAAGGAGCCGGGTTTGTCTTATCTCTTGACCTACGAGCAGATTGGTTTTTATCATCCTGCCTTTGTTTCTTCTTGGTACCCTCTTGTGGGTCTGTATTACCACCCTTAGCAAATTGGTCCTCAAGTGAAACTCTTGGTTCCTTTTCATCTGGTGAATCATAACCCATTGCCCAAGCATATTGCTCTTGGCTAATGATACCTGCCTTATACAATAAGTCAAGGTTCTGTATCTTATACTGAAGACCTTGTTGGATTTTAACTTCATCAGAAACTGTAGAAGTTCCCCAATCAATCTTCATCCCCTTATTATTAAAGCCTGCCAGACGCAGTTCTAGAGAATAAAGTCGGTCCAATACATAAGCTACAAGCATTTGGATATTTTTTAACTGGCTAATCATCTTAGACAGCATTATACCAGTTGCACCTTCACCAGTAGTAGATGATACCCCAATGATAGAGCCATTAACTCCCAACCCATTTGCTACAGATTGTTGGTTCATATTCCAAGGCTTCTCGATATTACCGAGCTCCTTAGTAGTAGAATTTAGTTTGAATTCATGGTCATCTATGTAACCAGCAACTACCCCATCCTTCATACCCTCTTTAACATTACGTTTAAGGATATTGAGTTCATGGTATAATCTGGATTCATAAGATTTGATACTCTCATTTGGCCTTTGTGGAGATTTCTGCATCTTAGCTTCTAAGAAACCAACCATACCACAAATCTCCATGATATGTTTGAAGTTAATCTTCATATCATTTTGTCCTTTGAGAGAATCCAATGCAGGCATAAATGGAGGAACTCCATAAGGTTCATCGGTATCATTGAACATACCAACATAGAAGTAGGTTTCTGGGTTAAGCTTAATGTAATCTTGTTGCTTAACAAAGAAATTTATATTCTTTTGGTAAGGAGCATACACCCCATTTAATTCACGTTTAAACTTGATATGCTCTGGCTTAAGGAATAATACAGTAGCCAAACCATCAAGCTTATCATTTGGTACTCCTTCTACTGATATTGCCCCACTTACAAGAAGTTGAACAATCATTTTGTTAACTAAACCATCTATACCAGCAGTATATCTGGTCCATCCCTTGGTGGCTTTCTTAAGATGTTCTCTCATCTTTGAAGCCTCTTCATCGGTATTATTAGGGAAAGTTACTGTATGACTGGTGTTAGCTAACTTAAACATATCTTGCAATGCAATGCCCATATCAGGATTTACCTTATATAAATCCCGAATTAAAGGTATCACATCAACACGAAAAGAGGGTTCAACTAATTTAGTCAACCCTTGTAATGATGTAATTAAGTTATCGCTATCATCGTCAACTGAAACCCTACCAGGTGAAATTGATGTGGCAGGCTTTTCCTCTTTATTAGAGGATGTACCATTCTTGGGAGGGTCCTTCTTACGTCCCCAACCCCAACTAAAATTGAAGTACTTTTTCATCTTGGTTGTACGATTACGTTAGTTTTTCCTTTCCTTATGTGATTACATATTGCTTTTCCAAAGATATCATCATCGGCATATACGTCTCCTTCAAGGTCTACATCTACAGCTGAATTGTTAGCCCTATGTTTACCCATTGCAACAGGTCTACCTAAACCATCATAAATGAAGGTATAAGCTTCTTGTACAAAGAATGGGTCCTTAATGATTACGTGATCTAATCGAATATCTTCTTCCAAGTTTTCTATTATCACTGAACGATTCTTTTGGGTGGTTAACCAACCAGGGGATTTATCCATTTCAGGTCTACTTTTACCTTTTTTCTTTAGCATCTTCTGGTAGTAGTAAAGGTTAGGGTAGCCTTCGTCTTGAAGCTTAGAAGTTACTGATAAACCAACGTCATTGGATTCTGGAGCTATTATTGCCCAGTTAAACAACTTCCCAGTATCACCAAGTAACTTAGCATAAGCTCCCACTGCCATTCTTCCCTTATATACTACTTGTTCTTCTCCTTGCTTATCCATACAAGTAAATGAAGAGTAGTCAGAAGCTCTACCAGTTGAAACGTCTGCACCAATGAAATATTCTTTATCTGATTCGGGTTCACAGAATTGTCGGTATTGACCATTAAATCTCTTCTTAATAACTGGGTAATCACTAAGGCAGTCTTCGATAGCTTTAATATCGGCTAAATCAAAGACTGTATTACCAGATGATAAGAAGTCACCATCAATTTCTTGTGCAGTTCGTTTTGCTCCCAAAGCAGAAGACATTTGGTTATACCAATTGATATCTCGTTCTGGGTGCATTTGCCAGTATAATCGAATTGGGTTAAAAGGATTACCTCCTGCAATGGCATCTACCCAAGTTGAGTGATAGAAATTACCAACTCCATAGGGAGTGGAATTGACGATGGCAGCTCCACCAGTGGAAAGAGTAGGGAATGCAGCAGCCCAAATTTGAGCAGCCCATCTTACTACTGCTGCCTCGTCAATTACCAGAAGAGAAAGGGATTCCGAACGACCGGCTTCGGATGATGTCGGAATAGATTCAATAAATGACCCATTATCAAATTCTATCATGGAAACAGAACCGTATTCTCCAGCTCTACCATTGATTATGGGAGTTTGAAGGTACCATGGAAGATTCTTGTACATGAACTTAATCTTCTTAAGCACCTTCTTAGCAGTTGTGTCTTTGATAGAGATAATGTTTATCTTTTTGTTGGGATGGTACATCGCCAACCAAAGACAGTACATTGAAATAAGTTCTGTAATTCCTGCCTGACGGAATTTGAGAATGATATTGAATCGTTGGGCAATGAAATTGTAGAGAACGGATTTCTGAAAGGGGTATAAATCGAATCTTACCTTTCCCCTTACTGGATGTATCACATAACAGAAAAGACTGAAAAAGAAAACATCACTAGAAACTCGGGATAAGTTTGATAGCTCTTCTCGAGTTAAAGTAGTTCTAGTTTCTGAGATAGTCTTTGCCATATCTAAAAGTTATACGTTATTTGAAATTCGATGTCAGTACCTATACCAGATTTTATCTTCGGATAGTAAAAGGTATTGACTCCGAGTTTGTAATTAAATCTCTTAGTCTTGATTGAAAGACCAGCTCCCATATCGAAGAGATTATTGAAAGGCCTGTATTTGCCATAAACGTATGGACTAAGTGATAACCTTGCAACTTTCTTTCGAGTTAATTGACCTTCATACCAGTTGTAGTTGTACTTATCTAAGTCGATTGGGAATAGTCTAGTTGAATAAGTGTTAGTCTCCTTATTGAACAGACTTAAGTTCAACTTATCTTTCTTCAAAACAATTTGAACCAGGGAATCTTGGTTACTGATAACTGGCTGCCTTAGCATGGAATCAGGAAAGAGAGTTGGCTGCTTATTATCATGAACTAAGATTTTACCTGGTTTAACTTTTTCTGAGTACTTCTTCTCTGGTTTGAAGGGTTTCTCTGTGTATACTGTATCTGGGATTTCATTGACCGCTAGTTCCAGGGAATCAACCTCTCGAGAAAGTTTGTAATTCCTGAAGCAAAGGTATATAGTAAATCCTAGAATTACAATAAACAAGGCCCTCTTAAATGTCTTCATCCTTGATTCTCAAATAAGTGTCCTTAGCAATGAACTTATCCATACCAATACGGATTAAAGCTTTCATACTTGAACTTAATTCCGAGGTAGGTATTCTTAATCTAAATTCAAGTCCTTTCGAATCTTCAGAAAGAGTTATACGAATTTTTCCCTTTCGATTTTTAATCAATCGATTGTATAGTACAGCAATCAGATTGAAGATTGCTTTCAGATTCTTCGGTGTAATTTCCGAACGATGTAAAATCTTCTTAGTCATATCATTTTCGATTTTTGTGTTTCATATGAATATAGTCAACTAGCTCTAAATCAGGTACTTGGCATTAACTTGCCAAGTCTTGGTACTACCTAATTCATTCAAAATCAATTAGTTAGGTTTGTGGCTTGTTTTCCTTTCCCTTAACAATCCCTATCCTTTCAGAATTGTATTTTGGAATTATTCCTTCTTACCTTCTTACCTTCTTACCTGGCCATAATATATATAGGGGGGAGTCACTGAAAATTAAGGTACCTTTTTAAGGCATTTTTTGAACCAAATCCCGATTTCCCCAACTGCCCCTTTGGCAATTGTATACCTTGCCTTGTTAAGCCAGTAATGGTAATCCTTAAAATCACCTTCGAAGGTATCACCATTTTTGTGAAGGTAAATTTCGAATTTATCGGGGAATCCCATAATTGCCTTGAAGTCTTCGATTCCCAGAGGGTACCCGTCAGGTCTAAATTGCCTATCTGCAGGTCTGAGAGTTAAGGGTGGTTTATCATACTCTAATCGATATACTCCTGGAAGAGTACTCATCTTTGCAGTTTTGATAGGCCACTTCTTTTCATCTTTAAAATCTCTAACCCAGAGTCTATGTATCTTTGCTACTGTAAGATTCTTCTTTTCAGGAAGCTTCCGATAGTCATACATTGCCAGAGTTTTACTCATAAACGGGATCTGGTTAGTATTATTTTCCTGAGAGAATGTGAGTGGTTTAAGTAGATTTCTAGTAATTGTTGGGTTTTTTACTTGAAATACTTCATTAAAAGCATTCAAGTATTTCTTACCGGTCTTTTTATGTACTCCAATGATAACTAAACGCTTCCTAGATATCTGAGAATTTCCATAATCAAAAACTGACCTTTCGTGAAAAATAAGTTTATAGTCTTCAAGAGTTTTTTGAAGATATTCTTTTGGGAGCAAAGATAGCAAACGAGGTAAGTTTTCAATAAGAAATATCTTAGGTTTATAATGTAAGATTGATTGAATTACTAGATTCAGGGATTTATTCTCTTGGGGATTGCCCAATTCTTTTACTTTTGAAAGCCTCATAATAGAAGATGCTCCACAGTCTGGACTTGAAAGTATGATGTCTGGCTTACAATCTGGGAAGGTTTCATCTTTATAATATGGTATACCACCAAAGTTCAATTTCCACTGCTCTAAGCCTTTAGTATAAAATACTCCTCGAGTTTCTATATTAGCTATCAAATTCTTTCTAAAAGGGAACAAAAGGATGCCTGCACCAGCAGACACCCCTAATACTTTTAATTTTTTCATTTCTTGTAGCTTCTCAATTTAATGTACTTAATCCAAGCAAATGGCTTACGGTCTTCCAAGTAACTCAGATACTTATCATTGTTGTGGGCTTCTTCTTCGAAACTTACATCATGATATCTTTCGTTCTGTTTATTCCACTTGGCAAAGCACATGATAATTAGGTATTCAATAACATACCAAAGGTAGAAGAATCCAAAAGTCAGAGCCACTACCCACCAAAAGGATATATCGAATAATAACCAGAGTATGATACCGAGTACTAAACCCACTATACTACATTCAATCTGTTGTACCTGATGGATTCTCTCATGGTTGATATCATCAGGTTTACACTCTTCTACTTTGTGTTTGAAGAATGAGTTATACACCAGAGTAATTGCTTTGTAACTGGGGAAAAGAAATACTTTTGCTACCCAGCTGTTAAAATGACATCTTTTCATAATTTATCTTTGAAGTTTTCGTAAGCATTTCTTAGTTTTTGGTCGTAGGCATTCTGGGCATACCCGGGACCATTGTATTTTCTGGCAAAGCCAGCCCAGTCCTTTTCTTTGAGATTACTCAAACAACCAGAGTTTTTCATGAAATAATACATGAGTTCTAGTTGATTCGCATGAGATTCTGACACCTTGTGAACAAATTCGAAGACATCTTTACACCCACAAAGATGGTGGTTAAAACCCATAATCTGGAACATCCCCCAACTTGCAGACTTTAATGCACATTCTTCGTCAATTTCTTTGGCTAATTCGAGTCTCTTATACTCGTGTACACCTCCCAAATACTTCGATTTATCCCATTTAGGGAAGAAAATCGTAGAATATCTCTTACAAAGGTAAGCTAAATCTCTGTCAGGGAATTTCTTATGTACTTCTTTGTACATAATGTGACCCTCAAAGAGGATTTGAGGCCTACCATCAGCTAAAAACCCATCTCTACCTGCGGCTTCTACCAATTGAACAGCCTTCAATAGAGCAGGTTCTAAACCTAAGCGAATAGCAAGGTCTTTAATCATTTCATTTGTTAGTTTATCCATAACTTATCAGTTTTAATGGTTCAATTTTAGTAACAAAAGTATTGCTTATAGCCCATTTTCAATATGTTTCGAGGTTCTATTATCATATATAACTTATAAAATAATGCAATATGGACAAGAAAAATGAGTGCCAGATATGTGGCAAACCAATTAATTTAGAGGAATTCGATGAAACTAGAGAGATTCCCCAACTTATGGCAAGAAAACAAGTTTGTTTTCAATGTGCTTTTTGGTTTAATCGATTAGCTTATGATAAAGAGCTTAAGAAAGAGGGTAAAATTGCCGTAATTACTCCAGATTATTCTCACTGGGTAACTAAAATTCCCGGAAATATTTTAATGGTGCCCTCGGCTTTTGGCGGTATTTACCAAACTAAACTCCAACCAGTAAACACTCTGGGAGTTATTGATGAAGACCGAGAGAAACTTTTCATCATCCGTTATAATAACATCGCTCACCAGGGCACTATACCAGAGCATCTAAGAGATGCTTTTAAAGTAAACGGAGTAATTCTATCTCCACAGGAATACAAAATGCTAGAAGATTATCGGGGCAATGCCTATGAATTTATTAAAAATATGATTGATAATGCAATAAATAAGAAATAATTTCGTATATTTGCATAAAGAAAAATTCTTAATAAATAAAGATATGAAAAAAGAAAAGAAAGAAATCAAAAAGCTTAAAGAGGGGGATGAGGTTCTCTTCACCTTATCTGGAAGACCCATCATTGAGAAAGTTACAGTAGAATCTATCGATAAGAAAGGTGGATTCGCAATGCTCAGTAACCGAGTAAAAGTTGCAAGAACCTTGGGTCCTGATGATACATACCCAAGATTGGATGGGCAAAAGGGGGAAATTCTTCCTATTACGGAAGAGAATGAAAGAGTATTCCTTGCATATAAGGCCTATTTCTCAATCAAGAGAAACATAGAGTTCCTTGACAAGGAAATTAGAAGTATGAAAGATACAGATGCTTTCGATATGATGATTGAATTTGATAAGAAGCTTACCAAGATTATTAACAAATACTTCAAAGAACAATGATGACTACGGTATTAGCGATAATTTACTTGGTATGTTTGCCATTCACGGTATTTTTTGTAAGGGCTTGCTTGGATTATTTACCCTATACTCACAAAATACACTCTCTTATTCTATTCATATCGGTATGGATAGTATTACCTCTATTTCCAATTTATCTATTAATCAGATACATAAAATACAAATTACTATGAGATACTTTTTTGACAGAGATGGTAATTATGCTGGGTCATCAATGCAAGGGTGGGAGATTCTTCTCCTACTCTTGTTCCCAGTTACTCTAATAATCTTCCTCGTATTCTTACCCTTCTTCATATTATATAAGTATGATTCTAGAGAAGAGGATAAAAAATACGAGGAAGAACATCCAGAAATACTAAAAGTAGATTCTTATATTACCTGCTGGTATCCATGGCATAGATATTCTGTTGCATATACACTGGCTCTTATATTCTGGGTAATTGCTTTTTTAATTGGGATGGAGTTATCCAATAAAAATTCAAATCTAATGGATATTTTTTAGTGGGGTTAAACCTACTGGAGAGTATAGGAGTATCACTGCTAGTAGAGGGAGTTGAAACTTTTGTAAGAGTATAGGAACCCAATCCAGTTGTTTTTGTTGTAAAGTATGAATTACTTGGTAAATTGTAGCTAGGATTAAAAGCATTACCATTCTTATCAAGGCAGGACCAAGACAACATTTCGACATTTCCCGGGTACATGTAAGAAATATAGACATTAATAGCATATCTATTTTGATTTACTATCCAATTCTTATTATCCTCAGCCATAGGTCCACCTTCGCCACTAATATTGGTAGTAGCCATAAAAAAATCATCCATGACTATTCCCTGGACGATGGTTATAGGATTAAAATGTATTTCCCAATATTCTTTTTCTTCGGGAGTAGTAAGGTGTAGATTTATTTTATTACCAGATTCATTTTGTGTAAGTATACAAAGCCCAGAAGTACCGTCATTTCGTGCAGTAATCTGAATACCATTGTTACTTTTGTCTTCCTCCAGAACATAGTCCGGGGTATTGATGCTAGCAGAATAACCAACTTCAATAACCCCGGACAATTTGCCATTTACATACTTACGCTTTTGAGATTGTATTGTCCATCTCTCAGAGTTTCCCTGTTTTATTTCTGCATATACATCTTGGGTAGATCTCTCTCCCCCTAATTTAAGAACTTTATTTTCCATATCTTTATAAGTTTTTGGTTTATAGAAAGAACTTTGATATTGTAATCTGCCAGAGGGATAAGTGAAGGGAAGGTATTTGTGGGATATTTGGCTTTGTGTGTTATGTGGGCATGTGTGGTGTGGGATATCTTGGCATGCCCTTAATACGAGGAGTGATTTTTGTGTGGTAGTAAAATATGTAATTTGCCTTCAAGGTACCCCTTAATGCGAAGGCTTCGAAAGTTGTGGTACTGAAATCTGATTAGAGAGTTCTGGCAGAGTCTTATAGCGAGGAGTAGAATTTTGGTGGTACTAAAAGGGGAGTACGGTTCCCTTAAATTTAACATTTGAAAATAAAAAGTAAGGGACAAATAAAAATGTTTGTCCCTTTGCTTTCTTTAGTCTTTAAATGTTTCGTTATCGTCTTTCAAAATTTCTTTTAAATCTCTATAGCATTGAATTGCTAAATAGATTACACCAACCAATAAAAATATATCTAATAACATAGAATTTTATTTTTATGATAAGGAGTAAAATTTTTACTCCTTATCTGAGATTTTTTACTTCAAAGATTTTTTCACTATTTCAAGCCCTTTTATTAGAATTGCTTTCTTTTCTTCTTTTGTATTCTCCGATGCAATTGAAGAAAAAGAAAAATCATTTAAAACATAGACTTGTTTATAAAAGTCTATAAAGCCCTCGATTAGTTTTTTGTCTGCATTGGTTGCAATCGTAGAAAGAAAACTAAAGGTAACATTTCTAAACTTTTTTCTCAAAGATTTTATTTGCTTTTCGTTTGCACCCAAAAACAGTTCTCTTTTATAGATTTCTGCTTTTGTCCCTAAAGAAGTTTTGAAAAGTCCCGCGTTTTTTTCTTTTACAGACTTTAAAACGTCTAAAGCTAAGCTATTAGCTTTACTGTTTGCTACTGCTTTTTCTACACTCACTTTGTTAATTTGATTTTTCATAATTAAATTGCTTGAAAGTTTTGTTATTATTTTTTTTATTACCTTTTCAAAATAGACCTTCAAGTCTCTTTAAACTATTCTAATAAGGTAGGGTAGTATATTGGTTTCGCTTCTGTATTGCAAAGATACGAATAATATTTTAATCTACAAATAATTTCAAGAAAAATTTTTGAGAAAATGAATATTTTTATTTTCAAAATTATTTTTGTGAAAAATCTATAAATTCAAAAATTTATTGCACCCTAAAAAGGACTTAATATTTGCACTTAATTTTGGAGGTTCACAAGGGTAATCTTCGCACGCCTTGTAGTGGGCATATAT
>ENA-UONW01000249-UONW01000249.1-human-gut-metagenome-genome-assembly--contig:-CS52-NODE-249-length-85716-cov-17.158882_pt1 | contig 85716 bp, 80 predicted proteins | sample MGYA00242463_ERZ724010 | MGnify/ENA metagenome assembly ERZ724010 | reverse complement strand
GTAAGCGGAGGTGGAGACCCATGCGCTGCCGCCGAACAGGGCGCCGGCGATCATGGCGATGAAGGGCACCTTAGCGCCGCAGGGAATAAAGGTGGTGGTCATAATGGTCATACGGCGATCCCGTTCATTTTCGATGGTACGGGAGGCCATGACGCCGGGCACGCCGCAGCCCACGCCGATGAGCATGGGGATGAAGCTCTTGCCGGACAGACCGAACTTGCGGAACACGCGGTCCAGCACGAAGGCGATACGGGCCATGTAGCCACAGGCCTCCAGGAAGGCCAGCATCAGGAACAGCACCAGCATCTGAGGCACGAAGCCCAGCACGGCGCCGACACCGGCCACAATACCGTCATTGATCAGCCCGCTGAGCCAGGGCGCCGCGTTGGCAGCATCCAGGCCATCGCCCACCAGCACGGGGATGCCGGGTACCCACACGCCGTAGTCAGCGGGATCCGGCGCATCAAAGCCGTTTTTCTCCAGGTAGGCCACAGCGTCCACATAGGTCATCTGTACCACGTTTTTCAGCTTGTCGGCGCCCTCGGGCAGGGCATCGTAGTAAGCGGTCATGGTGTTGATGGCCAGAGTCTCCTCATCCTCCACATCCAAGGTGGCAGTAGAGGAGGAAGGGACAAAGGCCTTCATCTCGGCCAGGGCGGCAGCGGCGTCAAAGTCCTCAGCCTCGGTGTCCAGACCCAGGAAAGCATCCACAGCCTGCACGGCAGCGGTGTACTCGTCGTTGACCTCGTTATACTCCTTGGAGCCGATGCCCAGCAGATGCCAGCCATCACCGAACACGCCGTCGTTGGCCCAATCGGTAGCGGGTGCGCCCACACCCACCATGGCGATCCAGTATACCAGGAACATTACCACGGCGAAGATGGGCAGACCCAGCCAGCGATTGGTGACGATTTTGTCGATTTTGTCGGATGCAGACAGAGCGCCCGTGTTCTTTTTCTTATAGCAGCCCTTAATAAGCTCGGCAATGTAGATGTAACGCTCACCGGTGATGATGCTCTCGGCGTCATCGTCCAGCTCCTTCTCGGCGGCCTTGATGTCCTCCTCAATGTGGGACATAACGTCCTCGGGGATGCTCAGCTGGGAGAGGACCTTGTCGTCCCGCTCAAAGATCTTAATGGCGTACCAGCGCTGCTGCTCCTCAGGCATGTTGTGCACGGCGGCCTCCTCAATGTGGGCAATGGCGTGCTCCACGGGGCCGGAGAAGGTGTGCATGGGCACTGTCTTGCCGCCGTTGGCGGCCCGGACAGCCTCCTCGGCCGCCAGCATCACGCCGTCGCCCTTCAGAGCGGAGATCTCCACCACCTTGCAGCCCAGCTCCCGGGCCAGCTCCTGGGTATTGATGCTGTCGCCGTTCTTCTTCACCACATCCATCATGTTGATGGCCACTACCACAGGGATGCCCAGCTCAGTGAGTTGGGTGGTCAGATAGAGGTTACGCTCCAGGTTGGTGCCGTCGATGATGTTCAGGATGGCATCGGGACGCTCCTTGATGAGGTAGTTACGGGCTACCACCTCCTCCAGGGTGTAGGGGGACAGAGAGTAGATGCCCGGCAGGTCCATGATGACTACATCTTCGTGTTTTTTCAGCTTGCCTTCCTTCTTCTCCACCGTAACGCCGGGCCAGTTACCAACAAACTGGTTGGAGCCGGTGAGAGCGTTGAAAAGGGTGGTTTTGCCGCAGTTGGGGTTGCCCGCCAACGCGATCTTGATTTGTTTATCCATGTGTCTCTCCTTTCGGTTAGCATAAACTAACCAGTGCTTAAAAAAATTAATGGGAGCCTGAGAGCCTCGGCAAAAAATTGAAATCATTTTTCGCCGCAACATGTGCGCGGAAAAAATACCTCTCAGGCTGCAAGCCTTTTGGCAGAAAAATCAAAGATTTTCCGCCAGGGGTCATTCCACCTCGATCATCTCGGTGTCGGCCTTGCGCAGGCTCAGCTCGTAGCCCCGCACTGTCACCTCCATGGGGTCGCCCAGGGGGGCCACCTTGCGCACATAGACCTCCACACCCTTGGTGATGCCCATGTCCATAATGCGGCGCTTCACGGGACCTTCGCCGTGGAGCTTTACCACCTTGGCGGTATCGCCGATTTTAACATCCTTCAGTGTTTTCATTTTGCCTTCTCCTTCTTATATCATAATTTTTCTTGCCATTTCTTCGCTGATGGCTACCCGGGCCTCCTTCACCTTCACAATGAGGTTGCCGCCCAGGGCGGACACCACGGTTGCCGTGCCGCCGGCCACAAAGCCCAGACCCTCCAGGTGCTTGCGCACCTCCGGGCTGCCGCCAATGTGCCGGATGATGTTCTCCGAACCCATATCAGCCAGTGCCAAGGGCATCATTGTCATCCCTCCTGAATGTTTGATTACTCTAACTGCTTCTCAAAAGAAAAGCAGTTAAAATCCTTTAACTGCCGATAGTTTAATATCTTTAACCTCTTTTGTCAACCCCTCTGTTAAAAAATATTTAAAAATTAGCAGGGTGTCCAAAACGGCCGCATTTTGTCAAAAATTCCTCGTTAACGATGCCAATAGACGGGGAGAGCGGAGAAAAGAGGAAACCAAAAAGATGGAAGATTGGTGCGTAGGGGCCGATGCCTGCATCGGCCCGCCCCACCGTATTCCGAGTCAAATGCCTCTGGCGGCGCCCTTTCTTTCTGCGGCGAAAGAAAGGGCGGAAAGAACGCCGTCAAAACCAAGGTTTTGAAATCCTTTCCGCGGCTGAAGTGCTGCCTGTACCGGTCTCCTTCAGCCACGCGAATCAAGATAAGCAAATTTCGTGCCTTGCTTTCACATGGCCTCTGCGTCTACATCTGAGACGCGCTCCGCGCTTGTGCTGGCCCATTCTAACTGGGCTATTCTCTGCTTCTCTGGTAGGGCGGGGTGCCCACACCCCGCCGCCCAAATTCGCATGGTCCCCTTGTACCCACCTGTCATTGCGAACCAGTGACCGACGTCACTGGCGTGGCAATCCGCGCCCTATGTCCCGTTCCTGCACAGCCTTGTAGGGGCGGACGCCCCTGTCCGCCCTATGGGAATATGCAATATTTTGCAGGGCGGGGCCCATGTGCCCCGCCGAGCGCGGCGCGGGGGCATGTGCGCAAAAAGAGACCGCCCCTCCGGGCGGTCTCCCTTTGTGTGGCTAAATTTGAAGCCTCACAGATCCAGCTTTAAGTCGTCCTCTCCGATCCAGCCCCACTTGCGCAGCGGCAGGGCAATGAGCCAGCTCAAGATGGCAGGCAGCACGAAGCATACCAGCACCAGCCCGATCCAGTCCATAGCGGTGATGGCGGCCTTGGCCCCGGCCTCTATGTCCGCCAACCATCCGGTATACACGCCGATCTGCCCCACCAGGCCGCAGGTGCCCATGCCGCTGGACACCGCAGCGCCGTTCATTTCCATGCGGAAGATGCAGGTGGCAATAGGGCCTGTGATGGCGGAGGCCAAGGTGGGCGGGATCCATATCCGGGGATTGCGGACGATGTTGCCCATCTGCAGCATACTGGTGCCCAGGCCCTGGGCCGCCAGGCCGCCCCAGCGATTTTCCCGGAAGCTCATGACGGCGAAGCCCACCATCTGAGCGCAGCAGCCTGCCACGGCGGCGCCGCCGGCCAGGCCCGTTAGACCCAAAGCGGCACAGATAGCGGCAGAGGAGATGGGCAGCGTCAGAGCGATGCCGATGACCACGGAGACGATGATGCCCATGAAGAAGGGCTGCAGCTCCGTGGCCCACATGATGGCCTTGCCCACGGCACTGGCGGCGGTGCCGATGGGGGCGGCAATCAGGGCTGCCGCGCCGATACCGCAGAGGATGGTGACAATGGGGGTCACCAGAATGTCAATTTTTGTCTCCTTGCTCACGGCCTTGCCGATCTCAGAGGCGATGATGGCCACGAACAGCACTGCCAAGGGTCCGCCGGCCCCACCCATGGCATTGGTGGCAAAGCCTACCGGAATCAGGGAAAACAGCACCATGGGCGGGGCATTCAGGGCTTGTCCGATGGCCACGGCCATACCCGGGCCCACCATAGCCGAGCACAGGCCGCCGATGGTGTAGGCCACCGCGCCGTCGCCCTTGCCCAGAGTGACAATGATGTCCGTTAAAAATCCGATGTGCAGCTGGGTGCCCAGCGTGTTGAGAATGGTGCCCACCAGCAGCGTGCAGAACAGGCCCTGGGCCATGGCGCTCATGGCGTCAATGAAGTAGCGCTTGGGAGAGAAAACAATGTCCTTGCGCCGCAGGAAAGCGGATACTTTTTGCATGATACACCTCAAATATAATGGAGTAGTCAGGTGTCATGACACTTGACTACTCCATTATATCCTAATTGCGGGATTTGTCAATCCTCCAGCAGCATTCCTTTTTGCCGCAGGGCAGCGCACACCCGCTGAAAGGCGTCCTCATCCGGCACGGACAGCCGATGGGCGTGGATACCATCTGTCAATAGGCTCAGGGGCTGGGCGGCATTATCCAGCATTTTTCGCACAAACTCGTCCACATCGCGGCGGCTGGAAAGCTGCAGCGGTGCTGTGATCTCTCCGTAGACCGGGTGTTCCACCGTCACGTCCAAAACGGTGCAGCCGCCGTCCACCATAACGTATAGCTCCTCCTGGGTCTGTCCGGGAGTGTGCTGACATACCACCTGGCGCACCGAGCCCTCCTCCGACGGGATCACATAGCCCCGGGAGGTGGCCACGACATGTGTGCCGGCGGCACGGAGCAGGGCCACATCACCAACGATGATCTGTCGGCTCACGCCCAGCAGCTTTGCCAAGGTAGTTGCGCTGACAGGGGTACTTTCATCCCGCAGATAGGACAAAATTGCTTTCTGCCGTTCTTTTGTTGTCATGACGAGACCCTCCCACTCAATAATATGCTATATTATAACATATATCCGGAAAAAGAGCAATTCCATCCCGGGAAAAAATCAGCCGGCCGTCTGCCGAAGATGCTGAAACCTATATGTCCCCATAAGCTCCAGTGCCGGGGGCAGCAGGCAAAGTGCCGCCCAGGCCGTATAAAACAGGAAAGACATAGGCGTGATGGGCATCATCACCACCTGGGGCTTAAAGCGGATCATGGTTTGATCCAGCAGCACCGCCATCAGCAGCACACTCATCAGCGCGCACAGCCCGATAACAAAGGCCCTGTCCCGCCCATCAAAGCGGTACAGGGAGTAGGCGGTGCGTCCCCGTAGGGAGCAGCCTCGGCAGCGCATGGAATCCGAGGTGGTCACAATGCCCTCCGTGAGCCAAGTGAGCAGGATGCTGCCCCGGCGCAGGGTGTTGTGCATACGCTGGAAGATGTTTCCCTGCCCCTTGCCCCGGCCGATACCCCGCTGGGCCAGCTCAATGCGCTTTCGCTGTGTGTTCAGCCGAGGTACCATCCGCAGCAGGATGGATAAGTACAGGCTCAGGTGCGGGGATACCCGGCCTAAAAGATACACGATCTTATCGGTGGTGAACACATCGTGTATGCAGCCCAGCCATAGGACCGCCGCCACGCACACCATGGACCAGGTCCCGCCGCAGAGGAAGGACTCCAGGGTCACCTGGTTGCCGATAAAGTTGATTCCCAGCACCTTGATGCCGAAGTGGTGGTACGACCCATACCACAGGGCAAAGAGCAGCGCAAAGGGCAAAAGTCCCAGCCCCGGTATCAGGGCCCGGAGGCCCCGGAGCTTCAGCAGGTATAAAAATGCACACACATAGCTGAGGGCCAAGTATACCGGTTGGCGGAAAAGGATGGTGCCTGCCAGCACCGCCGCGAAGTACAAAAAGTTGATGGCCGGATGATAGCGTGAAAATTCCATAGCGTCAGGGCTCCATCATGCCGTACTTGATCTGAATGCGCTGCAGCCGCTCCAGCAGAGGCTTGCCGAACAGCAGCATGGTCAGGGCCACTGCCGCGCCGTGTACGCAGTTCACCGGCACACCTGCCAGGTAAACCGCCAGCACCGAGGCGGCATCATAGCTGGTGGCCACGGTAAAGAAGGTGGAGGTGTCCAGCAGTGGGCCCACCACCAGCAAAATGCCGAAAAAGCCGAACACAGCCAAAATGATGACGTCTTTCCAGCCCTTGGGGGCCTTTTTCAGAATGCCCCACATGGCAAACAGCCCCGCCAGCAGTCCGCCGATGCCGTAGGCAAACATTTGCCACGGGGTCCAGGGCCCCTGGCCGAAAATAAAGTTGCTGGTAAAGCCGCTGATGGCCCCGCACAGAAAACCCGCCTCCGGCCCGAAGGCGATGCCTGTGAGCATAACGATGGCCAGCATGGGCTTGAAGTGAGGCACAGCGGCAAAGGCGGCCCGGCTGGCCACTGCCAGGGCGCATAGCACCGCCAAGATCACCAGCTCCCGGGCCTGGGGCTTCCGGCTCTCAAAATGCAGGAAGAAGGCTGCCGTGGTCAGCACGATGATGGCCAGCCCCGCCAGATAGTATTTCCGGTCGAAGCGGGAGAAAACCAGCACCGTCAGCGGCACCAGCACCAGCAGGATCACAAGGCTCAGCCAAAAGCGCCAGGTAGTTTTTTTCGTGTTCATGTCAGCTGATTCTCCTTCATCAGTGTCACCACATCCTCCGCCGTCACCGCCTGGGGGAACAGGTGCCGGCTCATGCGGTTGGCTGCGGTGGTGTAGAAGCTGTTTTGGGCAAAGAAGCGCCGGGGCGTGTTGGTGGTGAGCAGCTGTCCGTCAAAGAACATGGACACGCTGTCTGCGTATTCCGCACAGAACTCCACATCATGGCTCACCATAACGATGGTCACGCCCTCCTCTGTCATCAGCCGGCGCAGGAGCCCCGCCAGCTGGCGCTTAAAGAAGCTGTCCAAACCCTTGGTGGGCTCATCCAAAAGCAGCAGCTTCGGCTCTGTCAGCAGCACCTTTGCCAGGGCGGAGCGCTGCTGCTCACCGCCGGACAGGTCGTAGGGATGGTGCTCTAAAAGCGCCGTAATGTCGCAGAGCCGGGCCATGTCCGCAATGCGCCGGTCCTTATCCGGGCAGGAGGCGGGGAGCATTTCCTCCAGATCCTCCCGCACGGTTTTCTTCACAAACAGGCACTGGGGGTCCTGAGGCAGCATGGCAAGCTTCCCGTGGAATAGATCCCTGCATTTGGCGGTGTCCTGGCCATCCACACGTACCTTGCCCCGGTAGGGCCTGCAGATGCCGCACACGGCCTTGAGCGTAGTGGATTTACCCGTTCCGTTGCCGCCTACAATGGAAAAGAGTGTTCCCTTAGGCACCCGGAAGCTGACGCCCTTGAGAATGTCCGGGCTGTCCTTTTCGTAGCGGAACCAAATTTCCTTTACCTCCAGGGCCGGGTCCCGGATTTCCTCCGGGAATTCCGGCTGGGGGGGCAGGGTGTCGCGCAGCTTTTTTCCGGCGGCCTTTTCCGTCAGCCAGCTGCGGCCCTCCCGCACCGTCAGGGGAGAAGCGGCGCCCTGCTCGCCTGCGCCGTAGAAAATGCGCACCGGGGCAGGCATAGCGGTGAACATATCACTCTTTTGGGTGTAGAGAAGCTGGCCCACCTTTTTGGGATCATCGTCGGCCAAAATGCGGCCGTTTTCCATAACCACGCAGCGGTCGGCGGCGTGGAAGATGTCCTCCAGCCGGTGCTCGGTGATGAGCACCGTGGTGCCCAGCTCCCGGTTGATTTTTTTCACCGTGTTGAGAAAGTCCGAGGCGGCGATGGGGTCAAGCTGGCTGGTGGGCTCGTCCAGGATCAGCACTCTTGGCTGCATAGCCATGATGGAGGCCAGGTTTAAAAGCTGCTTCTGCCCGCCGGATAGCTCCGCCACATCCCGGTGAAACCAGCTCTGAATGCCGAAATAGCTGGCCATTTCCGCCACCCGCAGGCGCATGGTTTTCTGGTCGCAGCCCAGGCTCTCCAAGCCGAAGGCCAGCTCGTGCCACACCTTGTCCGTGACGATCTGGCTGTCCGGATTCTGCATGACGAAACCGATTTCAGACGACTGCTTGCGTAGGTCCGCCTGGTCCAAGGGCGCACCCTCATAGAAGATAGACCCCGTGCGATTGCCGTGGGGGGTGAGGACAGTCTTCAGGTGCCGCAGGAGAGTGGTTTTTCCGCTGCCGGACTTGCCGCACAGGGCGATGTATTCCCCCTGCTCCACCTGCAGGGAAACCTCCTGCAGGGAGGGGTGCTCCGGGTCTGTTGGGTAGGAAAAGGTCAGATTTTCGATCGCAAACTGTGCCATAGTATAGCCTCCCGAATGGAATAAAAGGTGGGGATCAGTAAAAGTGCGGCGTAGGACGCAAGGCCCAGAATAGGCCGGAAGCCGGCCACCCTCGCAATAGCTATTGCCGGGATAAACGACGCCCGGGCGCTGCCGCCGGCGGCTGCATAGATGGCGGCGGCCAGGGCCGCCAGTATCAGCCCGGTGATAAACCGGTCTCGCCCGGTAAAGCGGTAAATCTGAAAGCTGGTGCGCTTGCCCGGGGCTCCATAGCCCCGGCAGCGCATGGAGTCGGCGGTGATGACGCTGCCCTCCAGGGCCCAGCCGGACAGGGACATAAGCACATCCATGCCGCCCTGGATTTTCTCCTTTCGTGACCCGGCGCCGCTGCGCCCGATACACTTGCGGGCTCCGGCAATCTGCTTTCCCATTCGCCAGTAGGCGGGAATCAGCCGCAGCACCATCACCAGCACCAAGGAAATGGCGGGAATCACCGCGCCGAACAGGCTTGTAAACTTGTCAGAGGTCATGACGATGCCACCGCACAGGAACCACAGGCTCACCGCAGCAAACATCATCCCCGCGCAGCCGCCGTAGCACAGGGCTTGCCAGGTGTAGGGACGGCCGAACAGGGTAAAGAGGATGGTTTCACCCAGGGTGTTGAACAGCGGGTTTACCGCCGCCACCAGCACCATGGCTATAAGAAGGAAGCCAAGGGTTTTAGCGCAGCGCGCCCGGCGCAGCACGGCGTAGTACGCCCCTCCGCACAGAAGGGAGACCAGCAGATACGCCGGGTGAAACAGCACCACCGTCAGCACGATGGCCGCCGCAAAGAACAGGAAATTCACCGCCGGGTGGCAGCGGGAAAACACATCATAGTCCTGCACGGTCATAGCCTCCTTTTCATGTGTGCCGTATAGTTCAGCCCATACTGGGTGCGCCTATATCGGTGCCCAGGCCCTTGCAGGTGTAGGCCCACACAATGGTCTCGCCGCCCTCCAGCTTGTAGCTGGAGCAGCCGTAGTTGGGGAACCAGCCGTTCACCTTGTACATCCAACCGGATTGCTGTCCGCAATCAAATTCATACAGGTGGTTAATGCCCTCAATGTAGTAGCTGCCGTATAGGGGGGTGTAGCTGTATTCAATCTGAATATTCCGCTCATTGCAGATCCGGTTCAGCACATCAAAAACGGTCTCTCCGGCGGTAAAGGAAACGGTGGTGGCAGCGAGAATGGTGCCGTTATCGGGCACATAAACGTCCAATCCCGGCGTCAGATCCTTCATATTGTTTAAAATAGTGTCGCAGCGGATCTCAATGGTACAGGTCGGCCCCGCCGGCTGAGGCTTGTCGGGCGTATCCGGAGTATCGGGCTTGCTGGAGGTATTGGGCTTGTCCGGCTTAGCAGATACATCGGGCGTATCGGTCGTGTCCGGGGTCTCCGGATTTTCGGGCTGGATGACATCCGCCGGTACATTCCGTCCGTCCAATACGGCCTGCACCTCATCTGCCGAGCAGAAGATGCTCTCCCCGCAGCCCAAAACGCAATCCAGGGCAAAGGAGCTCAGGGCCTGCAGATCCATATCCTGCACGGAGAGCTCCTGGCCTACATAACAGCCGGTTTTCCCGGCGGTAAAGGTGTTCTCCCCGTCACTGACGGTCCCACCCAGCACATACACGGTCTCGGATCCCGTGCGTACGGTACACACCAGCACGGTATTTTGCAGCGTGGCGTTGTGTTCACCGTACTGCAGCTTAACAGGCTTGTCTCCCACCTGGCAGAAGGCCTCACCCGTTACCAGGCGCACCTGCGCCTCCGCCGCTGACACGATCTCCAGCTGGCTTCCCTGGGAGAGCATCAGGCTGCCTGTGTCTGCTTCCACAGCCACATATCCACTGGCTACGGATATCACATCGCCTTGGCGCAGCTGCGTCTGCCCCTTGAGCTCCGAGGCGATGCCGCCGCGCTCCAGATTGGCCAGGCCCTTGCGCACGGTAGCACTGATGGCCGTGGCCTCACCCTCCGGGGCGGCCTTGTCAAACCAGCCCAGGTGCCGCCCAGCCAGGAGAACGGCCACTGCGGCGATGGCGGCGATGACAGCCACCATAATGATATTATAAACCGTCTTTTTTTTCATATTTACCTCCCTGGGGCAAAAAAAATCCCCCTTTGGGGGCATAGTTATTCCATATCGGTCCTGCCGGCATCCCCCAAGAGCCAAGGACCTTCTGATTTGGGGAAAGTATTCCGGCTCCGGATGCCTGATGCCGAGCCCTTCTCAGGGCAGTGCTGCCCCAATGGTCTCGGCGGCATATAATCCGTCTACGGCGGCTTGGTACCGCTGGGATGTGACCCATTCCGTTCCGCAAATCACCTGTCGTATATCATACCGCAGAGCGGAATGGTATACTGCGGCCACATTTTTCGGACCCCACCAAAGCGGGAAGAAAAATGACAAAAAATGAAAAACATTATGGCCGCTTACAGCTATTATACCATATGCATTTCATCGGTGCAACCGTCAATCTTCAGCCTTTTTCTCGGGATAGTTGTTTTTTTCGTGGCGCCGGCATACGCAGCGGTAGATCAGTAGCCCCACCAGGGATAAAAGCAGTGTTCCGCCAAAGACAAGGGCCGCAAACAGGTAGCTCCTGCCGCCCAAGGCGCTGCCGCCCACGGTGGATGTCAGCACCGACGGCAGCCGGCCCACGGAGCATAGCAGCAGCCAAACACCCCACCTAATATCCGTCAACCCCGCGAAATAGCACAGCAGATCCTTGGGTGTGCCCGGCACGGTGAAGATCAGCCAAAACAGATAATCCCGCTTTGGAGAATGCTTGAGAAAATGCAGCTTTTCCAGCTTTTCCGGGGGGAAGAAGATCTCCGCCATAGGCTGACCCAGCTTGCGTACCAGGGCAAACACAATGACACTGCCCAAAAATAGGCCCAGCATACATAAAACACTGCCCCACACACCGCCGAAGGCATACCCGCCGCAGATTTCCAGGGGCTCCCCGGGGATGATGGCCACCACCACCTGCAAGATACACATACCCACATAGACGATCATACCCCATAGACCCAGGCTGTCCACCCATTGACGGAACAGCTCCGGCTGCTTGGCAAATCGGATCATGGGCCGCCCCACAAACCAACACACCGCCGCCGACAGCAGGATAAATACCGCCAGCGTGCAGGCGGCGGCGATCTTTTTTTGTTTTTGGGTGAGGGACGGTTTCTGCGGCATAGCGGTCTCCTTTTTAATGGGCGGCAAACGCTGCGAGGCTTTTACAAATGAACTTTTATTAGTATACCATAGAATACCATGGAAATATAAATATTCCGTGAATAAAAGAGGAAAAAACTGTCACATTTTCGCCGAATGTAACATTTTGTTTGACAAATGCCAGCTGTATTCCTTATAATGGGTTAACATAAAAACAAGACAACCCCCAAAAGGAGAACCATATGGATATTTTTGAAAAATGCTATGCGCCCTCCTTAGCTAATGAGCTGCAGGAAAAAGGCATTTATCCCTATTTTCACGCCCTCCAATCCCGGCAGGATGTAGAGGTTGTGATGGAAGGCAAGCGCCGTATTATGCTGGGCTCCAATAACTACCTGGGCCTCACCACAGACCCACAGGTCATGGAGGCCGGGATAAAGGCACTGGAGCAGTTCGGCACCGGGTGCAGCGGCTCCCGTTTTCTCAACGGCACCCTCCAGCTGCACCTGGAGCTGGAGGAGGAGCTGGCCCGGTTCCTGCATAAGGAGGCGGTCATTACCTTTGGCACAGGCTTTCAGTCCAACGTGGGCATCATCAGTGCCCTGGTGGGCCGGCACGACTATGTGATCTGCGACCGGGAGAACCACGCCTCCATCTATGCCGGCTGCCAGATGAGCTACGGAAAGATGCTGCGCTACCGCCACAGCGATATGGAGGATTTGGAAAAGCAGCTTGCCCGTGTGCCGGAGCAGAACGGTACCCTTATCGTTACCGACGGCGTGTTCTCCATGGGCGGCGACATTGCAAGGCTCCCGGAAATCTGCGCCCTGGCCAAGAAGTACGGCGCCCGCGTCATGGTGGACGATGCTCACGGCCTGGGTGTGCTGGGCGATGGCGGCCGCGGCACCGCCAGCTATTTTGGGCTGGAGGATCAGGTGGATGTGTATATGGGCACCTTCTCCAAGTCCCTGGCCTCCCTGGGCGGCTACATGGCGGCCTCCGGGGCGGTGGCGGAGTATGTGCGCCACGCCTCCCGTCCGTTTATCTTCTCCGCATCCATTCCTCCTGCCAACTGCGCCACAGCCCTGGCAGCCCTGCGCAAGCTGGAGCAGCATCCGGAGCTGCCGGAGCGGCTGCGGGAGCTGAGTCTTTATGCCCGCAAGGGCTTCACAGACCGGGGCCTCAAAATTCGGGAGTCTGCTCTCAACGCCCCCACACCCATCATCCCCATCTATACCTATGAGACCATGCGCACCCTGGATGTAGCCAAAAAGATTTACGAGCGGGGCGTGTATGTGAATCCCACCCTGCCCCCGGCTACTCCGGAGGGGGAGGCCCTGCTGCGCACCAGCTACATGGCTACCCATACCGAGGCCCTGCTGGACGAGGCCATGGATATTATGGCGGAGGTGCTGGTTCATGAGTAAGATCGCATTGGTCACCGGCGGCACCTCCGGCATCGGCAAGGAAACGGCCCTGTTCCTGGCGAAAAAAGGCTGCACGGTGTATGAGCTGAGCCGCCGGGCAGAGGGGGTGGCGGGTCTCCGCCATATCAGCGCCGATGTGACGGACGAGGCCTCTGTTCGCCGGGCTGTGGAGCAAATTTTGCAGGAGGCCGGGCAAATTGACATTCTGGTGAATAACGCAGGCTTCGGCATCAGCGGGGCCGTGGAGTTTACGGACACGGAGGAGGCTGAGCGCCAGTTCAATGTGAATTTCTTCGGCATGGTGCGCATGAATCGGGCTGTCATCGCCGCCATGCGCAGCCGGGGCGGCGGTCGTATCGTGAATTTAAGCTCTGTGGCGGCGCCGGTGCCTATTCCGTTCCAGACCTACTATTCCGCCTCCAAGGCCGCCATCAATTCCTATACCATGGCCCTTGCCAATGAGCTGCGGCCCTTCGGCATCACCGTCTGCGCCGTGATGCCCGGGGATATCCATACCGGCTTTACCGCTGCCCGCCGCAAGGTGGCTGAGGGGGATGAAATTTATGCCGGCCGTATCAGCCGCTCCGTAAAGCGTATGGAGCATGACGAGCAGACCGGCATGGATCCGGCCAAGGCCGGAGCCTTTGTGGGCCGCGTGGCCCTGAAGACCGGCCATAAGCCGCTGTATACCATCGGCTTTGCCTATAAGGCGGCGGTGTTTCTGACAAAAGTTTTGCCTGCCGGGGCCCTGAACTGGCTCATCGGCAAAATCTATGCCAGCTGAAATGATTATAAACGGATGCCGCCTGCATTAGCAGGCGGCATCCGTTTATTGGTGCAATTATTTTTGCTGCTGCATTTCTCTTTCGCGCTCCCAAGCGGCGATGACCGCCTCCATGGCGGCGGAGCGGAAGGACATGGACTCCAGCTTGCGGATGCCGGCGATGGTGGACCCGGCGGGAGAGCATACGGCGTCCTTCAGAGTCCCGGTATGTTCGTCGCTCTCCAGGGCTTGGGTGGCCATGCCCAGGAGCATTTGGGCCGCCATGCGCTGGGCCTTTTTCCGGGGCAGGCCGCACAGCACGCCACCATCCGCCAGCCCCTCCAGAAACAGGCAGGCATAGGCCCCGCCGCACCCGGCCACGGCGCTGGCAGCACCCATTAGCCCTTCCTCAATCTCCTCCAGGAGTCCTGAGGCGGCCAAGGCGTCCAGCACTGCCTGCCGCTGCCGGTCCGTGACCTCGGCTGAGCAGGTGTAGGTGGTCATGCCTGCCCCCACGGCGCAGGCGGTGTTGGGCATGATGCGCACTACGGGATAGCGCCCACCGGCCATGTCCTGCAGAGCCTCTATGGCCACGCCTGCGGCCATGGATACCAGCACGAAGGGCGTCCTGCGCCCGGTCAGAATAGGCTGCAGGGGCAGGAGCATCTGCGCCATAGTCTGGGGCTTCACCCCCAGAAAGATCACATCACAATCCCGGGTGATGGTCTCATTGTCCGCCGGGATCGCACCCAGCTTCTCCGCCAGAGCCTGGGCTTTTTCCGGGCTGCGGTTGGACAGCAGAATATCTTCCGGGCCGATGGCCTTGGCGCAGGCGGTGGCCAGGGCGCCGCCCATGCAGCCGGTGCCGATAAATCCATATTTCATAGGACAATCCTCCTTGCTTTTATAGTCGAAATTTTATCACAAAAAATGGGGAATTGCAACCGAATGGCTCCTTTGCTATAATGAAAAAAACGGCAGCGGCTCCCGCTGCGGAAACGGAGAAACGGAATGCTGAAGTCATTTACACAGGCAGCGGCGGATTACTGCGCCGCCGCAAAAAACAGAACGAGGCAGAGCGTTCCCCGGCTGCTGATTTTGGGGATTCTGGCGGGGATGTTCATTGCCCTGGCGGGGACGGCGGCGTCCGTAGGCGGCGCTCTGGCGGGAAAGATCGCCTCCGCCGCGATTTTTCCGGCGGGCCTGGCCATGGTGATTTTGGCGGGGAGCGAGCTGTTCACGGGCAACTGCCTTTTCCTTCTGCCGCTGCTGCGGGGAGACATCACCGGGGGCAGGACCATGGGCAGCTGGGCCATAGTATACTGCGGGAACCTCATAGGCAGCATTGTGATAGCATTTGTTGTAGTACGATGCGGTGTTTTGGATAGCATCGCACCCGCAGCTATTGCCACAGCTGCCGCCAAGGCGAGTTTGCCCTTCGGCGCGGCCTTTTTGCGGGGAGTTCTGTGTAACCTCCTGGTGTGCCTGGCGGTGTGGATGGCCTTTTGCGCAGGGTCCGCCGGGGGCAAAGTGATTTCCTTGTACGGGCCCATTTTTCTGTTCGTCCTGTGTGGCTTTGAGCACAGCATTGCCAATATGTTCTATCTCCCGGCGGGGATCCTTCTCTCCGGTGGGGCGGAAGTGACATGGCTGGACTTCTTACGGAATCTGGGGCCTGTGACCCTGGGCAATATGGCAGGCGGCTGCGGCCTGGGGGTTATACTCTATATGCTGTATGGGAGAAGCTCCCAATAAAAAAGATAAGGGTAGTCCCCGAGGGACTACCCTTATTTTCTCATAAGAATCTGCACAGCAGAATGGGGAAAAGCATGGCCGGCACCAGGTTCATCAAGCGGATCTTGGTAAGGCCCAGCATATTCAGGCTGATGGCCAAAAGGAGCAGGGAGCCGATGGAGTTGATCTCCGCAATGACATCCGTGCCCAGCAGGGGCGCGAGCAGGGAAGCCGAAAGGGCGATGAGCCCTTCCCACAAAAATACCGGAACGGCGGAGCAGAGTACACCCACACCCAAGGTAGAGGCAAAGATCAGGGCAGAGATGCCGTCGATGACCGATTTGGAAAAGAGAATGGTATGGTCCCCCTGCAGGCCGCTGTTCAGCGCACCCATAATGGCCATGGCCCCCACGGCAAAGACCATGGTGCCGTTGACAAAGCCGTCGGTGAACCGCCCCCTGCCGCCGGTTTTCCGCTGCAGCCAATCGCCCAGGCGGATCACAGCACTGTCCAGGTCCAAAAGCTCGCCCAGCAGGGTCCCCAGCACCATGGAGAGAATGGGGACCAGGGGCTTTTGCGAGTCATCAATGCCGGGAACGGCAATGCCGATGACCACAAGGGCCAAAGCGCACATCAGCGTTTTTTGCAGCCGATCCGGCAGAAATCTGCCTGCAAACAGGCCCACAAAGCCACCGGCTGCGATGGCGGCCCCATTGACCGCCGCACCTAATAGAATCATTGTTCTACCTCCTTTTTGCACAGCTCCTGCACCACATAGCCACCCAGCATGAGCCCTGCGCAGGATGGTACCCAGGCCACACTGGCCGGGACGCTGCGGCGGCCGGGGTCGGGGGTGTCCAGTTGGCGGATCTCGGCGGCCTCCTCAGGGCTGAAGACCACCGGCAGATGGCGGATGCCCCGGGCCTTCAGCTCCCGGCGCATGACCCGGGCCAGGGGACAGCCGGAGGTCTTGGAAATGTCCGAAATGCACAGGCGGGTGGGGTCCAGCTTGTTGCCGGTGCCCAGGGCGCTGATGATGGGGATGCCCCGGCCTTGGGCTTGGGAGATCAGGTCCAGCTTGCAGGAGACTAAATCAATGGCATCGATGATAAAATCGTATGGGGCAGCGAAAAATTCCTCTCGATGCTCGGCATCATAGGTCTTGTAAATGGTATGAACGCGGAGGGCGGGATTGATGTCCAGGCAGCGCCGGGCGGCCGCCTCCACCTTGGGCTGGCCGATGGTGGAATGCAGGGCATAGAGCTGGCGGTTGATATTGGAGGGACTAACGGTATCCCGGTCCACAAGGGTCAGCTGGCCTACGCCGGAGCGAGCCAGAGCCTCCACGGCATAGCTGCCCACGCCGCCCAAACCGAATACTGCCACATGGCTGCCCGCCAGGGACTCCATGGCGGCATCGCCCAGGATCATGCGGGTGCGCAGAAAAATATCTTGCATAGTAAAACCTCAAAAAAGCAGGCCGGCGAAGCAAATCGCCGGCCTGCTCAGCTTTCAAAAAAATCTTGTCGGGGCTGCGGGAATAAATTGAGGAAAATCAGCCCACATACTTCATGCCGGAGCCTTCCGTGATGGTGTAGTCCTGCTGCAGGGATTCCAGCCACGTGTTCATGGCGTTGTTTTTCATGGTGTTGATGACGCGAACCTGCCAATAGGGGAGATCCTGGCCTATAAAGTATATGATGTGATAGCCGTAGCTGGTTTCCACGATGTCGGTATCGCCGGCCTTGCGGGCGGCGTCAAAGCACCAGTCATTGAAGGCGGTAACCATCTGGCCCTTATAGACCTGCTCATACAGACCGCCCTTGGGAGAATCGGCGGAATACTTGTCAGCCAGCTCCGCAAAGGAGGCCTCGGTGGCGGCACCGTCCTTCCACTCCTGATAGACCTTTTCCGCCTCAGCCTTCTTCTGGCTCTTCAGGTTGGCCAGGTCCTGCTTATAGGAGTCGGACTTGGAGTCCAGGGTGGAGCTATCCACCCGAATCAGGATGTGGCGCACGTCTACAGTGTTATACTCCTGGCGGCCGACGCTGTGGAACTGCACCACATAGTAGTTGGTGCCATCGTTCAGCACGGCGGTCTCTCCGGCGGTGCGGGCCGCGTCAAAGGCCCAGGCGGAAAGAGTGTCGCCCTTGTTGGCGCCGTCGGTGACAGAGGAATAGGAGGCGATGTCATAGTCCTTGGCGATAGCCTCCAGGCTTTCGCCGTTTTGGAAGCGGGTCAGAGCGGCATCAGCGCCGTCCTTGGCGGCGGCAATGGCAGTGTCCATCTGCTCCTGGGTGGCGTCTACGGTGTTGCCGTTTTCATCCTTGGTGGCGGAGGTGGTGCCGCTGAAGCGGATATAGTCATAGGCGGCAACATGGAAGGTGGATTGGTTATCCTGGTAATACTGCTCGATCTGCTCATCGGTATAGTTCAGGCTATTGAGATGATTGTTCTGGAAGGCGGAGAGCAGAACGGAATTCTTGGACATTTCCTCGAAAACACCCGGGGTCACCAAGGTGCCGTACATGGCCTTGATATAATTCTTATAGGAGTACCCGGCCTTTTTGGCGGCTTCCTTGAAGGTCTTGATAAGATCGTCATAGTCGGCCTGCATATCGTCCGTCCAGGTGAAGCCGTCCTTTTCGGCGGCGGCCAGCAGGGATTGGCTGGACGCCAGGTTAGACTTCGCCTTGTCAAGCAGGTACTTATCCCAGGTGATGCCCTCATCGGTGACACCCAAAAGGGCTTTGGCCGTATCGGACATGGTTTGGCCGGCCAGGCTCTTACTGGTGTCAATACCCATATAGCTATAATAATTGGAGGAACGGACCTCGGTATAAGCGGCGTAGTAGCTGTACTGCACCTGAGCGGCGGAATAATTCTCGTCCCCGATGGTCAGGGCGGTCTTGCCGCGCTGAATCACATTGGAGTTCCACAGCAGGACCAAAACGGCTACCACTACGAAAGCCACGGCAACGGCGCCATAGAGCAGCGTAGACTTGCGCTGCTTGGCCTTTTCCTCCGCGGCACGGATGGCCTTGGGGTCTGCAGCACCGCTGGCGGCGAAGGCCTGGCGGTTCTTTTTTTCTCTGGATGCACTCATGGATGGTTCATTCCTCTCGTTTGGTGATATATCATTTGGACAAATAGGAGTAACATTCCCTGTCATTATATAGGCTTTGCACTGCTTTTGCAAGAGAAAAAAGAAAAGTGGGAGAAAAAGTAGTGTAGGGCAGGGACCGCTTGCCCTGCCGTGATGGCACTGTGCGTAACGGCGGTGCCGCCGGCGGGCAGCTGCCGGCACCTATGAAAAATAAAAAGGAGCGGACAGAATCGTCCGCCCCTGCAGGGCTTGCAAAAAAGATCCCGCCCAGGGGGCAGCAGCCAAGTTATAACCTGCACCGAATCAGCAGGTGGGTTGTCTCCAACATGCTTCGTTGCTTCCAACTTCCAGCCGCAGACGGCAGCCGGGAGGCCTGCAGTTCACATATTGATCCGACATCCCCTATAACAAAATGTGAGGATAAACAGACTGCTGCCCACCGGACGGGATCGGTCGGAGGCCAGGGGCCGCCGGCAAGCTTATTGTAGCATATGCCCCGGGAAAAAGAAAGGGGTTTTCGGCGGAATGGTCAGGAAATTTCAGGGGCGGGGAAAAGCTGTCATCGCGAAGCCGGTGCGCACACTGGCTGTGGCAATCCGCATCCAAATCGATAAAATCCAATATTCTGAAGCGGATCAGGGCCGAAAGAGCGGATTCCCACGGTCGCTGCGCTCCCTCGGAATGACAGGGGAATGATTGCCAGATTTATTCCTCGTCCTCCAAAAGCTGCTGAGTGAACAGGTCAAAGACCTCGTTCAATTCCTCATCGGTATCGGGGGTGGCCAGCAGCTCCTCGCCGTTTTCCATTACGGACTTTAGAATCACCAGGCCAAAATCCTGGGCGCTCTCTGCTTCCTCCTCCGTGTCTGCTGTGGGGAAAAAGGCCATATAGGTCACACCGTTATGCTCCAGGGCGTCCACATATTCCAGCTCGATGTCGTTGCCGTCCTCGTCGGTAATGGTGATGAAATTGGGGCCGAATTCGTCGCTCATAGGGGAATACCTCCTTGCTTATGATAGGAAACACTATAATGTATTTTGCTCCGGATTGCAAGAACGGTTTCAGACAAAAAATGGCAAATCAGAAACATTTAACATGTAAAAAATAATTGTAATTATGTGATTTGCAAGTATAATCGCATATTTTAAACAAAAAAGTTCTTTATTCCAGGTTGACAGCCATGGTAAAATAAAATTTATAGTGGATTTTTACCATCGTTTGCCCTTGCTGATGGATGGTATTAAAATGATTTGAATTTAAAAGAATACACAAAAATTCCGAAAGAAAGGAAGGTGCCCCGTTATGAGCCAACACAAGCGAAGCGAACATCGCCTGGGAAACGAGCTGAAGCAGAGCGCCGAAAAAATAAAAAATTCCGCTGAGAATCAGCTGCACAAGATCCAGGGAGAGGGCCATACCAAGAGATCCCCCCGGGAGGTACAGACCAGGCGGCGCAAGGCGTGGTTCATTGTGGGGACCATCTTTGCGGTGCTGCTGCTGACGATAATCTTTTTCTCCATTCTGTTCTCCATGTACATTAACCGCACTATGAAGAACAAGGTGGAGGTGGATTTGGCCGCCTATGACCTGTCCCTGGCCACCGAGATGTACGCCAAGGATTCCGACACGGGGGAATACAAGCTGTATCAGACCCTGTATGATGGCGAGAACCGCATCCTCCTTACAAGCGACCAGATCCCTCAGAGCCTGCGGGATGCGGCGGTGGCCATCGAGGACAAGCGCTTTTACAAGCACAAGGGCGTGGATTGGAAGGGCACCGCACGGGCTGTGCTCAGCACCATCACCGGCAGCGGCGTACAGGGCGGGTCTACCATCACCCAGCAGCTTATCAAGAACATCACCGGCAACGACGAGACCACCGTCAAACGCAAGGTGACGGAGATCTACCGGGCGCTGCAGCTGGAAAAGCAGTACGACAAGGACGTGATTCTCGACACCTATCTCAATACGGTGTATTTCGGCGAGTCCTGCTACGGTGCGCAGACGGCGTCCCGGATGTATTTCGGCAAGGATGCTCAGGATCTGTCCGTGGCGGAGTGCGCCAGCCTCATTGCCATTACCAACAATCCCTCCCGTTATGATCCTCTCATCAGCGATTGGACCCTGGAGAACAACCGCAGCCGCCAGCTGCTGGTGCTGGAGAATATGTATAAGCAGGGCATGATCAAGGAGAAGGAGGACTATGAGGCCGCCTGCAACGAGGAGGTGGTCTTTACCAACGGCTATAACTGCCTTGGCCAACAGGTGGAGGGCTATGTGGCACCGACCGTTGAGGAGGAGACCGGCGAAAAGGTGACAAAGGCCAACAACTCCTATTTCACCGACCAGGTGATCGAGGATGTGGCGAGGAAATTCGTGGAGATCTATGACCTGCAGGACAGCAAGCCCGACAGCGAGGGCAAGGTCATCAGCGCCTATGAGAGGGCCGTTGGTATGGTGTACAGCGGCGGCTACAAGATTTACACCACCCAGAATCTGGCGTACCAGAAGATCGCCGAGGAGGAGTTTGAGACCACGGAGTATCAGCAGCAGACCGACTCCTACGATCAGCCCCTGCAAATCGCCATGACGGTGATGGATCCGTATACCGGTGATGTGGTAGCCATGGTGGGCGGCACGGGCGTAAAGACTGCGGACCGGGCCTGGAACTGGGCTACGGAGGTGCGGCCCTGCGGCTCGGCGGCCAAGCCTGTCAGCACCTATGCCCCGGCACTGGACAATGGCACCATTACGGCGGCCGCCATCATTGACGACTATCCCATTGACCTTAACGGCAGCGCCTGGCCCAGAAACGTCACCAGGGTTTACAGCGGTCTGACCAGCATGCGCGAGGCCGTTGTGCAATCCCTGAATACCTGCGCCGTGCGGACAAATCTGATGTACGGCACCTACAATTCTTATAAATTCATGACCGAGAAGCTGGGCTTTACCACCCTGACGGATACCGATTCTCAGCAGGTGGGCAACATGGCTCTGGGCGGATTTGAAAACGGAGTGACTACCCTGGAAATGGCTGCGGCCTACAGCGCCTTTGTAAACGATGGTATCTACACCACCCCCAGGACCTATTCGCGGGTGGAGGACTCCAAGGGCAATGTTATTATCGATAATAACACGGAGTCCCATGTGGCCATGAAGAAGACCACGGCTTACCTGATGCGCAGCATCCTGCAGGATGTTGTGCGCCGCGGTTCCGGCGGCGGTGCGTACTTCTCCGGTATGTCCATCGGCGGCAAGACCGGTACCACCGATGATGCAAGAGACCGCTACTTCGCGGGCTTTACGCCCTACTACTGCGCGGCGGCCTGGAGCGGATATAAATCTAATGAGGTGGTGTATTCCGACACCAACCCATGCTCGGCTATGTTCAAGAGAGTCATGAGCCGGATTCATGAGGGGTTGGAGGACCCCGGCTTCCACAGCTGCGACGGTCTGGTGAATGTAACAGTGTGTGCCGACAGCGGCCTGCTGGCTACGGAGGCCTGCGCGGCAGATTTCCGGGGCAGCCGGGTCAAGACGGTGCAGGTGGCAGCGGATACCGCACCCACCCAGAGCTGCACCATGCACAAGATGGTGTCCTACTGCAAGGACGGGAAGCATATTGCTACCGCCAGCTGCCCGGCATCCTCTGTAATGCAGGTGGCCGTTTTGGACTATGCACGAGATACGATATTTGACATTAAGGTGCCGGATGACGCTTATCGGCTGCAGGTTCTGTCGGAGGGGGATTGCCCCGTCCACGGCGGCGCAGCGCAAAAACCCAATGAAAAGCCGACAAAAGACCCGGAAAAGAAACCGGAGGATGAGCCGGAGGAAGAACCGGAGGAGGATCTGGAGGATGAAGATGTGTTCGGTGCGTGGGGAGAAAGAAGCCTGTTCACGCGATGAAATATGAGATGAAATCGGAGAGAGCCGCAGGAGCGGCTCTCTCTTTTACCTATACACTGGTGAAAAATGATTGACAGAATGGCACGGATATGGGATAATACCCGAATAATATTCTAACGGAGCGCGGGTGCACTCCGGCGCGACGGTGAGGGAGAAGAATGGGGTTTATTGAGTTGCTGCTCGTTGCGGTGGGCCTATCTATGGATGCCTTCGCAGTGGCTGTCTGCAAGGGCTTGTCCGTGCAAAAGCTAAGGTGGAAGCACTACCTGGCGGTGGGCCTTTGGTTCGGCGGCTTTCAGGCACTGATGCCCATGGTGGGGTATCTGCTGGGTACTACCTTTGAAAGGTACATCACCTCGGTGGACCACTGGGTGGCTTTTGTGCTGCTGTGCCTGATCGGCGGGAACATGCTCAAGGAGGGCCTGTCCCGGGATGAGGAGAGAGAGGGACAGGCGGAGAACGTGTCCTTCGGCTTCAAGGCCATGCTTATGCTGGCGGTGGCCACCAGTATTGACGCCCTGGCGGTGGGCATTACCTTTGCACTGCTGCCGGATGTGGACATTTTCAGCGCCGTGGGACTCATCGGCTGCACCACCTTCTGCCTGTCGGCCTTGGGCTTGAAGGTGGGCAATATCTTCGGCCTGAAATATAAGAGCAAGGCGGAGGTGGCCGGAGGCATCATTCTGATCCTCATGGGTCTGAAGATCCTACTGGAGCATCTGGGTGTTATCAATTTCTGAAACGATTTTTGACGGAGGAGAAGGGCATGGCGGATATTCGGGAAATCAAGGATTTTTCTGCGCCGGAACTGGATATTTTTGCCCGGCTTCGGGAAAACCAGCTGGCTAACTGGGAGTGCGCGGAGAAGGGGATCTTCATCGCCGAGAGTCCCAAGGTCATCGGCCGGGCGCTGGCGGCCGGTTACGAGCCCATTTCGTTTCTGATGGAGCGCCGCCATGTGGAGAGCCAGGGGAAGGAGCTGCTGGAGCGCTGCGGCCCAGTGCCGGTTTTCACAGCGGAGGAGGTTGTGCTGGCGCAGATGACGGGCTTTCATCTGACCCGGGGGATGCTGTGCGCCATGAAGCGCAGGGAGCTGCCGAAGGCAGAGCGGGTTTGTGCCGGCGCCCGGCGTGTGGCGGTACTGGAGCGGGTGATGAACCCCACCAATGTGGGGGCGATCTTCCGCTCAGCGGCGGCGTTGGGCATGGACGCGGTGCTCTTGACGCCGGAGTGCAGCGATCCGCTGTACCGGCGCTGTACCCGGGTGAGCATGGGAACGGTGTTTCAGATTCCCTGGACCTATCTGCCAGATGGCAGCTGGACGAGCAAAATGCATCAGTTGGGCTTTCAAACGGCGGCAATGGCCCTGCGGGAGGATTCCCTGCGGCTGGATGATCCGCGCCTGTTGGCGGCGGAGCGGCTGGCTATTGCCTTGGGCACCGAGGGGGACGGCCTGGCGGATGGCAGCATTGAGAGCTGCGACTATACCGTATGCATCCCTATGGCCCACGGAGTGGACTCGCTGAACGTGGCGGCGGCCAGCGCCGTGGCGTTCTATCAGCTGGGGCAGGTACGAAAATAAAAAGCGAAGTTTTGTGAAAAAAGTGTTGACAAATGCTCAAGAGTATACTATACTAAGCAAGTCGGCAGCCGGAGGGCTGCGGGGCAAATATGACTTGGGGGTATAGCTCAGCTGGGAGAGCGCTTGAATGGCATTCAAGAGGTCAGCGGTTCGATCCCGCTTATCTCCACCAAGTGAAAACACCGAGGGAAATCCCCCGGTGTTTTTATTTTGCGCAGTACATATTATCAGGCGCAAAATATTTACTTTGCCAGCAGCACGCCCATGGCAAGAGAGGCGTATTTGGAGGCCGGATCACTGGCGCGGGAGGGGAGAATGATAGGAGCAGCCGTACCCATGACGATACCGGCGTTGGAGGAGTGCAGGAGATAGTTCAGGGTTTTGGAGAAGGTGTTAGCAACCTCAATGGAGGGGGCCAGGATAATATCTGCCTGACCGGGAACCTGGGAGGCGATGCCCTTCTTTTTGGCCGCTTCGGCGGAGAGAATGTTGTCCATGGCCAGGGGGCCCTCCACTACAGCGTCCTGGAATGCTCCGCGATCGGCCATCTTGCACAGGCAGGCGGCGTCGATGGTGGCCTGCATCTTGGGGTTCACAGTCTCCACGGCGGCAAGGCAGGCGGCCTTGGGCGTTTCGATGCCCAGGGCGTGGGCCACATCAATGGCGTTGCGGAGAATGTCGGCCTTTTCCATGAGGGTAGGGGCGATATTCAGGCCGCCGTCGGTGCTTATGAGCAAGCGGTCAAAGCCGGGGATCTGCAGAACGATCAGGTGGCTGGCCAGGCGGCCGATGTTCAGGCCCTTGGCCTTATCCAATGCGTGCTTGAGCAGTGTGCCGGTGGACACGGTGCCCTTCATGAGGATTCGGTTTTTGCCGTCCCGGATGGAGGCGATGGCTGTCTCGATGGCTTGGTGGGTCTCCTCCACATGGCAGATAGAGACAGCAGATGCGGAAAGGCCGATCTGCTCCAAAATGGGCAGAATACGGGATTGGTCACCGAAAAGTTGGGCTGTGGTCAGGCCGGAGTCCAGGGCATCCTTTACGGCCAGGAGGGTGTTTTTGTCATAGGGCACCGCTACGGCGATGCCTTTGCTGCCGCGCCCCTTGGCACACTGCAGTAGCTGGTCAAAATTACGGATGGGCTGCATAAAGATAACTTCCTTTCTGTATTTATACTATTTATATAATTTAATATAGGATTAGTATTCCTTGGGGGCGATGGCGCCGGTGAGGACGCCATGCAGGTAATAGGCCAGGCTGTCCATCTCCTCTTCACCGGGCTTTAAGACGATTGGGGCCAGGTAGGAGATGCGGTCTGTGACCAGGTTGACAAAGGCCCGGGAATTCGCGATGCCGCCGGTGAGGACGATGGCATCCACTTGGCCGCTGAGCACGGCGGTCATGGCGGCGATCTCCTTGGATACCTGATAGGCTAAAGCCTCGAAAATAGCGGAGGCGGTGGCGTCGCCCTCGTTACGGCGGGCTTCCACATCCCGGAAATCCTTAGTTCCCAGGTAGGCGGATACGCCGCCCTCCCCGTTGAGCATTTTCAGTACCTGCTGCTTCTCGTATTTGCCGGAGAAGCACAGTTTGGCAAGCTCCCAGCAGTTCAGCTGGCCGGATCGGTCCATGCTGAAGGTACCCTCACTGCGGCTGGTGGTGGAGTCGATTATGCGGCCCTCTGCATGGGCGGCGGTGGAAATGCCGCCGCCCAGATGGGCTACCACCAAACGGCACTGCTCGTAGGGCTTGCCCAATTCCTCCGCCACCGTGCGGGCTACGCGTTTGTGGTTCAGCGTGTGGGTGCGGCCATAGCGGGGCAGGAGGGGGTGGCCGGAAATGCGGGCCACGGGCTGCATTTCGTCCACAGTGATGGGGTCGGCGATATAGGCGGGCTTGCCCAATTTTTTTGCCAAGGTATCTGCGATGACAGCACCCAGATTGGCTGCGTGCTCGCCGTAGGTGTGGCTGCGCAGATCAGCGAGCATGGCATCATTGACCCGGTATACGCCGGAATCCACCGACTTCAGCAGGCCGCCGATGCCGATGATGCCATCCATGGTGGAAAGGGGGGTACCAGCCCGCTCCAAACAGTCGGTGATGACATGAGTACGATACTCTGTTTGGCCGATAATGGTGGGGAAGGACTTCAGATCTTCCAGGGGATGCGAGATATTTTCTGAGAATTTTCTTGTAAGTCCTTCGTAAACGGCGATTTTTGTGGAGGTGGAGCCTGGGTTGATGATCAATAGCTTTTCCATAAAGTACATCCCTTCCTTAAAAAATAGGCGAATTTTGCTCCTCTGAAAGGAGTATAACACACGTAAAAGAAAAAGAAAAGAAAAAATATAAAAAAATTATAAACTGACACTTGATTTTAGAATAAAAATATAATACAATGGGCGTGTAAATCAAACTACATTTTCGAGGGATACATATTACAACAACAAACATCCTATTAGAAAGTGAGCGAATGTCCAATGAAGCAAGTAATGCTGGGCAACGAGGCTATTGCTCGAGGCGCCTATGAGGCGGGCTGCTCGGTGGCCTCTGCCTATCCCGGTACTCCCAGTACGGAGATTTTACAGAACCTTTCCAAATATAAAGAGGTATATTCTGAGTGGTCGGTCAATGAAAAGGTAGCTGCCGAGGTGGCCATCGGTGCGTCCATGGCTGGTGCCAGAGCCATGGCGGCTATGAAGCACTTTGGCATGAATGTGGCGTCTGATGCGGTGTTCCCCTCTGTGTACATCGGTGCCACCGGTGGCCTGGTCTATATCTGCGCTGACGATCCCGGCATGAACAGCTCAGGCACGGAGCCGGACAGCCGTCACTTTGCCCCTCACATGAAGATGCCCATGCTGGAGCCTGCTGACAGCCAGGAGTGCAAGGACTATACCAAGCTGGCCTTCGACCTGTCCGAGCAGTATGACACCCCGGTCATGGTGCGCACCACTGTCCGCGTGAACCACGGCAGCAGCATTGTCTCCCTGGCGGATCGCGTGGAGGTGCCTGTGAAGCATTATGAGCGGAACATTATGAAGAACACTAATATTCCTGCTATGGCTCGTAACAAGCACAAGACCGTTGAGGAGCGGCTGGTGCGCCTGCGGGAGTATGCCAATGCCACGCCTCTGAATCGCATGGAGATGCATGATACCAAGATCGGCGTGATCTGCAGCGGCATTTGCTATCAGTACGCCCGTGAGGTGTTCGGCGAGGGTGCTTCCTATTTGAAGCTGGGCTTTACCTACCCTATGCCCGATAAGTTGATTCGGGAGTTTGCGAAGAAGGTGGATAATCTCATTGTACTGGAGGAGCTGGATCCCATCGTAGAGGATTATGTGAAATCCCTGGGGATCCCCTGCACCGGCAAGGATGTCCTGCCCCTGTATCTGGAGTACTCCGCCGACATTATCCGTCGGGCCTTTGGCCTGCCTACGCTGTCTGTTGCTTATAAGGTGGAGACAGAGGTGCCTGTCCGTCCGGCCAGCTACTGTGCCGGCTGCCCGCACCGCGGTATTTACCACGAGGTCAGCAAATACAACGGAAAGATCGTTGCCACCGGCGATATCGGCTGCTATGCGCTGAATATCAATCCTCCCTTCAGTGTGACGCATACCCAGATTGATATGGGCGGCAGCATCACTGCCGGGCATGGATTCGAGCGGGTAGAGCGTCAGGCCCAGCGCGGCCTGAAGGTGTTCTCCTTCATCGGAGACTCTACCTTCTTCCATTCCGGCATTACGGGCCTTATCAATGCCGTGTATAACGGCGCTAAGACCAGTATTTTCATCCTGGACAACAGCACCACCGGCATGACCGGCCATCAGGATAACCCCGTCACCGGCGTGACGCTGATGAAGGATGTGACCACGGCGGTGGACATCAAGACCCTGGTGTTGGGCTGTGGCGTGAAGCCGGAGAATGTGCGCACCGTGGATCCCTATGACCTGAAGGCCACCGCTGCTGCGGTGAAGGAGGCCTATGAGGCCGAGGATCTGTTTGTGGTCATTGTGCAGCAGCCCTGCGCCCTGCTCAAGAGCGTTATTGCCCAGCGAAAGGGTAAGCACTGCCGTGTTAACGCCGACAAGTGCAGGAACTGCAAGGCCTGCATCAATAAGACGGCCTGCCCGGCTCTGATGGTGGGCGAAAACAACGTGTCCATTTCCAAGGAGGATTGCAACGGCTGCACCATTTGCCAGCAGATCTGCCCCTTTGGCGCCATTGAAAAGGAGGGCGAGTAATATGTCTAACACAAAAGCCATTGCTATTGTGGGCGTAGGCGGTCAGGGCACGGTTCTGACCTCCGACATCCTGATTGAGGGCCTGGTGGACCTGGGCTACGATGTGAAAAAGACAGAGCAGCACGGCCTGTCCCAGCGGGGCGGCACCGTGAACTGCATGGTGAAGTACGGCGATGCCGTATACGCGCCCCTCATTGCCGAGGGCGAGGCGGATGTAGTGCTGGCCTTTGAGAAAATCGAGGCCATTCGGTGGCTGAAGCTGCTGAAAAAGGGCGGCACTGTGATCGCGAACAGCTTTGAAATTCTTCCCATTCCTGTAAAAATGGGTAAGGCGGTCTATCCTCATGATGCCATTGAGCAGATTTCACAGCAGGTTGAGGATGTCTGTGAACTGAACGCTACGGCGGAAGCGGAAAAGCTGGGTACTGTCCGCGTGGCCAGCATCATCCTGCTGGGTGCGTTGGTGAAAAAGCTGGGTCTTGAGAGCTATGATTGGCAGTCTCTGATCCGCAAGAATGTGCCCACTAAATTTTTGGAGGCAAACCTGAAGGCCTACGAGGTGGGCCTTCAGAGCGTGTGAACGTGGAATAGATATCTCCTCTCACAATAATACTGTATCTTCTCTCTCTCCTTTCTTAGCAACTTCCATTGTGAAAAAAGCTTGGGTATTTGCCCGGGCTTTTTTCATTGGAAAGAGGCGGCGCTGCATATAAGAGAAAAATTCCAAAAACAGAGTAGCAATTCCAAGGAATTTGTGCTATTATAGTTATAATATATTTTGAATAAACGGAGACTTTTTATGGAACTGAAAAACAGATTGATCCAAATTGCCAAGGCAATCTCTCTTTCTCTGGGTGATCAGTGCGAAGCGGTGGTTCATGACAAGGACAGGCGTATTGCCTTTATTGCTAACGGATATATTTCCGGCCGCCAGGCTGGGCAGGTGATGGAGGAGAGTGTCTTTGAGTATTTTAGGGACATGACCAAGGCGAACGACGGAACGGCAATTCGATTGACCAGCAAAGAAAACGGAGAGCTGCACAAATCCACTACCATGATGTTCTACGATGAAAATGGGGACTATGAGGCAATGCTCTGCTTCACCATCAATCTGACGGATATGAACCAGGCCAGGAAGCTGCTGGATTCCATCATGAATGTACTGCCCTTTGAAGAGGGGGAGGCACCCGGCACCGATCTGAGCATCAGCGATTATACCAATTTGGTCATTTCGGACATTATTAAGAATGTGGGAAAGCCTTCGACACTGGGCTCCAAGGAGATTAAGCTGCGCATTATCCGCATGCTGGAGGAAAAGGGCGTATTCCAGCTGAAGGATTCTGTTCCTCAGGTATGCGAGTTGCTGGGTATTTCCCAGGCTACGCTCTATAATTATCTGCGTGAAGTGAGGACGCAGGGCGGAGGCTTCCTTCGGAGGGCCTGTATTTAATAAAAAATTTATTCTATATTAAATTTTTAAAATAGACACTTGCATAAAATGCAAGTGTCTATTTTATGCGTTTATTACAAAAATTTTATAAATTTGAAATAAGTATAGACAAATTTTATAAAGTATGTTATTTTGATGATGTTGTAATATTATTCTAATAACCGGACGGAAATGGCGAAATTGAATAAGTTTGATTAATTCACACAAGGAGGTATCGAAGATATGCGTGACTTTGAGCCCGCAAAAATGAAACGAGTACCCTTTACCGGCATCCGCCGGGTGTTGGAGAAAGCAAACAAATTGGAAGCAGAGGGGCGTAAGATAGTCCATTTCGAGGTTGGTCAGCCCGACTTCGATACGCCCGCAAACATCAAGGAGGCTGCCAAGAAGGCGCTGGATCAGGGCGTGACGGCGTATTCCTCCAACTACGGTGACATTCGCCTGCGCCGTGCCATTGCGGAGAAGCTGGAGCGGATGAACCATTTGAAGGTCGACCCCACCAAGGAGATCATGGTGACCTGCGGCGGCGAGGAGGCAGTGGCGGCGGCGCTTTTTGCACTGCTGGAGAAGGGCGATGAGGTGCTCATTGCCGATCCCAGCTACATTCCCTATCCAGTTTGACCAAGATCGCTGAGGCGGAGCCGGTGTATGTACCGCTGGATGAAAAGAACGGCTACTGCTTTGACCTGGAGAAGCTGGAGGCGGCTATCACGAACAAGACCAAACTCCTAATCCTGTGCACACCCGGCAACCCTACCGGCACCATGATGGACGAGGAAAGTCTGCGTAAGCTGGCTGAGATCTGCTGCCGCCACGATATTCTGGTGCTGGCGGACGAGGCATACGAGCAGGTGCTGTACGACGGCAACAAGCACATTTCCATTGCATCCCTGCCCGGTATGTGGGAGCGTACCATCACGGTGCAGTCCTTCTCCAAGACCTACTCCATGTGCGGCTGGCGTATTGGTTATCTGGTAGCCCCGGCAGAGCTGATGCGCATCGTTGTCCGTGCCCATCAGACGGTGGCCATGAACGCCTGCTCCTTTGGCCAGCTGGGCGCTCTGGAGGCACTGACCGGTCCCCAGGATTCTCTCTATGCCATGCTGGCGGAGTTTGACCGGCGCCGGTTGCTGCTGTATAACGGATTGAAAGAGCTGGGCATTCCCTGCTCCCGGCCCCAGGCAGCGTTCTACCTGTTCCCGGACATCGGCGAGTTTGGCATGGACAGCTTTACCTTTGCAGAGCTCCTGCTGGATAAATATGGCGTGGCCACAGTGCCCGGCGTGGAGTTCGGCAAAAACGGAGAGAATCATCTCCGCATTTCCTACGCCACATCCTTTGAGGACTGCCAAATGGGCCTGCATCGCATTGCACAGTGTGTCAGCGATCTGAGAAAAGGCTGACCCGGCAGATATAGAAAAGAAAAGCAATTCCTTCCCTGGCGACCGCTTCGTATGATGGGCGGTAACAAATTTACAAAGAGAGGAATTTTACCATGAAAAAGGAAAGAACACCCCGTCAACCCAAGGTGTGGGAAGCGCTTCTGGCGCTGATTGTCGTGATTGCTGTCGTTGTGGCAGCTATCCGAACTAAAGTAGGCATCCAAATGGGCCTGGCTATGGGCGGCTGTACCGCTATTGTCTTCGCCCTGCTGATGGGCAATAAGTGGTCTGACATTCAGGATACTGTCAAGCGTGTGGTGGGTGATTCCGCCACCACGCTGCTGATTCTGCTGAGCGTCGGTATGATGGTAGGCATTTGGATCATCGGCGGTACTGTCCCCACGCTGCTGTATTATGGCCTCAAGATATGCTCCCCCAATATCATTGTGCCGCTGGCCTTTGTCCTCTGCGCAATCACCAGCCTTTTCACCGGCACCTCCTTCGGTTCTATTGCCACCATGGGCTTGGCCTTGTTCGGCGTAGGCACCAGTATGGGCATCTCTGCCCCGCTGATGGCCGGTGCCGTTTGCTCCGGCGCCTTCTTCGGCGACAAGATGTCCCCCCTGTCCGACACCACCAATGTGGCCGCCGATATGTCCGGCACGCCCCTGTATGACCACATCGGTTCCATGATGTATACCACCGTGCCCGCTACGGTGATCTGCCTGGTTCTGTATACTGTGCTGGGCATTAGGAACGCCTCGGCCAATGCCGACCTGAGCAACATTGAGCTGATTCTGGATACCCTGGGCGCAAACTTCAATATCAGTGTCGTCGCCCTGGTCCCGGCGGTGCTGGTGCTTTTGACCTCCGCATTGAAGGTCCCCGCCGTGCCTGCCATGCTGGGCTGCACCGCCGTCAGCGGCGTGTTTGCCTGCCTGCTGCAGAAGATCAGCCTCAGCGCTATGCTGGGGGCGGCCATGAATGGATTCTCCTCCGATACCGGCGTCGCCATGGTGGACAAGATCCTCTCCCGCGGCGGTATGACCTCCATGTATAGCACTGTGGCTATCATCATCCTGTCCGCCACCATGGGCGCTGTGCTGGAAAAGAGCGGTGTAATCGACTCCCTGGTGAACAATGTGCTGCTCAAGGCTGTGCATAAGCCTTGTGGTCTGATCTTGTCCACCATGGTATACTGCTACTCCCTGCTGCTGATCTCCGGCCACCAGGTCATGCCCATCATTCTGGGTGGCCGTACCTTCCGGCCTGCATACGACCGCATGGGGATTCAGTCCAAGGTGCTGTCCCGTACACTGGAGGATACCTGCACCATCGGAGCGCCGATGGTACCTTGGGGGACCTCCTGTGCCTATATGTTCTCGGTGCTGGGTATTGGCATCGCATACATTCCCTACGCCTTCCTGTGCTACATTGTGCCGCTGTTCGCCATCCTGTACGCTTGCACGGGCTGGTTCGTGTGGCACAAGGAGCCGATGACGGAAGAGCCTGTCAAGGCAGAGTAAGATCCATTCGATATGCGCCCTCATGCACCGCTTCTAAGGGAGCGGTGCATGACAGGCTTGCGAGAACAGGAAAAGGAGACTTACATGTCCCTAAAAAACGGTGTGCAGGTGTTAGGCCTGCACTTTAAGAATCCTATTGTGGTGGCCTCCACTGACATTGCCCGCACGGCGGAGCAGTTTCGCGCCTTTGCCGAGAGCGGCGTGGGGGCTATCATCACCAAGTCCGTGACCGACGCACCGGCCTTGCAGGATGCGGGAATTGCGCGCATCCACATTGCTGACATGTATCAAAGGCCGGTGCGGGGTGAGGGTTATCCTGACCAGTATTACTTTTTCTCCCGGGGCGGCTCCATGCTGTCTATGGAGGCTTTCGGCCGGAAAGCACCGGAGCTGCTGGCCATCGGAAAAGAAAACGGCGTGGTGGTCATTGGCAGCATCGCTGCCAGCAATGTGGAAAACTGGGTCAGCTATGCCCGCCAAATGGAGCAGCTGGGCTTCCCGGCTATTGAGCTGAATTTTGGCAATCCTCACGGCGAGGCATCCAAGGGAAAGCTGGGCTTTCTCATTGGACAATCGCCGGAACTGTGTCGTCAGATCGCCGGTGCGGTGCGCCGAGCGGTGAGCATCCCGGTGATCGTGAAGCTGACGCCCCAGGTGTCCAGCGTGGCGGAGATCACCAAGGTGCTGTACGAGGAGGGTATTTCCGCGGTGACGGTGATGCACCGATTCCAGGGCCTGATGGTCGATCCCGAGACGGACGAACCGGTTTTAGGCGGCTGGGCCGCTTTGGGTGGGCCGTGGATGAAGCCGGTGTCGCTGGCCAATGTAGCCCGGGCCCGCCGGGCTGTGCCGGAGATGACCATTCTCGGCGGCAACGGCGCAGACACCGCCCGGGATGTATATGACTATATGTGCTGTGGCGCTTCACTGGTCGAGGTGGGCTCCAGCATGATGCTGCGGGGGCCGGAATATGCTTCCGCACTGGTTGAGGAGCTGGATGCACTGGTTCACGCCAAGGGCATGGAGGAATACAACCAAGTGGTTGGCCGCACGGCGGACCACATTGTGACCTATCAGAACCTGGGCAGCCTGCCTCGGCGGCAGGTGACAGTGCAGACAGAGCTGTGCCGAGATTGCGAGGAGCGGCCCTGCCTGCGCACCTGCTATTTCGGCGGCATGAAGCCGATAGAAGCGGGCGTACTGCACGATGACACAGCTTGCAGCGGATGCGGGTTGTGCCTACATAGCTGCCCGAAGCAGGCGGTATCTATTGAGGAAATATCATAATTCAAATCAGGAGGCAAGCTATGAGAATCATTGATTTGCATGTGCATGCAGGCCCGTCGGTGATGCCCCGGGCGGTGGATGCAGCGGAGATGCTGCAGGAGGCCCAGCAGGCTGGATATTCTGCCATTGTTATTAAGGACCACTACGCGCCTACCATGATGTCCGCTGAGATCTGCGAGAAGCACCTGGGCGACGGAAAATGCAAGGTATTCGGCGGTATTGCGCTGAACAACTCTGTGGGCGGCATCAATCTCAAGGCGGTGGACGCCGCCTGTGCGCTGGGTGCAAAGTTGGTGTGGATGCCCACGGTGTCTTCTTTGCGCCACAAGATCATGCATTCCGGGAGGGGCCTGGCATTTCCCTCCAGCAAGGGCATGACCGTGGCAGAAAACATCATTATGTACCTCAATGAGGACGGAAGCCTGAAGCCGGAGGTGCTGCAGGTGCTGGACTACCTGGCACAGAAACCGGATGTGATCCTGGCCACCGGCCACGGCAGCCGGGACGAAATTGACGCCCTCATTCATGCTGCGGCGGAGCGGGGCATCAAGCGTATTTTGGCCAACCATCCCCACTATATGATCGGCGCATCCATCGAGGATATGGTGGCCTGGAGCAGGCTGGGCGCTTATATCGAGCTGAACGCCGTTGCTTTTGTACCGGATTCCAAGTTTCACACCCATGAAATTGAGGAGGCCCGGAATATCGTGGCTGCCGTGGGTATGGACAAGATCGTTCTGGATTCCGACTATGGCCAGAACGGCAACGGAAGCCCCGTAACAGGGCTGACTCGCTTCATCGGCATGCTGCAGGAGGCCTGCAGTTTAACGGATGAACAGATGGAAGTTATGACCTACCACAACCCCGCTTGGCTGCTGGGTATGGAAGAACGATAAATGACGGAGGAAACTACAATGATTTATAACTGTGCAAATTGGGCAGACCTGCCCTGGACCGATGTTCGTCCCGGCGTGCGCCGCAAGGCCTTTACCGGAGAGGGTGCGACCTTTGCTATGAACGAGCTGCAGCCCCATCATGAGCCCCGACCCCATAAGCACCCCTATGAGCAGATCGCCTATATCGCTTCCGGCGTGTGTGACTACCACATCGAGGATCAGGTATTCCGCCTGACTCCCGGCGGTATGTTGGTCATTCCTCCTAATCTGATGCACTATGCCGAGGTAGTTGGCGACGAGGTGCTGGTTAACTTCGATATATTCACCCCCAAACGGGAGGAGTATGTAAAATGATCGCCCGGGAACTGAAGGAAAAGCTGCGCAGCCGTCAGACCCAGATCGGCACTTTTGTCAAGCTGGCCGATCCCACGGCCTTGGAGGTGCTTGGCCTTGCGGGCATGGACTTTGCCATCATTGACACGGAGCACGCACCCTGTGACCAGATGCTGCTGCTGGATATGATTCGTGCGGCAGACAGCGTGGGCCTGCCTACTATCGTTCGGGTGCCAGAGGGCACGGAGCCGCACATTTTGAAGGCACTGGACATCGGCGCCAGTGGCGTGCAGATCCCAGGCCTGTCTACGGTAGAGGAGATACGGGAGGCCGTGTCCTTCACCAAGTATGCGCCCCGGGGCGTACGGGGCCTGTCCTTTGCCCAGCGCTCGGCGGGCTACGGCACAAAGGAAAAATTCCAGTATATGCAGGATTCCAATGACGGGCTAATCAATGTGGTCCACATTGAAAACAAGGATGCTGCGGCCCGTGTGGAGGAGCTGTGCGCGCTGGAGGATATTGATGTGCTGTTCATTGGCCCTATGGACATCAGCCAATCTCTGGGCCACCCCGGCGACCCGGGCCACGAGGATGTGCAGAAGGTCGTTCACAAAGTCATTGATGTATGCAATTCCAAGGGCAAGTCCTTCGGCATTTTTGTAGGGACGCCCGAAGCGGCACAGAAATACATGGAGCTGGGCGCTTCCTATATTGCCCTGGCCTCCGACCTTGCTTTTATGCGCAAAGGCTATCAGGCAATGACAGCTGAATTGAAGAAGTAAGCCATACTGCAAAAAATACCCGCTACAGCCTGCTGTGGCGGGTATTTTTGAAAGGGACAGATCATGATCAAGATAAAAAAATCTGTAATCAGCACCGAAAAAAAGACCTACGCACACGAAGAGGCATCGGCTATAACCATCGACTGCTCGGACGGCATTAACGATATTCTGCGGCCTTCTGCCTGCGCACCGGAGCTGGCAGAGTATCCTTGCGGCCTTGCGCTGCAGAAGGAGATCTGCCACTGGTGGAGGAACGAGGCGGACCTGTCACCAACAGAAGTTCTTTTGGGGAACGGGTCACAGCAGCTTTTGTATTTGGTAAACAAGCTGCTGGTCGGGCCCGGCAGCAGAGTCTTGGGATATACACCTCAGTATTCATCCTACTGCTCAGATGTACTGTTTTGCGGCGGCCAGTATCGGGGAGCCAAAACGGGCGATAACTACTGCTTTGACGCGCGGGGACTTTTAAGGGAGCTTTCCTCCGATGACACGCTGGTTTATTTGGATAACCCCAACAATCCTACTGGACAGGTGATACCGATGGAGCAACTGGAAGCCATCGTGCAGGCCGCAGAAAAGAAAAGCGTATGTGTATTTGTGGGTGAAGCCTATGGTGACTATATGCCTCGGACAGCTTCGGCCATTACACTTGTAAATAAATACAACAACCTGATTGTTGCAAGGAGCTTTTCTAAGGCGTTTGGATTGGCGGGGCTTCGTTTGGGGTATCTTGTGGCACAGCCCTATGTAATCCGGCAGATGAAAAAGCTGACTACACCCTATGACGGAAGTGTACCCGCCAGAAAACTTGCCCAGGAGGTTTTGCAGGACGAAGCCTTTTTGCCGCAGCTACGGGAGCGGGTCAAACAGCAGAAAACGATACTGCTGAGCCAAACATTTGAGAATTTACGAATTGCACATACGGATATATGTGTTCCCATTTTACTGCTGCAGCATAAGCGGCCGGATTTTGAGCTTGCGGAGGCTTTCGCACGGGCGGGGCTCGGGATTGTATCGGGACGAAGTTTTTACGGCATGGGATCCAACTGCGTTCGTTTGCGCGTGCCAAATCAAGAGAATATGCAGCCTGTAGTGAGGATACTCCACCAGGTGGATCAACAGAGATAAATTGACCATCAGAATCCGACAAATCATAGGACGGGAGGAGACAGTATTGAACGATAAAAAGTATCCCTCCATTGCACTGGGGACCTGGTCCTGGGGGATCGGGGCCTCCGGCGGGGATCAGGTATTCGGCAATCACCTGGAAGCAGAAGAACTGAAGCCTGTTTTTGAGGCGGCCATGGACCGCGGCCTGCGCCTGTGGGACACTGCTGCCGCCTATGCCATGGGCGCATCGGAGGAGATCGTAGGCTATCTCGCAAAAGCATACCCCAGAGATAAGCTGAGCTTCTCCACAAAATTTACGCCCCGTCTTGCCAAAAACACGGAAGACCCCATGAGAGATATGTGCGAAGAAAGCTTGCGGCGGCTGCAAACGGACTATATCGACATTTATTGGATACACAATTCTTCGGATGTGGAGCGCTGGACACCGCACCTGATCCCGCTGGTCAAAAGCGGAAAGGTAAGGCGTGTGGGGGCCTCCAATCATAATCTTGCGCAAATCAAGCGTGCGGAGGAAATACTTTCGGAAGAAAACATACCACTCAGTGCGGTGCAGAACCACTTCAGCCTTCTATGCCGTGCGTCGGAGGAGGAAGGTGTTCTGGAGTATTGCCAAAGTCGGGGGATCGACTTCTTTGCCTACATGGTTTTGGAGCAGGGAGCGCTCAGCGGAAAATATAATGCGGGGCATCCGATGCCTGCTGACAGCCGGCGCGGACAGGTATATAATCCGTATTTGCTGCAGCTCGAGCTGCTAACAGATGCCATGAAAGAAGTTGCGGAAAAGTATAACGCGGGCGTTCCGCAAATCGGGATAGCCTGGGCCATTGCCAGGGGAGCGATCCCCATCATCGGCGCAACGAAACCCGAACAAATAGAGGAGATAGCGGGAGCGGCGATGGTCAAACTTACCCAAGCGGATTGTAAAACTCTTGAGCAAGCTGCCGCCAAGGTGAAAATAGATACCCGCGGGCCGTGGGAACGCTCTATGCTTTAGCCTATAAAACTAAGACTTTGCAGTTACCGCAAACACAACGCAAAATTGAGATAACAAGACGAAAGAATGGAAGCACTACCAGCAAAGCAACTATGTGCTGCTTTGCTGGTAGTGCTTTTGATATTGAGAAGGTGATAAAACGACATTTCCATACAAATCACATCACGTTTGCATTGATTAATGTGGAGCGAATATAGAACGTGGAAAAGAGCGCTTTGGAGCATATGCTCCAAAGCGCTCTTATGCGTGCCTGCGGGATTACAGATTCTTCTCGTAGGACTCGATCATCTTCTTGACCATCTGGCCGCCTACGCTGCCGGCCTCACGAGAGGTCAGGTCGCCGTTGTAGCCGTCCTTCAGGTTGACGCCAACCTCGTTGGCAGCTTCCATCTTGAACTTATCCATAGCGGCACGAGCCTGGGGCACGTTCAGCTTGTTGGTATTCTTACTGGACATAGTCACGATCTCCTTTCTTTGGGTACTCGGCTTTCGCCTGTTTGGGTATCGCAAGCATAGTTTGGGCGAATAAGTACCGATTATGCGTTTTTTCTGCTGGAAAAAAGTGCCCCTTTATGTAGCTTTTTCTTAATTATGAACATGCTATATAGGGCACCGCCCATACTGGCTTTTTAATTGGAGCCTGCGATGTGCGAAAAGATCAAATTTTTTATTGCGCGGCCTTATCTGACATTCTGTAAATGTCATTTGTATAATGGCTTTACCGTATAATAAAAATGTCAAATAATATCGGGAGCGTTGCAAAGTGTATAAAAACAAAGCCGCTGACGGATTGAATAACATTTGCGGGGCAAGGATAAGGAAATTACGGAAAAAGATGGAGGGACACCCCTCCCAACGGGCGTTTGCGGATATGCTGCAGCGTGCGGGCCTGGATGTGGACAAAAATGCAATCCAGCGTATAGAGTGCAGACAGCGGTTTGTGACGGATATAGAGCTGAAGGTGATCGCTAAGGTTTTGGGTGTTACATGCGACGAACTGCTGACGGATTCCGGCCCTTTTTAAAGTCGCTTGCGGCAGTGATACGCCGGACGGCTGCGGATGTGCGTTTTCACGCGGATGGACAGGAATACAGATATAGCATTTTCCAAATATTACGACTACAATTTAACAAATGAGTGGAGATGATCTGAAAGATGAAGACAACAGACAAGAGCGTTTGGGAAAGCGGCGAAAAACGGATAAATCTGACGCTGGGGACCATTGCGGAGGTCATCGGGGCTGTGCTGCCCGAGGGGATGGACCCTAACCGGAGCTGCCGGCGCGTGCTGACCCAATCTGTGTATGCCACGGACGATGATGTGGTTATCAGCGCGGGATGGTATCCGCACTCCGAAATCATTCCTGAGGCGCTGAAGAGGAATGTAATAGCGGTATTCTGTGACCCGGAGATAAAGAAGGATTATCCTCAGGACAATGTGATTCCGGTGGAGGATCCTATGGCCTGCGTGACCCGCTTTGAGCGGTGGCGGGCGGAGCCCTGTCACGCCAAGCGCATTGCCATCACCGGCAGCGTCGGAAAAACGACGACCACAAGCCTAATAAATGCCATAATGACAAATTCTTACCGCACCTTCACGCATCACACCATGGCCAACAGCCATGGCGCTATTCTGCGCAATGTCCAGCAGGTGGATCCGTCCTATGAATACTGGGTACAGGAGGTGGGCGGCGTGCAGCCGGGTTATGTGGAGAGCTCGGCGAAGTTCCTCGCTCCGGACATCGTGGTGCTGACCAATATCGGCGAGTCTCATCTGAATCTGTATCACACCAAGGAAAATATCTTCTATGATAAATCCAGCCTGGAGCGGTATGCCCAGCCGGACGGTGTGGTGGTTATCAATTACGATGACGATATGTTGCGCAAGGCGGCCTACACGCATCGGGTGGTCACCTGCTCTAAGAGTGACCCCCGGGCGGATTACTATGCCCAAAACATTCGCACGGAGCTGGACGGCACCCACTTTACCGCAGTGAGCAAGGAAGGGACACTGGAGATCCATCTGAATCTCTACGGCGAGCATAATGTTTATAATGCGCTTTTTGCCCTCGCTGTGGGACGTCTGGCGGACGTCCCCATGGAGAAGATCCCCACATTTTTGGAGACCTACCGGCCCAGCGGGATGCGGCAGAACTTTGTGGAGGTCGGCGGATACCATCTCTTTGTGGATACCTTCAACGCCGAGCCGCTGACCATCCTGGGTGCGGCGAAGACTCTGGAGCAGATCGCGGTCAAAAACGGCGGCAGAAAGATTTTCGTGACCGGCCACATCGACAAGCTGGGGGAGGAGTCTCCGCAGATGCACGAGAAGCTGGGCCATGACCTGGCAAAGCTTCACCTGGATCAGATAGTGCTTTTTGCGGGGGACAGTGCCTGCACCTATAAGGCAATGCTGGAGGACGGCTGCACCAATGTCATCCATACCGATGACCGGGAGATGCTTGAAAAGTGGCTGCGGAAGCACATTCACCACGAGGACGTGGTGTTTTTCAGAAGCGGACAGTTTAAGGCGGCACTTGCCAAGACGGTGGACCATCTGTTTGGCACCAGCTTCCAGAATGAGCAGCAGTTCAACGAGGGCCGCGTGGTCACGCAGGACGGCTTCCGCTTCCGCCTGCGCCAGGATGACATTGCCGAGGTGATCGGCTATTCCGGCAGCGGCAAGGAGCTGGATATACCTGAGACAGTGCAGGGGCATGTTGTGACCAGAGTTGCGCCCTTTGCGTTTTCCAGACAGCGGCGGATCACGGCGGTCAGCATTCCGGACACCGTGGACAGCATCGGACAGGAGGCTTTTTACATCTGCCCGAGCCTGCAGCAGGTGAAGCTGCCCGCAAGGCTGAAGATCATCGGGAAAAATGCGTTTAATTACTGCAGAGCGCTGAAATCGGTGATCGTCCCTACCGGAACGATCCACATTGACCGCCATGCTTTCTATGACTGCGATGCGTTGCAGGAGATCTTCATCCCCAACACAGTCGGATTCTTCGGTGAAGATGTGTTCGGCGGAAGCCACCCGGGTGCTGGTAAGTGTACGATTATCTGCGATAAGGGCTCCTATGCCGAACAATATGCAAAAGAGAAGGGGATGCGCACCGCAGAAGCGAAAACAGAGCCCCATCAGCCTGTTGTGAGCATAGCCAAACCGCGGCAGTATACGGCAGAGGAGAAGCGTCTCATCGAAAGAGCAGGGTATTGGCAGAGGTCGTATGATCGACGCACGCAGAATGTGAATATGCTCACGGAGGAGCAGAAGGCCGCTGTCTGCGCGTATTGGGGCGGTTATCAGGATCTGTTCGACGTGGAGACGGTTTTCCACAGCTTTTATTTGAGTAAGACCGGTAAATTTGATGTTCGGTATATGCCTGTGGACATATATTACAGCTTCATCGACCCTTATTATAACAACTGGAAAATCGCTCCGGTCATTGACAATAAGTGCCTGTATTATCAGCTGTTCAAGGATGCCAAGCAGCCGGAAGGCGTCTTTTTCCGTATGAACAACATATGGACGGATGCAAATAAGCATTTAGTAAGTGAGGAAGAGATCCTCCGTAGGATTTGGAAGTACCCGGAGTTGGTCATGAAGCAGGCCAATGAATCCGAAGGTGGACATGGCGTGTTCTTCATCCATGGAGCAGATATGGATGAACAGTTCAAGCGTGCAGCTGCCAGTATAAAGAAGGACATCGTCGTGCAGGCATCCATCAAGCAGAATGCTGCCTTGAGCGCAGTAAACCCCACCTCGATCAATACGATCCGCGTGATGACGCTGCTCCGGCAGGACGGTGTTAGGATCTGCTCCGCCATTTTGCGTATGGGTGTCAATGGCAGCAGAGTTGATAATATCAGTCAGGGCGATATTTGCTGCGGGGTTGATGCGGATGGGCGGCTGAAGCCTGTTGCCTATAATTATAAAGGCGAGTCGTTTGATATTCATCCGACCACAGGAGTACATTTCAGCGATGTGGTTATTCCCAATTTTGACAAAATAATTCAAATGGTTACTGAGACGCACCCCTATATACCGGACTTCCGCCTGGTATCCTGGGATGTGGCTATGGATGAGGACGGCATACCAATGCTGGTGGAGGCTAATCTATGCTATGGAGAGCTGAATCTGCATCAGCTCTGTAATGGGCCGATTTTTGGTGACAATACCCAGTTGGTTTTGGACGAGGTATTTCACCGCTGACGGATAGAACAGCGCATAAAATTAACGGGACACAGGGTGTAGCGCCCTGTGTCCCGTTCCTGCATACCAAGAAAACGCTTGAGGATTCAGTGGTATGGACGAATTTTAGAACTTCTTTGCCCCGTAGACCCCAAAAGAGGAACTGCTGACCGCGGATAGAGGCATTGCATGAGTTGGTATGGCTCCGCCCGCTCACCCCGCCTGCCGGCAGGCGGGATCCGGCTTTGTAAAGCGCACCAGCTTCGTCCGATCCAGCAGCACCATCACCGCCGGGATCAGCACCAGCTGCAGGGCGATGCCCGGCAGGGCATTGAGCAGGGCGCCGCCCAGGAACAGCTCCCAGGTAAAGGCGTTGCCGCCCAGCCCCATCAGCACGACCATCACGGCGCCCCACACTATGCGCCCGGCGATCATGGCGGGGATCAGGCACTTATACAGCGCCTTGACGCACCGCCATTTGCTCCGGGCGTACAGATAACCGATGACCGCGCCATACGCTGCCAGCTCAAAGGCCATAGCCGTGGCCGTGGGGTACATAACGGGCATGCTGAACAGTACCGAGCGCAGCACCGGCAGCACGAAGCCTACGCCCAGGCCCCACTGCCAGCCGCAGATCAGGCCGCACAGCAGCACAGGGATGTGCATGGGCAGCAGCATTTTGCCAACAGCGGGGATTTGGCCGGTGAAGAAGGGGAGCACCAGCCCAATGGCCAGAAACAGAGCCGCCAGTGCCATGTTTTTCAAAAAATTGTGATTCATTTCGGTTTTTCCTCCATTGGGTGATTCAGTGAAAAGACTCCGTTACAGGTTTTCCAGTAGAATTTGACAGGGGACTGTCCCCTCCAGCAGCTGCCGGAACTGCCGGGCGGCCGCAGCGTGGCTGTAGTGGGTGGGGACGACCACCCGGGGGCGGATGGCACGGGCCAGATCCGCCGCCTCCTCGGCGTCCATAGTGTAGGTGCCGCCGATGGGCAGAAGCGCCACGTCACAGCGGACGGCTCGGGCCTCCGGCGTGGCGTCTGTATCCCCGGCGATATAGTAGATGCCACCGCCGAACTCCGCTACATATCCCACCCAATCCTTGGCTCGGGGATGGAATTTTTTGTTTAAGTTGTAGGCCGGCACGGTGCGGAAGCTTACCCCCGGCAGGGCGGCGGATTGCCCCACCTGCACCGGCAGCACGGCCAGGCCCACAGCCTCCGCTGCGGCCCGGGCACTCTCCGGAACGACCAAGGTGGTGTCTGCCTTAGACACCCGCCCGATGTCCCCCGGGGAAAAATGATCATAATGATCGTGGGTGACGAAGATGTAATCGGCATCGTGTGGCGCATCCTGCACGCCGTAGGGATCAAAGTACAGCACTCTCCCGTCTGCCTCTATACGGATGGCATTTTGGTGCAGTACCCGTATGCCGCGGATCAGATTGTCCATTGCACTCACACTCCTTTGTACGCAGTATAACAGATTTTTTTCCGTTTGTCGATGCCCTTGTGTGGAGGGGCGCCTCCGCGGAAAAGGCCGTGACTCGGGCTTTTGTTATTTTTCTGCTGGCTGCCCCTGTCCTTTTGCCGCAAATTGTGATATGATAGCAGTATCTTTCCGTGGGAGGGCCAAGGATGCATATTCGAGAGCATTTGAAAACCGTCAATCGCCATCGCCGGCTGGTGCGGCGCTACTGCTTTAAGCTGGGTCTGTATTGGCAGGGCCTGACCCACGACCTGAGCAAGTACAGCCCTACGGAGTTTTGGCGCAGTGCCAAGTATTATCAGGGCTTCCGCAGCCCCAACGACCAGGAGCGCAGCGAGACCGGCGTGAGCCTGTCCTGGCTGCACCACAAGGGCCGCAACCGCCACCACTTTGAATACTGGATCGATTACCGTATCGCCCGGGACGGCACGGTATCCATGGGCGGCTGCAAGATGCCGAAAAAATACGTGGCGGAGATGTTTTGCGACCGTATCGCCGCCTGCCGGGTCTATCAGGGCGATCAGTATACCGATGCCTCGGCCTATGATTATTTCCAGCGCACCAAGGGGCGGTTTTGGATCCATGAGGAGACCTCCGCTCTCCTGGGCCGCTGGCTCCTGCTGCTGAAGGAGGAGGGGGAGGAGGCGGCCTTCCGCCAGATTCGCCGGGAGCTGCGCGCCTGCAAAACCTACTGAGAGCGGTTTTTGCGGCTTGTCAAGAAAATAACGACCGATTTTTGGATGTTTTCCTTGCTTTTCGGTGTTATTCGTTGTAAGATATATGGGAGATTTTTTTCGGAGAGGTAGATTCGTTCCATGGACCATCCCTATAAGACCCGGGCAGGCGGCGCCACCGTCACGGTTTTTGTTCCGTATGATTGCGCCAACCACTGCCCGTTTTGCATCAACAAAAAGGAATACGCCGATTGCAGCGGCTTTAGCTTGGAGGCGATTCTGCGCAGCATCCGGATCATGGACTCTATCACTCCGGCGTGTGACTTTGTATTCACCGGCGGCGAGCCCCTGGCGGATCTGAATGCCTTGCAGCAGATGCTGGATGCTATTCCCGCCACCCATAAGATCTATATCAACACCACCTTCCCTGTGCAGCCCCACTGTCCGGCGGAGAAAATGCTGGCCTTCACCGAGAAAAACAAGGACAAGATCACCTGCATGAACATCTCCCGCCATTTGGTGAAGTATGTGGAGGAGTCGCCGGACGAGATCGTGGCCCGCATTGCCTGCCCCACGCGCATCAACTGCGTGCTGTATAAGAATTATCCCGCCGCTAAGCTGGTGGATTATGTGGAGCGCTTCCTGCCTTATAAGATCCCCATTCAGTTCCGGTACGACTATACCGAGACCACGCCGGAGAACCTGTATGAGGAGAAGAATGACCCCATTCTGCAGGACCTGAAGAAGTACTTTACCTACATGGGGCTGGACGGCTGCCGTATGCGCAACGGCTTCCATTTTGCCTACAAGGGCCTCCACATGACCTACCATAAGACCCTGCCCTATTCCACCATTACGGAGAAGGGGGCGGATGGCGTTACCTACGACATTCTCTATGACATCCTTATTAAGCAGAACGGCGAGATCCATTCTGATTGGACCGGCGTAAGGATGGATGTGGATGCCTACCGCAAGGTAGTGTTCGAGCCCTATGACCTGAAGGTGCTGGACGGCACCGTGGATTTTTAAATAAAAATAATGCACAGCACACTCTACGGCGTGCTGTGCATTATTTTACCAGTATGAAAAGCCACGCAGAGCACGTGCCCGCAGATGAGAAAAAACACAATTATTTTTGCCGCTGCATGTGCGTGGGGAAAAATACCGCTCAGGCTGCCGGCGCAAAAATTATGCGTGCAGCAGACCGTAGTCCCTTTCGCCGGTTATTCAGTCAGCAGCTGCGCGATCTGCACGGCGTTGGTGGCTGCGCCCTTGCGCACCTGGTCGCCGCAGCACCAAATGTTCAGGCCGTTGTCAGAGGTTAGGTCATCCCGTATCCGCCCCACGAACACCGTATCCTGGTCGCTGGTATCCAGGGGCATGGGGTATTTCTTATTCTTCAGGTCGTCCACCAGCCGGCAGCCGGGAGCGGCGGCGATGAGCTCCCGGGCCCGCTCCACGGAGATCTTCTCCTTGGTCCGAACCACGATGGACACACTGTGGCTGCGCACCACCGGCACCCGCACACAGGTGCAGCTGACCTTCAGCTCCGGCAGATGCATAATCTTGCGTCCCTCGTTCTGCATCTTCATCTCCTCGGAGGTGTAGCCCTCGAAGGCCTCACCGCCGATCTGGGGAATGACATTGTAGGCGATCTGATACTGGAACACCTTGGGCTCGTAGCTTTTGCCCTCCCGCAGGGCCTCCACCTCGTTCATCAGCTCAATAGGCCCGTCTGCGCCTGCGCCGGAGGTGGCCTGGTAGCTGCTTGCCACAATGCTCTCGATGGGGCTGTCCTGATTCAGGGCGTTGATGGCCACCAGGGACACGATGGTGGTGCAGTTGGGGTTTGCGATGATGCCCTTGTGCTTCTTGGCGTCCTGGGGATTGATCTCGGGGATGACCAGGGGTACATCGGGGTCCAGCCGGAAGGCGCTGGAGTTGTCCACAAACACCGCCCCCGCCTTTACAATGGCCGGTGCAAACCGCTTTGCAATGTCATTTTCCGCCGCACCCAGGACAATGTCCATGCCCTGGAAGGCTTCATCGCAGGCCAGCTCCACCGTGAGCTCCCGGCCCTGCCAATCGATCTTCTGCCCCACGGACCGCTCTGACGCCAGCAGGTGCAGCTCCTCTACAGGGAAATCCCGCTCTGCCAAAATTTTCATCATTTCCCGGCCCACAGCGCCCGTTGCGCCCAAAATCGCTACTTTATACTTTTTCATGATAAAATCCTCCTTAATTATTTCACAAAGCTGTCATACAGCACCCGGATGGCTCCGGCAAAGTCCTTATTGTCCACGCCCACGATGATGTTCAGCTCGTCGGGGCCTTGGGTGATCATGCGGATGTTGATGCCGTTTTCACCCAGGGCGGCAAAGATCTTGCCGGATGTACCGGGCTTAAAGGCCATCTTCCGGCCCACCGCCGCCACAATGGCCATGTCATCGGTGACATGGATGCTGTCAGGCTTCAGCATTTTCTGTATGTCACCCAGCAGCTGATACTGGCAGGGCCGCAGCTTGTCCGCTGCCACCACCAGAGATACGCTGTCAATGCCCGAGGGCAGGTACTCCAGCACCAGCTGATATTTCTCCAGCACCTCCAATATCCGCCGCAGCACACCCACCTCATTGCTCATGCCGTTTTTGGTGATGGTGATAACGGAGAAATTCTTCCGCCCGGCGATACCGGTGATGAAGTTGCCGTCCTTGGCCTCCTCCGTCTCATCGAAGGACTCCATGATCATAGTGCCGGGATGGTCGGGCTGGTTGGTGTTGCGGATATTCAGGGGGATGTTCTTCTCCCGCACCGGGAAGATGGTCCCCTCGTGGAGCACCTGGGCGCCGATATAGCTCAGCTCCCGCAGCTCCGAGTAGGTGATGCGCTCAATGGGCAGCGGGTCCTTCACGATGCGGGGATCTGCCATGAGAAAGCCCGACACATCCGTCCAGTTTTCATATACATCCGCATCCAGTGCCGCCGCCGCCAGGGCGCCGGTGATGTCGCTGCCGCCCCGGGTAAAGGTCTTGATGCTCCCATCGGGCATGGCGCCGTAAAAGCCCGGGATCACCACTCGCCGCCCGGAGGCCATCCGGGCCAGGATCTCGTAGCTCTTTTCCTGGTCCACCGTGCCGTCCAGGTTAAACTTCAGCCACAGCTCACTGTCCAGGAAGTCATAGCCCAGATAGTCCGCCATAAGCTTTGCCGCGAAGTATTCGCCCCGGCTTACCAGCTCGTCCTGGCTGATGCCCGCGTCCATTTTCCTGCGCAGGGCGTCAAATTCCGTCTCCAGGTCGGTATTCAGCTCCAGGTGGTCCCGGATCTCTATGTACCGGGAACGGATCATGTGAAACACACTGTCGCAGGACACGCCGTATTTCAGATGTGCGTAGCACAGATACAGCAGATCTGTCAGCTTGTGGTCGTCGGAAAACCGTTTTCCCGCAGCGGAAACGATGACCACCCGCCGGGCTGGGTCTGCCTGCACAATGCTCTTTACCTTTTCAAACTGTTTGGCGTCCGCCATGGAGGAGCCACCGAATTTCAGCACCTTTAACATATTTTTAGCTCGCTTTCCTTTGAAATTAATGCAAGGTTTTCAATCGCGCTGACAAAAAAGTTGATTTTGTCCGCATATAAAAAACACTTGCTTTTTTCTTGGGGACAGTGTATCATATCATTATGCAAATTGCAAGAAAAAGATTGGAGAAACTTGTATGAAATATCAAAGCACCCGCAACCACGCCCTCACGGCCTCTCCTGCGGCCGCCGTACTTCGGGGCATTGCGCCGGATGGGGGACTCTATATGCCCGAAGCTATCCCCGTTTTGGATTGGCAATCTCTTATGAAAGAGGACACCCTCACCATGTCCGCCCGGATCCTTTCGGCCCTGCTGCCGGATTACGAGGATATGCCCGCCTTGGTGCGCCGGGGCTACGCCGGAAAGTTTGAGACAGAGGACTTGACTCCCCTGGTATCCGTGGGCGACCGCTATGTGCTGGAGCTGTTCCGGGGCCCTACCAGTGCCTTTAAGGACGTAGCCTTGAGCCTGTTGCCCCAGCTGATTAGTCAGGCCCGGGACATGGAGGGTATTGAGGACGAGATGCTCATTCTCACCGCCACCTCCGGTGACACCGGCAAGGCGGCGCTGGAGGGCTTTCGGGATGTGCCCGGCACCAAGATCATCGTCTTCTACCCCCACGGGGGCGTATCCGCCGTGCAGCAGGCGCAGATGGTCACCCAGGAGGGCGGCAATGTGAAGGTCTGCGCCGTCCGTGGCAATTTCGATGATACCCAGACCGGCGTCAAGCGCATCTTCGCCTCTTGTGACGAGGAGGACCTGCCCGGCGTGCGTCTCTCCTCCGCCAATTCCATTAATATTGGCCGCCTGGCGCCGCAGATCGTGTACTATTTCAAGGCCTACGCCGACCTGGTGCGCTCCGGCCGCATCCGTGTGGGGGATAAGGTGCATTTCTGCGTACCCACCGGCAACTTCGGCGACATTTTAGCAGGCTACTTTGCCAAACGTATGGGCCTGCCCGTGGGCCGGCTCATCTGTGCCTCCAACCGCAACGACGTCCTTACGGACTTTCTCTCCACCGGCGTCTACGACAAGCGCCGCACCTTCTATAAGACCACCTCACCTTCTATGGACATCCTGGTTTCCAGCAACTTAGAGCGGCTTTTGAGCCTCCTCACCGGGGACGATGCCTATGTTTCGGGACTTATGAAGGACCTCAATGAGCTGGGCCACTATAAGGTGACGGATGAGCTGCTGCAGAAGCTTCAGGCGGAGTTCTCCTGCGGCTGCTGCGATGATGACGCCGCCGCTCGCACCATAGGCAGGGTTTGGGCCCGGGAAAAATACCTCTGTGATCCACATACTGCCGTGGCCTGGACTGTGGCCGACCAGTTTATCCACATGCATCGGGACGGTGTGCCGGTGGTGGTCCTCTCCACCGCCAGCCCCTATAAATTCCCCACGGCTGTTCTATCTGCCCTGGGGCAGCGGGTGGCAGACGATGAATTTGCCGTCATGGAAGATCTACGCACCTGCACTGGCGTGCCTGTGCCTAAAAATCTCGCCTCTCTGCGGCAAAAGCCCGTGCGGCATACCGACGTTATCGACCGGGAGGACATGCTGGATTATGTCCTGCAGAAGGCAGGTGAGGCACAATGGTAACCGTCCGCGTTCCCGCTACCACTGCCAATTTGGGCCCCGGCTTTGATACCCTGGGTCTGGCCCTGGCCCTTTATAATACCCTCACCTTTGAGGAGCTGGCCGAGGGGCTGTATTTCGAGGGTGTTGACCCGGAATATGCTACGGCGGAGAATCTGGCCGTGGTCGCCTACAAGGCCGTGCTTTCCAAGCTGGGCCTGCCCATGCCGGGCCTACGCATCTCCGTGCAGGCGGAGATCCCCATCTGCCGGGGCCTGGGCAGCAGCGCCGCCCTTATCGCTGCCGGTGCCGCCGGAGCCAATGCAAACCACGGCTCCCCCTTGACCCGGGCGGAGCTGCTGGCCGTGTGCAATGACATTGAGGGCCACCCGGATAACCTGGCCCCAGCCATCTTCGGCGGATTGGTCGCCTCCTTTGTGGAAAATGAACGGCCCTATATCGCCCGGTACAGCCTGCACAAGCGCCTGCGCTGTACGGCCCTTATCCCGGATTTTCAGCTTTCCACCCACCTGGCCCGAGGTGTCCTGCCGAAGGAGGTTCCCTACGGAGACGCTATTTTTAACGTCTCCCGTACGGCCGTGCTGCTGCGGGCCCTGGAGGAGGGTGACACGGAGACCATTTCCGTCTCTCTCCAGGATAAGCTCCATCAGCCCTTCCGCCGCACCCTGATCCCCGGGTTTGACGAGGCCGAGGCCCTGGCTAATAGCTGCGGCTGCGTGGCGTTCTTTATCTCCGGCGCGGGACCCACCCTCCTGTGCCTGTCCGCAGACCCGGATTTTGACGCAAGGCTTGCCGCCCGTCTTTCTGAGCTTCCCGGCCATTGGCGTCAGCTCCCCCTGCCTGTAGACCACGAGGGCATCATAGTAAGTTGACCCCTTGCAGGGGTGGATGATTCTGTCCACCCCTGCTTTTTGCGCCCTGAAACACCAAAAAAGTATCCCCCACGCCCTTCGGCGCGGGGGATACATACATCATTCTTACTTTTTGAAGCTGTCCTTCAGGGAGACGCTGCGGTTAAAGACCAGGTGGTCTGCTGTGCAGTGGCGGTTATCCATGCAGAAATAGCCGGTGCGCATAAACTGGAAGGTGGGGGCGTTGGTGCCGGTGCGATTTTCCCGCTTATCAAATTCGGCGGCCACGGCAGCCATTCCCTTTTCCACCTTGCATCCGGTGAGGATGGAGAGAGATTCGGGGTTCAGGCAATCCAGGAAGTTCTTATCCGGCCCGTCGGGCTGGGCATCGGAGAAAAGGTTATCATAGAGGCGCACCTCAGCGTCCAGGCAGTTTTCCGCATCTACCCAGTGGAGCGTTGCACCCTTGACCTTGCGGCCGTCGGCGGGGTCGCCGCCCCGAGAGTTGGGGTCGTATTCGCAGAGAACTTCGGTGATATGGCCGCTTTCATCCTTGACACAGCCGGTACACTTCACCAGATACGCACCCTTCAGGCGGCACTCGGGGCCGTCAGGGAACAGACGCTTATATTTGGGGATGGGCTGCTCCAGGAAATCGTCGGCCTCCATCCACAGGTGGCGGCTAAAGGTGATCTCGTGGGTGCCCTGAGTGGGGTCAGTGGGATTGTTTTCCACCTGGAAAACCTCGCTCCGGCCCTCGGGATAGTTGGTAACGGTGAGCTTAATGGGGCGCAGCACAGCCATGGTGCGCTCGGCGGTGGCATTCAGATCCTCCCGCAGGCAGTGCTCCAGGAAGCCAAACTCCACCACGTTGGGGGACTTGGCCACACCGATGCGTTCGCAGAAATTACGGATAGAGGCGGCGGTGTAGCCCCGGCGGCGCAGGCCGCAGAGGGTGGGCATACGGGGATCGTCCCAGCCGGAGACCCGGCCCTCCTCTACCAAAGCACGCAGCTTGCGTTTGGACATGACGGTGTGGTCGATGCCCAGGCGAGCGAACTCGATCTGCCGGGGGTGGGCGGGCAGCTCACAGTGCTCAATAACCCAATTATAGAGCGGCCGGTGGGCCTCAAACTCCAAGGAGCAGAGGCTGTGGGTGATGCCCTCCAGAGCATCCTGGATGGGGTGAGCGAAGTCGTACATGGGATAGATGCACCACTTGTCGCCCTGGCGGTGGTGGCTCATGTGGTTGATGCGGTAGATAACCGGGTCGCGCATATTGAAGTTGCCGCTGGCAAGGTCGATCTTAGCACGCAGGGTCATGGCACCGTTGGGGAATTCCCCGGCGCGCATACGCCGGAACAGGTCCAGACTTTCCTCAATAGGCCGGTCCCGGTAGGGGGAGATGGCAGGCACACCGATGTCGCCCCGGTTGGCCTTGAACTCCTCGGGGGTCAGCTGGCACACATAGGCCAGACCCTTTTGGATGAGCAGCACCGCCTGGCGGTAATCCTCCTCAAAATAGTCGCTGCCGAAGAAGAAACGGTCGCCCCAATCGAAGCCCAGCCAGTGGATGTCCTGCTGGATGGCGCCCACAAACTCCTCATCCTCCTTGGTGGGGTTGGTGTCGTCCATACGGAGGTTGCACAGACCGCCGAACTTCTCAGCGGTACCGAAGTCGATGCACAGGGCCTTGCAGTGGCCGATGTGCAGGTAACCGTTGGGCTCCGGGGGAAAACGGGTGTGGACGGTCATGCCCTCGTACTGGCCGCCGGGGGCCAGGTCCTCGGTGATGAAATTGTCAATAAAGTTGCTGCCCTCGGCGCGCTCGGGCTCGTTAGCGGCGATGACTTTGTTTTCCTCGCTCATATTGTTTTACTCCTTATAGTAAATTACTGCAAAAATATTATACTATTATACCGACTGCATACGAAAAATGCAAGACTTCCGTTCTATATTAGCTCACTTTCCGCGGGTATATGCCGGGATAGGGCCGCGTTGCTGAAGCGCCGGTCTCCGGTGAGCTCCCGCACCACGGTGATGCCATCCGGAAAACGGAAGGGGGTATCCTCCCGGGGCAGCTCGATCTCCATGACGGCGCAGCGGGGCCAGAAGGGATAGAAATCGATCTCAAAGGTGTATGGCCCCTCCGGCAGGCAGTAACGGGTCTTGCGGATGGTCTCGGTCATGGGATCCCGGCGGGTGAGGTAGGCGTCGTAAGCCTCGGGGGTGATCTCCTCCTCCTGCTCCAGGCGGGTGATGGCGCTGCGGTCAATTTTCATAGTGTGGAAAAAGGCCACGCCGTCAGCCCCTTCCCGGCGGCGGACGCGCTCCGTTTGGTGAGGCGGGGAGAGGAGATAGGTCTGCTCCATGTGATAGACGTGGCTGCACCGGGCCGCCAGCTCCGGCTCCGGCGGGCGGAGGATGAGAAAGCGGCGCTCAATCTCCAAAGAATTACTGTTCATAAAATTCCTCCCGGCTCATCAGCAGATTCAGTGTTTCCAGCAGGGCATTGGGGGTCAGGTGTTCCGGCAGCTCCAGATTTTTCAGCAGCTGCTGTCGCTTTTGGGTACTGCCGGGACCGATGAGGCCCCGGTCCAGCAGGTCGGCCTTGGTGATGGGGACTGCGGCTGAGGGAGCGGCCTCCCCCGCAAAGGTAGCGCCGCTCCGGCGCAGGGCCTGCAGGAGAATTTCCGGGGTCATGCCCTCCACGCCCAGCTTGCCCTCTTTCCCGGCCTTGCGCTTGCGGCGCTCCTTGCCGGGGATGTCGGGGATGTAGGCCTGCTTTACCTGCTCCGTTGGAATAGCCCCCTTGAGATAATTGCGGATGACAAAGCCCGCCCCATCGGAATCCGTCAGAAGGATCAGGCCCCGCTTTTGGGCCAATTTCCGAAGAAAGGCCAGCTTCTCCCGGTCGTTGAACACGGAGAAGCCGCCGGTCTCCACAACGGTGGCGTCCACCACCTGTAAAAGCATATTTCTGTCGTAGCGGCCCTCCACCACGATGACTTCTTCAATGCGCGGCTTGCTCATTGCTCCGCCAGCTCCATAACAAATCGCACCAGCTCACCCTCCCGGTCAATGTTTTTTTCACTTTTCATGCGCCGATCCAACAGCTGGCAGGCGGCCAGGGAGCGCTTGCACCACGCATGATCTACCCGTCGGGCCGCCTGGAGGAGGAGCCTTGCGGGATAGTCGCTGCGCATCTGCCACAGGTCCATGAGCCAAAAACGGTCCTTGCCACTGTCTAAAGCCATGCGGGCGGTATAGAGCCGCCGCAGTTCCTTGCCGATGGCTCCCAGGATGACGATGGGCTCCGTCTGCATCCGCAGCAGGTCTCCCAGCACGGCGGCAGCCTTGTTATAATCCCGGGCGGAGATGTGGTTGGTCATGTCGAAGATCCGGGCGTCCAGCACCGGCTCCGCCACGGCGGCAATATCGGCAGCGGTGACCTGCTCGGCCTTGGCAAAGGCCGCCACCTTGTTCACCTCGCCGATGAGGTTATCCATCATGGAGCCGCAGTAAAAGAGCATATAGTCCGCCGTTTGCTGGTCGATGCTGCGGTCCAGGGCGCGGAAGCGTTTTTGCAGCCAACGGACCAGTGCGTCCCGGGATTGCCCCTGGAACTCCACCACCTCCACATTTTTATCTATGGCGGCGGTGAGCTTTTTCATTTTCCGGTCCGGCTTGTAGGGAACTGTGTCATAGATAAACACCACGGTGCAGTAGTCCGGCAGATCCTCTAAAAGCTCCGTGAGCTGGCTGCGCTGACTTTCATCGAGCCTGAAGATATCCCAATCCGTCACTGTTACCAGGGTGCTGGGCGCCATCATGGGCATGGACTCCACGGCGTCGGCCACGTCCTGGGTTGTGACACGGCTGCCGGAGAGCCGGTGGAGATTAAAATCCTCGCTGCCCCTGGGAATGAGAAGCTCCTGCAGCTGCTGGACATAGGTCTGGCGCAGGTAGCTCTCCTCCCCGTAAAACAGATAGGCCCGGGCAGGCGCTTTTTCCTTTATGGCCTTGCGCAGGCGGTCGTATGCGGCGTTTTTGCCTGAGGCTTTGCTCTTTTCCGATGCCATAGCGTGTGGCTCCTCTCGTTAGTGATAGTGTACGGTCACGGTGATACAGCCCTGGGTATCGGTGCGGTAGACCTCTGCGCCCACGGCCTCCAGCCGGGAAATGGCCGCGTCCGTGGGGTGACCGTAGCTGTTGTCTCCCACGCTGATGATGGCCGCCTCCGGGGTAAGGGCGGACAGGAAATCCTGCTGGGAGCTGTATTTGGATCCGTGATGGCCCACCATAAGGACCTCCAGATCCGGCAGGTCGTACTGCCCGATCAGCGCCAGCTCCGTCTGACCGGACATATCGCCCGTAATAAGCAGGTCAAAATCGCCGCTGCTGCACAGGTATGTCAGTCCCTGCTCGTTGGGATCGCCCGAGCCCACGGGCGGGAAAACCGTGAGGCTGCACTGCCCCAGGGGAATGGATTGTTTTTCTGTGACGAACAGCACCTGAGTGCCGTGCTCCTGGGCCAGAGCCACCAGTTTATCCCGCACGCCGTAGTCGTCCTCTATTTGCGGCAGATAGAGCCGGTCAATTTCCACCCGGCTGAACAGCTCCGCCAGGCCGTTGGTGTGGTCGGCATGGAAGTGGGTTACGGCCACCGCCGACAGGCGGCGCACCTCCATACTGCCCAGCTGCGAGAGCACCTGTTGGGCCGGATGCTTGTAGCGGTTGCTGCTGCCGCAATCCACCAGGATGGCATCGTCGCCGGACAGCAGCAGGGTGCTGGCCCCTTGTCCCACATCCACGGCGACGGCTGTCAGCGCACCGCTGTGAAACTCTGCTGCGCGCAGGTTGACGCACAGCACCAGGGCCAGGAGGGACAGCACGGCAGCCAGGGCATATTTCCGGAGCCGGTCTCGGGTCAGGACGCACAAAATGAAAAGAGCGTATACAAACACCAGCCAGCAAACCAAGAATGGATTGGTATCCGTGTAGAGCGCGTGGTGGGGAATGGAGACGGCCAGGTCCACCGCCAGCAGAAACAGCTTGCTCAGGGCCCAGCTGACATATCCCAGAATTCGGGCGGCGGGCAGCCAAACAAAGCCCGCCAGCACCGTCAAAAAGCCGGCCATGAAATTACCGGAGGCCAAGGGGATACACACCAAGCTTGTCAGCGGCGACACTGCGGAAAATACGCCGAAATAGTAGGCCGTCAGCGGTACGGTGAAGACCATAGCCCCCAGGGTGGAGGAGAGTGTGCCGGTCAAAAAAGTGCATGCCTTGGCCGCAAGCCTTGCCCGGGGCTGTTTTCTTGCCCGGAAGAACCCGTAGACCCGGGGCGTGATCAGGATCAGCCCCAGCATGGCGCCAAAGCTGAGCTGCAGGCTCACGCTGGCTGCGGCATAGGGGTTGACCAGCAGAATGAGTCCCAGAGCCGCCGCCAGGGAGGTGATGGGATCGGCATCCCGCTTGAGCAGGGGCGCCAGCAGCAGGAAAAACTGCATGATACACGCCCGAACCACCGAGGGCGTCAGCCCCACCATAAACATATAAAATATCAGCACTGCCGTGCCCACTGCCGCCAAAAGCCGGCGCCGATGTCCTACAAGCAGACTCAGCAGCGTCAGCAAAAAGGCGCAGTGCAGCCCGGAAACGGCAAACAGATGGCTCACACCCGCCTCGGAAAAGCGGACGGACAGTTCTTCGGAGATGCCGCTGCGCTCTCCCAGAAGCTCCGCCTGCAGGAGACCGGCCACAGTGCCGTCACGCTCCCATATCCGGGCGATTTTGTCCCGGAAGGCCTTTTCCATCCGCTGGGGCAGATATCGCAGGGAGCCCACCTGGCCTTGGGCCACCGTGGGCATCTCCTCGCAGTACAACAGGACAAAGATACCCCGGGAGGTGAAGGTGGACAGGTCTGTGCCCTTGATAACGGAGGCATCCTGCCAGTAGGCGCTTCCCAAAAGGGTCTGCCCCGGCTCTAAAAGGGCGGCCGCTTCATCGCTGAGATAGCACGCGGCCTTGGCGCCCCGGGCATCTGCCAGGCGCACCGTGACCCGCCAGCCAAAATCCCGCTGCTCCGGCCAATCACACACCGCGGCGGAAAACAGATGGCTGCTGCCGCACTTATCCTGCACAGGCTGCGCCACCAGGGCGCTCCAGCCACGGCCATACAGCAGCCCCGCCGCCAGGGATAGGGTGATGAGGGCCAGGTAGACCCGAAGCCGCCCGAGGGCCCGCAGTCTGGGCAGCAGTAAGACGACTCCGCCGGCCGCTGCCAGAATACCCGCCGCCCAAAAGACCCAATGCCCCACCGGCAGCAGGCACAGGGACAGGATGGCCGCCGCAAAGGAAAATGCGATAGCCGCCAATGAACGCATGGCCCTGCCCCCTTTCAATCTGCTTCCATTATACCAAAGCCGGCCGCTGATAACAAGAGCCGTGGCCGATGGCGGTAAAAAAACTGCTCCCTCCGCTTTGGCATAAGAAGGAGTTGATGCATCAAAAAAGCCTCGCAGAGTTTGCCGCCTGCAGCAGATTACGGGGCTTTTGTCGGAAAAACCCAAAGAAATTATCGACAGTAGAACGTCCCCCTCCGCCGGAGCGGAGAGGGACGGGGAAGGATGGATCAATCCTCCGTGGGAAAGTCCACGTTGGTATAGCCGGAGAGCTGGTTGAAAACGGACAGCTTGCCCTCCTCCACAGCGTGGTGCAGCATCTTCATATCCGGCTGCACGTTATCCTGGCACACCAGGGAGCCGCAGGCCATGTCCATCTCGTAATTCTCCAAAATAGTACGGGCGGCGGTGACCCGGGAGCGCAGGGAGCAGTGGCAGTGGGCGGTGAACATCTGCAGCAGGGAGTACCAGGGGCTGCCGTGGCGGCCGGCCATGAGATACAGCATTTCCCGCTTTTCTACTGAGGTCATGTTCTTCACCAAAAACAGCAGGGCCTGCTCGATCTCCTGGTCATCGTCCTCGGGCTTGATGCCGTCGAACAGCCAGGGGTACAAAAACGCCAGGTAGTAGGGCATGGGATTGGTGCCCAATACGCGAAACCACTCCGATCCCTCATACAGATCCGGGGCGCTGGCGCCCTTTTCCCAGTTTTGAATGGTTTTTTTGCTGACGCCCAGGCCGTTGGCCATGAACTCCTGGGTTTTGCCCGCGTCAGAGCGGGACAGGCTCCAGATCCGCGCGAAGCGCTTGTTTCTATCCGATTTGGATTCCTTGTGCAGCATACGATCACCTGCTTACTGAAAAATCTATTTATTTACCGTTTTTTTGCAAAAATATTTTATCAGCATAAGAGAGAAATGTCAACAGAAAAGGCGAAAAAATTAGCGCTTAAATGGGCTTGGCGGATAAAATATCTACCACGGACCCGGACGCCGCGGCAAAATGCGGTTTTTGCCCGGGCCGCCGGGCGTACTTTTTTATCTGTATAGGGACTGCCCATGGGGGCATAGGATGGCAGGGAAAGGGGAGATGCATATGCTGTCTGCAGCGCTGTTTCTGCTGGCTAACAGCCTGTTCCTGACTCTGCGCCTTACGGGGGATACCGGGTCCTTTCCCAAGCCGCTGAGCGCCGGAGAGGAGCGAATGTACTTAGAGCGCAGCCTGGCCGGGGATCTGGAGGCCCGGAACATCCTGGTGGAGCATAATCTGCGCCTGGTGGCGCACATTATCAAAAAATACTACACCCAGGCGGCGGAGCAGGAGGATCTGATTTCCATCGGCACCATCGGGCTTATCAAGGCCGTGGATACCTTCCGCCCGGAGCGAAAGATCCGCCTGGCTACCTACGCCTCCCGCTGTGTGGAGAATGAGGTGCTCATGTATTTCCGCAGCCGCAAAAAGCTGCAGGGGGAGGTGTCCCTGTCCGATACCATCGAGCCTGACGCCGCCGGGGGCGCCCTCAGCCTCATGGACGTGGTGGGCTGCGACGACACCATGCTCTCGGACATGGCCGACCGGGAGGAGCGCCTGCGCATCCGGGAGCTGGTGGGCCGCTGCCTTACGGACCGGGAGGCGGAGGTCATCCGCCGCCGGTACGGGCTATCCGGCCGCCTGCCGCAAACCCAGCGCCAGGTGGCCGCGGCCTTCGGCATCAGCCGCAGCTATGTATCCCGCATTGAAAAGCGGGCACTGCAAAAGCTGGAGGCGGCGCTGAAGGAGGAGATGCCAACAAGAAACAATAAATGATTACAACCGTGCGAAGCAAGTTCGCATATACCCCCTTGCACAGAATGGACAAAAATGATATAATATCATATGGCAAAGTATACAAAGAACAAGGAAGGTACACGCATGAGAAACATTTACTGTGGGATTGCTGATATTCGCAAGCGGGTTTTTGCGGAAGTGGCAAAGCTCGCCTACGAAGGCGGCGACTACCATCGTATCGATAAACTGCCGTATGAGATTCTGCCGGGTGAAGTGGGGAACGAACGGGACTCCATCTTCCTGGAGCGGGCCATTGTGGGAGAGCGGATTCGATTGGCCATGGGCCATAGTCTGCGTTCCGCTTCGGAGCAGGGACTTCTGTCCGACGGTGTGGACAAGAGCGCAGTGCGGGAAAAATATTACGAGCCGCCGCTGATTAACATCATCAAATATGCTTGCCACGCCTGCCCGGACACCCACTACGAGGTGACCAACGCCTGCCAGAGCTGCCTGGCGCACCACTGCTCCAATTCCTGCCCCAAGGGAGCCATCAGCTTCCGCTATGGCCGGGCTGAGATCGACCAGAGCAAGTGCATTAAATGCGGCAAGTGCAAGGCGGCGTGCTCCTACCAGGCCATTATCCGCTTTGAGCGGCCCTGCCAGGAGGCCTGCGGCATGGATGCTATCGGCAAGGACGAATATGGCCGGGCAGAGATTGATCAGGATAAGTGCGTTAGCTGTGGCATGTGCCTGGTGAACTGCCCCTTTGGCGCTATTGTAGATAAAGGGCAGCTGTTCCAGCTGATCCATTCCATCCGCAGCGGTGACAAGGTCGTTGCTGTGATCGCTCCGGCCTTTTGGGGTCAATTCGGCGATGGCGTGACCCCGGGGCAGATCGTTTCAGCCATGAAGATGCTGGGCTTCCATTCCGTGGAGGAGGTCGCCGTAGGCGCAGACCTGTGCGCCATCGAGGAAGCGGAGGAATTCATGCGCCATGTACCGCAGATGCAGCCTTATATGGCTACCTCCTGCTGCCCGGCGTGGTCCGTGATGGCTAAGAAGGAGTTTCCCGGCGCCGCGCCGTATATCTCTATGACCATGACTCCCATGGTGCTTACGGCTCGACTGCAGAAAAAACGTGACCCGGGCTGTAAGGTGGCTTTCATTGGACCCTGCGCCGCCAAAAAGCTGGAGGCCAGCCGCCGCACCGTCCGCAGTGATGTGGACTTTGTACTGACCTTTGAGGAGCTGCGGGGGATGCTGGAGGCCAAGAACATCGACTTCACCGATATCCCTGATGTGCCGGCCAATTATGAGGCATCTGCCCTCGGCGTGGGTTTTGCCGCTTCCGGAGGCGTTGCCAAGGCGGTGGAGGATGTGATTCACCGGCTGGACCCCGACCGGGAGGTAAAGACGGTGTATGCCGAGGGGCTGCGGGAGTGCCGCAAGATGCTGCGTATCGCACGGACAGGGAAGTATGACGGATATCTGCTGGAGGGTATGGCCTGTCCGGGTGGATGTATTGCCGGCGCAGGCACAATCCAGCCGCCGGAGAAGTCCCGGCGGGTGCTGGAGCAGTACAAGGCCAGCGCACCCAAGGATAATCCGCTGGATTCGGACTATAAGGACGACCTGTATCTGCTCCACGATGGAGAGGATGATTGGAGCTTTGTAGGCAGACATTGAGAGGATGCTAATGAACGAACTGATCCTGTTGTGTATGGAGATGGTGGGTACCGTGGCCTTTGCCCTGTCCGGCGCCATGACGGCGCTTCGGAGGCAGATGGATCTGCTGGGCGTTATGATCCTGGGCCTTATTACTGCCGTGGGCGGCGGTGTGCTGCGGGATTTGCTGCTGGGCATCACACCGCCCAAGGTATTTGACGACCCGCTGACGGTATGTGTAGCGCTGGTTTCCTCCGCAGCTGCGTTTTTGCCGCCGCTGCGCGGCCTGCTGCTCAGGAGCACGCTGCTATTTGAGCGGCTGCTGCTGTGGGCAGATTCCTTGGGCCTGGCGGCATTTACCGTGGTGGGCGAACAGATTGCCTATAGCCATCTACCGGAGGGAAGCTGGTTTGCCGTGGCCCTGCTGGGGACCATTACCGGTGTGGGCGGCGGCGTGGTGCGGGATTCCCTGGCGGGTAACGTGCCGTACATATTCCGCAAGCATATCTATGCCCTGGCGGCCCTGGCGGGCGCCGCTGTGTGGGTGGTATGCCACCTGTATTGGGACGACACGGCTGCGCTGCTGATGGGCAGCACGGTGGTGGTGGCCATCCGATTGCTGGCGGCTCACTTCCGTTGGAGCCTGCCGAAGGCCAAGGTCCCGGAGGGATAAGAGGTTTGCTTCAAAAGCGTTTCGATACGGAAAAGAAAAAGCTCCCCCTGCCGTAATGAACAGGACCAGTAAAAACAGATAATAGAAAAAACACCCCCTGATGTAGTTATTATCCTACATCAGGGGGTAATTGCATGTCAGGAAGTGCCGTGAGGCAGGGGGAGCTTTTGATGCTTTTATCTGTGGAACAGGCCGTGCTTTTCATAGGGCTTGGATTCTACAGCCTTGACCTCATAGCCTGTTTCGGTGATGGCCCTGCGCAGGGCCTCCTCGTCCAGGGGCTCCAGGGAAATAACGGTGGCCGTACCCTTGGAATGGGACGCGCTGACCTTTTTCACGGCGAACTTGTTGCGAATTACATCACACACATGGCTCTCGCACATGCTGCACATCATGCCGTCGATTTTCAAAATGGTTTCTGTCATATACTTATGCCTCCTTAGCAGAATTATCCCTTTTCTTGAGAGGAAGATCCAGCTGCGCCAGCACCACGGCAATGAGCATCAGCACGCAGCCAATCAGCTCCTTGCCGGTCATGGTTTCATGAAGGAAGATGGCACCGGACACTGCGCCGAACACGCTCTCCAGGCTCAAAAGCAGAGCCACGATGGTGGGGTTGGAGTCCTTTTGCGCCAAAATCTGCAGGGTGTAGGCCACACCGCTGGAGAAAACACCCACATACAGGATTGAGCCCATACAGGGGACAATGTCCGCCCAGGTGGGGTTTTCAAAGATCAGCATGAGTATAGCCGAAAGGATAGCGCATGTCAAGAACTGGATGCAGCTCATTTTCACGCCGTCCACCTTTTGGGTGAAGTGGTCAATAACCAGAATGTGCAGCGTATAGCCAAAGGCACAGAGCATCACCAGCAGGTCGCTGGGGGCAATGGTGAAATTTTCCTTAATGCACAGGCAGTAAAGGCCGGCCACTGCCAGCAGGACACTGATCCAAACGGTGGGTGAGACTTTTTTCTTGAGAAACAGGCCACAGATGGGCACCAGAACCACATAAAGCGTAGTGATAAAGCTGGTTTTTCCGACGCTGGCACCGGCCACCAGGCCCAACTGCTGCAAATTGCAGGACAGAGCCAAGGCGATGCCGCAGCAGATGCCACCTAAAATCAGGTCCCTCCGCCCGGCCTTTTTCTCCGCAGCGGTCTGCTCCGCCGGGGGCTCCTTGCGCAGCATTTTAAAGATTTGTACCACTACCAGCAAGGCCAAAAAGCCCACGAAGGAACGGGCGGCGTTGAAGGTGTACGCGCCCACGTGCTCGGTGCTGGTGCTTTGGGCAACGAAGGAGGAGCCCCAGATCATGGCGGTGATGATGGGGAATACCACCTGACGAACCTGATTGTGTTTCATAGTGCTTTCCTTTCTGTATCCTGCTTTCTCGCAGCTAATGATTTTCACCTGTATCGATGGGATTCACATGCCACTTGAATTTATTTTCTGTGCCGTGCAGCAGACGGCGGATGTTCTCCCGGTGGCAGAAGATGACCAGGGCTGCCACCACTGCGCACAGAGCGGTCAGCAGTGGGTCATGGCCAAAGACAAAGAACGCCGACACCGGCATACTGGCTGTGGCCACGATAGACCCCAGGGACACATAGCGGGTCAGAAGCCACAGGAGGACGAAGAGCCCCCAGGCGATAAGACCCATGCGCCAATCCAGCATCCACACCAGCACTCCGCCGGAGAGAATGCCCTTGCCGCCCTTGAGCCCGTAGTAGGCCGGGAACATATGCCCCAGCTCGCAGCCGATGCCGCCCAGCAGCACGCCCAGGGTCCAGCTGCCGTTGGTGCAGAGCATCAGATACCCGCCTATGAGGCAGGAGAGCAGGGTCTTGCCCATGTCACAGAGAATCACTATGAGGGCAAATTTGGCCCCATAGGTGCGGTAGAAATTGGTAAGCCCGGCATTGCCGCTGCCGTGCTTGCGCACATCATCCCGGATGATGAAGTGGGAGGTGACCACCGAGCCGTTGAAGCAGCCCAGCAGGTACGACACCAGCAGCGTCAATCCCACCACAAAGTAGATGGACAGCTTAATTGTCATCGTCTCCCTTCTGCCGGATGGAGAGGATAATGGGGGTGCCCTCCAGGCCGAATACGCTGCGGATCTGATTTTCCAGATATCGCTGATAGGAGAAGTGGAAGAGCTTCTTGTCGTTGCAGAAAATGACAAAGTGAGGGGGCTTGATGCCCACCTGGGTCATGTAATAGATCTTCAGGCGGCGGCCCTTATCCGTGGGAGGCTGCACCCGGGTCTGGGCATCGGCCAGAACGGAGTTGAGCATGCCTGTTGTGATGCGGGTGGAGGCCTGGTTGTTCACATAATTGATGAGCTCAAACAGCCGCGTTACCCGCTGGCCCGTAAGGGCGGAGATGAACAGGATGGGAGCGTAGGTCATGTAGCTCAGATCCCGACGGATGTCCTCGCGCATACGGTCCATGGTCTTGCCGTCCTTTTCCACCATGTCCCACTTGTTCACCACGATGATGCAGGCCTTACCCGCCTCATGGGCCAGGCCCGCGATCTTGGTGTCCTGCTCGGTAACGCCGTCGTTGGCGTCGATGAGGATCAGGCACACGTCGCAGCGCTCGATGGCCATGGTGGCCCGGAGGACGCTGTATTTCTCGATGGCGTCATCCACCTTGGACTTTTTGCGCATGCCGGCGGTGTCGATGAAATTATACTTGCCGGTTTCATTTTCAAAATAGGAGTCGATAGCGTCCCGGGTGGTGCCCGCCACATTGCTGACGATGACCCGCTCCTGGCCCAGGATGCGGTTGGTAAGGCTGGATTTACCCACATTGGGCTTGCCGATGATGGCCACTTGGATCACGTCGTCGTCCTCCTCCGTCTCGTCCTCCGGGGGGAAGTATTTAAGACACGCGTCCAGCAGGTCGCCGGTGCCGTGGCCGTGTACGGCGGATACGGCGATGGGGTCACCCAGGCCCAGGTTATAGAACTCATAAAACTCCGGGTCCACAGTGCCGGTGGCGTCCATCTTATTTACTGCCAGCACAATGGGCTTTTTGGAGCGCTGGAGCATCCCGGCCACCTCTTGGTCGGCGGCGGTCATGCCTGTCTTGATGTCCACCACCAGGACGATGACGGTGGCGTTATCAATGGCGATCTGCGCCTGCTGACGCATGAAGGATAGAATTTGATTGTCCGTATTGGGCTCAATGCCGCCGGTGTCCACCAGGGTGAACTTGCGGCCGCACCAGTCACTTTCGCCGTAGATGCGGTCTCTTGTCACACCGGGGGTATCCTCCACGATGGAGAGACGGCGGCCAATCAGCTTATTAAACAGCATGGACTTGCCCACATTAGGCCGGCCCACGATAGCAATCATAGGTTTTGCCATAGTTTTACCTCCTTACAGTTCAAAAACGGCATCGCACAGGTCGAAGCCGTCAATGCCCACCACCTGCACAGGCGTCTCCAGCGCCTGGGAAAGCTGGGGCACGGTCCAATCATCCAAGAATACATCCTCCTGGTGCCGGAGCATGTGCAGGGGGATCAGCACACGGCCCAGGGGCTTGTGCTTTTTCAGCTGGGCGGCCAAGTCCTGCCCGGTCAAAAGGCCCGCCACATCAATGGTATGGCCGAAAAAATCGTTGTCTATCCCGATTACCTTGCCCTGCACCTGGGGAAAGCGCTCCTGGATCAGGCCCAGCAGGTGCCCCATGAAGCTCTCGGCGGCCCGGCCCGTGGCGATGGTAAAGGGGGTGGGAGCGGGCGCATCCTCCATGAGGTCCATGGCCCGGAGCAGGTCGCTTTCCAGGGAGCGGAGCATACCCACGCCGTTTTCTAATTGCCGGTAGCCCTCGTAGTAGCCCTCTCCCGGCAATTCCCGCCCGGCTCGGAGAAACAGCTCGTCGGCGCAGAAGAAGCGCCGCGTGCCAAAGCGGCGCAGGTTTTCCTGACCGAATTCCTCAGCGATGTCCAAGATTTCCCCGGCGCACCGGGCGTCTACAGGCTTCAGCTTGGCCAAGCCCTGGCGGTACTTGGTGATGCCCACGGGCACCAGGGAGCAGGAGGAGAACTGCATTTCCGTTAGATCCCGCAGGGTACGGCGCAGCTGATCGCCATCGTTCCAGCCGGGGCATATAACGATCTGCCCATTCATCACGATGCCTGCCTTGCAGAAGGCGCGGATGTAGTCCAGGCTGCGCTCGGCATTTTTGTTGCCCAGCATGGTGCAGTGGAGCTTCGGGTCCGTGGTGTGGACAGAGACATTGATGGGGCTGATACGCAGGTCAATGATGCGCTGGGCCTCCCGCTCGGTGAGGTTAGTGAGGGTGATATAGTTGCCCTGGAGGAAGCTGAGCCGGGCATCGTCGTCCTTAAAGTACAGGGTCTCGCGCATGCCCGGAGGCATCTGATCCACGAAGCAGAAGATGCAGTGGTTGGCGCATGAGCGCATCTCGTCCATAAGATAGGTGTCAAAATTCAATCCCAGATCCTCGCCCTCGTCCTTATGGATGGTGAGCGATTGGGATGAGCCGTCCTCATTTTTCAGGGTCAAATGGCTTACGGGATCGTACCCGTAGAACCGGTAGTCCAGCACATCCACTACGGTGTGACCGTTGATGGACAGAAGCTGCTGGCCCGGCCGCAGCCCTGCCCGCATGGCGGGGCTGCCGGAGTCTATGGAGGTGATAATGGTGCTCATAGGTGCGTCTCTCCCGAAAAAACGGCATAATGCCACATAATAACTATATAATTATAGCCGCTTTTGTACCGGGGCGCAAGCATTTTCTATATTTGATAGTATAGACGCCTTTTAAACAAAAGTAAAACGAATGATTTTTATGGATGAGATGAAAAATATGAATGGATAAAGCGGGCAGCTGTATGTATTTTGCCTCCTCGCAATGACGCATTAAATAAAAAAGTGGGGTGAGATCGGCGGCGGGGTGAGGGCACCCCGCCCTACGGCTATTATGAGATTTGGCGCCAGCGGGCCGTCGGGGACGCCGGCCCCTACGAAGTTCTATCGGGAAACAGTGTGCAGGGGGCGGCCTCCTGGATGACCCGAACCGGGCCACCCACCGCAGTTCTTGTGAAAATGGATGTCATTCCGAGCCGGTGCGCACACTGGCGTGGGAATCCGTTTTCTTTGCGGGACCCATGTGTCCCGTTGCGTTTATACGTAAAAAAACAAGAGGGAAGCTACGCTTCCCTCCTGCAAGGACACAAAATTACTTATCCGCTGCCACGGACTTGACGACCTTGACCTCACGGCCATTGTAGGTACCGCACTCCGGGCACATTCTGTGAGGCAGATGCAGCGCACCGCACTTGGGGCATGCCACCAGACCGGGAGCCGCCAGCTTCCACACGGAGCTGCGTCTCTTATTGCGTCTTTGCTTGGATACTTTTCCCTTAGGTACTGCCATGTTGACACCTCCTTGGTCTTATACTGCCTGAGCAGTGAATTTATTGATAGTATTTATGCCTCCTCCCGGGGCAGGAGCTTTGCCAGGGCGGCCAAACGGGGATCTACCTGCTTTTTGCAGCGGCAGGTCTCCCGGTTCAGGTTCACGCCGCAGCCGGGGCACAGGCCCTTACATTGGGGGGAACATAAAAAGACTGTGTCCATGTCAAGGATGAACGCCGTTCGGGCAAGGTCGTCCAGATCCACCTCATCGTGATCCAGAAGAACGATGTCGTCACTGTCCTCAAATTGCTTTTCCTCCGCCAAAACACAGGAATAGTCTGTGGTTTTCGGCAGGTCAAAGCTCTCCAGGCACCGGCTGCACCGGCAGCGAAGCGTTGTGGATGTCTGAAGCTCCAGCAGCAGCACACCAGCCTTGTTCCTAACCTGGCCGTCCACAACAACCGGGTTTATAACAGGCTTTTCTCCGCCGAATTCCAGGTCCGAAAGGTCCATCTCAAAGTGGAAATTCTCGCCGGCATCCGGGGTATGCAGGACTCTGTTTACATTCAAACGCATGGCACACCTCACAATGACACGAATTGTATTATAGAGGAAGAAAGGCGGCTTGTCAAACATTTTCTGCTAAAAAATTGACTTTTTTCAAAAATCAGCTACAATAACCCTATACTGCCGGAGGGGGAGAGCAAATGCGTGAGCTTACCGTGGGAAAAAATGACGCCGGGCAGCGGCTGGATCGGTTCGTGGGGAAGTCCCTGCCCCTGCTGCCCCCGGCTCTGCTGCAGAAATACATTCGAATAAAGCGCATCAAGGTCAACGGCCAACGGGCTGCCCGGGATCAGCGGCTGACCCAGGGGGACGTGCTGCAGCTGTATATTAACGATGAGTTTTTCGACCAGCCACGGGAGGAAAATATGTTCCTCACCCTCTTTAAGCCCAGCCTTGACATCGTGTATGAGGATGAGAACCTGATGCTGCTGAATAAGCGCCCGGGGCTGGTAGTCCACGCTGACGAGACGGAGAAGGTGAACACCCTCATCAATCACATCCAGGCATACCTCTACCAAAAGCGGGAGTGGAATCCCCGGTGGGAAAATGCCTTTACCCCGGCTCTGTGCAACCGTATCGACCGCAACACCGGCGGCATCGTCATCGCCGCCAAAAATGCCGAGACGCTGCGCATCATCAACGACAAAATCCGTGACCACGAGCTGACCAAGCGCTATCTCTGCATCACACTGGGCGCGCCCCGGCCGCCGGCGGGGGAGGTGGAGAACTTCCTGCGCAAAGACGAGAAGAAAAAGCAGGTATTTGTGTTTCATAAGCCTGTGCCCGGGGCCAAGACCGCTGTGACCCGATATAAGACCCTCCAGCGCCGGGGGGAGCTGGCCCTGGTGGAGGTGGAGCTGCTCACGGGCCGCACCCATCAGATCCGCGCCACCATGGCAGACCTGGGCTGCCCGCTTCTGGGGGACGGCAAGTACGGAAACGGAGAGAAAAACCGCGGCTATGGGGAGACCCGTCAGGCCCTTTACTCCTACAAGCTTACCTTTGACCTGCCCACGGATGCAGGTATCTTAAACTATCTCCGGGGCCGCACCTTCCAGGTGGACGGGATACCGTTCCGGGAGAAATATTTTGGCTGAGTGTATTAACAGGGCAAATGTTGACAATGTCCGCACTGTGCAATACAATGCTTATATGGACGGAAACGGCCTATATTGCTCCGCTTATGGGGCGCAGAAAGGAAAGAGTGTATGAAAAATCTGTGGAGAAAGATCGCATCGGGCGCGCTGGCATTGGCTATGATGTTTACCCTGGCGGCCTGCGGCAAGGAAAATGGCGGCGCAGACGCCGCTTCCGTGATGGTGGCGGCCCAGCAGGAGCTGACAAAGGTCAGCAGTATGCGCTATACCTACGCCATGGAAATGGCTATCAGCGCCGAGGGCCAGTCGGTGGAGATGAACGTGGACGGCACTGCCGATGTCACCATGAACCCCTACGCCGCCAAGATGACCATGAACATGGACATGCTGGGTATGGCGCTTAAGGATGTGCAGATCTACATGGTGTCCGAGAACGGCCAAGTGGTGGCCTATACGGGCATGGACATGACCGGCGCGGGCCAGAACCAGTGGTATAAGAGCCTGGCCGATGCCTCCGGCATGAACACCGACCAGTATGACGCCGTGGAGGCCTTTGAGCTATACATGAAGAACGGCTCCAATTTCAAGGCAGTCGGTACGGACACCGTGCAGGGCGCCTCCGCCACCCGCTATGAGGGCGTTATCACCTCCGATATGCTGGAGCAGACCCTGGAAAAGAGCGGCAGCCTGGAGAGCATCACCTCCCTGCTGGGAGAGGATTACAGCAGCGCGCTGGCCAGCATGAGCGGCATTCCCATCACCATCTGGATCAACGACGCGGGCCTGCCCGTGAAGTATGTCTTTGACATGACCAGTATGATGACGGAGCTTTTGCAGAGCTCCGAGGACAGTGAGGACGCCGATGTGACCGTGGACAAATTCATCATGTCCATGGAGGTGCTGGGCTACAACGATGTGGATGCCATCACCGTGCCTCAGGAGGTGCTGGACACCGCTGTGGATGTGACGGATGAGGCGGGCTGAGGACCAGCAAGCCCGGCTTGAAAATCAAAGAGGCTACCCTTCCGGGTAGTCTCTTTTCACATAGCAGAGACGTTTTTCGGGGATGTTTTCGGTTAAAAAAACACATTATAAAAATGCGAAAAAATCTTATTGACATTTGGGGGGTTTCTTACTATATTGTATCTGTCAAATCCTGGCGATTTACGGGGAAAATGGAACAGAAACCGTTTTTGCCGGGAGGCGGCGTATAATTTTTTTTTGTGAACGGAGGAGGATAAATGTCCAAAGAGTTGATTCGCCTGCGGAATATCTGCATGGCGTTTGACGACGAGCAGGTTCTCGATAACATCAATTTGTATTTTAATGATTCGGAGTTTCTGACGCTTTTAGGCCCCAGCGGCTGCGGCAAGACCACCACGCTGCGCATTATCGGTGGGTTTACCACCCCTACCGGCGGTGATGTGATCTTTGACGGCGTCAGGATCAATGATGTCCCGCCCCACAAGCGGCAGATCAACACGGTGTTCCAGAAGTATGCGCTGTTCCCGCACCTGGATGTGTTTGAAAACATTGCCTTCGGCCTGCGCATTGCCAAGGTGCCGGAGGAGGAGATCCGTGAGCGGGTTACGGAGATGCTGGGCGTTGTGAGCCTGAAGGGCTTTGAAAAGCGGCGCGTGGATCAGCTATCCGGCGGCCAGCAGCAGCGGGTGGCCATCGCCAGAGCTCTGGTGAATCGGCCCAAGGTCCTGCTATTGGACGAGCCCCTGGGCGCACTGGATCTGCGTCTGCGCAAGGATATGCAGAACGAGCTGAAGCGTATCCAGCAGCAGATGGGCATTACCTTTATATATGTTACCCACGATCAGGAGGAGGCCCTGACCATGTCCGACACCGTGGTGGTGATGGACAAGGGCCGCATCCAGCAGATCGGCACACCGGAGGATATTTACAACGAGCCGAAAAACGCCTTCGTGGCGGATTTCATCGGCGAGAGCAACATCCTCGACGGCGTCATGCATGAGGACTATGTGGTGGAGTTCTTCAACCGCAAATTTAAGTGCCTGGACAAGGGCTTTGCCCCCATGGAGCCGGTGGACGTGGTCATCCGGCCCGAGGATATTGAGATCGTCCCGGCCGACAAGGGCCGCTTGGTGGGCACGGTGACCTCCGTCACCTTCAAGGGCGTCCACTATGATACCATCGTTGACTTCAAGGGCTACAAGTGGCTCATCCAGACCACCGACTACCACGAGGTAGGCGAGGTCATCGGTATTATCCTCAATCCTGACGACATCCATATTATGAAGAAGAGCGAGTACTCGGGCCAGTTCGGCGACTACAGTTCTTATTCGGCGGAGTATGACGAGATCAACGATCCCGACTTTGCCGAGGAGGATGAGGAGGACGCTGACGATGAAGACTAAGACCCCCGCCATTCCCTATGTGGTGTGGATGGCTGTATTTGTGGTGGTGCCGCTGCTGCTCATTGTGGTGTACGCCTTCACCAATTACGACGGCAAGTTCACCCTGGAGAACTTCACCAACCTGGATGTTTTCCTCCAGGTGTGCGGCAACTCCCTGTACCTGGCGGCGGTGGCCACAGGCATCTGCCTGCTCATAGCCTATCCCTTTGCCTATTTCCTGGCCCAGACGGGCCCTGCCACGCGGAAGGTGGCCATGCTTTTCATCATGCTGCCCATGTGGATGAACTTTCTTCTGCGTACCTATGCCTGGATGTCCATTCTGGAAAATCACGGCTTTCTCAATCAGATCCTGGCCCTGGTGGGCATCGGTCCCCTGCACATCATCAATACCGATGCGGCGGTGATTTTGGGCATGGTGTATAACTTCCTGCCCTTTATGATCCTGCCCATCTTCTCTGTCATCGAGAAGCTGGACCGGCGCTATATTGAGGCGGCCCAGGACCTGGGCGCAGGCAGGGTGCAGGTGTTCCGGCGGGTGATCTTCCCGCTGTCCGTTCCCGGGGTCATCAGCGGGATCATGATGGTGTTCATCCCGTCCATCTCCACCTTTGCTATTTCCAAGCTTCTGGGCGGCGGAATGAGCTTCCTGCTGGGCGACCTGATCGAAATGCAATTTTTGGGCTCGGCGTATAATCCCCATCTGGGCAGCGCCATCTCTCTTATGATGCTGCTGCTGGTGATTGTTGCCATGCTCATTATGAACCGCTTCGGCGATGGAGAAGAAGGGGCGGTGATGATGTGATGCAGAATCGGAATCCTGTTATCGCCAAGGTACTCAATGTACTGGTGTTCCTGTTTTTGTACCTGCCCATTGCCGTGCTGATCATCTTCTCCTTCAACGACTCCAAGAGCCGCACGGTCTGGTCCGGCTTCTCCCTGCATTGGTATCAGGAGCTGTTCCAGGATGAGGAGATCCTCTCCGCTTTCAGCACCACCCTCACGGTGTCTGTGCTGGCGGCGCTGATTGCCACGGTCCTGGGCACGGCGGCGGCCATCGGCTTCCACGCCATGAAGCGGCGGCCCCGGCACCTGCTTATGACCATCAACAACATCCCCATGACCAATGCCGACATCATCACCGGCGTGAGCCTGATGCTGCTGTTCGTATTCACGGGGAATATGCTGGGCTTCTCCCTGGGCTTTGGCACGCTGCTGGTGGCCCACATCACCTTTAATATTCCGTATGTGGTTTTGGCGGTACTGCCTAAGCTGCGGCAGCTGAACCCCAACCTGGGGGAGGCGGCCATGGATTTGGGCGCGACCCCCTGGCAGGCATTTTGGAAGGTACTCATGCCCGAGCTGCGGCCCGGTATCCTCAACGGCCTGCTCATCGCCTTTACCCTCTCCATTGACGACTTCGTCATTTCCTACTTTACCGCCGGGTCCGAGGTGGCCACCCTGGCCATGCAGATCTATGCCATGACCCGCAAGCGCATCAGCCCCGAGGTCAACGCCCTGTCTACCATCCTATTCGTCACGGTGCTGGCCCTGCTGCTCATTGTGAACTTCCGGGAGATGCACCAGACCAAGCAGGCGGAAAAGCGGAACAAGGCCCTCCAAAAGGACGGCGTGAAGGGAGGGGCCCAGTGATGAAGAAATTCGCCATTTTGCTCCTGGCCCTGCTCCTGGCTCTGCCTCTGGCAGGCTGCCAAAAGGGGCAGACCGACCACAGCATCAATGTATACAACTGGGGCGAGTATATCGACGAGTCTATCTTTGACGATTTTGAGGCGGAGACGGGCATCCACGTCAATTACAAGACCTTCGCCTCCAACGAAATGCTCTACTCCGCTATAAAGGGCGGCGGCAACAGCTACGATGTCATCATCCCCTCGGACTACATGGTGGCCCGGATGGGGGAGGAGGGCCTGCTGATGGAGCTGGACTACAGCAAAATTCCCAACGCGGAGAACATTGATGAGCGCTATCTGCATCCTGCCTACGACACGGAGCAGAAGTACAGCCTGCCCTATATGTGGGGTACCACCGGCATCATCTACAATACCACCATGGTGGACAAGGCTCCCACCTCCTGGATGGACCTGTTCACCACGGATCTCAAGGGACAGGTGCTGATCTTCGACAATCCCCGGGACTGCATCGGCCTGGCGCTGAAGGCCCTGGGCTACTCCTTCAACACCACCGATAAGGACGAGATCGCCGAGGCCACAGACCTGCTCATCAAGCAGAAGGAGGACGGCATCGTCCAGGCCTACGTTATGGACCAGATCTTCGACAAGATGATCAACAACGAGGCCGCCATGGGCACCTACTACGCCGGCGACTATCTGACCATGGTGGAGGAGAATCCGGACCTGGCCTTTGTGCAGCCAGAGGAGGGCAGCAACCTGTTCGTGGACGCCATGTGCATCCCCACCTGCTCGAAAAACTATGAGGACGCTTTGGCCTTCATCAACTTCATGTGCCGGGACGATATCGTCCTGCGCAACTGCGAGGAAACGGGCTATTCCTGCCCCTCTGCCACCGCCCTGGAGGAGATGGACGAGGAAATGGCTGCCGACCCGGTGGCCTATCCCGGCGCGGACATCCTCGATAAGGCCGAGACCTTCGGCGGCCTGCCGGAGAAGACCCTCACCTTCTACGACCACGAGTGGATCCGCATCTGCCTGGCCAAGGTGAAGTATTGATTTGGCGGAATATAGAACCCATTGACAATCAAGAGCGCACGGCTTCGGCCGTGCGCTTTTGGCGTATAGAATAGAGAAGTGCTGTTTACAGGAACAGTAAAAGCGAGATTCGGAGCTTATTTCTTTAGAGGTGAGGCCTGTTTATCTTGACATGGCAGGGGGATAAGTTGTACAATATAATTGCGTTTAAAAGTTGCCATATAAACGATATAGAAGGAGAGAGCGCTATGAGAAAGAGAATTTTGAGCTTGCTGTTGGCGATCATTATGACGATTTCGCTGGGCACCACGGTGCTCGCGGATGACAACGCGATTGTGAATTCCGGCACCTGCGGAAAAAATTTGACCTGGACGCTGGACAGTGCGGGTCTGCTGACCATCTCCGGTACGGGAGAGATGTGGGATTCTGCATTTTCATATAACAAGGATATTAAATCGGTACGCTTACCCGACGCAATAACCCAAATACCATATAAAGCATTTAGCGGCTGCACGAATTTAAAGAATATCCGCCTTCCGGATAGTGTGACGCAAATTGATGAGGACGCATTTGGCAACTGTGATTTGCAGGAACAGGTAGTTCAGGAAATTGTCAGCTCTGATAATATAACTTTCATAGGTAGCCGCGCCTTCGAGGGAAATAAAAATATCTATACTGTCCATATTGGCAAAAATGTAGAATATATTCAAACGGAGACTTTTAACTATATGTCCACTCCGTCTTTCCATGACTGCACTAATCTGACCAGTATTACCGTTTCTCCGGAAAATCAGACGTATACATCCATTAACGGACTTTTGTGCAGTAAGGATGGAAGAAGTCTGCTTTACGTGCCGGTCGGAATATCTGGAAGATTGGATGTACCGGCTGGAATTGAAACGATAGGCAGGGAAGCTATGCACTATGCTTTCTCCATAAAAATTGTGCATATTCCAAAGAGCGTAAAGAAGATTGGCTCTGATGCTTTCCCAATTGAATGCACAGATGTATATTATGATGGGACAGAAGAACAGTGGAATGAGATAAGTATTGGCAAAAATTATAATAGTGATTTTCCATCTGGGGTAACGCTTCATTTTACCTGTGAAAAACACACATACCAAAACGGTGTGTGTACCCGCTGCGGGGCTAAGGATCCCAACTATAAGCTCACCGCGCCCAGTGTAAAGACGGATTATCTGATTTCCACCGGTAAGCCTTACATCAAGTGGGCCGCCGTAGCTGGGGCTAACAAGTATGAAGTGTACCGCAGCGGCAGCAAGGACGGCACCTATACCCTCCTGGGCACCACCACGGCTGCCAACTATACCGACAGCAAGGCCAACGCCGGATACACCTATTACTACAAGGTGAAGGCCATCAGCTCGGTGAAGAACACAGCTAATTCTGCCCTCAGCGCCGCGGTGGCGGTGACCTGCCGCTGTGCAAGACCTGTTGTGAAACCGGATTATCTGATCTCCACCGGTAAGCCTTACATCAAGTGGACGGCAGTGTCCGGGGCCAGCAAGTATTATGTGTACCGCAGCGGCAGCAAGGACGGCACCTATACCCTCCTGGGCACCACCACAGCCACTAATTATACTGATAACAAGGCCAACGCTGGCTATACCTATTACTACAAGGTCAAGGCTGTTAGCAAGGTGAGCAGCGGCGCCAATTCCTATTACAGCGTGGTCATTGGGGCTACCTGCCATTGTGCAAGACCCAGCGTGAAGATCACAACCTCCAACGGCAGCCCCAGGCTGACCTGGAACGCCGTGACCGGTGCCAGTCAGTATGAGGTGTACCGGGCCACATCTAAGAATGGCTCCTACACGAAAATGTTCACTACCAGCAACCTGAGCTACACCAACACCTCCGCTAAGGCCGGGACCACTTATTATTACAAGGTGAAGGCGGTCAGCAAGGTGAAGAGCACAGCCAACTCTGCTTTCAGCACTGTGGTGAGCATCAGAGCCAGGTAAAAGACGGCCTTGAAGCTAAAAACCATCTTTTTATTGAAAAAACTGAAACCCCTGAAAGGGTATGCCGCCTGCATTGCGCAGGCGGCATACCCTTTTATTTTGCCCGGGCTTGAGCAATGGGCATTTTTCCGTTTTTTTCCGAGCGCCCCGGTGTTGACGCACGGCGGTAAATAGGTGTATAATACATTGATTTAGTATGCGGAGGTAGACCCTTTATGTGGATCGCGGACGGTTGGAAGGATTATGAGCTGCTGGATTGCGGCGGCGGAGAAAAGCTGGAGCGCTGGGATAAGCAGATCCTGGTGCGGCCCGATCCCCAGGCCATTTGGGAAACGGATCACAAAAACCCCGGCTGGCGGCAGGCCAACGCCCGGTACAGCCGATCCTCTACCGGCGGCGGCCACTGGGACAAGCACAAGCTCCCGGAGCAGTGGCCCATTCGCTACAGGGATCTGTGCTTTCAGGTGAAGCCCATGAACTTCAAGCACACGGGCCTTTTTCCGGAGCAGGCGGCCAACTGGGACTTTGCCATGGACAAGATCAGAAACGCCGGGCGGCCCATTCGGGTGCTGAATCTCTTTGCCTACACCGGCGGGGCCACGGTGGCCTGCGCGGCGGCGGGGGCCAGCGTGTGCCATGTGGACGCGGCCAAGGGCATGGTGGCCTGGGCCAAGGAGAACGCCAAGGCCTCCGGCCTTTCGGAGGCGCCCATCCGCTGGATCGTGGATGACTGCGCCAAGTTCGTGGAGCGGGAGATCCGCCGGGGCAAGAGCTACGACGCCATCATCATGGACCCGCCCTCTTACGGCCGCGGCCCCGGGGGCGAGGTGTGGAAGCTGGAGGATAACCTCTATCCCTTCGTGAAGCTATGCGCCCGGGTGCTGTCGGATAAGCCCCTGTTCGTGATTCTGAACTCTTACACCACGGGGCTTGCACCCTCGGTGCTGGGCTATATTTTGCAAATGCTCATCGGTAAGGAGCGAGGCGGCAAGGTCACCTGGGACGAGCTGGGCCTGCCGTGCAGCGAGAGCGGCATGGCGCTGCCCTGCGGCGCCACAGGCCGGTGGTATGCGGAATAAAAAGGAGATAATACATGCTGAAAACAACGGAAAAATGGCGGTTTGCTTGCTATGGAATTATGTGGGCGGTCATTGCGGTCAGCGTTATGGTAGGACTTTCAACAGAAAAAATGTTGCCGGATTGGACTTTGGCAATGGCGAAATACACGATAACGGTGCTCTTTTTAGCAGGAAAGTCTCTGAGGATCATCGAATTGCGCCGGGAAAAGGAAAGCGTCATGTTTGATGTGATCTCGGCAATATTCATTTGCGGCGTTTTCTGGAGTACCGGCATTTAATTGCAGTGAAGGCGGAAAAACTTATGTCAACCATGATAAAAACAGAAAAACTCTCCTTCACCTACCCGGCGGAGGACGGAGGACAGCAGGAGACCTCCGCTCTGCGGGAGGTGGACCTGGAGATAGAAAAAGGGAGCTTTGTGACCATCCTGGGCCACAACGGTTCCGGCAAATCCACCCTGGCCAAGCACATGAACGCAGTGCTGCTGCCCACCGGCGGCAAGGTGTGGGTGGAGGGGATGGACACGGCGGACCCGGCGCTGCTGCTGGAGATACGGCGGCGTATCGGCATGGTGTTCCAAAACCCGGATAACCAAATCGTTGCCAACGTTGTGGAGGAGGACGTGGCCTTCGCCCCGGAGAACCTGGGCGTGCCCTCGGCGGAGATCCGCAAGCGGGTGGACGACGCCCTGGAGGCCGTGGGCATGACGGAATACGCCCGCCATGCGCCGCACCTGCTCTCCGGCGGACAGAAGCAGCGCGTCGCCATTGCCGGGGTCATCGCCATGGAGCCGGCGTGCATCGTGCTGGACGAATCCACCGCCATGCTGGACCCTGTGGGCCGGCGGGAGGTGCTGGATACGGTCCACAAGCTGAATCGGGAGCGGGGCATCACCGTGGTGCTCATTACCCACCACATGAACGAGGCCATGGAGGCCGACCGGGCCATTGTTATGAACCATGGCCATATAGCCGTGGATGGCACCCCTCGGGAGGTATTCGCCCGGGTGGAGGAGCTGCGGGCTCTGGGCCTGGCGGCGCCGGACACGGTAGAGCTGCTATACGAATTGCGGAGCCGGGGCATAGACATCCCGCTGGATGCTATGACCGTGGAGGAGTGCGCGGACGCTATCTGCCACGCCTTTTCCGGTGAAAAATAAAAGGGGATTAAACGAGTTGAAACCAGTATTAGAAGTAAAGGCTCTCACGCACACCTACAGTGCGGGGACACCTTTTGAGCACAAAGCCATTGATAACGTGGACCTGGAGGTCATGCCTGGGGAGTTTTTGGGCATCATCGGCCACACCGGGTCGGGAAAATCTACCCTTATCCAGCATCTGAATGGGCTGCTGCGTCCCATGGACGGGCAGATCCTGCTGGATGGGACGGACATTTGGGAAAGGCCCAAGGAAATTCGCAAGGTGCGCTTTCAGGTGGGCCTGGTGTTCCAGTATCCGGAGTACCAGCTCTTTGAAGAGACCGTCTATAAGGACATTTCCTTCGGCCCGAAGAACATGGGCCTGGAGGGGGAGGAGATCGACTGCCGGGTGCGCCGGGCGGCGGCCTTTGCGGGCATTGACGAGGAGATGCTGGAAAAATCGCCTTTTGAGCTCTCCGGCGGGCAGAAGCGCCGGGTGGCCATCGCCGGCGTCATCGCCATGGAGCCCAAGGTCTTGATTCTGGACGAGCCCACGGCGGGATTGGATCCCCGGGGCCGGGAGGCCATTTTGGCCCAGCTGCGCTCATACCATAAGCAAAAGGGCAACACCGTCATCCTGGTAAGCCACTCCATGGAGGAGATCGCCCGGAATGTGGACCGCATCGTGGTCATGAGCCACTCCCACAAGCTCATGGATGGCACACCGGAGGAGGTATTCTCCCGGGCGGATGAGCTGCTGCAGGTGGGCCTGGATGTGCCACAGGTCACCAAGGTGGCGATGGAGCTTCAAAAGCGCGGCCTGCTGGCAGACAGCAGCGTGTATACCATTGACGAGCTTGTGCGCCGTCTCCTGGCGCTGAAGGGAGGCGAGGCAGCATGCTGAAGGACATTACCCTGGGCCAGTTTTTTCCCGGCAATACCATTGTACACCGGCTGGATCCCCGGACGAAGATTTTGGCGGTGATCCTGTATATCGTGGCCCTATTCAGCGCAGACAGCGTGCTGACCTACGTTTTGGCGGCGGCGGTGCTGGCGCTGTGCATTTTGGTGTCTAAGGTACCGTTTAAGTCCCTGACCAAGGGCCTCAAGCCTATTCTCATCATCGTTATTTTCACGGCCGTTATGAACCTGTTTTTCACCAAGGGCACGGCTATTTGCGATGTGTGGCTGCTGCGGCACATCACCTGGGAGGGCCTGGCTGCTGCGGCGAAGATGATGGTGCGCATTGTGATGCTCATTATGGGCACCTTCCTCTTGACCTACACCACCAGCCCCATCTCTCTCACGGATGGGCTGGAATCCCTGTTGGGCTTTTTGAAGAAGATCAAGGTGCCGGTCCATGAGCTGAGCATGATGATGTCCATCGCTCTGCGTTTCATCCCAACCCTCATTGAGGAGACGGATAAGATCATGTCCGCCCAAAAGGCCCGGGGCGCGGACTTTGAATCCGGGAACATCTTCCAGCGGGCCAAGGCGTTGGTGCCGATCCTGGTGCCGCTGTTCATCTCCGCCTTCCGCCGGGCCGATGAATTGGCTACGGCCATGGAGTGCCGGTGCTATCACGGCGGCGAGGGCCGCACGGCCCTGCATGTGCTGCACTATAAGACGGCGGATTGGCTGACTCTGGCGGGCTTTGTGGCCCTGGCGGCAGGCGTCATCGTGCTGGGCAAATTCGGCCTGTGACAGAGTTTGGGAGGAAGTAGCCATGAAAGGGAAGAAAGTTTGGATCATCGTTGGAATTTTAGGCGCGATTACCTTGACTGCTTTGATTTTTGAGCTGGTCAATATACAAAGCCGGTTCATCGCGCCGATTGAAGAAGTGAAAAAAGCAAACGAAGAAGCAGAAAATAGGATAAAAGAAATTGATAGGGAGAACTGCAGATCCGCAATAGCCGAGGCACTGCAGATTGCTGACCCGTCTATTAAAGAAGTCGAGAGCACGGAGGAACAGGAACAGGCGGCGGAAGAATTTGACGCAAAGCTGCTTCAAATTTACGAGGTTTCTGACGGGACGGAGCAGCGATGTGCGCTCAAGGTTTCCTCATCCGGATCACAGGGTACTATAGTTATGATGGTTGGGTTCGATAAGGACGGCCGCATTAGCGGTGTGTCTGTAGTCAGCCACTCCGAAACATCCGGGATCGGAACGAAGGTTGTTGGAAACGAGAGCACGGTGAGCGGAGCGGGGGCATTGGATCAATACCGCGGAAAGAGCGCGAAGGACTATCCTCTCGAGCTTGGGAAGGGCATTGATGTGATTTCCGGGGCGTCGGTTACAGGTAAAGGCATAACAAAAGGAGTGAATGCGGCAATTGCTGTGTTCCAACTTTTGAAATAGTAGTGTTTTGTGGCGGAAAGGCGATGCGCTATGCGGAATATTGCACTGATACTCATGTATAACGGCACGGCCTATCACGGCTGGCAGGTGCAGAAAACCGAAAGGACTGTGGCCGAGACTCTGGAAAAGGGCCTCAGCATGGTGTGCGGGGAGAAGATCAAGTGCGTGGGCTGCGGCCGCACCGATGCCGGGGTACACGCGGAATACTATGTGGCCAATTTTCACACCGGCTCCCGTATCCCCGTGGAGCGCATCCCCTTCGCGGTGAATACCCATATCCCAGAGGACATCGTGGTGCGCCGGGCCTATGAGGTGGCGGAGGATTTCAACGCCATCGGCTCCTGCATCAAAAAGGAATATACCTATCGCATCTACAATTCTCGCATTCAAAACCCCTTCTATGTTCACCGGGCGTATTTCTACCCCAAGCGGCTGGACGAGACGGTTATGGACCGGGCGGCCCGGATGTTTGAGGGAACCCACGATTTTGCCGCCGTCCGCTCTGTGGGCACCAATGTCAGGAGCACTGTGCGCACCATTTATTACTGCCGCGTGGAGCGGCGGGGCGAGCTGCTGGAGCTGAAGGTGTGCGCCAACGGATTCCTGTATAATATGGTGCGGGCCATCACCGGCACGGTGCTCTATGCCGCCGAGGGTAAGCTCCGGCCGGAGGATATTCCGGAGATCCTGGATTCCGGCAACCGCACCCTGGCGGGCCCCACGGCGCCGCCGGGAGGTCTGTATCTCACACGGGTCTGGTATGAGGATGAGAGGCTGAATGGAACAGATGAAATTTGAAATGGGCGACCTGCAGCAGGACGCCCCCAAGCGAATGAGAAAACGGCGGCCGCCCCGGAAAAAGGCGCGGGGGCTGCTGCTGGTAATATTGCTGGTGCTGGCGGCGGTGGCGGCCTTTGTGCTGCTGGACCGCACCGCCTTTGACGGCTTGCGCCGGAGTCTTGCCTATATGCAGGCGGAAAAGGACGAGAGCGGCTGCGCCAAGCTCTATCAGTACAGCGGTGACGGTACCAGCTGCTATGCTGACCTGGATGGCAGCCTGCTGGTGGCCTCGGGCCAGGAGATCACTCTGCTGGATGACAAGGGAAACACCGTGTACCATACACCACTGCAGGCAGGCCAGGTGGCTGTCACTGCAGAGGACGGCTGCGCGGCGGTGTACGAAATCGGCGGAAAGAGCCTGTACCTGCTGGACCGTAAGGGCCTGGTAAAGGAGATGACCCTGGAGGGGGAGATCTTTGCCGTGGAAATGGGCCGGGGCGGCAGATTTGCCGTGACTCTGAAAAAAACGGGATATAAAACCGCTGTGACCGTCTATAATGGCAAGGGTGAGCCGCTGTATGGGTTCAACTCCGCCCAAAAGTATCTTATGACCGCTGCTGTCTCCGAAAACGGAAATTATATGGCGGCGGCAGCTATGGGGCAGGACGGCGGCAGCTTTACAAGCTCCCTGCAGATCTATAAGCTCACCTCGGATGCCCTGCAGGCGGACGCAGCCCTCTCCGGCGGCGTATACGAGCTGGGCACGGTGGATGGCCGGTTCTGCGCCGCCACGGACAAGGCGCTGTGCTTTGTGAAGGCCGACGGATCGGTGAGCACATATGATTACCAGGGGGCAAATTTGGCCCGCTGCAGCATAAACGGCGGGAAATTTGCCGCCGTGCTGCTGGAGAACTATTCCTCCGGCGGCCTGACCCACTTGGCCACAGTGAATACCGCCGGGGAGGAGATCGCCGCCCTGACGGTGGACAGCCAGGTGCTGGACCTGTCGGCTGCGGGACGGTATGTGGCGGTGCTTTACACCAGCAGCCTGGTAATCTACGACCGCAATCTGCGCCAGTGCGCCGTGTTGGAGGATGTGAATTTTGCCCGGCGAGTGCTCATGCGCAGTGATGGCTCAGCGGTGCTGGCCGGAACGAATTCCGCCAGCCTTTACCTGCCGTAAAAGGAGAAATGCTATGATTTGGATAGACCTTGTGATCGTGGGCGCACTGCTGCTGGGCCTGGGCCTCGGGGCAAAGCGCGGCTTTTTGCAGACCCTGGGTGGCGTGGCGGCTACGGTGGTGTCCTTCATTGGGGCCGGGATCGCCGCCGGAGCCTTTTCGGGCACGGTGGCCAAGTGGATCCGCCCTCTGCTGGAGAAGAAAATGCAGAGCGGCGGCATATCCGGCGGCAGCGCTGCCTCCATGGTGCGGGAGGCGGGCTTCTTTGGTGAGACCGCACAAAGGATTGTCGACAGCGTGGGTACACTGGTGCAGGAGACTAAGGAGTCCCTGGTTGCCGCCGTCACCGACGGCATCGCTCAATCTGTGGCCTATGCCCTGGTGTACTTAGCGGCCTTTCTGATCCTGATGCTGGTGTGCAGGCTCCTGCTGCGGGTGCTGCGGCTGGCGGAGAGATTGCCGGGGCTCCACGCACTGAATTTGGTGGGCGGCGGCGTTCTGGGCCTGGGCGTTGCGGTATTGCTGGTATTTTTTGCCGTGTGGCTGCTGCAGAGACTGCAGCTGGTTATCACGGAGGATATGGTGCAGCAATCTGCCCTGCTGCAATTTTTCGTGAACCGATCCCCTATGGATTGGCTCACGTCCCTGTAAAACCCTAAAGGCCATCCGCCGGGCGGATGGCAGGAAAAACGGAGGAAACTATGCAACCTACTCTTTGCGCAAGATGTAAGAAAAATGTGGCTGTGGTGTTCATCTCCCGGATGAACGAAAAAGGCGAGCCGGTGAACGAGGGCCTGTGCCTGCAGTGCGCCGCCAAGCTGGGCCTGCCCCAGGTGGAGGACATGATGAAGCGTATGGGCATCACCCCGGAGGATCTGGAGAGCCTTAGCGGCGAGATGATGCAGGCCTTCGGCGGTGCCGAGGAGCTGGAGGATATGCCCGAGGATGACGGCGGCGATGAGGATGAGAGCGGCAAGACGGCCACCTTCCCGTTTTTAAACCGGCTTTTCGGCGGCAGCCAGACCCCGGCGGAAAAGCAGAGCGGGGATCAATCCGGCCAAGGCCGGGAGACCAAGGGCGGCAAGACCGAGAAAAAACGCAAGTTTTTGGATAACTACTGCATTAACCTTTCCCGCCGGGCCCGGGAGGGCAAGCTGGATGCCGTCATCGGCCGGGAAGAAGAAATCGAGCGGGTGGTGCAGATCCTGAACCGCCGCCAGAAGAACAACCCCTGCCTCATCGGTGAGCCGGGCGTGGGCAAGACCGCCATAGCCGAGGGCCTGGCCCAGCGCATCGCTGCCGGGCAGGTGCCCTTCAAGCTGCGGGATAAGGAGGTCTATCTGCTGGATCTGACGGCCCTGGTGGCCGGCACCCAGTTCCGGGGCCAGTTCGAAAGCCGCATGAAGGGGCTTATCGAGGAGATCCGCAAGGCAGGCAATATCATCCTGGTCATTGACGAGGTGCATAACATCGTGGGCGCCGGGGACGCCGAGGGCAGCATGAACGCCGCCAATATCCTCAAGCCCGCCCTGTCCCGGGGTGAGATCCAGGTCATCGGCGCCACCACCTTCAACGAGTATCGTAAATTTATCGAGAAGGATTCTGCCCTGGAGCGTCGCTTCCAGCCGGTGACGGTGGCAGAGCCCAATATGGAGGACACACTGGAGATCCTCAAGGGCATTGCCCATTATTATGAAAACTTCCACGGCGTGCAGATCCCCGAGGGCATCCTGCGCCAGGCGGTGGCCCTGTCCGAGCGGTATATCACCGACCGGTTCCTGCCTGATAAGGCCATCGACCTCATCGACGAGGCCTGCTCCGATCTGAACCTTCACGATGCGTCCATCAACCGCCGTATGGAACTCAAGCGTGACCTGGAGAATATCACCTTTGAGCGGGAAGCCCTTATGTCTGCCGAGCCCGAGGAGGGCAAGGAATTTACCCAGGAGGAGCTGGACGCCCGCTACGCCCGCATTGCCGAGCTGCGCAGCCAGGAAATGCGCCTGCAGGAGGAGCTGATGGAGATCGAGAAGAAGGGCGTGCCTCAGCTGACCATGGAAAACGTCGCCCGGGTCATCGAATTGTGGACCAAGATCCCGGCCAGCAAAATCCGGGAGGAGGAGTTCAAACGCCTGTCGGAGCTGGAGGACCGGCTGAAGCAGCATATCGTGGGCCAGGACGAGGCGGTAGCCGCTGTGGCAGCTGCCATCCGCCGCAACCGCGTGGGTATTTCTCCCAAGCACAAGCCCGTGAGCTTCATTTTTGTGGGCAGCACCGGCGTGGGTAAGACGGAGCTGGTGAAGCAGCTGGCGGACGATCTGTTCCACGCGCCGGAGTCTCTGATCCGCCTGGATATGTCCGAGTTTATGGAAAAGCACTCCGTTTCCCGCATCGTGGGCTCGCCCCCGGGCTATGTGGGCTATGATGAGGCGGGCCAGCTGACGGAGAAGATCCGCCGCAAGCCTTATTCCGTGGTGCTGTTTGACGAAATTGAAAAGGCCCACCCGGATGTGCTGAACGTGCTGCTGCAGATCCTGGACGACGGTCAGATCACCGACGCCCATGGCCGCAAGGTGAATTTTGAAAACACCGTCATTGTTATGACCTCCAATGCCGGCTCCGACAAGAGCGCCGGCGGCACCGTAGGCTTTGGCCGCAGCAGCGACGAGCAGGATAAGGAGCGGGTGATGAAGGCCCTGCAGAGCTTCCTGCGCCCGGAGTTTATCAACCGCGTGGACGAGATCGTGTATTTCCACCAGCTGACCAAGGAGAATTTTGCCGGCATTGCCCGCATTATGCTGCGTGAGCTGACGGAGTCTCTCTCCACCAAGGGATTCACCTTCACTTATGACGATACCCTGGTGGAATACCTGGTGGATAAGTCCTATTCTGCCGCCTATGGCGCCCGGAATCTGCGCCGCTGCATCCAGAAGGAGCTGGAGGATCCCATGGCGGTGCGCATCATCGAAAGCTTTGACCATCCCATTACCCATATCCGCGCCTCCGCTTCGGGCGAAAAGGTGACGCTGGAGACGCTGTAAGGAGGAGCTATGCTGTTTCGCAAGAAAATCGATCCCCGCTGCGCCTACTGCGCCAAGGGCACCCGCCTCAGCGATGAGGAGGTGGCCTGCGTTAAGTGCGGCATCGTGGCGGCGGAGCATCACTGCGGTGCGTTCCGCTATGACCCTCTCAAGCGGGTGCCGCCCCGGCCGGTGAAGCTGAAAACCGGGGACCTGAAGCAGGAGGATTTTGACCTGTAAGGAGGAGGGCACCATGAAACTGGGAAAAATTTGGGCCGTATATTTTAGCGGCACAGGCACTACCCGGCGCACGGTGGAGCGCATTGCCGGGGGTATTGCGTCCCGGCTGAACTTGCCGGCGGAAAGCGTGGATTTTTCCCGCCCCGCCGTGCGGCAGGAGACGCTGCGCTTTGGCGAAAAGGATCTGGTGGTTTTCGGCACGCCGGTGTACGCCGGGCGCGTGCCCAATGTGCTCTTGCCGTTTTTACGGGAGAGGATCGTGGGCGGTGGTGCGCTGGCGGTGCCGGTGGTGCTGTTTGGCAACCGGAATTATGACGATGCCCTCATAGAGCTGCGGAATATCCTGGCGGCGGACGGCATGCATCCGATTGCTGCCGGGGCTTTTGTGGGGGAACATTCGTTTTCGCGGGTCCTGGGCGCCGATCGGCCCAATGCCGAAGACGAAGCGCTGATGGACGAATTTGCTGCCCGGGTGGCTGCACTGGCGGCGGGATTGGATGCCGCACCGGTAAAGTCAGTTGCCGTGCGAGGGCAGGAGCCCCTCCGACCCTACTACACGCCCCGGGACCGGGCCGGGAACCCCATCAATATATTAAAGGTTAAGCCGAAAACAGATCTGTCTCGCTGTGGCAGCTGTGGCCTATGTGCCGACCTATGCCCCATGGGCTCCATCGACCCGGCGGATGTGTCGGCGGTCCGGGGCATCTGCATCAAGTGCTGCGCCTGCGTCAAGGGCTGCCCCACCGGAGCCAAGTTTTTTGACGATGCGGGGTATCTCTACCACCAGCATGAGCTGGAGGCGCAGTATGCCCGCCCGGCGGAAAATGAAGTGTTCTATTTATAATTGGTTATAATCGGGCATATAAGAAACCATCCACACCATCGGTACCGATGGTGTGGATGGTTTCTTATT